>OGPU01000667.1_pt1 | contig 36466 bp, 63 predicted proteins | sample 1552991 | NCBI WGS metagenome assembly OGPU01 (sample SAMEA2580296, study PRJEB22360) | human gut metagenome | biome: human gut; feature: human-associated habitat; material: faeces | place: Denmark | collected 2008/2010 | reverse complement strand
CCCGTTATCGATACGCTTGCACAGACATTGGAAGAGCGAGACAAGGCATACGAAGAGTACAAAGATTCCGGCGAACCGGCGGTGGTTGAATACACAAATAAGTATGGAGCAACCAACACGGCGAAAAATCCGCGAATCGTTTTGTGGGACGATCTGAATAAATCGGCGCTTGCAATCTGGAGAGAGTTGGGGCTGACGCCGGCAGGCTACAAAAAGATAACCGGAGAAGGAGCGGGGAAAAAGAAAGGGAACTCCTTGTGGGGAAAGGTGATCCAACTTGAAGGGTCGTAAAAACTGGGACGTGGTTCTCGGATATGCGCAGAGCATTCGAGATGGAAGGAAACGGGCCTGCACAGAACTCAAACAGGCGGTTGAAAGATTTTTCCATGACCTGGAGAATTCAGATTACGAATTGGATCATAAAGCGCCGGAGTTTTGCATTCAAATCATTGAATCCACATTCTGCCATCAACAAGGGGAAAAGCTGGACGGAACCCCACTCAGGGGAACTCCATTCCTCCTGGAACCATTCCACAAATTCATAATTTATAATCTGGTGGGCTTCAAGTTGGCTGGAACGGATATTGTTCGTTTCCACGAGGCAATGATTTATATTCCGCGAAAAAATATCAAAACTAGTTTTGCGGCGGCGCTTTCCTGGGCGCTGTCGTTGCTTTATAGGCGAAGTGGGTCGAAATTGTATATTGTGGCTGCGGCTCTTAAGCAAACGATGGAGAGCTTTCAATTTATCAAATACAACATAGAACGGATGGGGGAAGCAGATAACTTCCGGGTTATAGATAACAATAACGAACATTCCATAGGGGCGGTAATGGGGGACGGTTCCCTATATATTCAGGCCCTTGCCGCTAATCCGGACGCCCAGGATAGTCTTAACTGTAATATTGCGATATGCGACGAGGTGCACGCTTTCCGGCAACCAAAACAATACAATCTCTTCAAGGAGGCGATGAAAGCATATACCAATAAATTGATAATTGGTATATCTACCGCCGGCGATAATGAACAATCCTTCCTGGGGCAACGTCTGAAATATTGTCGTAAGGTACTGAACGGCACAGTAAAAGATGAGCAGTATTTTATTTTTATGTGTTGTGCAAATCCGGATCCGGAAACCGGAGAAATAGATTATACAAATCCGGCGGTTCATGAAATGGCGAATCCGGCCTACGGAGTATCCATTCGACCAGAAGAAATTATGAACGACGCTATGCAGGCGCAGAACGACCCACAGCAACGCAAGGATTTTTTTGCAAAATCTCTGAACGTTTATACCTCTGCGATGAAAGCATATTTCGATATCGACGAATTCCGCCGCTCGGACGAACAATACAACTGGACGCTGGAGCAGCTTGCAAAGCTGCCAGTAGAATGGTATGGCGGAGCGGACTTATCGAAATTGCACGATTTAACGGCTGCGGCACTTTACGGAGAATATAAAGGTGTGGACATCATTATAACTCACGCTTTTTTCCCGGTAGTGGCCGCACACGAGAAAGCGGACAAGGATGGAATCCCATTGTTTGGATGGGCGGACGATGGATTCCTGACAATGTGTAATTCTCCCACCGTTAACCACGCCGATGTCGTCAATTGGTTTTGTCGAATGCGAGATATGGGATTCAAAATCAAAGAAGTAGGACACGACAGGAAATTTTGCCGCGAATATTTCGTCGGAATGAAAAGCGCAAAGTTTCGGGTGGTGGACCAGCCCCAATATTTCTACAAGAAATCGGAGGGATTCCGGCATATCGAGGAACGGGCAAAAAATGGGAAATTGTATTACCTACATTCCACGGCGTTTGAATACTGCGTGGAAAATGTGCGGGCGATAGAAAAAACGGACGATATGATCCAATACGAAAAAGTAGAACCGGAGCACAGAATCGACTTATTCGACGCTTCGGTTTTTGCGTGTATTCGGAAATTAGAGAATATGGAAAAATCCAATAAAGCAAAAGCATGGTGGGGTGATTAAGTGGCCAAAAACAAAGGAAAGAAAAAAGCAAGGGCAGAGCCTAACAAGAAGCGTTCGGCAGCAGTTGGATTCCTGACGACGGACTGCGGATGGGAAACGTTATGTGTTCAAGGCTATACCAGTTTAGCCCACAACCCGGAAATTATTACAGCGGTAAATAGGATTGCGACACTCATATCCAGCATGACGATTCACTTAATGGCGAACACGGACAAGGGAGACGTGCGGATTAAAAACGAACTTTCCAGAAAAATTGACATTAACCCATACCGATATGGAACGCGACAAACATTTGTACACGCAATCGTGAGAAACTCGCTTTTGGACGGAGATGGGAATGCCGTTGTTTTACCGGTGACAAATGGCGGGTTGCTGGATGATTTGATACCAATAGACCCTGGACGCGTATCATTTATGCCGGAAGGGTATGGGTATAAAGTCTCGATTGATGGAATACCGTATCACCCGGATCAAGTGTTGCATTTTATTGTCAATCCAGATCCGAAATACCCTTGGAAAGGACAAGGGTTCCGAGTGGCTCTCCGAGACGTGGCAGCGAATTTAAAACAGGCGGCAGCCACGGAAAAAGGGTTCATGGAATCAAAATGGAAACCGTCCATCATTGTGAAGGTGGATGGAATGATCGATGAATTTTCCAGTCCGGAGGGAAGAAAGCGGCTTCTGGAAAATTACATAAACACAGACAAAGCCGGAGAACCATGGCTGATCCCGGCGGACCAGTTTTCCGTGGAACAAATTAAGCCATTATCATTATCAGACTTGGCGATAGCTGATGTGGTGCAATTGGATAAACGCACGGTTGCCGCCATATTGGGAGTGCCGCCTTTTGTACTAGGGGTCGGGGACTTTGAATCCGCGGCGTGGAATAATTTTATTTCCTCTACCATAATGCCAATTGCCAAGGGGATTGAGCAGGAAATGACGAAAAAGCTATTGCTTAATCCAGATTGGTATTTCCGGTTTAACACCCGTAGCCTATACACATATGACATTACCCAGTTATCACAGGTTGCAACGGATTTGTATGTACGAGGGATCATGACAGGCAATGAGGTGAGAGACTGGACGGGACAGTCCCCCAAAGACGGATTAGACGATCTTGTGATTTTGGAAAATTATATTCCGCGTGGCATGATCGGAGAACAATCCAAACTGATAGGTGGTGAGTAAATGGACAGAGAATGCAGGCAAATGCGCAGTGTGCCGTCTATGTTTGACACAAGGGAAGAAAACGATGTGCTGTATATCGAAGGATACTTCTCCGTTTTCAACACTAATTACGACTTATGGCCGGGGGCGTCAGAAAGCGTGGCGCCGGGGGCGTTTTCAAAAACGTTAGGAGGCGATATACGGGCGCTGATCGACCATGAAACGCGGTTGGTTCTTGGGAGGAATAAAGCGGGGACCCTGGAACTTAAAGAGGATTCTCACGGATTGTGGGGACGCGTTTCCATAAATCGAAACGACCAAGACGCCATGAACCTGTACGAGCGGGTCAAGCGCCGAGACGTAGATCAATGTTCCTTTGGGTTTGAGATCATAAAAGAGGATACAGAGATACGGGAGGACGGAAGCGTACATTGGACAATACGAGAGGTCAAGTTATATGAAGTTTCGGTGGTGACTTTTCCGGCCTACGAAGAAACCTCTGTTTCAGCGCGAAAAAAAGAATTTGCCGACATCCAAAGGAGGAAAACCGAGGCGTGGCGGGAAACCATGCAAAAGAAAATAAGGAGTGAAACGAAATGGCATTAAAAGCACTTATGGTACGGAAAAAGATCGATGACAAAAAAACAAGGCTTGAAGAGCTGCGAACCAAGGATAAAGAGCTCCAAACACGCGAAACGGAATTGGAGCAGTCCATCCAGGAGGCGGAAACCGACGAAGAAAAGGCCATTGTTGAAGAAGCCGTTGAACACTTTTCAGAAGAGAAGGAAAAGCACGAATCCGAAAAATCCAGCCTTGAGGCGGAGATCAGTTCTCTGGAGAATGATCTTGCTGATGAAGAGGCGCGAACCAGCAAGCCGCCGGAAGAACCGGCTGTTTTAAATCAACGAAAGGACGAGATGAAAATGGAGAGTAGAAAGAAATTTTTCGGTATGAATATGCAGGAGCGAGATATGTTTTTATCTCGTGAGGATGTAAAAGGGTTTCTAACTCGTGTGCGGGAAATGGGAGCGCAGCAACGCGGTGTTACCGGGGCAGATCTGACAATTCCCGTGATAGTTCTGGACTTAATCCGGGAAAACATCACGGAATATTCCAAGCTGGTGAGTCGTGTACGGCTGCGTACGGTTTCCGGTGAATCCAGGCAGAACATTATGGGTGAGATGCCGGAAGCGGTGTGGACGGAGGCGTGTGCTTCCCTGAACGAGTTGAGTTTCGGGTTTTCTCAGACTGAAGTGGACGGCTATAAGGTTGGCGGAATTATCTATATTTGTGCCGCCACCCTTGAGGACAGCGACCTTAACTTGGCGAATGAGATCATCACGGCGCTGGGCGCGGCTATTGGGATTGCGCTGGACAAAGCGATTCTCTATGGAACCGGAATAAAAATGCCTCTGGGAATTGTCAGCCGGTTGGCGCAAGACAGCGAACCGGACAACTATCCGGCCAACGCCAGGCCCTGGAAAGATCTGTCCGAATCCAACGTGATTACAATCACCGGAAAGACCGGAATCGAACTGTTCAAGGAGATCGCTAAGGCGTCCAAGAACGCGAAAGGAAAATATTCTCGCGGCGTGAAGTTCTGGGCCATGAACGAAGCCACGAAAACCGATTTGGTTGTGGAGGCCATGAATATCAACGCCGCCGGCGCGATTGTGTCCGCCCAGGGTAATGTGATGCCGGTTGTGGGTGGAGATATCGTAGTGTTGTCGGATAATATCATCTCGGACGGGAATATTGTGGCCGGTTACGGAGACTTGTATCTTCTGGCGGAACGCGCCGGATCTAAGTTTGAACGATCCGATGAATACAGATTTGCAGACGATCAAGTGGCTTTCAAGGGATCTGCCCGTTATGACGGAAAACCGGTTATTGGCGAAGGTTTTATTGCCATTGGAATCGGCGCCGCTCCCGCCACTTCTGCTACTTTCCCTGGGGACAGTGCCAACAATGCCACTTTGGCGGATTTAACGATTGGCAGCGAAAGTCTGTCTCCGTCTTTTGACGGATCAGTGCTGGTATACGCCACCACCGCGACCGCTGCCTCTGATATCGTAACCGCCTCCCCCACCCAATCAAAAGCACGGGTAACATTGATGTACCAGGGTAAAAATTATCCAAACGGCGCAACGATTAAATGGACTGCGGACAATACCGCACATCCTATGGAAATTTTGGTGGAAAACGGCGTTAGCCGTCAGACCTATACTGTGAATGTAACAAAAAGTGGATCTTGAAATGAGGTGAATGCAAATGACAGGCACTGATCTGATGGTTTTGCTTAAATCTAGCCTTGATTTGATAATGGTTGATGATAACAAGCAGGCGCTATTGAATCAGTGCCTGTCAGCTTCCCGTGCTTTTATTGCACGGGAAGGGATTACCTTGCAGGATACCATTGAGGATGCACAGTTAATCGTTATGTACGCCGCGTATCTATACCGTAAACGGGCCGTAAACGAACCAATGCCTAGAATGTTGCGCTGGGCACTTAATAATCGGCTGTTTTCGGAAAAGGCCGGAGGTGGACAGAGTGCTACTTGACGCCGGAATTGTCACAATCTTACGGCAAAAAGATGTTTCCGTCGCAGGAGAAATGCCGGAATACCAATGGGAAAAGGTGTGGGAATCCTATTACGGAGAAAAGACAGTGGGGACTAACCGATACTATATCGCCAAGGCACAGAATGATCGGGTAGATATGTTGATCGAGGTGCAGCAAAACCGAAGCATATCCGCAGCGACAGACAAAGCAGAGATTGACGGCGTATATTATCGGATTGTACAAGTGCAACAGGTAATTGACGAGGACGGAATACCCATGACCGATCTGGCGTTGGAAAGGGTGGAAGGTCTTGAATGAGCAGGTGAAATCCGCGCTACTGTCATGTACTCAAAATGTATTCTTATATACGGCAACTGGAAACAAAAAAATTCCTTATGTGATATACGGGAACGACGGAGAATCCGCGTTTCACGCCGGTGGGAAACAGGTGGAGCGGGCAGACCAAGGAACGATAGACTTGTACACCAAAAAGGCAAATGACGAGTTGGTTCGGAAAATCCCGGCGGCGCTAAATGCCGTCGGGATTGCCTTTTATCTCAATTCCATTCAATACGAAGAAGAGACGGATGGTGGATTACTTCACTATGAATGGGTATACGAGGCGGTTTGATGGCTAAATTTACGGTCCGTGGAATGGAAGAATACGAAAAAAAATTATCAAAAATGGTTGCGGATACTGAGATGGTTGGAGGTAAAGCGGTTCACGCTGCCGCCGGCTTGGTTGCAGATGAAATCAGAAAAAACATCCAGGCGCTGCCGGAAAGAAAGGGATTTGTATCATCAAGCAACCCGACCACTGGGGTAACAAAAGCTGGAAAGAAGGGCCTGCTAGAAGGGTTCGGAATATCCACCATGCAGAATGAAAAAGGTTATCTCCATGTGAAGCTGGGATTCGATGGGTACAACGGCACAAAAACAAAGAAGTATCCTAATGGGCAACCGAATCAGCTTGTGGCGAGAGGCACAGAATCGGGAACAAGCTGGTTAAAAAAAACGCCTTTTATCCGCCCAGCGGTTAATCAAACTAGAGTGGCGGCAGTAAAGGCAATGCAAGATGTTATTGATGAAGAAATCGAAAAAACAATGAAGTGAGTCGGGATGAAAGGATGAAATGAATATGGCAGAAGGTAAAGTATGTACGGGATTTTCAGATCCATATGTGGCGATATATAACGAATCGGGTGGAGTTATTACATATACCGGCGGAATGCGGTTGGCTCGGGGCGTAGAAGTCAACATTGAACCGGAAGTCGGGGACACAGATCCGTTTTATGCTGACAACGTGGCTTCGGAGACCGTTCCGGCGAAATTTACCGGCGGAACAATTACGCTGACTGTAGACGGACTAAAGGAAGAGGCTGAAAAGTTGATAATGGGTCTTCCTGAACCGGAGGAGCTGACTTACGGGGAGGGTAAAAAGGCCAATGTTTACAACTATGGTGAGGACATGGATCCGCCGTATGTGGGAATCGGTTTCCTTGCCAGATATATGAGCGGCGGCGTAGAGAGTTTTGCGCCTGTTGTGCTAACGAAGGCGCGGTTTCAAACGCCAAACACAAATGCGGCAACACAGGAAGGTCAAATCAATTGGCAAACGCAAGAATTAGTTGCGGATCTCGCGAGAGATGATTCCACGGCCAAAGCATGGAAAAAGGTGGTTGCGGACGTTCCGACCCGTGTGGAAGGAATTGAAATATTGAAGTCTATCCTGACAATCACTGAATCTCAGAACACTGTGGAGGTACAAAATGGATAATTGTATTACTGTTCGGGGAAAATCGTACCCAGTGGCCATGACAGTGCAGGCGTTTGCTGAAATTGGAGATTTGTGTCCGGGAAAGGATATACAGCGCCTTGGAGAACTGTCATCCATGCCTACGGGCGAAAGCATGATTATTATATCCAAAATGGCGGCAGCGATGAGCAGGGCAGCCGAAAATAAGCGTCGCTTCGAAGAACCAGGGTATAAACCCGATCCGCTTCAAATTGATGCTATTCTTACGTTATCGATGGAGGAATATCAGGAGGTAGCGTCCGGCCTTATAAAAGCGATGACGGTAGGCTTGGCCGGGCGCACGGTTGAGGTAAAGTCGCCAAAAGATCAAAAAAAAACGGGGGCGCGAGCGACGGAATCGAACTGAATTTAGCATGGTTTCTTTTTTACGGAAGAATGCTGCATATGGACAGGCAGGAGATTTTATGCACAAATTATACGGAAATGTGCGACATGATCGCCTGCCTGTCCATTTACAATGGCGCGGAGATAAAGAAAAAAACGCGGCCTATGCGTTTTGAAGACGCTATTAATTTGAGGTGATCGTGTGGGGGCTGACATTGGACCGAGAATCGGCATAGATGGCGAAGCAGAGTATAGAAAACAATTGAATAACATCATCCAGCAGGCTAAAACATTGGATAGCGAGATGAAAGCGGTTACTTCTGCATTCGCAAAAAACGAGGATAGCCAGGAGGCCCTTACCGCGCAATCCGAGGTGTTAACAAAACAGATCCAAACGCAGCAGGACAGAATAGCCTTGCTGGAAAAAGGCCTTTCCGAATCCACGAAAAAATATGGAGAGAATGCAACACAAACTCTTAAGTGGAGGCAATCTGTGAACGAGGCGCAGGCCAGTTTGAATGGAATGAAGCAAAAGCTGGATAATGCTGAGAACTCGGTTGAAAATATGGGGGATTCCTTGGATGATAGTGCGGATAAAGCGGATGAGGCAGGCGGTCGATTTGAAAAGTTAGGAACCATTTGTAAAGCGGCGGGGGCCGCCTTTGTTGCGGTATCGGCCGCCGCAGTTTCAGCGGGTAAAGCTCTTGCGGATATGTCCAAAGAAGGCGCTGCATATGCTGACGATGTTTTAACCACTTCAACACAAACTGGAATTGCTACAGACAAACTCCAGGAATATATGTATGCGGCGGAATTGATAGACGTATCTACAGATACGCTAACTAAATCGATGGCCAAGCAAATTAAATCGATGAAAGCGGTGCAGGACGGCACCAAACTATCTGTGGAAGCGTATCAAAAACTGGGTGTTCAGGTTATGAACGCCGATGGAAGTATGCGAGATTCTGATACGGTATACTGGGAAGTTATAGACGCTTTGGGGAGGATGAAAAACGAAACAGAGCGCGATGCATTAGCTATGCAGATACTGGGAAAATCGGCGCAGGATTTGAACCCACTAATAGAAGCCGGTTCTGCCAGAATGAACGAACTTGGAAAAGAAGCACAAAATGCCGGATACGTTGTTGGTGACGAAATGTTATCGGCGTATGGGGCGTTTGACGATCAATTGCAGTATCTATCTGTCGGTGCGACAGCTGCAAAGAATGCACTTGGTACTGTTCTTCTCCCAGTATTAACAGATCTCTCAAAAGAGGGAGTTTCGCTGCTCGGAGAGTTTACAAGAGGGATACAAGCCGCAGACGGAGATATCGGAAAAATGGCCGATGTTGTTGGGGACGTACTTCCTAAAGCAATAGATGGGATTATGGAGTATATTCCAAATCTAGTCGAATTGGCGGGCAGGATTATCTCCTCATTTGGTTCAGCTATATTGGACAATTTGCCAATGATTATTGATTCGGCGAGCAAGATAGCACTCTCTTTGCTGTCCGGCCTGATCGACGCAATTCCAGAGATAACGGATGGAGCATTGCTGCTATTATTAGCTCTGGTTGATGGTATTATTAACAATATATCGCAGTTAACTGAAGCGGCCATTCAGATAGTCATTACACTTGCAACCGGTATTTCGGAGGCTCTTCCGAATCTCATTCCTTCAATAATCGAAGCCATTATTTTGATGTGCAAAACACTACTTGATAATCTTGACCAGATATTAGACGCAGCATTTAAGATTATCGAGGGATTAGCCGATGGAATTCTTAATGCTTTGCCGATTTTGATAGAAGCTCTTCCGGAAATAATAATCAAGATTGTAGGATTCATCACCGAGAATTTGCCGAAGATCATAGCATTGGGTATAGAAATATTGATTAAGCTAGCTGCGGGGCTTATAAAGGCTATTCCTCAATTGGTCGCTTCCATACCTGAAATTATAGCGGCGTTGATCAAAGGGTTCGGAGAAGAAATTTCGTCCATGATGGATATAGGCGGAGAACTAATAGCTGGACTGTGGGAAGGTATAAAAAACGCTGCAGGATGGCTCAAGGACAAAGTGGGCGGATTTTTTGGAGGAATTGTCGATGGTATTAAAGGTTTTCTAGGTATTCATTCACCGTCAAAAGTGTTTGCTGAGATCGGTGAATTTACGGGGGAAGGCTTTGAAAATGGGCTGTCATCCAGCATGGACAACGCGCTGAAAACCGCTCAAAAAGAGATACGTCACGGTGTCAGTGGCCTAAATACGGCGGTATCGGTTGCAGGTGTATCCGCCACGGGCCGTATAGTGGCGCCTACACAAAACTATGGTGGGTTTACTATTAATGTCTACGCTTCCGCCGGACAGGACGAGAACGCCATTGCCGACCGTGTGATGGAGAAAATTCAAAGTAGCGTGGTACGGAAAGGGGCGATATATGCGTGATATGGTGGGCAGGGAAATGCTCTAACGAAATAGGTGTTGTAGTAGAGCGATACCCGAATCAAAATGGTCCGGAACGCCGTTTGGAAGTTATACAGATTCCAGGAAGAAACGGAGATCTGATAATCGATTCGGGGGTGTATAACAATTATGCCCAAAGTTACGAGGTGTATTTCAACGCCAGCAAAAACAGAACGCCGAAACAGTCAAGAATGGTTCGGGAATGGCTGCAAACTGCAACTGGCTATCAAAGGCTGGAAGATTCATATGATCCGGAATTTTATCGTTTGGCGTATTTTTCAGGCCCGGCGGAAATCGAAAACATCATGAACCAGTATGGGCGCATGACAATATCGTTTATGTGTAAACCACAGCGTTGGCGTAAGGATGGAGAGACGCCGCTGCTGCTGACCGCTTCACAAACCATATATAATGAACTGTTCCCGGCCCTACCGCTGATCAAGATCAACGGTACAGGGGCCGGGAACTTGTATGTGGGCGGTTATACGGTGGAAATTCTGTCACTGGATGAATACGTCATGCTGGATTCCGACACGCAAAACGCCTATAAGGGGACGCTGAACAAAAACAGCACGATTTCCGCCCCGGAATTTCCTGTTTTGCAGTCGGGAGATAATGTTGTCGATTGGGACGGAAATATAACGAGCATAGAAATAACCCCCAGATGGTGGACGGTATAGAATTACCGTCCTTCCACATGGAGTTGACTCTTCAAAGCCTCCTGCAAGGCGGCCGAAAAGTTAATTCCAGCCGCTTCCGCCCGTTCGTTTAGCCAGGACGGGATAGTGACGTTTTTCCGTACAACACGGGTTTCGTGTCGACGGCGGTATTCATCGAAATCTACATCCACCAGGGTAACGATATCTGCGGGGGAAGCTTGGATTGAAGTAGGATTACCGGGTTGCGGAATAGGCCGTTTCTCGTCCTGTTCATAGCAGCCCCACATCCCGATAGCGTCTCTAGCCATTTCCATAGCGTCTGCGACGCTGGTTCCTTGCGTGTTAATTTCTAAGTTTGGCACATACACAACATAGTCGTTTCCTATGGGTGTTATGACGATGGGATAAGCATGGACAGGTTTATTGTCTAAAATAAGTGATTTAACAGCAGACACTTTGCCACATCCGGAACGCATACGTTCTGCAATACGGTCAAGCACCACAGAATCCTGCTCTTTATCCAAAGGCATAGTAATGGTTATAGTTCTTTGCTTTTTGGCATAGGCGTTCCAAAATGATTGAAAATCTTTTGTTTTCTTTTTGTGTTTGACTCGTGAAGAATTATCGCTTCGGCTTAACCATTGGCAATTATCCGGTGAATATCCTTTTGATGGATCGATACGGTCTATAGTGAGTGTATTTTCATATCCGTTCATTAAAGCCCATTCCATAAAGCACTTAAAACCATTTTTCCCTAACCACTCATCGCACATGATTATGCCTTTTGCTCCATACACCGGATAATGCTGATTGTTGGGGTTATAACACCGCTGTTTCATTTGCGAATAAATTTTATAAAGCCTTGTTTGACTGACTGGTGCATCCTTTTTCTCTTTGTCGTTTTTCATGGCTTTTCCTCCATCCCGCATATTTTCCGTTCTTGACCCGCTTATCTTCCGGGGGCTGTGTATCTGCCGGAATCGCCCATTGATTGCCGATTTTGACGGCGGGGATTCTGCCCTGAGAGATGAGTAGCCGCACCCTTCCACCATCCATATGGAACTTCTCGCAGAACTGGGTGACAGAGAGATAATTCATTGACTTTTCCCGCCTTTCATGGTATAGTAAGGGTAGACAAGAGGCGCTCGTGCTTGGTGCCTTTGTTGTCCCGCTAGTCGTTGTGAGCTACCACAACGGCTAGTTTGCTTTTATGGGATAAACCATAAAGAGCAGGAACAGGATTACCAGACAAAGTATGTACATGACAACCTTTTTCCACATCGGCATCACCTCCTTTCGGAAGGTGAGCGCCCCTTGACTACAATATTATTTTATCACGATGTCGTGATTATGTCAATGTTTTTTCAAATATTTTTTAAGCGCCTGTCGTTTGACCGGCGCTTTTCTTATGCCTATTTTAAAGGAGTGTGAGTCGATGCTTTTACTTTATCCCAGCGTCGAAACCGACTTTGAAAACAACGGACTTGGCGCCCTATCCGACGCTATATCCTGCGAGGTTACGGAGGAGAGGAATGGCGCATTTGAACTACAAATGGAATACCCGATAACAGGGATCCATTACCAAGATATTAAACCAAGGCGTATTATAACGGCTAAACCGAACCCTTACGGCGATATACAGCCATTCCGTATATACCGGATAACCCGCCCGATGAACGGAAAAGTGAAAGTGTATGCGCAGCATATATCCTATGATCTGACCGGTGTAACGGTCGCGCCTTTCACCGCTGGAAGCGCGGTGGGAGCGTTTACGGCACTAGAAAACAACGCTACGAGTAATAATCTTTTTTCTTTTCAAACGGACATACAAAGCGTCGGTACGATGACCGTTTCCGCTCCAGCCTCTGCCAGATCTTTGCTGGGAGGGCAGCAGGGTTCCATATTGGATATATATGGCGGGGAATACGAGTGGGATCGGTACACGGTCAAGCTGCTGGGCCAACGGGGGCAGAACAACGGCGTTACCATCCGATATGGAAAGAATCTCACCAATCTGGAACAGGACGAGAACATTTCCAGTGTGGCAACCGGCGTATACCCGTACTGGATCGGCGGGGAGGGAGAACTGGTTACCATTCCAGAAAAAACAGTGGATGTGCCGGGTACATATGATTTTGAATATATCATCCCGTTGGATTTGTCAGGAGAATTTGAGAATCAGCCGTCGGCCGATCAATTGCGCGAGCGGGCGGAAAAGTATGTGGAGGACAACAACATCGGGGTACCGACGGTCAGTATCACCGTGGCATTCCAGCCGCTGGAGCAAACGGAGGAATACAAAGATATCGCGCTGCTGGAAAAGGTGAATCTATGCGATACCGTGACGGTGGAGTATCCCACCCTTGGGGTATCCGCAACGGCCAAGTGCGTTAAGACAGTGTATGACGTACTCAAGGGTAAATACACCAGTATTGATTTAGGAGACGCTAAAACCAACCTAGCGGACACCATCGTCCAACAGCAAAAGGAGATCGAGAAAGCGCCTACTATAACCCTCATTCAGCAGGCGATCAACAGCGCCACGAACCTCATCACGGGAAACAAAGGTGGGTATGTGGTGCTGCATGATACTAATGGGGATGAAGAACCGGATGAAATTTTAGTGATGGATATGCCATCTGTGGAAACAGCACAAAGAGTATGGCGATGGAACAACAGCGGTTTTGGCTATTCGGAAAATGGGTATAACGGCCCATACGAAACGGCCATCACCATGGATGGAACTATCATGGGAAAGTTTATCGCTGGACTTACCATCGCAGGAAGTCAGATCATATCCGGGATAATCAAAAGCGGAACCAGGCCGGAGGTGTATTTTGATCTGGACGCCGGAAGCTTGCATTGTGACGAGATGGTATCCACAACGGATTCGGGCACGAAAATGCGAGCACGAATTACCAGTCGGGAGGATTCCGGGCAGCTATCGGACGAATTTACTATTTTTTATGGAGATGAACAGATATTTAAAGTTCACCCAACATCAAGCGGCTTTTTAGATGTTCATTTACGGAACGGATGGGAATTATCGGTGTGGCCGGATGGACATTTAGCAGTCAACATACCAAATGGATCGGGCGGAACAAAAACCGGCATGATTATACGACAGGACAGGATCGACTACTATCTTCCGATGTATGATCAGGATGGCAAAGAAATTAAGGGGGCGTAACCGTGGCAACAACAAAAAAAGTAAGTCTTGATGTATGGGGGCATAGTAACGAACAAGCCATAGTGACCCGTGGAGAAGTCAAGTCCAGGAACCTAGAAATAGCTCTGATAGACATAGGCGGCGCGCCATATGAATTGGACGGATACACAGCGCGGATATATGTGATTCCGCCGTATGGCGACCCTATATTTTTGGACGCTTCAATTTCGCAAGGAAAGGTTATTGCTGAAATCCCTTGCCTTAATACTGCTGGAAAATGTCAAGCGCAAATTGTGCTGACCAACGAGGCAGGAGAAGAACTACGTGTTACGGGATTGACTATCCACGTACAACCGTCCAGCCTGGAAACAGCGGAAGATGTATCGTCGACCATTAGTGTGGTGGCTATATTAAGTGACGCGGAAGCAGCAACAGAGGCAGCGAATCAGGCCGCTGCGACAGCCAATATAGCGGCCGCTTCGGCCAGCAGAATAGATAATACGGTGAACAATGAACTGTATGGAGAGGCCCTTCATCTGGAATATGAAATCGGCGGGTTTGATATAGTCGATGGCGAGGTGGTCGCCGCAATCCGCGCCCGGCCGGTGGACAAAGCGATTTTTGTCCGCAAAGGAATGCGGGTAACGGGCGGGGGCGTGTATCAGGTGTATGTGGTGGCGGTGGATTCCACCGGGGCGGCCCTGGAGGTGCTGTGCAGCTACGCCAACGAATACGTTGCTCAGGCGGATGGGTATATCCGATACACCGTGAAAAGTATAGCGAACCCCGATACCGAACTGACGGAGGCGGACCTTCCGTTGATTGCGGAAAAGGTGGTGATCCGGAAGGACGACAACGTGAACAAACGGATCGGGACGCTGTCGGAGACGATGAACAACGAGCTGTATGGAGAGGCCCTCCATCTGGAATATGAGGTGGGAGGCTTTGACGCAAGCCTGGGGCAGGTGAACACGAAGGTGCGTGCCCGGCCGGTGGACAAGGCCATCTTTGTGCGCAAGGGAATGCGGATCACCGGCGGCGGGACATATCAGGTGGACGTTACGGCGGTGGATTCCGCCGGAGCGGTTGTGAAGCACCTGTGCAACTATGCGGACGAATACGTCATGCAGGCGGATGGATATATCCGTTATACCGTGAAAAGCATAGAGAACCCGACCGTCGAATTGACGGAGGCGGACTTGCCCGCGATCGCGGAGAAGGTGGTCATTCTGAACGACAACAGCATGGACAAGAGGCTGGAGGCGCTGGAGAAGAGCGACCGCTTCTGGGCCACGTCCGGCACATGGGACATCCGGCAGGGCTTTTCCGGGTCCGATTACACCCAAAACGCCAACGGGAATATCGACGTGCCGGCCGATACCGTGCTGTACCGGGACGCGGTGACGGACCTGCTCTTTCAGAAGCTGACCTGGACCTTCAAGGTGGGAACGGTGGGGGCGTTCGCCTTCGGGACCCGGGACGGATCGGGGGCGGCCAACGGGTACTATGTCCTGGTGAACCCCGCCGACAAAACCCTGAAAATCTACAATTCCGACTGGAAGGGAACCCTCTCCATCAAGCGCAACCTCACCATCGACTTCGACATCCTGGCGGGGGAAACCTACTATGCGGAGATCATCAAAACCGGCACCCTCTCCACCGAGTTTACCCTGAAATGTATCAGCGCGCCGGGGAAAACCTTTTCCTACACCCACAACCAGTTAAACAACAAGCTGCGCGGCTGGGGCGGCGTGGCGTTCGGCTCGGCGGGCGGGGTGTTCGAGCTGGTGAATATGACGCAGAAGGCCCGGTCGGAGGCGGAATGCGAGGTGCTGCTGATCGGGGACAGCTTTCTGGAAAATGCGTCCTCTGAGCTGGAGTCGGAATACGCCTATGCGTACAAGCTGCGGGAGAAGCTGGGGGAGAAGCTGATCGCCAGCGGGCGGGGCGGGGCCACCACGACGGCGCTGAAAAACAAATATACCACCGATTTCCTCGCGGCCAAGGCGAAGTACACGGTGCTGCAGATCGGGTCCAACGACAGCCTCTCCCTGACGGTGGCTACCTTCAAGATGAACCTGCTGGAGCTGATCGGGCGGGTGGAGGAAAACGGGTCCATCCCCGTGCTGGTGACCATCCCCCGGCGGTACGACACCGACAACACGGCCTTCATCACCGAGGCCAACGCCTGGATCAAATCGCTGGGGTATTGGTACATAGACGAATACGCCCTGCTGCCGGCCGACCGGCTACTAAACGATACCATCCACCCCAACGCCGAAGGGCACGACCTCATACTCAGCAACCTTCTGGCGCTGATCCCGGTATGATATGGAATGGAGGAAGGACAATGGAAATGGAAATCATCCAGTGTTATCAGACAAAAAATCCCTGCTACCGGAAGGGAACGCCGATGAAGCCGGTGGGGATCGTGGTGCACAGCACGGGGGCGAACAATCCGCACCTGTGCCGGTATGTGGACTGTCCCGAACGGCTGGGGGTGAACCGGTACGGCAACCACTGGAACCGGCCGGAGGCGGCGACGCTGGTGCATGGAGCCATCGGACTGGACAAGGAGGGGTTTGTGACGGTGGTGAACACCCTGCCCTATACCATGGCGGCGTGGGGCGTGGGCAAGGGGAGCCGGGGAAGCTACAACTACGACCCCACCGGGCACATTCAGTTCGAGATGTGCGAGGACGATCTGACCGACCCGTCTTATTTCGATCAGGTGATGGGAACGGCGGTGGCTTACTGTGCGCAGCTTTGCCGGGAATATGGCTTGGCGGCGGAGAGCATAGTCAGCCACAAGGAGGCCCACGCGCAGGGGTACGCCTCCAACCACGGGGACCCGGAGAACTGGATGGGGCGGTTCGGCATGACGATGGAGGACTTCCGGGCGAGAGTCCGGGCGAAACTGAAAGGAGAAGTGACAATCATGGGAAAGGTAGTCAACAGGGACGAGCTGGTGGCGTGGATCGACGCCCATGCGGTGGAAGTGGAGAAGCAGCCGGAACCGGAGGTCAAGCCGGAGCCTGTTGCCATCAAGGCTGGCGACAAGGTGGTGTTCAAAAGCGGCGTGACCCAATGGGGCACCGGCTCGGGCAACAAGGGAATCCCTTCCTGGGCGCAGGGCGGCAAGACCACCTTCACGGTACTGGAGATCGTCAAAGACGGCACGGAGGCCCGGATCGGCAACGCTTCCGGCGCTTACACCGGCACCGCTTATCTCAAGGACCTGGAGAAGGTGGGCTGACATGGACACGGCGGTCATTGTGGCGATTATTTCCCTTGTGGGCACGCTGGGGGGCAGCTTCGGCGGGGTGCTGGTATCCTCCAAGCTGACGAATTACCGGCTGCAGCAATTGGAGAACAAGGTGCAGGAACATAACAACTATGCCCGCCGCCTGCCGGTGGTGGAGGAGCAGATCAAGGTCATCAACCATCGGGTCGCGGATTTGGAGGCCCACGAGGAAAGGAGAAACGCATGATGGAAGTCCTGGGCTATATTACGGAAAACGCTTTGATTTTGATTCCGGCGCTGCTGATTATCGGGCAGATCATCAAGAATATAGAGGCGATCCCGGATAAATGGATCCCGGTGATCCTGTTGCCCATTGGAATCGCGGGGGCGCTGCTGTGCGGCGGGCTGTCGGTGGACAGCGCCATCCAGGGTATCCTCGTCACCGGCGTGGCCGTCTACGGCAACCAGCTTGTCAAGCAGTTGGGGAAAAAGGAATAACGGAAAAAGAGAAAGCCGGGAGTATCCTTAGTGGGTACTCCCGGCTTGTTTTTTATATACACTTAATCAAATTTCATCCTTACGAACATTGGCACACAAGTTTTATTCCATCCATCACGAGGGATATCTTCATAATCCCCGATTTTCGCAAATCCCAATTCAGGTCTTTCATAAAATGAAACGGCGCATGGATCTGCACACAATGCGATATATTGTATACCGAGACTAGAGTTTCGAAGTTTTTCGGCACGTACAAAGGCAAACTTTACCATTATCGTACCTAGCCCTCTACGCTCAAATCTTGAGTCAACGGCAAGTTCGGATATTTCTATAGCAGGATATCCAAGCCTTATCCCATCGTCTTCTCTGATAAAAGCAGTTGCTTTAAGAGTGACATATCCACAAATGCATTCGTTTTCGTCTTCTCCATCTATAAACAAGTGCGTAACATTTAATCCGTTGCACTTATCAGTGAGGGCACAGAATTTTATATAATTCTCATAATGATCTGGATTTCCACAAGAAGAAGGGTTGACACGGAAATCCCATGCCAACCCTATGTGTTTTGAGTCAATAACTTCACGTCTCATCTACTTATCACCGAGATACTTGGCGACAGCCTTTTTGAATTCTTCCAATTTTTTTTGGTCAACAACAGGTTCTTTTTTGTTAGCGTCTTTCTTGACATGCATTTCATAGATGAAGTTTCTTGCAACCGCCGACATAGTATCATCCCCTTTGAAACTATTATCGTCTTCCGGTGAATGATATTCACACATTGTTTACCACCTCAAAAAATATTATAGTGGTAAATATATGTAAATATACGTAAATAATAACTTAATACAATAAGTTATTACACATATATAATACATGAGAACCATCATAAAATCAAATAAAAAATCTTGACAAAGAACGGATTTGTAGAATGTTACAACAAGTTATCGTAACTTTTGGCTTATTTTCGTGAGCTTTCGTAGTTTTGCGTTATAATTGCAACTTGTGTAACTTACATTTATGATAAATCATATTCAGAGCAATACAAACCCTCTATATGTTTAATGACCTATACATATAAGGGGGATATAATGGTTTAAATGTAAACTATACGATTTCTTATGGACCATTTTTGTTACGCTGTGATGAAGCACCACGTATTGGTAAACATTACCTCCCCGCTGTCGCCTATCGATCTGGTATGCTATAGTGGGGTGAATTTATGATTGATTTGGACTGCTTAAGCAACCTATATGATCCACGGGTATATGACCCCGAACAATATAACTTGGTGGCCTATTATGATAACGGGCGCGCCCTTGACGATTCGCGTTATTTGATCCATAGCCTTATGCACAGAGGGCGGCGGTATATGCTCTATATTACCGGCGGCCCGGATTGCTGGCTATCCATCGAAGGGAAACCCGTCCGAATGATACGCCCCCAATCAGAGGCGCAGGCATGGGCTTGGCTACGGCAGAACCATAGAAAGATTCGCCAAGTGAACAAGGATGAATGGGCGTGGTTATTCGCTGGGTTTGTTATGGGTGCGTATGAATGATTTTCCTTTTAAGCTCTATATTTGATTACGTTTTGAATAAACACCAAATAAACACCAAAATTAGGCTTGCTTCTTGCTCTTCCCTCCCCCATTCAACGCAAGGTCGAGAGCTTCCGCCGCCGCCGCGTCGGCGCTCTGGAGCTGGTGCGCATAGATGTTCATGGTGGTGCTGGTCTGACTGTGGCCGAGCCGCCCGGATACCGCCCGGACACTTACCCCTTGTTGTATGAGCAGGGTGGCGTTTGTGTGTCGGAGGCTGTGGAGGGATACCGGGGGCAAACCCAGCTTGTCCAGATAACGCCGCAAGCGGTTCAGCGGCGTACTCGGGGACATGGGCCGCCCGTCCTGGTTGGTGAATAGCCGGGGATGTTCGGCCCACTCCACCGCCCATGCGTCCCCGAGGAGAAGCCGCCGCGCCGCTTGATCGGCTTTATAGGATTTCAGCAGATCAATAACGTGCTGTGTGACGCGGATACTCCGTCGGGATTGTTCGGTTTTCGTGCCGTCGGTATAGGTGCCCAGCTCCTTCCCGCCATATTGGGAGGGCCGCCGGATGGAAATAACGCCGGTGTCAAAGTCAACGTCCGGCCATTCCAGCCCCAGCAGCTCCCCGCGCCTCATACCGGTATATAATGCCAAGGTAAACAGCGCCTTATCTTCCAGCGGCGCCGCTTCCATTCCTGCCAGAAAGGCGGCGGCCTGCATATCGTCGAGACATTCAATTTGATGTTTCGGGACCTTGGGCGGATCAACCTTCTTGCATGGGTTTTCCGGTATCATTCCCCATTTGACCGCCCTGTCCAAAACGGATGAAATCATGGTGTGATAATGTAAGATGGATTTAGGAGCCAAGCCGCCGCCTGTGCGCTTATTCTGGCCCGGTTCGGCAAGCTGGCGGTAAAATTCCACAAGGTGTCGGGGCTTGAGCTTATCCAGACGTATATGGCCAAGGGCGGCATATAGTCGCTTTGTCAGCTTGCGGTATTCCGTTATGGTGCGGGTGCGCAGATTATCCTTTGCGTAGTCCCGGAACCACTGTTCCGTGAAATCCTGGAATTTGATGTTTCCGCTATAATATCCGCCCTTCACCTGCTCGTCAAACAACACCTTTTGCCGCTCCAGCTCTTTAGCAATCTGCCGTTCGGTCATACCGGGAGCGGGCCTCCACGTCATGCTTTTTCGTATCTGCCGCCCCTCTGTGTCATACCCTGCCGAAGCGGTGATACGGTAGGTATCTCCCCGGCGCTGCACTGTTGCCATTGTACCAGCCTCCTATTTCCGGACGCAAAAATGCCCGGTACTTGATATTTACCGGGCTTTCTGGTACAATATAGGCGCTTTGTTAGCCTATCGTGTGCCATTCGGCCCGGTAGTCCGCTCTCTGGTGTTGGCGCACCGGAGGGCGGTTTTTTATCATGTTTCGGGTAACCTTAAATTGTTGTGGATAGTGTTCAAACTTTCCGCGCTTTTGCTGTTGGAAAGCGTTTCTAATTGTTCAACCGCTGTTTTTCTCAACAGACGCAAACGTTCTGATTGCGGAATATGCTGGTTTATATATAGAGCGTTTATATTTTCTAGGTTTGTCAAAACAAGTAATTGCTCAATAGTGGCATAATCACGCATATTCCCTTTTTGCCCTGGGTTTTCCTTTCTCCACTGGGCGGCCGTTTTTCCAAACAAAGCCACATTTAAAACATCAGCTTCATCCGCATATACATATCCCTGTTGTTGTTTTGAGAGCTCAGGAGGAATAAGGTTTTCTTTAATGGCGTCGGTATGTATGCGGTAGTTTGCCTTTGTAAGTATCCGCTTCACATTCCAATCTAACGATAACCTGTAACTTTCATCCTGTTTCAGCCTTTGGTAATCTTTGATGACATACAGTTTGAATTCCGGGGACAGCCATGAAGCAAATTCAAAAGCAATGTCTTTGTGGGCGTATGTACCTCCGCCGTATCGTCCAGATTTTGACACTATCCCTATTGCGTTTGTTTGTTTTATCCATTGCTGTGGAGATAACGTAAATGCATTGTCACCGGCTTGGTTTTTAAAGGAGTCGAATTCGACCCCTTTAAAATTCGGGTTGTTTAATTCTTCCCACAATCCTAAGAATTCTATTGTGCTGCGAATTCTCATCCAGTTTTTTACAACATCCTTTGGCGCGGTGGAATTCCTATACCGTGCCAAATCCGTAAGCGAAATAAAATCTTCTTCATTTGCTGATGACAAAATGGATATTTCCGTCCCCTGCGCATGGATAGTGCTTTCTACTTTATTTTTTGGAGCCATGACTTTCATCCTCGCCTCCTGATAATTTCCAATTTCTCGATAACCTCTATTTGTCATAGAGATTGTTTTGTTGACATCAACAAATTGAGACGATTTTGTTAACGTCAACAAAATCGTTGTCTATTGTTCTTTTAGTAGTTTCACAAGCAGCCTTTGCTTTTCCAATTACAGTATTAAAGTTTCTCCACTCTGTATATCCCAAAACATCTTGTAATTCTCTTGCAAACCAGAATTCAGTACCTTCTTCTGTTTTATGAGCTATATTATCGAATATAGACTTTAATCTTGAGATTAACTGTTTATCCATTACTTTCATCCTCGCCTCCTGATAATTTCCAATTCGCCATAATGGTTACATATTTGTAAAAATCAAGAATTTTTAATAACGTTATGCATAGAAAGGCAGATATATTTTTATTTTCGGTGATTTTTATAAGTATATTTCATTTCGCCCGTTAATTATTTCGACCATCAGGTTCCGGCTCTGGTCGGTTTTTATTCTAGATTTGTCTGTTCAACATTAGTCAAGTGGTCTAATACTTTAAGAACAGTGTATTTTTCGTTACCGTTTTGCCATAACGGTTCAATATATGGTTTGCTTAATTTTGTAAACACATCGCCTCCTGATAATTTCCAATTCGCTACAACTGTAATATGTGGCAATATTTCTCTAAAAAAGCAAATGCTCTGTAATAGAAACGAATGGTAAATATTCCCTTGTCAGAATATGTGGAGTTACCGTACTGCCCTAATGGAAGGATATGGAGGAATAGACAATATTAGGGGTTGCATTGAGGAGGGGCAGGTGGTATAATGCAAAAGAACAAATGTTCTACTTTGAGAAGATGGTAAAACTACTAAGCGGAGAGGATGGGCGTATCGTGCGGAATGAAAATGGGACAGGCCAAGAAATCAGGAAAGGAGATACGCTGGAGATACCAGAATGTTACATAAAACTTGCCGAGAAGATGGCGAAACACGGTTGCTCCGGCAAAGGCAAAGAAATGGCAAAAATGATTCTATCAATCATCAAAGAGTAGTATCTCAAGTATCCTAATGGCCTTTTCAATACGTTTTTGATCAATATTGTTTTTAGTAGCAAATTTCTCAACAGCTTCATAAATATCGGCGGCATCCTTAATGATGTCTTCTTCCGGCACAGTCGCGTCGGAAGGGGACATCTTTTTTTCTTCCAAAACGGATTCGTCGTCAAGATCGTCCAAAGTAAACCCCATTGCGTGAACTATCGCTTTTACAGTTTCTATATTTGGTCTTTTGGTAATTCCTGCACTTATTTTTTTGATTGTACTGACAGGCACACCCGAACGGTCGGAAAGTTCATCTATAGTCCACCCTCTAGTCTTTCTCATTTCTGCTATTTTATTTAACCCCAATACAATTCACCACCTTTGCGATTAGAGTAACACATACGTATAAACTTGTCAAGAATAAAAGTTCCATAGCTGGCACCAAAATTTCAAAAAAAGACTTGACAAGTTCAAAAAATGGTACTAAAATGAATTCAAACAGACCATTCGTGGTACCGAAAGGAGGGGAAATGATGATATATCCAATCTTAGAAACAAAGATGTTTCAAAGGGGAATAAAACAAAAGGCCGTTGCCAGAGCTTTAGGGATATCCACGAGAAGTCTTTATAACAAGCTTAAGGGGATTGTGCCGTTTACATGGCCGGAGGTTTGCATATTACAAAAAGATTTTTTCCCAGATGTATCAAAAGAGTGTCTTTTTGACCGACAGGACACGGGCCAAGACTCCAAACTGGTATAAAAAATGCCGCCCCAAAAGGCGGCAGGTATGATATGTAGCAGTTATTGACCAATAAGTCATTCTAGCCCGTTTTTACCTGTGTTCCACGATAGTAAAAGGCTTACTCCCATGGCTATATAAAATGCGATTCTGTAATCATATAGCCAAACATGAACTGCAAAAGTAGCGAATCCAAGAATAACTGTCCAAATGGTTAGTGTCAGAATAACGGTTCCCCGCATCCTATAATGCCTGGTTCGTATTACACCTACGATCTGGCAGAAACCGAAAATTCCAACAATAAACGATACAATTCCGACTAGAATACTCCAAAGCAATTCCATTTTTCATATTCCCTCTCTTCGCTATGAACCATACCATCGCCTCAATTCTACCACAATCGACAAGCGAAAACAATTCACATAATGTGCAAATCCCATGGCCCAAATTCGATAGAAAGCCACATAAGAAAACCCGCTCGGGAGAGCGGGAAGGAGGTGAGAATATGAACGTTAAAGTCGAATTACAAGGACTTGAAGAGGTAAACGCGTTGCTGAAAGAAAACAGACGATTGACGGATGAGCTAATGGATAACATCAGAGGTTTACAGCGCACGTGTATGCTCATCAATGTCCGGGAAAAAGAGAATCAGCCGGAGGCTGCCACCAACGACTGATTCGCACATCAAGTATCAAATGTAACTGTAAGTTTGGCATTGTCTGGAACTTTTTGCACGGAATCGAATTTTTCTGAGTATTCGGAAATCATGTCATACATGCAGCGATCCGGGTCGGAGTAAAACTTATTTCCACACTCTGGACATGAAATCCACCGCTTAGAATTGATTGATGTATCCTTCAAAGTAAAGAGACAGCCGCACGAACACTTAACGATCATCATCTTATCCACCTCCTCTCTGCCTCAATATTACCACAAAGAGAGGGTGAAAGCAATTCACAGAATAGCCCCCCTTAATGAGGGCAGAAAGGAGAGCAAAGTTGTCAATACAAATCGATAAGGAGTTTGAAGCCCTCATACCGAGGCTGACGGATGAAGAGTTCAGCCAGTTGGAGAAAAACGTCATAGAGGACGGTTGCCGGGACGCGCTGGTGCTATGGGAAGATATCCTGGTGGACGGGCACAACCGGTATAGGATATGCCAAAAGCATGGTATTCCCTTTAATACAGTGCAAAAGGAGTTTGCCAACCGGGATAAGGCAAGGGAGTGGATCATCCTGAACCAATTTGGAAGGAGGAATTTGACAGCGTTCCAACGGGCAGAACTGGCTTTGCAGTTGAAGCCGGTGGTTAAGGCAGAAGCGAAATCTAATTTAGTAGTATCAACAGGCGGAGCGAACCCCCGACCTTTGCAGAAATCAGAAAAGGTCGCTCCCATCCATACCGATGAAAGAATTGCTAAGGTCGCAGGCGTATCCAGGGATACCCTCAGAAAAGCGGAGGTGATCAAGGAGGAAGGTACGAGCGAGCAAATCCAACGAGCCAGGAAGGGAGGGCAGGGGAACACCGTCAACGCAATCTTTCGGGAGATCATGGAATCCAAAGCAGACCCGGACGAAAGAAAAACCTGCATTAAATGCGGGGCTGAAAAGGCCCTAACGGACTTTTATCCCGGCCGGAATGTCTGCAAAAGCTGCATTAACACCCGCCATCAATACCGCGACGCAAAGGGCGAGCCGGTACATATCAGTGAGGAAGCGCAAGCCCTTGAAAAGCAGTACGGTGAAAAGACCATCAACGACCTATACGACCAGGATCGGGAGATCGTATACGGCATTGACGATCTGGCCGAGGAGCTTGGGGCTATTGCAGATACGTATATCCGACAAACCGGGGATTGCTTGTCGCGGAACCGGGGACTGATGGAAATCGACGAAAACACCAAAAAAATAATGACCGTTCTGTCGGAAGCAGAAACGGCCATCAGAAAAATAAGAAAGGAATATTTCCATGAATGATTATAACACAAAATTCGAGTATAAGCAAGTCAACAGCAAACTTATTTTATCCGATCATGATTATCAGAGAACCATCGATCCCAGGCGCGTAAAGAGAATTGTATCCGCGTTTGATGAAAAGCTGGTCAATCCGATCAAGGTATCCTTCCGGGGGAACAAGTATTACGTTTTTGACGGCCAGCACACATTGGCCGCGCTGAAAATGCGGAACGGAGGCCGGGATTTGCTGGTTAACTGCAAGGTTTATTATGGGCTGACAAAGCAGAAAGAGGCGGAGCTGTTCTCCCAGCAAAACGGCATATCCAAAAATGTAGAAGCGATTGAAAAGCTAAAAGCCCTTTATGCCGCCAAGGATGCCGACGTTATGAAGCTGGTGCAGTTAACCGATTTATCTGGGCTATATATCGACTTTAGTAAGGGACAATCTCCTAATAAGATTGTGGCCGTTTCCAAGGCTTTCAGTATTCTGAAAAGCGCCGGGGAAAAGGATTATGTAGAAATACTATCCCTTATCAAATCCACATGGGGAGGCGTTTCGGATAGTCTGACGGCACAAATTCTAGGCGGAGTCCACATGTTCCACAAGGCATACAAGGGAGTGTATGATAGGCGGACGTTTATTCAGAAGCTATATCAGGTTACGCCGGCGACTATCGTTAGGGACGGCAGGCTTTTGCCGATCAATGGGGACTCCAAATATGCGCAACCGATTTTGCAGGCATATAACCGAAAGCTGACGGTTCGCAGGTTGGATAATAGCGCCCTTATACGGTAGTTTTACTCCTCGAAGCGAATCTCCCCGTGCTGCTTCTCGAAATCCAACACCAAGCAGCGAATCATGTAGACCATCTGCCCCACCATGCTTCGGCCCTCATACCCGCAGATATAGCGGAATTTCTCCAACAGTTCATGGTCAATGCGAAATCCAATATGCGCTTTGTTGTTCATACTATCAAGTCCTTTCAAAGTCCATAAAAACATCATATAGGCTATGAAAGAGATTGTCAACAGGGAGGTGAAAAAATGAGGTTACGAACTGTGCCCAAGGCGGTAGCTCTGCTGCGGGAGGAGGATCCGGACACGCCGTTGTCAGAAAAGATTATGCACCGCCTTATAAAACAAGGATACATTCCTACTGTTCATTCCGGGAATAAGCTGTATATCGACGTTGACCGAGTACCGGAGTACTTAACCGCCGCCATGCAGGCCAAAGAAAAAGCCCCGGCCGAGGAATACGGGAAAATCCGGCCCATCCGGGAAGCGTAGAGAAAGGACGTGAAAGAGAATGAAGTCAAAGCTGCCCGCGCTTATCGTCATAATAGGATTTGCGATTGTACTGGGCGCGGAAGGAGACGCTTACTGTAACACGGGCCGGTACATAGTGGCGAGAGCGGTGATAGGCTGCGTGATGATGGTAGGCGGGTGCATATGGAGCTTTATAGGGGGAAGAAATCATGAAATTGACCATTGAAGAAGCCCAAAACATGATGAAAAGGAATGGCGGCGGCCTTGATCTCAGAGACACCCCAATTCAGATATTGCCGGACAACCTTACAGTGGGCGGATGGCTCGATCTCAGAGACACCCCGATTCAGACATTGCCGGATAACCTTACAGTAGGCGGCGACCTCTATCTCAGCGGCACCCCGATATTCAAAAAAGGCGCAATAAAAAAGGCCAACAAATTACACGATGGCGACTATGCGCCCAATCGATATCTATACGCTGACGGCATATTAACTCATATAAAAGGCAGACGGGATATTAAAGAGTATGTGTTCTACAAAGGCAAAATCCCGGGCCGCAACGTATTATTTGATGGGACGAATTATGTCCATTGTGAAACGTTCGGGGACGGTGTTCGGGATCTGGCGTTTAAGGCCGCCATGAATCGAGGGGCAGATCAATACAAGCGCCTCACCTTGGATAGCTGTCTCACGGCGGATGAAATCATCCCAATGTACCGAATCATAACCGGCGCTTGTTCGCAAGGAACGAAAAAGTTTGTGGACAGCCTGGGGACCTTAAAAGACAGCTACACCATACGGGAGGTAATCGACATAACGAGCGGGCAATACGGATCAGGTACATTTAAAGCATTCTTTAACCAGGAATAAGAGGCGAAAAATATGGTAATGGGCAAAAATAAAAGCCGCCCTCGCTGGTGCAACAGCGAGGACGGAGGAGGTGAAAGCAGATGGAGCCTGAAACCCTTGGAGTCATGCTGAAATCGGCCCGGAAAGGAACTGGCTTAAGCGCCCGAGAGGTATGCGAACAGGTGGCAGACTTGGACCAACCGGGGATATCCAGGTTAGAAAATAGCCGATGTATGCCTATGATGGAACAACTTAAGGAATTATGTGCGGTGTACGGAGCGGACATGGAAAGGGCTATACGGCTTGTGGCGTTGGAATATGGCTTGAGAACGCCGGAAAAGGCCGTGAAGCAAAAAGAGGTATCGGAAATCTACAAGTTTACGGCAGCCATGTCCCGCGACGTTGCAAGGGCGCTTCTGGAGATTGTGCAGTCGGAAGGATACGCCAGTACGCAGGAATGGTTTGCGGCAACCGTCAAGCGCAAGCTGAGACGCAAAAAAATTGCCGCCGGTGCGGGAACACCGACGACAAGCGCAGAGAAAATGAAATCGTCTTTATTATAACCGGAAGGAGCGAAAAAGTCAATGGATCAAGAGAAAGCTTACATAGAGGTAACTGAGTTTTTGTGTACGGAGCTGAAAAGGATCAAAGTGCAGAGTGATCTGTACAAAGGCATGTGGGAGCATGCGGAGGAAGAGCTGAGGAAGCTGAAGGAGATGGAGAGCGATGTGCGCGGAGTGCAGGCAGATACCCTGTGATCCTCGGTGTCCCAACGCGCCGGACCCTGACCCGGATTATATTTGCGACAGGTGCGGGGAGCCGGTATACGATAATCTGTACTACGAGATGGACAATGGCGGCCGGGAGTGCCCGAATTGCAACGAAAGGCGGGAGAGATGGATATGAACATATACGAGAAAATATCTGCAATCATGCAGGATGTGCAGTATTTAACGAAGGACGATCAAGTTAAATTCGGCACTACCAGCTATAAGGCTTTATCCGAAGAAAAGGTAACCGGAATTATGCGCGCTGAGCTCATCAAGCACAAATTGGTGATTTATCCGATACAGCAATCTGCCAGCAGGATCGGTCAGATCACACACGTTGATGTAATGTACAGGCTTGTGAATGTAGAAAACCCGGAGGAATACATAGACATTGCTTCCTGTGGAGACGGGGCGGACAGCCAGGATAAAGGATCAGGCAAAGCGATGACTTACGCATTTAAATATATGTGGTTACGGGCATTCGCGCTGCCGACGGGAGAAGATCCGGATAAAATCAGTTCTGCAGAACTGGATGAAAAGCTGAAATATGTTTGTGCGGACTGTGGTATTCCTATTTCGAACACGAAAACCAGATCGGGAGAAATATGGGAAGCGGACAAAATCGCGGCTTATGCAGAACAGAGACACCACAGAGTATTATGCCCAGACTGTATAAAAGTTGCGGATAAGGTTATGGATAAAGTGCAATGAGACAGTGCCATATATGCGGATCAAGCCATTGGATCGAATGCCATCATGTGTTTGGCGGCCCAAACAGAAAAGCGTCAGAGCGGTTTGGGATGAAGGTTGATCTCTGCCATTGGTGCCACAATGAGCCGCCGAACGGGGTGCATTTTAACCGCGAGAATGACCTCCGCCTCAAACGTGAATATCAAGCCATGTTTGAGGCGGAGCATGGACACAATGAATTTATGCGAATATTTGGGAGGAATTATCTGTGAGCGGCCAAGACCTGATGAGTGCTCTGCAAAATAGCATTAATTTGCTGAACGCCGCCCAAAGGGAATATAGGGCGAGAGGAGTTGCAGAAGCGCAGGCGGAAAAAGACTACCGAATCGCCTTGTCAAAGAAAATGCTGATTGAGAGAGACAACGGAATGCCCGTGTCCATCATATCAGACGTTTGTAGGGGATCGGAAGAAGTGGCAGAACTCAAATTCAAGCGGGATTGTGCCAAGGCAAATTATGAATCCGTGCAAGAGGCGGTCAATGTATATAAGCTGCAAATCAAAGTGTTGGAAAACCAGATTGACAGGGAGTGGAGGGGATGATCTGCCCAATATGTGAACGCGGCAAGGTGGGCGTAGGGAATTCTTACGTCCACTGTCCGGCATATGGGCTGGTGCACATGAGCCATTGCACTAAGGATAAATGCCCGTACCACAGAAACGAGATCAGCACCGATTGGTGCCGGTACAAGAGGAAAAGAGGTGTTGCGGTTGGCACGTCCGCAAAAGACGGGGCTTGATTACTTTCCTGTCGATGTGGACATATTCTCGGATACCAAAATACGAATCGTGATGGCGCGATTCGGCGCGGACGGCTTTGCATTTTATATGTACCTGTTGTCCAGGATTTATAGGGACGGATTCTGTGTAAAAGCGGATGAGGATTTTATCCTGATAGCTTCCGCAGATCTGCAAATGAGCAGAGAGAAAATAGGACAGATGTTGAGCTTCTTCCTTGACCGGTCACTGCTTGACAGCATACTTTTCAAGGCGGACAAGATCCTGACGTCCAGTGGAATACAGAAGCGTTATCAGGAGGCTGTAAAGTCCCGGGCCTCCAAAAACGCTGTGACGGTAGATGGACGGTATTGGTTGTTGAAGACCGATGAAACCGAATCCTTTATTCAAGTGCGTCAACCTGAGAGTTTTTCCAAGAAAAACCCCAATAAATCCGAGAAAAACCCCAGTAAATCCGAGAATAACCCTCTAAAGGAAAGTAAAGGAAAGAAAAGTAAAGGAGAGGAGAGGAAAGCGCCGGCCTCCCTCTCCCCCGCCGAACAGCGGGATGAGCTGGAAAGGAAGTACGGGAAAACATTGGTGGAAGTGTACCTTACTAAGGTGGGAAAGTACCGCTATGAGGGAGACAAAGCCATAGAAAAGGCCGCGCAATGGTTGACGGAAGATGAGGCAAGAGGAAAAATCACGGCCTTGCCTCCGAAAGAGGAAACCTCCCTGGATATGGATGGATATATGGCGCAGGTAATGACGTATGCGCCGAAATACAGAAAGGACGATGGAGTATGAATGTTATCTGCATAATGGGCCGTTTGACGGCAGACCCGGAGCTGCGGCATACGGCTTCACAGGTTCCGGTTACCAGCTTTACGGTGGCGGTGGATCGCGCTTTCCAGCCCAAGGGTTCGGAACAGCGTCAGGCGGACTTCATTCCCGTGGTGGCCTGGAGGAATACGGCGGAATTCATATGCCGGTATTTCCGGAAGGGACAGAAGATGGCGGTAAAGGGCGAGCTGCAAACCCGGCAGTACACAGACAAGGAGGGCAACAAGCGCACGGCCTATGAGGTGGTGGCGGATCAGGTGTATTTTGTGGAATCGAAAGCGGCCAAGCCGTCCGCCGATGTATCCGTCGCTCCCGGATATGATGGGTCTCCCGCCTTCTCCAACGCCGGAGCGGGGGATTTTGAAGAGATCGTCGACGATTCGGATTCGTTACCGTTTTAGGAGGGGGTTATGATGTTGCTTACAAACGTAGCGTTTATCAAACACGCAGAAGGCCAGAATCAAAAGGCATACCTATTTTCTGTGCCGGACCACATTATTCTGAAAGCAGGTGATGAAGTTTTATGTGATACCAAAAAAGGGAACTGTGCCGGAATCTGCATATCCGGAAGTTTTTGGGTTAGTGACGTAGAAAGACTCGCGGCAGTGGTCGGCGCATATTTTCCTTTAAAATTCGTGATTGGAAGACACGAGGTTATTCAAAAATATATACCGTTTGAAAGCGATATACCGTTTTGACGTACCGTTATACCATTCCATCCGTTCCGCCGAGCAACAACGAATACATAGGGCGTGACAACCGTTGGAAGTATCAGGAGATCAAGAAGCAATGGGCGTTGCTGGTGGCTGCTTACTGCCGCCCGAGGCCTCCCGCTCCGCTGGAGCACGCCTCTGTAACGTTGGTCTACTGCTTTGGGGATAACCGGAGGCGGGACCCGGACAATTACAGCGGCAAGATGATTCTGGATGGGCTGGTGAAAGCCGGAATCATCCGGGACGATAGCTTTGAAAGGATCGATCTGACGCTTCGGCGGGTGTACGACGGGGCAAAGCGGACGGAGATTATTGTGGAGGAGATTGTATGTTGACAACGTGTAGCCGCTGTAGGCGGGGGGACTATTGCGAGAACTGTACAAAGCAGGAGGATTGCTATTGGCTTAAGGCCATCCCTCCAGAGGGGGGGGCGGAGGCTGTCCTGTGAATCATTCGAGTGCAGGTATTACGAGGACTGCCGAAAGGTTAAAGCAGAAGATCGGAAATTGACATAACCCCGGCGTAGCTAACCGGGGATGAGAAGCAGAGGGTACCGGTATCCTCCAGAAATGGAGGAAAAGATGAAGTACACAATTGCAAACGTAAGCTGCGGAAAAGACAGCTTGGCCATGGTGGAGGAACACATTAAGCGAGGCCGTCAATTGGACGAAGTAGTCATGTATGATACGGGGATGGAGTTTCAAGCGATATATGACACCTGGGCGAAGCTGACGGCTCGGCTGGATGAAATCGGGATCAAGCACACGGTACTATACCCGGCTTATCCTTTCCGGTGGGATATGCTGGAGCGTTTGGTAACGCGCCGGGACGGAAGCGGAACCTATCGCGGGTATGGATGGTGTGGGGGCCGCTGCCGCTGGGGAACGACGGCCAAAACAAGCGCGATGGACAAGTATGCGAAAAGCAAAGACGCGATTGTGCTGGTGGGAATAGCGGCGGACGAAAAGCACCGGATGGATACAAGCGAAGGAACGAATAAACGGTATCCACTGGTAGAGTATGGAATGTCGGAGGCGGATTGTCTCGCGTCATGCTATGCCATGGGGTACGAATGGCGGGAGAGCGGGGCGTGTACCCCGGATGGAACGATACGGCTGTATGACATACTGGACCGGGTGAGCTGCTGGTGTTGCAGGAACAAAAACCTGGAGGAGCTGCGGAATATTCGGCGGTACCTTCCGGAGCATTGGGAGGGACTGAAAGAATTGCAGGGACACTTGGATCAGCCGATGAAAGGGACCGGGAAAAGCGTGTTTGATCTGGATATTCGTTATAGGCTGGAAGATGAATGGCAGGGCAAGGGCCTGAACATAAGGAGCCGGAAGTTCTTCAAAGCTTTGCATGACCTCCAGGAGGCAGGAAAGGACGATCGGAAATGACGGAAGAAGAATTGAGAGCCATATGTAAGGGCTGTCGGGTAAGATACCCTGACTTGGATTGCCGGGGGTGTCCGAACTATGCTGACGTTGAACTTGTCCAGCACGAGCAGAGTCAAGCGGACCTGATCTCAAAGCTGGAGGCTGAACTGGAACAGGTAAAGCGGGAGCGGGACGCGGCGGTGGAAACTTGGAGAGGGTTTTGCGCAAAATGTGAATGGGTAAAACGTCAATTTCTATCAGATGGCAGAATGGATGATAGATGTAAAACGTGCCGCGAAAACAATAAATGCAACTGGCAATGGCGTGGAGTGAAGGAGGGGGGGTAGAACATGATTAAGCTAAAATTTACGGTAACCGATTCCAAAACAGGCAAACAACCTGATCTCTGGAATATCGCGTTGAAAGAAGATTGGGCAGATGAACTTATGTATTGCGATATGGAAGGGTTTGCTATTCAAGAGGATGGGACATTGGTTTTGATGGATGAATGCGGAAATTATGCGTATTGCCCGAAAGGGAGATTTTCGGTACAGATTGACGTGCGGGAGGAATGAGAGATGGAGCGATATAGGTGTGATCCGCAGGTATTAAAAGCGTGCAAAATCAGAAAATTATATGGCTGTGACGGCTACTATTTGGGAGCAGGTTGCAGGTGCGCTAACGATAACCAGTCGATAATGGCAGAAACCGAGTATCAAGAGCTACAAGCCTATCGCGCAACCGGCCTCACCGTCGAGCGGGCGGCGGAGCTGGGCGAGGCGGATCGAGAGGGGCGGGTGGTGATTAAGCCATATTGTCCGGTTAAAGTCGGGGATATGGTATATACCATACGCGACAATGCAGCTATTGGTTATAGAGTCACGGAAAAATCAGAAGGCAATGGGTGGATGGTGATTTCGGCGCGCAGGAACGACAGAAGATTGTCGTTTGGTCTATTGGATATCGGCAAAACCGTATTCCTCACCCGCGAAGAAGCCGAAAAAGCATTGGAGGCGGAAAACCATGAAAGACCCGACGATCAACGACCGTAAGCTCGACGAGATTATCCGGCAATGCAAGAACCGGATGGATGTCAGCTATTACAAGTACGGGGCTGCAAGGGATAACTTTGCTTCTGGTCGTGTGGACGCGGTGGGAAGTCTGGAGCTGTGTCTGGACAAGTACAAGGCTACCCACAACACGGAGTATCTTCTGGACGTTATCAATTATGCCGCATACCGGATTATGTGGCCTGCGCCGGGCGACTACTTCCGCGCGACGGACAGCGCCGAAAGTGCCGGAACAGATGGCATACCTATCAATTTTGAGAGGGGATAAAACCAATGAGTGAAAGAAATCTGCTGGCCGTGAGCATAGATCATACGGAGTACGGGTGGAAATTTGGGATGCCATGCGTCCTCTGGGGACACAGAACGCGGGACGACGAAAAGCGATCTTTCGGAGGATATACTCTATACCCGAATTGTGCCGAGATTTACTCACTGGAAGAATGGCAAAAGTCTGGATATGGTAATGGAGAAGTGTGCAAAGTTGATGAGCCGGTAAAAATGGAGATCGGTTTTTGCAAAAAATGGAGAAAGTACGACACGGTACTTGTCCGATATGAGGATTACATCACTTATTGTAGGGTTGCCGGACTAAAGGAGGAGCCCAATGAATGAATTGAAACCTTACCTATTTTGCGGATCATGTGGGGTGAAGATGGACGGAGGTAAGGAACAGTGAGCAAGAAAAAGCCATTTACCATCACAATAGCCAGAAACGACACTGGCGAGTGTAAGTCTTACGACACCGGCTTAGTAGTTGCGGCAATTGATTTTGATGATACGACACTGAGAATTACCGCAGTAGACGGGGCTGATTCTATTGACGTGGCCGCTGTAATTATGACTCTTCGCAAGATCGACAAATTATTACGGGAGGAATACCCGTCCGTCAATTTACTTTTGACTGAGCTGACGTAGTGGAGGCGACGAGCAATGAGCGATGACTTAATAAGCCGGAAGGCGTTGATGGAGGGGCGAGTTGAAAACGATCCGGTATTTATCGCCGCAAAGTGCGCGCCGGCCGTTGATCCACATAAGCATGGGCGGTGGATTATGTGGGGCGGGAAATTGCACTGCCCCAACTGTGAAGACCTTGCTCCGCTTAAGCGAGGCTGGGAGGATGGCTGTACAACGTATGAATATACAGCAAGCAGATACTGCCCCAATTGTGGGGTGAAGATGGATGGAGGTGAAACCTCATGACGATTAGTTTACCCCTCTACGTCTGGCTGTTGCTCCTGGTGGGGATATCGGCTCTATCCGGTTCCATCGGCGTGTTGCTGGCCTGCTGCGTGAAGGTGGGCAAAAAGCCGGAGGAGAAGCCATGAACCAGCGGGAAAGCGTTTGTATCAAAGATGGTTGCCTCTGGCTGAACGGCGGGGTATGCAGCCGGGAATGCGAGTACAAGAAGGAGATGTCCGAGGATACCACGCTGCATATAGAACCGCCGCCTATGCAGGGGGTCGGATGGGGAAAGGCAAGCCCTGCCTGGGTGACATGGTTTAACCGGTCCTGGCGGGAACTGAAACAGTTCTATCGGAAAGGATGAAAAAAGTGATTAGTTTGAACTGCCATTCGTGCCCGCATTTTGACTCCGATACGATGGATTGTTATCTGGACTGCGAGGATGTGTGGGAATGTATGAAGGCGGGGAATCCATATGTAGACAAAGGGCAATGTCCCGATGGCTGCGAAGAAGATTGTATGGAGTGCCCGTATAATGCATGACGCGATAACGGGCAGAGCTTCTACGGGAGGGGATAGGGTGACAAACGGGGAGAAGAAAGCGATATTGTTGGAGTACCGGGCGATTGAGCGGCGGATCAACCGGTTGATCGATGAAAAAGCGGCATGGAACGCCAAAGCCACGGCCACAACCTCCTCCTTTTCGGATATGCCCAGGAGCGGCGGAGGATCGGATAAAATCCAGACTACCGTGGAAAAGATTATCGAGATAGAGGAAAAGCTGGATCACGAAATTGACGCTTTGGCGGATTTGCGCAACAGGATTGAAACAGCCGTGGAGAAGCTGGAGGACGGCCGCCTGCGGGATGTTATGCGATATCGGTACATAGACGGGATGAAATGGGAGCAGATAGCGGTTGAAATGCATTACAGCTATATGCAAGTGTGTCGGCTTCATGGTAAGGCGTTACTGGAAATTATGTTATAGAATGTTATAGTCAATCTATGCTATGGTGTATATGTAAAAACAGGCAAAGAGCGTCTCGGATGAATCCGGGGCGCTCTTGTTATACGGCAAAAACAACGGGCAGGTGCTGAGAACATCCGTCCGAAGCGCCAGAGTATGGTTTTTTAGAGGTATCTGTTATGTTTGCTTACGAAAGCATAAAGTGGAAAAAGAAGCGAAAAAAAATACTAAAGCGGGATGGATACAAGTGTCAAGAAAGCAAGCGGTTTGGTAAAGATGTTGAGGCGACGGTCGTTCATCATATTTATCCTGTGGAAGATTATCCGGAATACGCTTGGTGTGATTGGAATCTAGTTAGTTTGTCATTAACCAAGCATAATGCAATGCATGACAGAAAAACAAACGAATTAACTTTATTGGGCAGAGAATGGATGTTTAGAACAATCCCCCCCGGTCTAATAACCTGAAATCATTTTAATTCTAA
>OGPU01000654.1_pt1 | contig 37258 bp, 27 predicted proteins | sample 1552991 | NCBI WGS metagenome assembly OGPU01 (sample SAMEA2580296, study PRJEB22360) | human gut metagenome | biome: human gut; feature: human-associated habitat; material: faeces | place: Denmark | collected 2008/2010 | reverse complement strand
AGGCTCTGCCTTTGGAATCCGCAAGCTTTTGAAAAAGCTTGAGCAAAACTTTTAAATGTCCAAGAAAAGTGCATTAGCTAATCGTAGGGGCGAATACAGTTATTTTAATTATGCCAAAAAGAAAAACCGTTCAATGCCATTGGCACGAACGGTTTCTTTTTATATCATTTTAGCCTTAAATCAGATTTTAACAGAAATTGCATCAAGGCTCTTTGGAAGCTCACTTTCATCAGCAGAAATCAAGAATGTAAACTTTGTTTCGGACTTAGCCGCAAGAACATTAACCTTTGTGATAAAGTCTGCGAGCTTATCGAAATCATCACCACAAATCTTGAGTGTAGAATCTACAAGAACATCTGTTACATCGTAGTTACCTGCACAGATACCGCTAAGAAAACCAAAGAATGAGTCATAACCTGTGATAGCATATTGGTCTGTGTCAATAAGTCTTGCTTTATGAGTAACATCATAAGTAAGCTTTGCACCCTTTTCTACGACAACAACATTGCCGTTTGATGCTGAAACAGCTTCATTTGCGAGAGAGATGAGTTTCTTAGTTTTGCCCGAACCTTTTTTGCCTATGATTAGAGTTACCATTGTAACGCCTCCTTATAAATTTAACCGCATATGCGGAAAGATTACATATTAAAATATTATTTAAGTCTTGCCTCAAGAGCCTCTTTCTGAGCCTCATAGCCAGGTTTGCCGAGAAGTGCGAACATATTCTTCTTATAGCTCTCAACACCAGGCTGGTCAAATGGATTAATACCCATTGTATAGCCACTGATAGCACAAGCCTTCTCAAAGAAATAAATGAGATAGCCAAGCTCTGCTTCGCTTGAATCTTCGATTGTAAGAATTACATTAGGAACTCCACCGTCTGTATGAGCAAGAACTGTTCCTTCAAACGCTTTCTTATTAACGAAATCCATAGTCTTGCCACTAAGGAAGTTTAAGCCGTCAACATTCTCTGGGTCTGTGCCAAGAGTAACATCTTGCTTTGGCTTATCAATAAGAACAACTGTTTCAAACATTGTACGAGAACCGTCCTGAATGAACTGTCCCATAGAATGGAGGTCTGTTGAGAAAACAACAGATGCTGGGAAAAGACCCTTGTTGTCCTTACCTTCACTTTCGCCAAAGAGCTGCTTCCACCACTCGTTCATAAGAGTGAATGCTGGCTCATAGCTTACGAGAAGCTCAATAGCCTTGCCCTTGCGATAAAGAATATTTCTGATTGCAGCATACTTATAGCAATCGTTCTTTTCGAGGTCACATACTGAAAGCTCCTCACGAGCCTTTGCAGCACCAGCCATAAGAGCATCAATATCAGCACCAGAAACAGCGATTGGAAGAAGTCCTACTGCTGTGAGAACTGAATAACGACCACCAACATCATCAGGTACAACGAAAGTTTCGTAGCCTTCACGGTCTGCGAGCATTTTAAGAGTGCCTTTAGCCTTATCAGTTGTGCAGAAAATTCTCTCCTTAGCACCCTCTTTGCCATACTTGTTCTCGAGAAATTCTCTGAAAACTCTGAAAGCAATAGCAGGCTCAGTAGTTGTACCAGACTTAGAAATCATATTGATAGAAACATCTTTGCCCTCACAGATTTGAAGAAGCTCAGAAAGAGCAGTTGAGCTAATGCTGTTGCCTGTGAAATAGATGTCAGGAGTATCCTTTTTCAATGCATTGTAGTTCGGGGACTTCAAGAATTCAATAGCTGCACGGGCACCGAGATAAGAGCCACCGATACCGATAACAATAAATACCTCTGTATTCTTCTTGATTCTTTCAGCAGCAGCCTTAATTCTTGCGAACTCGTCCTTATCATAATCAACAGGAAGGTCAAGCCAACCAACAAAGTCATTGCCAAGACCTGATTTGTTGTGGAGCATTTCATGAGCAGCCTTAATCTGTGGAGCAATTGCTGTATACTCACGGTCAGCGATAAAATCCGAAACATGCTTAACGCTTAATTTTGTTGCCATAATTAAAATATCCTCCTTTAAGTTAGCAGGAAGTTTGGCTAAATGCTTATTCAAAATATATGTTCGAAAAAACAAAGTTGCCTACTATTCCCCATCCCTTTATAATTTATTTTACAATATTTAAACTATAATTACAAGCCTATTTGAACATTTTTTATAAATTATCAAAAATCAATGATGTTGTTTTTAATTTTAATCAATACTTTCGCAATAAATATTCATACAAACACCAAGCGAAAATAAAAAACTCAAGCAACAGTCTAAGCTATCATTTGAGTTTTAATTTAGGAAAATACTTATATTTATATTTTTCTCTCCTATTATAATAACATGATTACTTGCTCCAAGAATTGATTTCTCCCTGCATATACTGTAATGATAATCACACCATATTTTAAATTCATCATCTTTCCAACTATCAATTTTATCTGCAAAAAGAGGGGTCAATCCGTCTTGTGCAAAATGGTCTATTATCTTTACATTATTATCTAAATATAATTTTTCCATTTCTTTATCTGTTGAATAATAAGTATCAGTCCAAAAACATTTTTCATCAGTATGTTTTAAAATACCTGTTGTAATAAGCTGTTCAGCTAAATTACTATCTATATATTTCTTATCAGATAATGCAACATACTGAAAAATAAAATATCTTGGAATATATGCAGTAAAAATTAAGCCTCCCTTTTTCAATACACGCAGGGATTCAGAAAAACACTTTTCTCCTTGATTTTCATCTGTCAAATGATAGAAAGGCCCCATATTTAAAACAACATCAAAAGAATTATCTGGAAAAATGCTCATATCTGTTGCATCTAAAACAGCTGTATCCATTTTATAACTTTTGGATTTCAGTTCGTTATTAATAATTTCTATATGTCTTGGAGTAATATCTGTTGCAGTTACATTGTATCCTCTATCTGCCAAATAAAATGAATATATTCCTGTTCCCGCAGCACAATCTAAAATTTTCAGATTTTCTCCCAAAATTTCATTAAGAATACGGGTAGTTGTAATAAATTCAATTTTTCGTGCATTATTGGTTGTCAATCTGTCCTCTTCACGATAATTTTCATAACTTTCTACAACATAATTCACTGCTTATTCACCTCTCAAAACATTATTTTAAAAATTTATCATCTTCCGAACTCTGCAAGAATCAATTCCTTATTATGCTCAGTTGCCCAGCTTATGCTCCAATCACTTGTAAAGAGCAAGAGATGATTGCCCTTTAAGTCCTCAATACGCTTTGTATCAGATGCAAGGTCGAGAGTTTTCGGGTCTAAGTCCTCATTTTCTATCCAACGAATACGGTCATATGGAAGCCCCTCCATAATAATATCAACGCCATATTCATTTTTAAGTCTATATTCAAGAACATCAAATTGAAGTACGCCGACAACTCCGACTATAACCTCTTCCATACCGCTGTCAAGTTCTCTGAAAATCTGAATAGCACCCTCTTGTGCAATCTGCGTAATACCCTTAACAAACTGCTTACGCTTCATAGTATCTTTCAGACGAACCTTGTTAAAATGCTCCGGTGCAAAGGTCGGTATACCCTCAAACTTAAATTTCGCATTCGGTGAACATACTGTATCACCTATCGAGAAAATGCCCGGGTCAAATACACCGATAATATCTCCTGCGTAAGCCTCGTCAATAACTTCTCTGTCCTGAGCCATAAGCTGTTGAGGCTGTGAAAGACGCATCTTCTTGTTGCCTTGAACATGGTAAACTTCCATAGCTTTCTCATATTTTCCTGAACAAATACGCATAAAGGCAATTCTGTCACGATGAGCCTTGTTCATATTTGCTTGAATCTTGAAAACAAAAGCGGAAAAACGGTCATCAAATGGGTCAACCTCTCCGTCAACAGTTTTTCTTGGTAGCGGTGGAGTTGTCATATTGATAAACTCGTTAAGGAATGGCTCAACACCGAAATTCGTCAACGCAGAACCAAAAAATACAGGTGTAAGTCTGCCGTGACGAACATCGTCAAGATTAAGCTCATCGCCTGCTCCGTCAAGAAGCTCAATATCATCTCTGAGAGTGTGAGCGAGGTCATCACCAATCTTCTTATCCAAATCGGGGTCATCAATTTTAAGCTCGTCCGTATCTACTTCACGCTGACCGTTATTTGCGGTGAAAGCAAGGATTTCATTCTTTTTGCGGTCATAAACGCCCTTAAATTCCTTACCACAGCCGATAGGCCAGTTAATCGGACAAGTTTTAATGCCAAGAACATCTTCAATATCCTCAAGCAAATCATAGGGGCTTTTTGCTTCTCTATCCATTTTATTTATGAATGTAAAAATCGGAATATCACGAAGCAAACAAACCTTAAAGAGCTTTTTAGTTTGATTTTCAACACCCTTTGAAGCGTCAATAACCATAACTGCTGAGTCCGCAGCCATAAGAGTTCTGTAAGTATCCTCCGAGAAGTCCTGGTGTCCCGGAGTATCTATAATATTGATACAACAGCCATTATATTCAAACTGCATAACAGAGGAAGTAACAGAAATACCTCTCTGCTTTTCAATTTCCATCCAGTCAGAAACAGCGTGTTTATCGGTTTTCTTTCCCTTAACCGAACCAGCAAGCTGAATTGCTCCACTATAAAGCAAAAGTTTTTCGGTAAGTGTTGTTTTACCTGCGTCAGGGTGCGAGATTATCGCAAATGTTCTTCTCTTTTCAATCATTTCTCTATTACTTGGCAAATTGATTCCTCCATAGGATAAATTTTATTAAGCCTTAATGCACTCACTTAGTGCTGAAATTACATATTCCATCTGTTCATTTGTTAAGGTGGAATATAGCGGTAAGGTTACTTCATTCTGATATAACTCAAATGCATTCGGATAGTCTTTTATATCAAAACCAAGATTTTTATAAGCTGTCAGCAAAGGCAATGGCTTATAATGAACATTAGTAGCCACTCCCATTTCTGCCATTTTTGAAATAACATTATTTCTGAACTCTGAATCGTGTCCTGTAAGCCACGAAATATAAAGATGTCCGCTTGAAGTACCATTTTTAGTATAGTGTTTTAGATAACCCATACCAAGCTTATCAAGCTGTGAATTGTAATATTCGATTATCTCCTTGCGTCTTTTTAGCATTGAGGGATAGCGTTTAAGCTGTACAAGTCCGATTGATGCCATAATATCCGTCATATTGCACTTGAAGTATGGTGCTACTATGTCATATTCCCAAGCACCAGCTCTTGTTTTTGCAAGGGCGTCTTTATTCTGACCATGTAGGGATAGAAGCATATATTGCTTATAAAGCTCATCATTATCAATAAAATCTCTGTCACACCATGTAACAGCACCACCTTCTGCAGTAGTGAGATTTTTTACAGCGTGAAAAGAAAAAGCGGTAAAATCTGCTACACTTCCGCTTTTTTGATTTTTATATTCCGCCCCAAAGGAATGAGCACCATCTGCAAGAACTATAATTCTTCCAAAGCCCTCTTGGATTTTATTTTTAGGCTTAAACAACGATTTCTTAGTTTCAAGCACCTCAAAAATGCTGTCATAATCGCACATAGCTCCACCGACATCAACAGGTATAACCACCTTTGTTTTATCGGTAACAGCATTTGCCAAAGCTTCAGCATCAAGGTGTAGCTTTCCTTTTGCACAATCAACTATAACAGGCTTTGCACCCACATGGCATATAACGCTTGCAGACGCTGTATAAGTATATGCAGGAACGATAACCTCATCGCCCTCACCTATTCCAAGAATACGGAGAGTCATTTCAAGAGAGGCTGTCGCAGAATTAAGACAAACAGCCTTTGTTGTACCACAAAATTCAGCTATTTCCTTTTCAAATTTTTTGGTTTTAGGACCTGTTGTTATCCAACCACTGCGAAGTGTGTCTGCCACTTCGCTTATTTCCTCCTCGCCAATATCAGGAGGTGAAAATGGTATTTTCATTGCTGTCCCCCATTTAATTATATATATTTTCTGCTATCGCCTTGGCTATATTATAGTCACCGACAGTTGTTATCTTCATATTTGAAGCGTCACCCTTGAGCAGCTTTACTCCTACTCCACACATAAAGCATATTTTACAAGCATCTGTAAGTGTAAGCTTTTCCTCATCAGAAAGAGCATTATAAAGCCTTTTCAATAAGTTTATGTTAAAGCTTTGCGGTGTTTGGCTATGATAAATTTTACTTCTATCAGGCATATCTGAAATAGTATTGCTGTCCTCAGATACAATTATAGTATCTACCTCAGGAATAACAGTATTACAAGCACCGTATTTAAGAGCTGCCTCGATATTCTCATCAATCATTCTCAAAGTGACAAACGGACGAACGGAATCGTGTGTTACGATTATATGTTCATCACTTTCGCCGAACTCTTTTTCTATATCGGCAATAATATTGAAAATTGTAGAATTTCTATCCGCACCGCCTTGAGAAATTCTTATCCTTGATTTATCTATATTAAATTCATCTAAAAGCTCTTTCATATGAGAAATCCAGCTTGAATGTACACCAATATAGATATAATCGAGCTTTTCAGAAAGCAAGAATTTTTCAAGTGTATAAATTATAATTGGCTTATTGCCAAGTGGCAGAAATTGCTTAGGCATAGTCGAGATATTCATTCTTGAACCGACACCACCTGCAACTATTGCGGCAAAAATCATTCTATCAACTCCTATAAAAGTTCTGAGGGTTTCTTTCCCTTCAAAACCTCTTTATAGCTTCTCTCTGTATCAACTAAAATCATATCGTGATGAGGTTTTTGTTTATCTTCAGGTGGGAGCTTCATATAGTCCCCAAAAGCTTTTTTAAGATATGGGTCATAACCGACAGGAATAGGCATCTGCAAGCCCTCAAATTCACGATAAACCGCACTTGCAAACCATTCCTTAGGGTATTCAGGCTGCATAGAATGTACACCCTCGCAAAGCTCTGTGATATATTCGCAATCGGAAATTTTATATTTGCTCATACGCCTTTCAGCATTCCGCCATTTTTTCTCACGAGCCTTTGGTGACTTGACTATCGAAAGCAAAAATTTACTTCCAAGAGCCATAATTCCGCCGTGATTTTCTGGAACGATTTGTGCAAGAAACAGCGAATAAATCATAGCATTGAGCTTTTGCATTGTGCGTTTAAATTTTCCTTTTGGACAGCCATCTATCGGAAAAATATCCATCATTATTCCAAAAGGTATATCAAGATGAGCCTGATTTGCCTTAACACAAGTAGTTTCAGTATCAACTATTGTTGTAAAAATATTTCCTGTAAAGATTTTCTCATCTGTCCGCAATAGCTTAAAGCGTTCGTGCTTATCGTTATCCCAAAGTTTATATAACTTTTCATAGTCATCTCTCGGCATAAGTATGTCTATATCGTCGTCCCAAGGGATAAAGCCACCAGTTCTGAGCGAACCTATACAGCAACCTCCGCAGAGATAGAAAAGCAGATTATTTTTATCGCAAAATTCCTTGAAATACACAAGCGTATCAAGTTCTTTAAGCTGTAGCTTACGCAATGTTTCAGGAGTAAATTCATATAACTTTTGGTTTTCCATATAAAACCTCATTTAATATGTAAATATAATAGCTAATAAACAATCGGAGATAATCCGCCTTTATTATTCAATACCTGCATGAATTTTTGCAGCCATAAGAGTATTTTTCATAAGCATAGCAATAGTCATAGGACCTACGCCACCAGGAACAGGTGTTATATAAGAAGCCTTTGGCTCTACGCTATCGAAATCTACATCTCCGCAAAGTTTGCCATTTTCATCTCTGTCCATACCAACATCAATGACAACAGCACCCTCTTTGACCATATCGCCTGTAACAAACTTAGGCTTACCGACAGCCGCAACAAGAATATCAGCATCTCTTGTAATTTCAGCAAGATTCTTTGTACGGCTATGTGTAATTGTTACAGTGCCGTTTTCATGGAGCAAAAGCATAGCCATAGGCTTACCAACAATATTACTTCTGCCGATTACAACACAATTCTTGCCGGAAATTTCTATATTTTCAGAATGAATAAGCTCCATAACGCCAGCAGGCGTGCAAGGCAAGAACTTATAATCACCTATCATAATCTTACCAACATTAGATGCGTGGAAAGCGTCAACATCTTTTTCAGGGCTGATTGCCTCAATAACAGCCTTTTCATCAAGGTGCTTAGGTAATGGAAGCTGAACAAGAATACCATTAATTTCAGACTTTTTATTAAGCTCATCAACAAGGGCAAGGAGTTCTTCCTGAGTTGTTTCAGCTGGAAGTGCATATTCTTCAGACATAAAACCAACTTCTGCACAAGCCTTTTTCTTATTATTGACATAAACTCTTGATGCGGGGTCATCACCAACAATAACAACTGCAAGTCCTGGAACTATACCCTGTGCCTTTAGTTTTTCTGTTTCTGCCTTAACGCTCTCACGAACCTTTTTAGAAACCTCTTTACCGTTAATTATCTTAGCCATAAAATTTCCACCTTTTATATTAAATTACTCTTTAACTTTATCCTTTAATGCTTTTGTTGTATGAACGAAATTATTTTTCTTGCGGAATACAATAAGCATCACAATTCCTGCTATCATAACCACCGCTGAAAGAATCTGCGATACACGAAGATTTAAGAATGGTGTATAAAGACTATCTGTTCTCAAGCCTTCAACTATCATTCGCTCAAAGCCATACCATACAAGGTAAAGCAAGAAAATCTGTCCATAATACTTCTGAAATTTCTTACTAAAGAAGTGCAAAAGCACAAAACCAAGCAAGCACCACAATGATTCATACAAGAAACAAGGGTGAACTGTTACTCCGCCGGTATTTTCACTCATCATTCCCCAAGGAAGATTAGTTTCTGTACCGAAAGCCTCTTGATTTATGAAATTGCCCCATCTGCCTATACCTTGTCCAATCAGAAAACCAAGTGAGGCAACATCAAGTATCGCAGGAATATTAAGCTTGAGAATTTTTGCAGTGATACAGCCACCAAGCAACGCTCCGATAAGACCGCCATAAATCGCAAGTCCGCCATCGTGTATCGCAAAGATTTTATCGGGGTGGCTACTGTAAAAATCCCACGAGAAAAATACATAGTAAAGTCTTGCACCAATTATTGCGGTTATAAGGCCGACAATAACACAATCAAGAAATTTCTCACTCGGAATTTTAAAACGCTTCAAACTCATCATCGCATAAATAAATGCAAGAATAAAGCCAATTCCGATTATAATTCCATACCAATAGATATGATAATCGCCTATTGAAAAGGCGACATTATTTATATTCAGACTTATGCCCAGATGTGGAAAAGATACATTCATATCTGACATTTTAATTATCCTTTCATCGTTAGATGTAGGGGTGAACTGCGTTCATTGGTAATTACTTCAACCGCTTAGCATATGCACTTACCCAAGACACTCAAAGTTTAGGTCAAGCCTTTTTAAAGGCTTGCGGATTCCAAAGACAGAGCCTTTAGTGGGTTTTAAGGGCAAAGCCCTTAACATATATTTCTTTTCAAGAGGTGGACTTCGTCCACATCTTAATTTTCTCTGTTGATAACATTAGTTCAAAGGGGCGAACAAAGTTCGCCCCCTTAGGAGGCAAGAAATGTTAAGGGCTTTGCCCTTAACACCCACGAGGGACTCCGTCCCTCAACCCTGTGAGCCTTTGAAAAGGCTCAAGCGAAACTTTTAATTGTCTTAGGGAAGTCTATTCGCTATATAATTATTTAACTACTGAAAGTGTCGTATTGTTTGAGTCAAGCTGTGATTTAAGTCTTTCGTTAATATCATCAAGACTTGCATTTGCGATGGCATCCATATATTCATAAAGTTCTCTGCCCGCAAAATCGAATGATGCCATAATAGTTGCAGTATTCTCAGGACTATTAAGAGCAGCAATATTTTTACCATAAATAGCTCTTTTAGCTCTCTCAAATTCCTCTTTCGGGACACCATTTTTATGAAGCTCCTCGGCAGCCTGCTTGATAATCTCAGCAACTCTATCAGGAAAACGAGTTTCTGCTGCAAAAATTACTGCACGATAACCCATTTCCTCGAAATACTCATATCCAAAGCTTTGATTGATAAGCTCATCATCAAGAAGTCGCTTATAAAGTGGTGAAGCCTCTCCTGCAAAAGCAGACAAAAGAATATCTGTTTCGGCAATTTCCTTAGAAGATAAGCGTTTATCGCCTGCATCTTCTTTAAAACCAAGTTGGAAAAGTGGTACAGCAACAGATAATTTCTGTTCAACATAATCCTGACCAACTTCATAAGGTTCATCAGGGAAAATTGACTGTGTATCCAAAGGCTCATCTTGCTTTGTAAGAATTTCATCTACAATAGCAATAACCTGTTCAGGTGTAACATTACCCGCAACAGAAAGAACCATATTATTAAGGTTATAATAGCTGTTGTAACAAGTATAGAGCAATTCAGGAGTAATCTCAGCAATAGTTTCGACTGTTCCTGCAATATCCTTTCTGACAGGGTGATTTTGGAACATTGAAGATATAAGATTCATCATAACTCTCCAGTCCGGACTATCGTCATACATCTTAATTTCCTGACCAATAATGCCTTGTTCCTTAGCAACAGTTTCCTTAGTGAAATAAGGGTCACGAACAAAATCAAGCAAAATTCTAAGGCTTTCATCAAACTTATCTGTACAAGAGAACAGATAGCAAGTTGTATTAAATGAGGTATAAGCGTTAGCGTTAGCACCTGTCTTTGCATACTTTGTGAAGGCATCGCCGTCCTCGCTCTCAAAAAGCTTATGCTCAAGATAGTGCGCAATTCCGTCAGGTACAATAACTTCTTCACCATTTGTGATAAAATGAGAATTTACTGAACCAAAGTGTGTTCCGAATATCGCATAAGCGGACTTATAACCCTCCTTTGGGCTGACATATATAGTAAGTCCTGATGTATGCTTTATTTTATAATATTTATCATTAAGCTTTTCGCTTTTTATTTCTACAATTTCCATTTTATTCAAACTCTTTCTCCCCTTTATAAAAATTATTGTTCGTTGCTTGTAAGAACATAAATTGTATCAAGTGAAACAGACTTTGCTGCATCTATAATCTGTTCCTTAGTTACTGCCATAATCTTCTCGGCAGATTCTTCAGGTGTAAGTGTTTCACGATTGAAGGTCTGTGAAAGATAGAAATTTTCAATTGATGCAAGGCTATCAAGAGATGTTATATAGGCATTTTTGAGTGCAAGCTTTGCTGCATCAATTTCTTCATCTGTAATATCTCCTGCCTGCATAGATTTAAGCTGTTCAAGAATAGCTGTTTCAGTCTTTTCTATATTAGCATTTTCAACGCCACTATCTATGATAATAATTCCCTTATTAGGATTATATCTTGCAGCACAATAATAGCAAAGGCTCATCTTCTCACGAACATTCATAAAGAGCTTTGAGCTTGGTGTTCCACCGAGTACAGCACACATAAGCTTTACTACTGCAACATCTGTATAAGGTTCTGCATATGGAGTTCTAAAACCCATTACGAGCTTAGATTGTGTAACCTCCTGACGCTCTGTCACTCTCTTAACCTCATCAGCTTTTGTAACAAGAGTTGTTGAAAGACCGATTGAACGATTCTTTCCATCAAATACCTGTTTAAAGGCATTGAGTGCATTCTGAGGTTCTGTATTACCAAGCATATAAAGCTCAATCTTAGCGGATTCTATCGCATTAGTCCAAGCCTTATAAGCCTGTTCGCTTGTAGTATCCAGAAGACTTTCTTTTGTTCCAGTTCTGTTTACAGAGAACGGCTCATTTTCGCACATAATCTCTGTGCAGCGTTTTACTGCATAAAGACGCTTCTCATTAAATTCAGAATCAAGCTCCTCTATAAGCTGACGGCGTTCACCAGCAAATTCGCTACCAAGGAAAGCATTTTCTTGAATATTTGGCTCAAACAATGCAGAACAAAGGAGTTCTGTAAGTTCCTTAGAAATTTTAACGCTATCAAGAGCATATTTATCGTCAATACCTGAAACAGTAAATCGAAGCTCTTGAATTTCACCAAGCTTTCTTACTGTTGAATAGAGTGCTGCACCATAAAGTTCATCAAGCTTTTTAGCAAGTGATGTAAAATCAGGATAAGCCTTGCAAGAGCGTGTTATAAGGCTTGCTGCAAGAGCATTTGCGGAAGCTGTTTCTTTTGTTATTGGCAGAAACAATGATGCAGTTATACGGATTGTTTTGAAACGGTTATCGGGAATGAAATTAAAATATACACCATCAGCGATTTTCTCTCTAATTATTTCAGACATTATTTTCATTACGCCCTTTCTTTTTTATATTTATATGAATTAAAATAATCAACAAAGTAAACTTTTCATAAGCATAGATAAAACGCTTTAAACTGCGATATATCTTAATTATTATACCACATTTTTCATTACTTTCCAATAGCTATATAAAATTATTTAATCAACTCTACTCCATAATAAAAATATTGCATAGATACTCACTTCAACTTCAACAATATAAATTAATTAACAAACTCAATATTTTGCTTGCAAAACCAATTCCAAGCCTTATAAGCAGCGCCACTCTATTAGGGAACCCACTGCGATGGTTCCCTACGAAAAACATTCCACTGGAATGTTTTTCTACCCTCCTGTGCTCAGAGAAGTATAAACTGTTTTGCTCTCTGCGGAGAACAACCAAAGACTCGAGCGAAACTTTTAATAGTCTTAAAAAAGGTAAAACAAAAATGCAGTGGTCAGAAATATAAAATTCTAAACCACTGCATTATTTTGCAGTAAATTACAATGTTTTATACATCAGATTAAATTGCTTTTATTCCTCGTTCATTAGTACGAATCCTTACTACATTATCCAAATCATAAACAAAGATTTTACCATCACCTATATGTCCTGTGCAAGCTGTTTTTTGAATAACATCTATGGTTTTTTCTGCCCATTCTTCAGTAGAAACTACAATCTCAAACTTAATCTTTGGTATCATTGTTATGCTGACATCAACACCACGAACATTCTCAGTTGAACCTTTCTGATGGCCACAACCCATAACCTGAGATACTGTAATTCCTCGAACTTCTATTGACTCTAATGCGTCCTTTACTTCCTCATACTTTTCAGGACGAACGATAGCTTCTATCTTCTTCACGAAAACTCACCCTTTCATATATTAATCAAGACCATTAAATGACGGATATGCACTTTCACCATGTTGTGTAATATCCATACCAACTCTTTCGTCCATCTCTGAAACACGGAGCTTTGTAAATAATCTTACGATACCTACACAAATAAGTGTACCCACAACAGCTACGAGAACAGTCACTAAAATGCTTTCTATCTGTGCAAAAAACAAGCCAGTTTCTCCGTAGATAAGACCATTCCACTTTGCACCAGATGAAACTCCAGGAGCAAGTTCCTTAACACCGAAAAGACCTGTTGCAATACCGCCCCAGATACCACCGATACCGTGGCAACCAAATGCGTCAAGTGCATCATCAATTTTAAATACTCTCTTTATGAGATGTACACCGAAATAGCAGATAGGGCTTACAAGCAAGCCGATAAGAATTGCTGACCACATTGGAACAAAGCCTGCACCTGGTGTAATTGCGACCAAACCTACAACAAGACCTGTTGAGCAGCCAACGAGTGTTGGCTTGCCTGTCTTAACAACATCAATAAACATCCAAGAAATCAAAGCTGCTGCCGAAGAAACTGCTGATGTCATAAATGCGTGAACTGCCGTGCCGTTTGCTGCAAGTGCGCTACCTGCATTAAAGCCAAACCAACCGAACCAAAGCAATGCCGCACCAAGAAGTACGAAGGGAATATTGTGTGGCTTATATGCACTTCTCTCATAATCTCTTCTCTTGCCAAGAATAATTGCAAGAACAAGACCTGTAATACCTGAGCTGATATGTACAACATTACCACCAGCAAAGTCTACTGAATCGAGGTAAAGACCTGTACCGAAAAGTCCTCCGTCAGTTCCTGCTCCGAGGAAACCGCCACCCCATACCATATGTGCGAGCGGATAGTAAACAACGATTGACCAGAGGCAGATAAATGGAACAAGTGCCTTGAACTTCATTCTGCCCGCAATAGCACCAGTTATAAGAGCAGGTGTGATGACCGCAAACATCATTTGGAAACCTGCGAAAAGTGCATCAGGAATTTCAAGTCCTCTTGTGCTTTCTGAAATGCTTACATTATTAAAACCGAGGAAGTCGAAGCCTCCGATAACTCCACCAACATCACTTCCGAAAGAAAGCGAGTAACCAAACAAAATCCACATAACTATTGCCGTACCTGCAATAAACATAGTTGCAAACATTGTGTTAAGGACATTTTTTCTTCTTACAAGACCTCCATAGAAAAATGCGAGTGCTGGGGTCATCAGGAAAACCAGTGCGGAACATATGATTATAAAGCTGACACTTCCGCTGTTCATAAAACATCTCTCCTCAAAATAAATTTTAGAAAATAAAAAAGGCATCGGAAATAAATCCGACGCCTTCGTCTATATTTTGTATTATAGCACTACTGGATTATTTTGTCAACACTTTTTTTAATAGTTTTTTTGAAAACAGTATTTTATAGGAAGACTTATGGCATAATATAAGTAGAATTTTTATTTTAGGAGGAACAACAATGGAAAAACTTATTAAAAATATAGATAAATCTGAAATCATCAGACTTGCAGACAAAGTTGCATATGAATGTGGCAAAGTAGCAAGCCTTACCCTTGCACAAAGACCTGGTATTGGTATAACAGTTATGGCTTTTGACGAAAATACGGACATAAGCACACACACTGCTTTAGGTGATGCTTTGGTCTATATTTTTGAAGGTAAGGCAAGCATTACTATAAACAATAAGGAATATATTCTTAAAGCTGGCGAATCTGTCGTTATGCCTTGTGGTGTACCACACTCTGTAAAGGCTGTAACAAAATTCAAAATGCTTCTTGCTGTCGTAAAATAGTTTTAATAAATACACAGCTAAAACAAGTTCTTTTAAATAAGAAGCTTGTTTTATTATATAAAAAATTGGTGATAACCAAAGTCATCACCAATCTAAGGAGTTTATTATGCACTAAGCCAATAACCTCTGCCCTCTACAGTAGAACCATCTGCATTATTAGTAGCCATATAGCTTGCACCATCGTAATTCATATAAAGCTTAATTCCTACACCAGCATTTACAGACTTATCTGTTATAAGTTCATAATAATCTGAACCATCATAAGAATCTATTAATCTCAAGCTTGTGTTCCAAATTCCACCTGTAAAATACATCAAACGGTCGGAGAATAGCTTTTCACCTTGGTCATTTCTTGTAACCTCAAGAGTAACAGCATATGTATCTGTGCCAGCTGGAAGTTTAATTGTAAAATTAAATCTTCCATCATCCATCTTATAACGGTTTGTGCAATCAATGATAGAATGATTTTCTACAAAGGTATAATTGTCCGAATTTGATGCTTGTAAGGTAGTTGCATTGTCTGTTGCAGCAACACTCATAGATGCCACGGGAACTGCAAGGAGTGTTGCTGCTGTCATTGCAATAGCTAAGGTTTGTTTGATTGTTTTTTTCATAGAATATCCTTCTTTCTTAAATTTTATGATTGAATTATAACTCAACAATACATAAAATATCATAATATGTTGAATTTTACACAATTATAATTGAATTTAGAAACTTTTATGTAAATGCTTATTGATTTACTTATCATCTAATCCTTGTCTTACAACAAGTTTTGCAAAAAGACATTTTTCTCTAATAAGCTTATCCTATCCTCTTTCTCAAATGTAACGATTTTAGTAAGTCCGATAACGATATTATCTATATCCGCTTAGAATCCTTCAAAATCATATCCAGCCTATACAAAGTCACCTTTGGAAAGCTTTATTTCTGCATACTTCATCGAAGTAGATGATTTATAGCTTATTGGCTGATGTTTGGAAAGCATTTCAAAAAAACGAAATCAGCTTGTTGTTTAAAATTTAATTCTCTATCTTAGATAGTCTTTTTTATACTGTCTATATAATTTTAGAAGTACAAATTATAAATTTCCAAATTAAAAAACAATGCTTTCGCAATAAATACGAAAGCATTGTCCAAAAATTCATAGAAATATTTTTTATATTGCTATTAATTCTTTTCTTTTAATTCATTGATGTCAGCCTTGAAATCAGACATTATCTCTTTAGTTTCATCAATTTCATCATTCCAAACTTTGCTGCCTAAATCAGACCAAAATTTGTATACATCGGAGCCAAAGCTTGACCATTGCTTATAGACATCTGAACCAGTGTTTGACCACCACTTATATTCCTGTGTTTGTAGCTTTGATAATTCAGCGTATGGAACACTATCATATGCATCTGCTAAAATGCCATCATAGAAATCCTTATACATATCACTTAATATTCCATCATATACTCCATCATAAATGCTTTCACCGCCATCATCATATATGATTTTATATAACTTATCAAGTTCTTCGTATTTTTCATCATTAGAAGTATTTGATGATATAATTTTATCTGCATAATCTAAGGCATACTCTCTCATTCTAATACACAAGCTTTTATGAGTTTCATTAATATTATCATAGAAAGCTTTTATCTTATCAGCATTTTTAGAATATTTATCGTATGTATCAATATCTGCTTTCAGCTGTTTATAGTCTTTTTCAAGAGATTCAATCGTGTCTTTAATATCCTTTTTTACAGATTCTTTAAACTCTTTGCTTAAATCTTTAGATGTAGCATTATCTGCACTGCTTTCAGATTTTGTTTCCTTGTTTGAACCGCTCTCAGCTTCCTTTGATGCTTCACTGCTTGAGAAACTACTCTTATCTGATATAGATGATTGACTATTGGAATTTTTTCCTCCGCAAGCTGTCAATGATAATGCCAACATTGCAATAAGGATAAGTGATACTATTTTTTTCATTTTGATTCCTCCATTTATTCTAAATTTTTATTTTGATTAATTTTTATTAATAACATAATAATAGCACCTACAAACACTATAGCTACTCCAAAGTAACAAAAATATTGTGCCATTCCACAGTCATATCTGCTACTTGGAAGTACACCTCTGTCATTGAAATCCCATTTTAATAAAAGAAATGTTGCCAAAGACAAAACATTGAATATCATTATTGCTATCGGTTTTTTCAATAATGAGAAAATCGCTGACAATAAAGCAAAAATTGCAAAAGCAGAAATCATAACCACACAGGTAATACTTACAGCTTGTGCATTTTGTGCAGCAGCAGTTGAAGAATAAATCTTACCAAATTCAAATAATGAAATATTCACAGCGTCTTTGTTTGTCATTCCAATTTCTTCTGCATACATTGTATCAGGAAATTTTTCAAGTTGCTCTCTATATTTTTCCGTAGCTGATGCAAAGGGCAGAAATAATGTTGCGATTAACATTATCGAACCGATTAACGCAATTATACAAGAAATCAAGCGTTTATCCATTTTAAAACCAGCTTTCTTTACTTCAATTTTTTCTGACATAGACTTTTCCCCCTAAAATAATTTTGTAATGATAGAAATTAGTTCTTTATTTGGCACAGATATTCATAAAACAACTTGCTTTATATGATTTTTAATATGAATCATCTGCACCGTAAATTTTCCCATAATTTACACACCCCCTTATTTTTAAAAATTTTATCTATTAATACTTTAACCGCCTTTATTTTAACATATGAATATTTGAAATTGGTTTTGTGACTGCAAAAGAAAAACAGCACTTAGAAATATCCTTCTAAATGCTGTGAATTTATTTGTTTTTTATAGCTCTTTAATATCAGTAAATAAGCCAATATCCTTATATTTCTCATTTGCCTTTTTTATTATTTTTATAGTTTCAGAATATTTTTCTTTATTGTCTGTAAAGTAGTATACATCTACTAAATATGTATATAGCTCCATTTTCTTTCGGATAAATGGAATAATCTCATCATTCTCCTCACATAATTTTATTCCAAAAAGCAAACATTTTTCCGCTTTCTTTTCTTGTCCAGATTCAAGTGAAATATTCGCACTTGGAATAATTATATTATCAATGAAATCCAAGTCATTTTCACAAATCGCACTTTCTATCTCATAAGCCTTATGAATATACTTAGAAACTATTTTTCCATTTGGCTCAACATAAGTATAATTCCAAGCACAAGTCAGATAGTAGCCACAACCAAGCTCAGTATATTCATAGGCTTCTTTTTTTATTATATCATCTACTTTATTAAGCAACCAATCAATTCTGAATTTCATTTTCGGATTACTTCTTATCAGTATATTTGCCTTACATCTTAAATACTCAGCAAGAAGCTTTTTTCCATCTTGATGATAAGATTTTTTCATATACCTGATTGCCTTATCAAGATTTTTCATCAGCAAAGACAATACTTTTGCATCCTCTTTATTTCTTGTATCATACCACCCCTCAAGCTTATAATCATAATAACCCACTAAAAGATAGTAATATTGCCCTTTTATGTGGTCATCAGAAAATGCATTTATAACATCTTCTGCACTAATAATACATTCATATGCTTTATCTAAATCACGCTGTTCCTCATAAATTTCAGAAATAAACTCATATAATTTGATTACTGCATTGCCATTCAAATCGCCACGATTTTTTATCAGCTCTATGGCATTATTGAGTATATAGCTTTCCCTATAACGAGGCATTGCAGATAATACTTCAAAAAATAATTCCCTATATGGATTTTGACTTGCAAGTTCTTTATCTTTCTTACAACATTCCAAAAATTCTTCACACAAATGCAAAGCCTTTCTTTTGTCTTCCTTTAGCACCTTTTTTAGCTCTATCATAATATAAGCTGAAGCTTTTCTGAATGTATCAGTAATTTTCCAACCTTTAACAGCCTCAGCAATAACTGGGTGCATTACAATTTTATAATTATTTATGGAAATCCAGCCGTCTGTTGTCAATTCATTTATCACATCTTTTGTTCTAAGCCCATATAGAGAAGAAAATAGATTTACCTCTATTCCCTCTATACCAAAAAATGATATTCCCTCTAGAACAGATTTTTTATATTCTGTTATTTGCGATGAAATAAATAGTGTATCTATAATATTCCTTATCGTATCGGTATAAGCTATAAAATCTCTTGTATATGGTACTTTTTCAGGTGCAATTTCTGAAAAACCATTTTTCTCCATCAATTTTTCAGCTTCTGATATAGAAAGAAAGCTATTTGCAATCTGTTTGGCAATCAATTCAAGCACTAAGGTATGCCCTTGAACCTTTTCTATAATACAGTCTATCATAGGATATTCATAAGGCTCAATAGTTCGTCTTAGGTAACTCTCAAACATAGAATACATATCACTTTTTTCCTGTATTGCTTCTATATTAAGGCAAAAGTATTCGCCTTTAAGTATGTCCTTACGGGTAATGATGATAATTTTCCAGCCAAGCTTTAATAATTCTTCTACACCACTGAAATTATCTCCAATAAAATTATCAATAATTAAGATAACCTTTTGATTATGTGTTAATTTACGGGCAATAGCCAACTTTCTGATAAAATATTCATCTGGTTCTTCCTGAGGGCTTTGCATTACTGCATTGATAACAAACTGCCTATCATCAGCAATTGTTTCCTTTAAGGAATGATAAAATTTCAAAGAAATCACAGTATCAAATTTCTGAGCATTATTCGCTAGATAACTTTGTATCAAGGAGCTTTTTCCAATGCCTCCCATTCCTGTAACAAAAAGCAGGCTTTGTCCTGTATTTTCAATCCACTCATTAAGTTTTTGAAGTTCTTTCTCTCTGCCTATAATCGCTTTTGTATAAGATGCATAATAATTGAGAATATATGGAATTGCTGTATCAGCCAGCTTTTCTATTTCTTCAAGCTTTCTGATTACTTGCTGCATATCTTGGTATCTATCCAAATAAAAATTAGCTAATGTATGATGAAAAAAGTCCGTCAATTCATAATACATCTTATCCTGAAATGTTTTTGCAGCATATTTAGATTGTTCATAGCTATATTCAGCATATATCCCACAATCTAAAGCTGTTGGGATAGTTCCGAATACAAGATAAAATAAAATTGCACCTACTGCATATATATCTGTATGCTTTCCAACCTTCCTTAGCTTTCCAGTTTGTAATTCTAAAGCCGAAAAACCTTTAGTGTGAGATATTTTATATTCACAATCTTCTGCCCCACTTTTAAATGCAGTTATCGGCACAAGAGAATCAAAGTCAAATAATTGTACAACTTCTTTTGTTCCAGTCAACAAAAAGATATTGTCTGGTTTTAGGTCTAAATATAGATAACCTTTACGATGAACTTTCATAATCACCTTAGCTGTACTTTTCACAACTGCAATACAATCTTTAAGCGATATGAACTTACTATGCGAAAGAGTTTCTCCCTCCTGATAGTTAGTAACAACATAAATGGTGTTATTAAGCTCATAAATATCCACTGTATTTGATGTAAAATTCGTCAAACCACTTGTGCTAAACAGCTCATTTCCCAAATCAAACGCACGACACATTTCAGCCTTGCGTTTTTCAAAACTATCCTTATCACTTTCATTAGGGAATAGAAAATTATTTTCACATCTTTCAATATCAAGAGCAAAAGGATAACATTCCTTTATTCTAACAGATTTTTTTACTCCTGAATTATTTACATAAGAGGCATCATATACAATACAAGCCGCCCCTCTTGCAAGCTCTTTTTGAATAGTATATACACAAACTCCATTTGAAGAATTATAAAATCTAAGTTCTGTTTTATCTTTTAATGCAACTCTTGTATCCATAGTTTCACATCTCCATTGATATTTCTACTTAGATTTTACAATGCTTTTTTCGTCAAATGGTTTTTTGAGTGCAAGCCACACTATCAGAAGAAGCCCTCAACTCATCTTCTTTTATTATATAAAGCTCTCTCATAAAATAGCGAAATGTTTCCATTGGATATTCATCTTGCATAGCAAAGAGAAAAATCCAATCATAAGGATTTCCAGCATATAAGGTAGGATAACCTGCATCTATAAGGTATCTGTTTATTTCTGCATAGCATCTTTCATTGTCGTCATCATCAGCACAATAAACTTTAACATTATTTTTTAATAAGCGTTTTGTCCAATATTCATAAAAGACCAACAAAATAATGGTTTTGCGTACTAGCTCATTAGATTTATGTTCTCCTCTTAGTATAGCCTCCAAGCCTTGCCTGTCTGGAAATGAATCTTCTGCCAAAGGGTGCAATAAATCATTGTTTTTCAAAATAGGTTTTAAAGTTCTATCAGTATCAAGAACAAATAAAGGAGAATTATCATAATCAAAATCATACAATCCCAGTATTTGAAGATAAATATCCCATACAGAACGCTTTTTTGATTCTGTCTTATCACCATTATTTATAAGATTAGGAAATAATAAAGCCTTTTCCCTTTCTGCTAAACCTTTAGATTTTTTAATTTCATTCCATATTTTCATTATGTATTTATAAGCTGTCGCATTATTATATCCGAACTGTTCCAGATTATTATTAAAAAATTGTATCAGTTCTTCCTTAGATTTAAACCTATTTATCTCTTTAATAATCGACTCAGTAAATAGCACCTCATCATTAAAATCGACTTTTCCCTTTATATCACTTGGTGCCTTTTCAAGCAAATCTATTGTTTCAGCATAGCTCAATTCATTACTAATAGCATAATAGTAAATTGCTTCCTCAATATAATGGCAATCAAAGCCTCTCTGTAGGCATACTGTTCTGAAAAATTCCTCGCTTTCCTTTAAATCAAGTTTAAAAGCAAAACAAAATTGAAAAGCAATTTTTCTTTTTTCAATTCTCTTTTTTTCTGTAAACCATTTCTTTATATTTCTTGGCAAGGGTAAAATATCCGCTTTCTGAAATTTATCCTTAATAAACTCAACCTTTTCATCAATATTCAATATATCTCCGATAAATCCCTTATTAATTATAAAAGTATCCAAAGTTTCATCAAAATCACGAAAAGATTTAGCAACAGAAAGTAGTTCTTCTGTATAGTTATCATCTTCTGGTGAAATTTCATACTTTATATTTTCAAGTTGTTCAGTATACTTTTCCATTTTCCTTACTCCTATTATTTAAATTTACTTATATATTAAGTTTGTACCTTTATCGTTCAGAATATAGAATTTATAAATTATAATAATATTATACATATAAATAATAATATTGTCGATATTTTCTGAATAAAAAAACAATAAAGTAATCAACAAAAATGGACAAGTCCGTAAAATTAGGAAAACAGAACCCTTCTGATTTAGAATATACATCAGGAGGAATTTTTTAATGTCAAAAAGTTATTAACATATAAGTGTTTATGAAAACAAAACTGACTCAGATTTGAAAAGAAAAAGTTTTGTATAATATTATACAGTTTTAACAAAAATTAATTAAATAGTTTACAATTATTTCCTTATATGCTATAATAGCTATATCAAATTTACATATGTCTTGTTGAAATTTGTGAATTAAATAAAATTTGATATATACCTTTCAAAACAAATAATATAAGCAAAGATTAGAGGAAATTATATGGAATATGCAGCACATTTTACAGAAGATGGAAGATTACAAACTGTTAAAGAGCATCTCATAAGTGTAGCCGAAAAAGGTAAAAGGGACTCTGAGCTTATAAATATGCCAAGCCTTTATTATCTTGCAGCAATTTTACACGATATGGGTAAAAACACTGCTCGCAGTGATGAATATCAAAGGACAGTTGGTTCAGGTGGTGAGTGGAACAAAGGTAAGGTTGTACATTCAAATTGTGGCGGAAGATATATATACGAAAAATTTATAAAGAACAATGATTCTGATAAAACAAATAACTATACTGTTGAAATTATTTCTTCGGTTATTATGTCACATCATGGTTTGTTTGATTTTGATTATCCTAAATCAGGCAAAGAAAATGGCTTTGTTACAAAAATAAATAATACAAATTACGATTACAATGAATGTAAAAAGCTTACACTCGATGAGGTTATAAGCGAAAAGGAAATTGATGAGCTTTATCTCAACGCTAAAAATGAAGTTAATGAATTTCTGAATTTTTGCAGTAAAGATGAAGATAAAAGAAAAGATGGCGAATCTATAGAAAGGATTAAGTTATTTAATTGTTCTTTGCTGATAAGAGTGTTACTTTCAATATTGGTTGATTCTGACCATTCTGATACTGCGGAATTTGTTAATCGGATAGAACGACCTAAGTTATATGGAGATGCAGAATTATGGGAGAAATGTTGCAATTATTTTGAAGAAAAGATTAAGCTGTTTAATAAAGATACTGAACTCAATAAGATAAGAGCAGAAATATCTGATAAGGCATTAGCTTATTCAGAAAATTCTGAAAATATTGTAAGAATGACTGTTCCAACAGGTGGTGGAAAGACTATAAGCTCACTAAGATATGCCATTCATCATGCTAAAAAATTTAATAAGAACAGGATTTTTTATGTTGCTCCTTTTAATTCAATACTTGAACAGAATTATAATGAAATAAAATCTTTTTTGCCTGATGATGTTTCTGTTTTGCCACATTTCGGAGATATGCTTTATTGTAATTATAATGAAAGTTTAGCTACTGAACAAAATATTAAATATATGAGTGAAAATTGGAATTCTTATGTTATAGCTACATCAATGGTGCAGTTTTTAAATTCTCTTTTTGATGGAAAAATAAGTTCAATAAGAAGAATGAGAGGTCTTATAAATTCGGTAATTATTATAGACGAGGTGCAGTCTATTCCATATGAATTTATCAGATTATTTAATATGGCAATGAAATTTCTTGCTTATATATGTAATTGTACAATTGTTTTATGTACAGCGACACAACCACCTTTTGAACATATGGATTATTGTTTAAGGCTTGATGAAAGCTATGAAATGATAAACGGTTTTGAAGATTACAGCGAAAAAATGAGGCGTACAAGAATTATAGATAAAACAATTCCAGGAGGATATACTGCTGATAATGTTGCTGATTTTTTACATTCTCTTTCAGAAGATTGTCGAACTATTCTTTGCGTAGTTAATACAAAAAAAGCGGCTTTTGAGGTGTTTAAGAGTGCAAAGCATTTGTTTGAAGATGAAAAAATAGTGCTTGTGCATCTTTCAACTAATATGTGTCCTGAACATAGAGCTAATGTTATCAAAAATATGAAAGATGAAATGAAAAATGGCAAGCGTGTTCTTTGTGTAAGTACTCAGCTTATTGAGGCGGGCGTTGATATTTCTTTTGAAACAGTTGTCCGCTCTCTTGCTGGTACAGATAGTATTGTACAGGCGGCAGGCAGATGTAACAGAAATGCTGAAAGAGATATTGGCTATGTTTACATAGTGAATATAAGCAATGAATATGAAAATATTTCAAGTTTGAAAAGCATTCAAAAGGGTAAAAGTGCTACTATTGGTTTGCTTAAACGCATAAAGAAAAAACCAGATGAATATGAGGATTTGCTTGATTTAAAAGCAATAAAAAAGTTTTATATTGATTATTATAAAAATTTTGACAAAAAAGATTTATATGTCGAAGATTTTACATGCTCAATATTTGAAATGCTTTCCACTAACGAAAAAGGCTCATACCATATTAAAACACTTCTTAGGGCAGCTATGAAAACCGCTGGAGAATGCTTTGAAGTTATAACTGATATAAATGAAAGCGTCCTTGTACCCTATAAAGACGGCAAGGAGCTTATATCCGAGCTTTTATCAGAGGGATATAAGGATTATGACGCAATTATAAAAAAGGCTCAGCGATATTTGATAGGATTGCCGAAAAATAAGCTTAAAGACTCTTATATAAGTGTCGATAAGAAAACTGGTATTCGTTTTCTTACAGATGGATATTATGATGAAATATATGGTTTCTCGGAAAATCCTAATTTGGATTTTTGCTATTTCTAAATAAAAAGCCAAAAGCCCTATCTTTCGATAGAGCCTTTGGCAAACTACAATAATAAAGTCAAAGTAATAATTTCAATCCACATAACTAAGATATTAGCTATGACAAAAATATTATAGCCTAAAATAAATTATTTTACAAATTCTATTGACAAGTATAAAAAAATGAAATATAATAAATTCAAATTAATAGAAAGGAGTTTGTGAGGTGAAATATAAAAATGAATTTTGTTATAAGGTCTATGGAGATTATGCACTTTTTTCCGACCCTATAACAAGAGTTGGTGGAGAAAAGATGAGTTACCCTATACCTACATATTCAGCTCTTATAGGTATTACAAAAGCTATCTATTTTAAACCGACTTTGCTTTATGTGATTGATTCTGTAAAAGTGCTTAAACCAATAAGAACGGTATCTAAGGGAGTCAGACCAATTAAATACAACAACGGCGGAAATGACCTCTCAATCTATACCTATCTTACTGATGTTGCTTATGCAGTAAAAGGGCATTTCATTTGGAACGAAAATCGTCCCGAATTTGCAAATGACAGAAATGAGGACAAGCATTATCAAATACTTAAACGAATGATAAAGCTTGGCGGCAGACGCTCTCCTCAGCTTGGTGTTAGCGAGTGTCCAGCATATGTTGAGCCTTGTAATTTTGATGAGGAAAAAAGTTGCTATGATGATGTCAATAACTCGGAAATCTCATTTGGCTTAATGTATCACAGCATAATATATTGTGATGAGGCTATTAACGAAGAAGATAAAGGTAAGATGACTGTTTGTTTCCATACGCCAGTTATGAAAAATGGACAGATTGATTTTATTCGACCTGAGCAATGCACAATTAAGCGTCATATAAGAGATGCTAAACAGAAAGTTTTTGATACAGAAAAATGTGAGAGTGTTGATACACTTCATACAGAATTATTTAGGGAGGTAGATAAAAATGAGTTGGATAACTGAAACTGCCGCCTTATACGATGAAATCAAGGAAAAGGTTAATGATAGCGATGAATGGGAACCTATTCTTCCGCTTTATCATTCTACAGGTAATGCACAGATACAGGTTACTATTTTTAGCGACGGAACATTTTCACACGCAGAAGTAGTTGATGCTGATGATGCAAAAACTATAATACCTGTTACGGAAGATTCGAGTTCGAGAAGTTCTGGTATTGCACCACATCCACTTTGTGATAAGCTGATTTATATTTCAGGTGATTACAGCACATATGTTGCAAAAGCTAAAAGTAATGCTGATGAATATTTTGTAACATATATCAAGGCTTTAAAGGCTTGGGCAGAGTCGGAGTATTCGGATATTTGTATTACAGCTATATACGATTATCTTAGCAAAAGAATGCTCATAAACGACCTTATAGGCGATGGAATACTGAAATTAAAAGATGCTGTTCTCGATGAAGAATATAAAATAACAAAGTCAGTAAAGCAAATAGATTCATTTGTACGCTTTGTTGTCAATGATTTGGATTCAGGGGAAAATATAAAGGTTTGGAAAAGTAAGGTACTTTTTGATAAATACATAGCTTATTATGAATCTTTAGGCAAGAAAAGAGATTGCCAGCTTTGTTATGCAAGCGGAAAAATCGTTCCTGTAACATATAAGCATATGGCTAGAATTCGAAATTCAGGTGATAGTGCCAAACTTATCTCTTCAAACGATGATTCGAATTTTACTTATAGAGGCAGATTTGCAAATAGAGAAGAAGCTTTTGCAGTAGGTGAAATTGTAAGTCAGAAAGCTCATCTTGCTTTAAGATGGCTTATAAAAACTGGTGGCATAAGTGTTGGTGATGAAAAATATGTTGCGTGGGAAAGCTGTCTGAATGAAATACCAAATGTGTTTGGTAGAATAGTGCTTGATGCAAGCGAAAATTCTGGCTCTTTTGTAAAGGATAAGGACGATAAGGTTTATGCAAAGACGGCAGAGCAGTATAAGAATATAATCGAAATGGCAATTAAGGGATATAAAAAAAATCTGGATTTAAATTCTTCAAAGGTTATTCTTATGGCATTAGATTCTGCTACACCTGGCAGGCTTTCAATTATTATGTATCAGGAACTTACTTCTACTGATTTTTATAAAAATATTCAAGACTGGTATAGCAAAGTATACTGGCATAGTTGCTATAAGACAGATGATGGTGAAGTTATACATTGTGTGCAGACACCTACCCCTATCGAGATTGCAAGATGTGCTTATGGTAATGAGAGAGATGGAGAGCTTATTATTGATTATAAATCTGGTATTTTCAAGACGGTAATTAAGCAAATCTATCCTTGCATTACGCTTGGAGCAAGATTTCCAGAGAACATACTGAAAAGAATTTTCACAAGAGCCTCAAATCCTCAGCTTTATAGTGAACAAAACAACTGGAAAAAGGTTCTCGATGTCTGTTGTGCATTATATAGAAAATATTATGAAGATAAAGGAGTTGAACTTACTATGGAACTTAATAGAAGTTACAATAATAGAAGCTATCTTTATGGCAGACTTATGGCTGTTGCAGATAAGCTTGAAGCTGATACATATGATGATAACGAAGTAAGAATGACTAATGCGGCAAGATTTATGAACTCGGTTATTGCATCTCCATATAAGTCTTGGGGAAATGTTTGTAAAAGACTTGACCCATATATGAAAAGAATAATAAACAAAAATTATGGTCTTTATGTTTATTATCAGAAAGAACTTGGAGAAATATATAATATGTTTAAAGCTGGAGAATATGAAATGAAAAAGCCTCTTGAGCCTTTATTCTTTATGGGCTATTACGGCGAACAACAATATCTTTATACATCAAGAAAAAACAAAAATGATGATAACAAGGAGGATTTATAATTATGTCAGTATTTAATAACAAGGTGGATTTTGTAGCTTTTATTTCCGTTAATCATGCAAACCCTAATGGCGACCCAATCAATGGTAATCGTCCGAGAGATACAATGGAAGGTTTTGGAGAGATTTCTGATGTCTGCATTAAGCGTAAAATCAGAAACAGACTTCAGGATATGGGTGAATGTGTATTTGTACAATCAGACGAGCGCAGCGACGATGGTTGTAAGAGCCTTAAAGAACGAGCAGATAGCTATGAGGAATTGAAAAAGCTTTCAAAAGGTAAGGAAACAGGCAAAGATGCTTTTGCAAAATTGGCTTGCGAAAGATGGATTGATGTAAGAACATTCGGACAGGTTTTTGCTTTTAAAGGCGATGCTGTTTCGGTAGGCGTAAGAGGCCCTGTGACTATTCAACCTGCATTTAGTCTTGAACCAATTGAAATTGAAGATATACAGATTACTAAGAGCGTTAATAGTGAAAGTAAGGCAGGTAAAGCATCTGATACAATGGGTATGAAGCATAGAGTCAGGTTTGGTATATATGTATTGAAAGGAAGCATCAACTGCCAGCTTGCAGAAAAGACAGGCTTTACAGAAGAAGACGCTGAGAAGATTAAAAACGCAGTAGCAACACTTTTTGAGAATGATTGTTCATCAGCTCGCCCTGAAGGAACTATGAACATTGAAAAGCTTTTCTGGTTTAAGCATAATTGCAAGTCGGGACAATATTCATCAGCAAAGGTACATAACAGCGTTATCGCAAAGGCTTTGTGTGAAGAGCCTACATCAGCCAAAGATTATGAATTTATATATGATGGAAGTCTTGAAGGTTTAACTCCGGAAGTGATTGAATGACTTATGATGATGACAACATACTAAGTATATCTGGAATACAACATTTTGTGTTCTGCCGCAGACAATGGGCTTTAATTCATATTGAACAGCAATGGGCAGAAAATTTACTTACTGTTAGCGGCGAAATTATGCACAATAAGGCTCATGACAATACTTTCTCGGAAACAAGAAACGGTGTAATAGTATCAAGAGGAATGCAAGTTGCTTCATATGAACTTGGCATATTCGGCGAATGTGATGTTGTTGAATTTATTCCGTCTGAAAGCGGTGCATTGCTTTATGATAAGCCTGGAAAATATACTATCATTCCCGTTGAATACAAGCATGGTGAACCAAAGGTATCAGATGCAGATATATTACAGGTTGCCGCACAAGCTTTGTGCCTTGAAAATATGTTTTGTACAAGTATAAATGAAATACATATATTCTATGGTAAAACAAAACGCAGACAGCGAATAGAGCTTACTGATGATATAAGAACTCGCTTAAAGAGTGTAGTTGAAGAAATGCATGAACTTTATAGACGAAAATATACACCTAAAGTTAAGCAAAATAAAAATTGCAGAGCGTGTTCACTAAAGGATTTATGCTTGCCAAAGATAACAAAAATAAAAACTGTAAAAAGATATATTTCTGATATGACAAACGAGGATTGAATTATGAAAAAGCTTCTTAATACACTCTATATCAGTTCTCCGGATACATATTTATCACTCGATGGAGAAAATGTTGTTCTATCAAAAGAAAGACAGGAAATAACGAGAGTTCCATTACATAACATAGAATCAATTGTTACTTTGGGATATAGTGGAATGAGTCCTGCTTTGCTTGGAAAATGTGCTGATAATAGTATAGGTGTTTCATTTCTGAGCAGAAGTGGAAGATTCCTTGCAAATGTGGTAGGTTCATATTGCGGTAATGTGATTCTTAGGAAAACTCAATATAAGCTTTCTGATGATGAAAATGCTTGTACTGAAATAGCTAGAAATATGATAGCTGGAAAACTGTATAATTCTCGTTGGGTTATTGAAAGAGCAACTCGTGATTATCCTAATTCGCTTGATATTAATAAATTAAAGAGTGTTTCTGCAAAACTTAAAGATTCAATAGCAAATCTTAATGACTGCAAAAATACCGAACAGCTTAGAGGTATTGAAGGCGAAGCTGCAACGAGATATTTTTCTGTATTTAATGATTTGATTTTACAACAAAAAGAGGACTTTGTTTTTAATGGAAGAAACAGAAGACCTCCAACAGACAGAGTTAATGCTTTGTTATCATTTTCGTATACACTGCTTACAAATATGACTGCTTCAGCTCTTTATTGTGTGGGACTTGACCCATATGTTGGCTTTATGCACAAAGACCGTCCTGGAAGAGTATCGCTTGCACTTGATATGATAGAAGAACTCAGAGCGGTTTTTGCAGACCGTTTTGTGCTTACTGTAATAAATAAAAAAATCGTAAATAAGAATGATTTTTTTATCAAAGAAAATGGAGCGGTCTTGCTTAATGATGATGGTAAAAAGAAAATTATTAAGTCATGGCAGAATAAAAAATCACTTGAAATAAAACACCCATTTTTAGAAGAGAAAGTTGAATGGGGTATGGTTCCTTATGTTCAGTCATTACTTCTTGCAAGATGTCTTAGAGGTGATCTTGATGGTTATCCGCCCTTTATGTGGAAGTAGGTGTAATTTATATGCTTGTGCTTATTACCTATGATGTAAATACTGAAACTACTGACGGCAAAAAACGCTTGCGTAAGGTTGCTAAAGAATGTGTTAACTATGGAAAAAGAGTTCAAAACTCGGTTTTCGAGTGTGTTATGGATGCAGCAACATGCAGGCTAGTCAAAGAAAAACTAATAAATATAATAGATGAGAAATTTGATAGCATAAGATTCTATTACCTTGGAAATAACTATAAAACTAAAGTGGAACATTATGGTATAGATAATACATTCGATGTGGAGGGAGTGTTGCTATTTTAGTGCGAATAGTAAGCTTACATAAATTTACAAGGATATTCGCACCATAAAAATATAATTTTGCAAATCTAATATTAAATCTACTTTTATACATCTAACTATAATTTTGTGAAAAAGTGCAGATACATAGTTGATTTAAGAGTAAATATTATGTTGGATTTTGCTGTCGCTCTCCTCGCGGAGAGCGTGGATTGAAATATAATGAATGTGTCATTAAAGCTCTCTTTTCTTGTCGCTCTCCTCGCGGAGAGCGTGGATTGAAATTATGGAGTTTATGAAGGCGATATTGTATCAAGTTGTCGCTCTCCTCGCGGAGAGCGTGGATTGAAATCGTTATCCCTGAAATATTCCAAAATTACATCATAGTCGCTCTCCTCGCGGAGAGCGTGGATTGAAATCTAAAATTTTTCCAACCGCAGACTTAGAAGAAGGTCGCTCTCCTCGCGGAGAGCGTGGATTGAAATATCATAGGCAATGTCTATTGTTACCAAAGCAGCATGTCGCTCTCCTCGCGGAGAGCGTGGATTGAAATATGATATTGAGCATATGATGTATACTTATGCCTATCGTCGCTCTCCTCGCGGAGAGCGTGGATTGAAATCTTTAAGATTAATTTGCAAATCTACTTTGCAAGGGTCGCTCTCCTCGCGGAGAGCGTGGATTGAAATGGATATATTTAGGACTATCTCTGAGTTGTTATTGCGTCGCTCTCCTCGCGGAGAGCGTGGATTGAAATGCCGCAGTTGCGTTTTTTGAGCAACTGCGGCGGAGTCGCTCTCCTCGCGGAGAGCGTGGATTGAAATTTGTAGAAATTGATTTTATGTTAAATAATTTAGGTCGCTCTCCTCGCGGAGAGCGTGGATTGAAATAGAATCAAAAAAAACTTTTATATTTGCTTTGTTTGGTCGCTCTCCTCGCGGAGAGCGTGGATTGAAATCAATCATCAAAAATCAAATAATCGCTTGCCTTTGGTCGCTCTCCTCGCGGAGAGCGTGGATTGAAATTTTATTTTGCTCATACCAGCCAAAAACAGATTGTCTAGTCGCTCTCCTCGCGGAGAGCGTGGATTGAAATATTATCAGAAGCAGTTTAAAAAATAAATATAAATGTCGCTCTCCTCGCGGAGAGCGTGGATTGAAATTCTACCCCTCTGTTAGTACGAGGGGTTCTCGCCTGCGTCGCTCTCCTCGCGGAGAGCGTGGATTGAAATTCCAGTATCAACATATACAAGTTTTTGAGTTTCTCGTCGCTCTCCTCGCGGAGAGCGTGGATTGAAATCGTTTTAGCTGCTTGGATAGCAGCCGTAGCCATAGTCGCTCTCCTCGCGGAGAGCGTGGATTGAAATTGGTAGTATGCTTAAATGTATACCCAAAAAATAAGTCGCTCTCCTCGCGGAGAGCGTGGATTGAAATTGCGATTACTCCTGGCAAAGACGGCACCCTCGGCTGGTCGCTCTCCTCGCGGAGAGCGTGGATTGAAATCGTCAACATACTATATCACTCCTTTAATAAGAGGTCGCTCTCCTCGCGGAGAGCGTGGATTGAAATTTTATTGAAACTTTTATTTAATAAATCTCAAGAGAGTCGCTCTCCTCGCGGAGAGCGTGGATTGAAATCATTATTGAAACCATTGAAAACTTGATTGAAAATAAGTCGCTCTCCTCGCGGAGAGCGTGGATTGAAATTGACTTAAAATAATGATTATCAACATCATTAGTGGTCGCTCTCCTCGCGGAGAGCGTGGATTGAAATCATAAACCTCTGCAATCGTGCAAAGTTTTAAGAAGTCGCTCTCCTCGCGGAGAGCGTGGATTGAAATTTGTCGATACTTGCGATAAATCTACACTTATTATGTCGCTCTCCTCGCGGAGAGCGTGGATTGAAATACAAAAAGTTGGTAATTAATACACAAAAATTTTTGTCGCTCTCCTCGCGGAGAGCGTGGATTGAAATCATAATAAATACCATCCTTTTTTAATTTTATTTTGTCGCTCTCCTCGCGGAGAGCGTGGATTGAAATTATTAGTTTGTCGACATTGTCGCAGTCTGCAATAGGTCGCTCTCCTCGCGGAGAGCGTGGATTGAAATTTCAGTGTTTTAATAATTTTGTAAACCGTTTCACGGTCGCTCTCCTCGCGGAGAGCGTGGATTGAAATATTTATACAAATTAACTAAAATAATAATCTAAAAATGTCGCTCTCCTCGCGGAGAGCGTGGATTGAAATTGCGTGGATATGGACGAAGCGACACAGCGTTACAGGTCGCTCTCCTCGCGGAGAGCGTGGATTGAAATACTAATGATGTAGGACAGGAAGTGCCCTACGGTAGGTCGCTCTCCTCGCGGAGAGCGTGGATTGAAATTGTCGGCGATTTGCCAACGGATTTTGAAAAGCAAAAGTCGCTCTCCTCGCGGAGAGCGTGGATTGAAATATCATCTGGTAGTCCATATGCACCCTTTGCATATGGGTCGCTCTCCTCGCGGAGAGCGTGGATTGAAATCCTATTTCTTTTAAATGGTGTGCGAAGCCTCCCCTGTCGCTCTCCTCGCGGAGAGCGTGGATTGAAATAAGACTTGATTATTATAGTATAACAAGTCAGGATAGTCGCTCTCCTCGCGGAGAGCGTGGATTGAAATATACATTTTCATAAGCTACCTCCGTTTATGTCGGTCGCTCTCCTCGCGGAGAGCGTGGATTGAAATTGCGTCAGTGGCATATTTAATACCCACACTAAACAGTCGCTCTCCTCGCGGAGAGCGTGGATTGAAATTGGTATCTTTGATATGCAAACCCTCATTTCTGATGTCGCTCTCCTCGCGGAGAGCGTGGATTGAAATTCGTGGTGTTAAACGGCCTAAGGTGTCACTTATAACACGTCGCTCTCCTCGCGGAGAGCGTGGATTGAAATAAAATGAGAAGATACGAACTGACACCGAACGGAACACGTCGCTCTCCTCGCGGAGAGCGTGGATTGAAATACTTGTTAAATTGTGGGACGGTTGGAGTAACACCGTCGCTCTCCTCGCGGAGAGCGTGGATTGAAATCTCGTTTACTTTTATCGCTCAAAGGCTCTAAAAAAGGTCGCTCTCCTCGCGGAGAGCGTGGATTGAAATGTATAGCTCGCCAAGGCGAGCTACAAGACCCGCAGGGGTCGCTCTCCTCGCGGAGAGCGTGGATTGAAATTTATCTGAAAAGTATTGACAAACAATCTTGAAAGTGTCGCTCTCCTCGCGGAGAGCGTGGATTGAAATTCGTGATTATGTGGAGGACATCCCGCACAGAATTGAGTCGCTCTCCTCGCGGAGAGCGTGGATTGAAATGCTATAATAAAAATACCCACTAATGATATACTTGTCGCTCTCCTCGCGGAGAGCGTGGATTGAAATATCCATATCCACGCAAAAAGTATAAACATTTGCCTGTCGCTCTCCTCGCGGAGAGCGTGGATTGAAATCATGTTTTGCAACCATTTGATTATTAAAATCTATGTCGCTCTCCTCGCGGAGAGCGTGGATTGAAATGTCTTAATTTTCAAAGACTCATCAGCGGTTTTTTGTCGCTCTCCTCGCGGAGAGCGTGGATTGAAATTGTAAACCATTTCACGGGTTAGCGCTTCATCTGCCGGTCGCTCTCCTCGCGGAGAGCGTGGATTGAAATTAATGTTAAAGACCAGTTTTCTACTGCTGTAAGTGGTCGCTCTCCTCGCGGAGAGCGTGGATTGAAATATCAATGCGATTACTTGTACTTGCAACATCGGAAAGTCGCTCTCCTCGCGGAGAGCGTGGATTGAAATTTGACAATTGTATGGGCAGTGGCACAACAGCTGTTGCGTCGCTCTCCTCGCGGAGAGCGTGGATTGAAATCTGATAGTCCGTTTAAACTCATTTCAAAAACTCGTCGCTCTCCTCGCGGAGAGCGTGGATTGAAATTGACCTGAATTTGTATATACTGCACACCAGAACCATGTCGCTCTCCTCGCGGAGAGCGTGGATTGAAATCAAATTTGCACTTGAATTATGTCAAAATATTGATGAGTCGCTCTCCTCGCGGAGAGCGTGGATTGAAATATACCATTATAGAGTGCATCACCGATAGTATTACCGTCGCTCTCCTCGCGGAGAGCGTGGATTGAAATACAACAAAGTTAATATCAAGCCAACCAAAGCTATGTCGCTCTCCTCGCGGAGAGCGTGGATTGAAATTTCTTCGCTCTCTTAAAGAACGAAGTTTTGGAAAAGTCGCTCTCCTCGCGGAGAGCGTGGATCGAAATTGTCGGCGATTTGCCAACGGATTTTGAAAAGCAAAAGTCGCTCTCCTCGCGGAGAGCGTGGATTGAAATAATAATATTATAAATCATACTTAATTAACACCTCAAGTCGCTCTCCTCGCGGAGAGCGTGGATTGAAATAATTAATTAATTAATCCGAAGAATGAAACAACAGTTGTCGCTCTCCTCGCGGAGAGCGTGGATTGAAATTTGTTTATTATTTCGCATAATATCACCTCACTGCAAGTCGCTCTCCTCGCGGAGAGCGTGGATTGAAATCTCAGAAGCTCAAGAACAGGCTTAAAAAGGGTGTGTCGCTCTCCTCGCGGAGAGCGTGGATTGAAATCTGAACAACATCAAGACGGTGCTTGGCACGAACACGTCGCTCTCCTCGCGGAGAGCGTGGATTGAAATGGACTTATTATAAAATTTTTTATTAGTTTAGTCAAGTCGCTCTCCTCGCGGAGAGCGTGGATTGAAATAGTAAATAACGAAAAAACTTTAGATAATATTATGAGGTCGCTCTCCTCGCGGAGAGCGTGGATTGAAATTGACGAGGAATTAGAAAAAAATAAATCGCTTGCTGGTCGCTCTCCTCGCGGAGAGCGTGGATTGAAATGTGATGGTACCTGGTTTAGTGGATATTCCAAAGCGTCGCTCTCCTCGCGGAGAGCGTGGATTGAAATATCAACAGCAAGTCCAACATTTATGTAATCAACAGGTCGCTCTCCTCGCGGAGAGCGTGGATTGAAATCAGTTCTTAAAGCTGAACTTGATTCTAAAAATATTTGGTCGCTCTCCTCGCGGAGAGCGTGGATTGAAATCTTTGTATTCAATATCTTTACAAGGCTTTTTTACAGTCGCTCTCCTCGCGGAGAGCGTGGATTGAAATCACCCAATCATTAAAAATAAGGGCATCACGATATGTCGCTCTCCTCGCGGAGAGCGTGGATTGAAATATTGTAATCGTTTGTATATCCGTTGATAGTATCTTCGTCGCTCTCCTCGCGGAGAGCGTGGATTGAAATTGTTTTAGCTGCTTGGATAGCAGCCGTAGCCATGTCGCTCTCCTCGCGGAGAGCGTGGATTGAAATATAAACTTGTTGCCTCCTTTTAAATTTTATTTTTGTCGCTCTCCTCGCGGAGAGCGTGGATTGAAATTCTATAAGAAAGTGTGTTAGGTGCTTGATTTACAAGTCGCTCTCCTCGCGGAGAGCGTGGATTGAAATACGAATGAGGTATTTTGGAATTGATACAAAATACGGTCGCTCTCCTCGCGGAGAGCGTGGATTGAAATTCAACACTATTGAATATTTTAACACCCTCTCCATAACGTCGCTCTCCTCGCGGAGAGCGTGGATTGAAATATCTATAATCACCACCTTTGATTTACTCTTGGTTGTCGCTCTCCTCGCGGAGAGCGTGGATTGAAATACTGAAATTGAAATCTTGACAAATTAATTCTGCTGTCGCTCTCCTCGCGGAGAGCGTGGATTGAAATTGGATGTTGAATAAGCTTACTCATTTTTGTCCTGGTCGCTCTCCTCGCGGAGAGCGTGGATTGAAATCATTTTTAATACCTCTTTCTTTTTTTGCTTGTGTGGTCGCTCTCCTCGCGGAGAGCGTGGATTGAAATTGCTCCGCCTTTTTATCGTAAATACGAAGCAAAAGTCGCTCTCCTCGCGGAGAGCGTGGATTGAAATTTATTTTATTTAGACGCAGCCATTTAGACGCAGCCGTCGCTCTCCTCGCGGAGAGCGTGGATTGAAATATTCCGCTATTGATGTATTTAACAGCGTTAGAAGCTCTATCGTCGCTCTCCTCGCGGAGAGCGTGGATTGAAATGCCAGTCCAATTAATAATACAATTAACACCGTTGTCGCTCTCCTCGCGGAGAGCGTGGATTGAAATAATGTAAATCAAATAACAATATCCCAATACGAAAGTCGCTCTCCTCGCGGAGAGCGTGGATTGAAATAAGCATAATCTCAATAAGTATATCATTCATAATGTCGCTCTCCTCGCGGAGAGCGTGGATTGAAATATATTTTTTATTTTCCCAATCTTTTTTAGGATTGTGTCGCTCTCCTCGCGGAGAGCGTGGATTGAAATGGCAATTCTTCTATTGTTGAATTTAATGAACTTTCCGTCGCTCTCCTCGCGGAGAGCGTGGATTGAAATTTACAGTGTCTGTTGGCATTAAATTTGTTCGTAAGTCGCTCTCCTCGCGGAGAGCGTGGATTGAAATTTACAGTGTCTGTTGGCATTAA
>OGPU01000652.1_pt1 | contig 37279 bp, 29 predicted proteins | sample 1552991 | NCBI WGS metagenome assembly OGPU01 (sample SAMEA2580296, study PRJEB22360) | human gut metagenome | biome: human gut; feature: human-associated habitat; material: faeces | place: Denmark | collected 2008/2010 | reverse complement strand
AGTCCTGTTGTGCTGCCGCCGGAATTTCCGCCGCCTGCCGCCATTTCACGGTCAATCTCATCCTGTTTTTTCTGAAGCAGTGCTTCCACCTGATTTTCCGCTTCCAGCGCTTTTTTCGTGTACTCACTTACTTGATCCTGCGATTTTTCCATCGCTTTATCAATCTTATCCAATTCTGTTTTTTTATCCGCCTTTAACTCGGACACCGCTTGCTTTTCTTCCCTTGTTTTTGTTTCTAATTCCTTTAACTCATTTGTCTGCTGTTCACGCTGTTTCTCCTTTTGCTGCACCGTAAGTGCTGCCTTCTTAAAATGCGCAAACACTTTGTTATCATATTCGGAAATTTTTTCAACATACTCTGAGCGGTTCAACAAATCAGAAATACTTTTTGCTCCAAATATAATATCAAGATATTCCTGATTTCCATTTTCATACATATATTTTATGCGCCGCTTCATCGTCGTATACTGCTTTTCTTTTTCCTTCTGTGCCTTTGCTAATTCCTTCTGAATTACCTTTAACTTTTTTTCAGACGACGCAACATGTGCATGAAGTTTCTCTAATTCTTCTTCTAGAGATGCTGTTTTTTTATCTAACTTCTCAATATATTTTAAGGTATCGTCTTTATCGGCCTGAATCTCTTCAATTTCCTTTTGCAGACTATCCGCCTTGTTTTCCCATTCTTTCTGCTGTTTTTCTGTTTCTTTAATCTGCTTGTCATAGTTTGAGGCACCTACGTTTTGTCCAAACACAGAAAGCGACACAACGCCACACAATATGCCACACAACAGCCATTTTCTTCTCATCTTTATCACTTCCTAAATATTTAAATTTCTCCGCACCGTAATAAAACTGCCAAAGAATCCAATTCCAACACCCAAAATCAGTGAAATCGGAACTAACATCACAAAAACTTCTCCTGTCGTAAGGAAAGCAAGTCCCTCCGAAAAAAGAGAAAAATGTGTTGTTATATAAGTAAGAATCCGTCCATACGAAATTCCAAGCACAATAAGTGGAAGAATTGAACCAATCAAACCAATCACTACGCCTTCCACAATAAACGGCGCCCAGATAAAAAAGTCAGACGCTCCCATCAGACGCATAATCGCAATTTCCGGTTTTCTTACAGCGATTCCGGTCGCAATTGTCGAATGAATCAAAAATACGGATACAAGTAAAAGCACAACAATCAGCACCAGTGACACACCACCAACCAGTTTATTAACACTCGAAAAGCCTTCTTCGATTTCATCCGCTTCCTTAATCCTTCGGATTCCTTTTACGTTTTTTAAGTATTTTACTAACGTAGACTGTCGTTCCAAATCCTTGCAGTAAATAGCATAAGATGCTGATTCCGCTAACGGATTATCATCCCCAAAGCTTTCTGCCAGTTCCGGTGTCTTAGAAAAGTTTTCCTGTTTAAAGTCTTCCCATGCCTGTGCAGCAGAAATGTATTCTATCCGCTCCACTTCATCTCTTTTCTCAATTTTTTTTCCAATATCAGCAATCTGTTTTTCCGAAAGATTTTCTTCAAAAAATACAGAAATACCAAGACAAAAGATCGGAATTTAAAAAAAATCATACCCCCGGGACGATTAGTATTCGATTCAAAACTTTAACAACTTTTTCGGTATATGAATTTAAAATAGAAACACATACATTGGCATATTATTTGTATTTTTGTATGAGTTATTAAATTTTTCATTTCTACTATCCTATGATCATCGACACAGGCAATATCCTATTGATAGGAGCTGTTCTCCTTTTTTTCAGTATTATCGCCGGTAAGGCCGGTTTTCGTTTCGGAGTTCCCGTTCTGTTATTATTCCTCGGTGTAGGTATGTTATTCGGTAGCGACGGCTTGGGAATACAATTCAATAATCCTCATGGAGCGCAGTTCATCGGTATGATTGCTCTGAGTATCATCTTGTTTTCGGGTGGTATGGATACCAAATACACAGAAATCAAACCTGTACTGGTCCAAGGAGTCATACTCGCCACCCTCGGGGTGGCACTGACAACAGCCATTACCGGTTTCTTTATTTATTGGATTACCGGTCTCGTATCCGATTTTTCTGCTCTCACGCTGACTGAATCTTTGCTAATGGCAGCAGTGATGTCATCTACCGACTCGGCGTCGGTATTTTCCATCCTGCGAAGTAAAAAACAAGGATTGAAAGAACAACTCCGTCCTATGCTCGAACTCGAAAGCGGAAGTAACGATCCCATGGCTTATATGCTGACGTTATTGCTCATCCAAATTATACAAACTCCTGCAGGTGAAACAAACCTATGGTATTCCTTCCTGATGTTTATCGTTCAGATGAGTGTCGGAGCCGTAGCCGGTTTCTTACTGGGAAAAATGGCCGTATGGCTGATGAACCGGTTGAATATCGGCAACCAATCTCTCTATCCCATTCTACTGTTAGCCTGTGTATTCTTTATCTTCTCTATCACCGAGCTGGTGAAGGGAAATGGCTACCTGGCCGTATACATCGCGGGGTTGGTCGTAGGCAATCACAAGATTCAGCACAAGAAAAGCGTCACCACCTTCTTCGATGGATTCACCTGGCTTTTCCAGATCGTCATGTTCCTTACCTTAGGCTTACTGGTCAATCCACGTGACTTGCTGCCCATTGCAGGACTGGGTTTATTGGTGGGTTTTTTCATGATCATTCTGGCACGTCCCATCAGTGTCTTTTTATGCCTGGCTCCTTTCAGGCAAATGAGTACCAAAGCCAAAGTATATGTTTCCTGGGTCGGTCTCCGGGGCGCCGTTCCGATCATTTTCGCCACCTATCCGCTGATCGCCCAGATTCCCTATGCTTCCCTGATTTTCAATGTCGTATTTTTCATTACGATCGTATCTCTGTTGATCCAGGGAACCACAGTCAGCTATATGGCTAACTTGTTGAACTTATCGGAAAAAGAACCCAAACAAGGTAATGATTTCGGCATGGAACTACCGGAAGAAATCAAATCGGCCATGTCAGAAATCGAAGTTGCGGACAACCTGCTGGTCAACGGAAACCGTCTGATGGACCTGAGTCTACCGGACAAAACACTGGTAGTTATGGTTAAACGGGGAAATAACTTTTTTATCCCAAGAGGAGGTACCGGTTTAGATATCGGTGATAAACTTCTTGTTATCACAGACAATGACGAAGAATTAATGAAAACCTATAAAAATTTAGGTATCAACGAATATATGATTCAAAAAAATTCATAAGATAGTCCGGGCATGATGAGATATATTCTGATCGGATGTTGTTTCTTTTGCAGCCTGTTCCTGTCTTCCTGTAACAGCACGAAACGACTCGGCCAAACGGCGACTCAGACGAGCCAACTATCCCACCAACTGGGTTTTAAAGTCAATCGTAAAGACGATCTGCGTCTTTTTTCGGAAGCGGCCCGATGGCTGGGAACCCCTTACCGCTATGGAGGTAGCACCCGGAAAGGAGTCGACTGCTCCGGGTTGGTGAATCAGATTTACAAACAAGTCTATCATCGATCCCTCGAACGTTCCAGTAGTGGTATAGCCACCCGCAACTGCCGTAAAATCATGAAAAGCGATTTAAGTAGTGGTGATCTCGTATTTTTCAATACTTCCCGGAAAAAAAGAAAAGGAATAAACCATGTCGGCCTATTCCTTAAAAACGGCTATTTTATCCATGCTTCTACTTCCAGGGGAGTCATCATCAGTAACCTGAAAGAAGATTATTACCGAAAAACATGGAAACAGGGAGGAAGAGTAAAATAAGCCTATTTCAATAATCTCTTCAGAGTCTGCATCAGCTCTTCCTCTTCGATCTCGCCATTCCATCTCCAAAGTTGTTCTCCGGCTTTGTATATCATCATCAAGGGGACAGCCTGCACCTGATAATAATCTACCAACCGCCGGTTAGCCGGATCATCGATATCGAAGCATTGCAAATTCAAATGCTTGTTATTCTCCAGCTTCCGGACGATAGGTAACATTTTACGGCAATGCGGACACCAACTCGCATAAAACATCACAAAAACCGGCAAATTTCCTTTGATCAAAGCCCATAAATTCTCCATAAATACTCTTTTTATTTTAAGAATATACTTCCCTGCTTCCTGAAAAGTTTCGATTTTCCTGTATTTTGTTTTCACAATTTTTATCAGATCGGTAACCGCCGGGAGTTACCTTATCGGCTTTTCATTACAGAACAGGGTATACCTTACACCGGTCTTACCGGAGAAACTTTTACTTCGTTTGTTCCTGCTGTTTATATCGGAGAATATGTTGCCTGTCAGCTGGCTTCTAATCAAGTCAGGGATAAAAAAGGGATATAAAACTTACCCGTGCTCACGCATCTTACAGAAATAATAAAAATCGACCAAATGACCATTCTTGACTGCAGCATGATGCAAAACAGCTTCCTGTCGATACCCCGCTTTTTGCGATACATGCATAGAAGCGGGATTCGTACTGAATACAATCGTGTACAATTTTTCGTAATGAAAATTTTGAAAAGCATATTCGGTGATATCCTCCAACACTTTACTCATAATGCCATGCCCCCAATATTTTTCCCCGATCCAATATCCCACCTCGGCAGTCACTCTTTCTACATCTCCTTCGGATCCGAATCCGATACTTCCCACCGCTTTTCCTTCAACCTCGATAGCAAAACGCATCGGTTTGCCCGGCATAGCTTTTACCATACTGATGTAATCGAATGCATCCTGTTTGGTATAGGGATGCGGAAAATTATCCATTAAGTTATTCCAGATTTTGTTGTTATCGGCATTTTCTGCCAAGGATTCACAATCGGAGTAACTGAATTCCCTGATGACATACCCTTCTCCCTCGATCCGCACTCCCTGTTTTTTTCCCTGTAAAATAAAGAACTCATCTGCCCCACTCGTCGATCGGGGCAACTCGGTTTTACCTGTTTTCATAGTTGTCAGATTCTTTCGAATCTCTCCTTTTTCAGATTTGTTTGTTTTAATTTTAAACGCCACAAACATACAGAGATATTTCATCGGGTGTAACTATTTTTCCTCAAAAAAAATTCATCCGACGAAAGATATTTCTGACATTCCGAAAACCGGATATTCAAATAATTTTATACATTCGCGATTTGGATGATCACGAACAGATGAAATATAAAACACTGATAATCAAAGGTATTTTTCAATCACTTGACGAATTTGTGTTGCTTGCATCGCCCCACTCTGCCGCCAAACCATTTTACCTGCTTTGAATAACATCAATGTCGGTACCGCCTGTACCTGATAGGAATTTACCAACTGCTTTTTCAGGCCTTCCAATACGGGATGCATCATTTTACAAGGTCCGCACCAGGTAGCGAAAAAATCTACGAACACAAGAGTATTTCCCTGAATGATGTCTTCGAATTTTGCCATAACTTTATGCTTTAGGTCTGCTTATTTATATCGCAGATCATGCTGACAAGTTACGCTTATAGGGACTCTATTTTCAATCGGTAGTCGGATCCAAAATTGACGATATAAAAACCCTGATTTTCTTTACCGGCTTGACCTTCCATCTTTTGAAAATAAAAACGCGAAAAATCACCGTTACGCGGATAAAATTCAAGTGCATCCAGTGTCCGGTCCCGGTATTTTGCCGCCAATTCAATAAAATAAAGACTCATATCGAAAGCCTTATAGGCCAGATTATTCGGTTCGGTATAAAAATATTTCCGGTATTTTAAGGCAAACCGTTTGGCAGGCTCCGTGGTATTGTCCACATAACTATAGGTAAAGATCTTCGTATTCAGTTTGAAATAAGTCTCATGATCTACCGAAGTAAAGGCCTGCCATTCCGGGAAGCCGACGACGGTAATCCGATAACCATCCGTTAAAGCCGATAATACCGGTAATATCTTACTGACTTCAGCTTCTTTCGTAGTAGGCAGAATGATTATATTTTCCCGGTCGGGCAACAATTGCAAACGCAATCCATCCAACGGAACTGCCGAAGTATTCCAATCATAAAAATTCATACTGCCGATCCGATGCATATACTCCTTAAACAAGCGAATATCTTCCAGGTCTGAATGACTGACCTCGTTCCCTGTCAGATTCAGACAAACCAGATTCGCTTCTTCCGCTTCTTCGCGCAACCAATCACTCATCGCAACAGTCAGTGCTTTCATAGAAGGGTTGACCTGGATAAAATCAGGATACACGCCAAATTCTTCACTTCGGGAAGATAAGGGATAAATGACCGGGATATTTTTATTCGTTAAATCATCCATTAAGGCCTTATACACCGAGCCATATACCGGACCGATGATCAGGTCGGGATGAAACCGGTCGATTTCATCGACCATAGTATACATTTTCTCTGCACTCCGTTCGGTATCGAAAACCTTCAGGTTAACTTTGTATCCTTGATTTTTCAAGCTGTCCACCGCCAGCAATACCCCTTCATAAAAAGAAATAAATTGCTCGGAGCGGGCAGAAATCTGTACCGGCATTTTTTCCACCAGCGTATCGACAAATACAGGATAATCTTTTGCAGAAAAAGGGAGCAGTAAAGCCACCTTCACAAAAGGATCGACAGGCATCACTACTTCGGAGATATAATCCGGAATCTCCATTTTATCGGTAGCCCCGATAACAGTCGTAGTCTCTTTTTCCGGTTCTTGTTCCGTTTTTTCGTTTTTTTGCATCAGGGCATTTTGCAGGATATCGGTCACGGACGCTTCTTCCACTTTTTTCACGCTCTCGTTTCGAACCGGACGCTCAGGGCGAATCTCCTGCTTTTTTCCCACCGAAGCTTCGATTTCTTCTTCACCCAATACAGAAAGATCGATTTCAGCCAAAGGCAACTTCACCACAGCTCCTACCGCCAGGGGTTGATTCTGGGCATATCCTTCATTGAATTTCAATAAACGTTTCGGTTTTATCTTATAAAGCCGGGCGATGGAATAGAAAGTCTCTCCTTTAACCACTTTGTGATAATAAAATTTGTCGTCCTGTTGCACAAAAGGATCGGTATAAGGCACTTTCAATACCTCGTATAAACTCAACGCATTATCTTTCTTATCATTTAAACTCTTTACCTCGTCGATGTTCGCTCCGTATGCCTTACATATCGAATACAAAGTCTGACCGGGTTGTACGGTATGCAAATAATAACTCTTTCCCCGAATCACAACGATATCGTTGGACTTCGTTACCGCAGTCCCTTGCCCGAGTACCTGACCGCAAGACCATAAAAGCAAAAACAGAAATAATAATTTTAGCATAGCTATTCCTATTAATAAGCAGCAAATTTAGAAAAAATAGTAGATAATTTAAAAATCTGCGCTATTTTTGCAAGTTGATGAACCCAGGCTTTCACAACAAAGGCCATAAACCAAATTGTAACCGATGAAAAAATTTCCGGCAAGACTCACCTTTTACCTGCTGAATCTGTTAGCAGCCATTCTTCTCGTTTGTGTGATAGGTTATTTTGTTCTATCCCATCTGGAGAGTTATACCCAACACGGACAATTTATTCCGGTTCCTGCCTTTAACGATTTGACAGTGGAGGAAGCACACGCGGTAGCCCGGCATGCTCATTTAACTGTTGTGGTGACCGACTCCCTGTATGACGATGCGGCCAAACCGGGAGTCGTGCTCGAACAATCACCGGTAGCCGGAGCACACGTTAAAGAAAACCGTCTGATCCATCTGATCATCAATGCCCATAACCCTGAAAAAGTGGTTTTCCCGAACCTGCAGAATGCTGCTTACCGGCAGACACTGCAAACCCTGACCAGCCGGGGATTCAAAATCGGTCATATCGAATATGCCCCGTCTGAATTTCATAATCTGGTATTGGATCTTAAACATGACGGAGAAAATATCGTTCCAGGGAGCTTATTGACCAAAGGAGCCGTTATCGATATCGTGTTAGGAAGTGGAAATGGAAGGAATACAGTCGTTCTCCCGCAACTGACCGGGAAAAATCTGCAGGAAGCCCTGGATATCCTTCGTAAATCTTACCTGAATCTCGGCGAAGTACTCCCGGATGCCAGTATAAAGAGTAAAAACGATGCCTACTCGGCTGTCATCTACGAACAGGATCCTTTGGGCGAGACGACAGTCGAAGGAGGTACTTATGTCAACCTGCATATCACCCTGGAAAAAGATAAAATTGCAGCACTCGACTCCTTGATGGTTACCGAATAAAAACGTGAACTAAAACAGCATCCTATGCCCGAATTTGAAGAAGAGGAAGAATTATTGGAAGAAGAAGAGGAAGGACAAGCATCCGAAATGTACGAACACCACCGGATCGAAGCGGATAATGGCCAGAATCTGCTCCGGGTGGATAAATTTCTGATGTCACGTCTGCCGAATGCTTCCCGCACAAAAATTCAGGAAGCTGCCGATGCCGGAAATATTCTGGTAAACGGGAAGGCTGTCAAATCGAGTTATAAGGTAAAACCCAAAGATATCGTATCGGTCGTCATGGCCTATCCCCGTCGGGAAATCGAGATCATACCGGAAAATATCCCCCTGAACATCGTTTACGAAGACGACGACCTGATAGTAGTCAATAAACCCGCCGGGATGGTAGTACATCCCTCCTACGGGCATTATACGGGCACTTTGGTGAACGCTCTGGCCTGGCACCTGAAAGGTAATCCGCTTTTTAAAGACAATAACGATCCGCGTCCCGGATTAGTCCACCGGATCGATAAGGACACGTCGGGATTATTGGTCATCGCCAAAACCGAAAAGGCCAAAACCCATCTGGGATTACAATTTTTCAACAAGACTTCCGACCGGAAGTATGTAGCCGTTTGTTGGGGTAACCTGGAAGACGAAACCGGAACGATCACCGGACATATCGGGCGCAACCTGACCAACCGCAAAGTCATGGCCTGTTTTCCGGACGGCAGTCATGGCAAACACGCCGTAACGCATTACCGGGTATTGGAACGCCTGGGCTATGTGAACGTAGTTGAATGTATTTTGGAAACCGGCCGAACCCATCAGATCCGTGCTCATTTCAAATATATCAAACACCCGCTTTTCAACGATAAAGAATACGGGGGAAATGAAATTCTGAAAGGTACCACCTTTGCCAGGTACAAACAGTTTGTCAACAATTGCTTCGAAATTTGTCCCCGACAGGCACTGCATGCGAAAACCCTGGGGTTCGAACATCCCACCACGGGCGAACGCCTGTCGTTCGACTCGGAAATCCCGGACGATATGCAGCAACTGATACAAAAATGGCGGGGTTTTATCCCGTCCCAAGAAGAAAAAAGAAACCGGTTCCAGTCCAGAGAAGAATAACAGAGATTCCGGGACGGTTCTTCCGTCCCACTTTTTCTACATAATGTAACAAGATGACAACCATTTCACCGCATTAGCCGACACTAGCAAAAATAAACCCTATCTCACAGCAAGTCTTTCCGGAATGTAAGTTGCCACAAAAGTGAGATTTAAACTTTCAGGCAACCTCTTCGGCAAAAATTTTTCTGTCAAGACATCCGGTTTTTATAATCTTCGTAACCAAAGCGGCGGATCAGACGAAAACCGGTTTCGGGATTCCAGATTCCGATAGAAGGATGGGTGACCCCGTTGAACATGGTCGTTTTGACCATCGTATAATGGATCATATCGCGAAAAACGATACGATCTCCGACCCGGGGCTCACGTCCCCCGTCAAAAGCCCAATCTCCGTAATAATCACCGGCCAGACAACTGTTTCCTCCCATCCGCCAACGTTTTTCCCCTTCGGCAGGTTCGTGAGTACCTAAAATAGCCGGCTTATAGGGCATTTCGAGACAGTCGGGCATGTGACAGGCAAAAGAAACATTCAACATCAAAGTGTCGACACCTCCGTTACTGACTTTATCTTCGACAGTGGCCACCAGACAACCGGTATCCCAGGTAAATGCACTACCCGGCTCGAGAATGATCCGTAAATGCGGATAACGCGAACGAAAATCACACAAGATATGAATCAGTTCCTCCTCATCGTAATCTTTATGAGTCATCAAATGTCCTCCCCCCATATTCAACCATTTGATTTGCGGGAAAAACCGGCCGAATCGTTCTTCGACAGCAGCCAGCGTACCTCTCAAATCATCCGGACGGGATTCACACAACGAATGAAAATGTAAACCATCGATTCCTTCCGGTAAATGAGTCAGGTCGGCAGCCAATATGCCCAGACGGGAAGTGGGATTGGCCGGATTGTATAAATCGGTTTCAACAGTAGAAAATTCCGGGTTTACCCGCAACCCACAAGAGACACCTGCCCGATGGGCCCGCCGTCCGAAACGCTCGTATTGTCCCAACGAATTAAAAGTGATGTGGTTGCTGCAATTCAATATCTCGTCGATCTCTCCTTCAGTATACACCGGAGCATAAGTATGAGCCGGAGCGCCATATTCTTCAAAAACAAGACGAGCCTCCGCCAGCGAACTGGCAGTGGCTCCATCCGAATGTCTGCTGAGTTCCGGAAAAATACTCCACATAGCGTTGGCCTTCAAAGCTACGATAATCTCTGCTCCGGTAGCCTTCCTCACCTTGTCGATCACCCTCAGGTTGTCTGCCAGCAAGGTTTCATGCAATACATAGCAAGGAGAGGGGACAGTGGATAAATCCCAGTTGCTCAGAATCGTATCCTTATCGATCATACTTCCAGGTCGATATCGAATTTTTCAACCCAAGGCAATCCTTGTTCTCCTAATTCTGCCAGGAATGGATCCGGATCGAATTGTTCCACATTATACACTCCTGCGCCTTTCCAAAGTCCTTTTGCAAACATCGCGGCTCCCAGGGCAGCCGGAACACCGGTGGTGTAGCTGACAGCCTGTGTACCGGTTTCTTTGAAAGCAGCTTCGTGGTCACAATTGTTATAAATATAATAAGTATGTTCTTTGCCGTCTTTGAGCCCTTTAATGCGGCAACCGATCGAAGTCTCGCCATGATAGTTGTGGCCTAAGGATTTCGGATCGGGCAATACGGCTTTCAGGAATTGCAAAGGTACGATCTTCACTCCGTTGAATTCCACCTCGTCGATACGAGCCATACCGATATTCTGAATCACCCGCAAATGGGTCAGGTATTCCTGTCCGAAGGTCATCCAGAAACGAGCCCGTTTGATGGTCGGAAAATTCTTGACCAGAGATTCCAGTTCCTCATGGTACAACAGATAAGACTCTCTTTCCCCGATATTCGGATAAGTCAAGGTCTTATGGATTTCGAGCGGTCCTGTCTTGACCCATTGTCCGTTTTCATAAAAACGTCCGTTTTGGGTGATCTCCCGAATATTGATTTCCGGATTGAAGTTGGTAGCAAAAGCCATTCCGTGATTTCCGGCATTACAATCTACGATATCCAGATATTGAATTTCATCGAAGTGATGTTTGGCAGCATAAGCGGTAAAGATAGCCGATACGCCCGGATCGAATCCACATCCCAGAATAGCGGTCAATCCTTTTTCTTTAAAGCGTTCATGGTATGCCCATTGCCAGCTATATTCGAAATGTGCTTCATCTTTAGGCTCGTAATTAGCCGTATCCAAATAGTTCACTCCGGCTTGCAGACAGGCTTCCATAATCGTCAGGTCCTGATAAGGAAGAGCAACATTAATCACAATATCCGGCCTGAATGAACGCATAAGTCCGGTCAATTCCTCAACATGGTCTGCATCCACCTGAGCGGTCTGAATACGATTACCCCCTACGGCTGCAGCAATCTCGTCGCATTTCGATTTGGTGCGGCTGGCCAGCATAATATCGGTAAAAACCTTATTCTTTGCAACTTTATGCGCAACAACGGTACCAACGCCTCCGGCACCGATAATTAAAACTCGACACATGGACAATTTTTTTTAAGTTATTACTAGTTGAGCAAAGATACAATATTTTTTGATCCGAAAAACATTTTTCATTTCAAGTCATTCAAATAAAACAGGCATTACTCCAATATTTTCCCGCTAATGAGCAACAACGACAGTTCGGAGATTTTTGCCTGATAGAGGGCAGAAACTTTACGGTCGACGGCATCGATATAACTGCGCTGAAATTCCCTGAATTCGATTCCCGGCAAGGTTCCCAATTTATACTTTTCGAGTGCCGCATCGAGGTTATCGAAAGCAACCCGTTCGCTTTCTTCCTCAAAGCTTACGATCTGCAGGTTATTCTCGTAGGTATTGTAGAGCTGTGCCAAATCGGCTTTTACCTGCTGTTCCGCTTCCTGATAAGAAAGGGCGGCATTTTCCATATCCAATTTCGCATTTCTGATCTTCCTCCGGTTTTCCAATCGGTTAAAAATATCCACACTCAGGGAAAAACCCCAATACGGACCGTTCGAACGGTTGAGGGAAGTGACCGAGGCCGGAGATTTGGTGCGGTTGTAGTTATATCCGGCATCGAAATCCAATTTAGGGAACAAAGCGGCCCGGGCGATCTTCATGTCCAATTCAGAGACTTTCCGGTCCCGGCGCCCGATTTGCAGGGTAGTATTGTATTGCAACAGATCGGTCAATAAATCCTGATATTGCAAAGGCATATGCAGCCGGATAGAATCGTCTACGTACATATGTTTTTGCAGATCGGTATTCATGATAGTATTCAGTGAAATATAAGCACTTTTCAACAGTTCTTTTTCTTTCATATAATTCGAACTGTCGGCATTTAAATCGAGTTTTGCCTGTTGGGCCTCCAAACCCGATAATACTCCGATCACATATTTATCACGGGCCTCGGCATAACGGGCATTCGACAACTCCAAAGAATGCCGTGCAGCTTCGAGCTTACTGTGCTGACGTACAACATCGTAATAATAAGAACTTACTTCGACGATCAGGTTCTCGACAGCTGCCTTGGTGTTCAGTTCGCCGATCGCCAGCATTTCGGCATAACGGTTGTGAGTCATAAACATTTCCATACCGTCGAACAAACGCCAGTTGAGAGAAACTCCGGCACTCAAAGCATCCGAACGGGAATTATCGGCCCTTCTGTCTTCTCCGTCGGAGACCACTTTACTATCGGTAATCGATTGTTTCTGGGCAGCATCGATACCGATAGTCGGAAGAAAAGGCCCGTAATTCAGGTTATTTTCAGCCTGACGTTGTTGATTACGGATAATTTTGATCGAATAATTCGACTCCAACGCCCGGGCGATACAACTATCCAATGTAATTTTAACCTGGGCAGAAGAAAACCCTGGAATAAAAAATAAAAAACAAACGATGAAGAATAGTAAACTATATTTTCCCATAATCATAATCAAAAAATTCTTTACTCTTTATGCTCTTCCCCGATCACGTTCACCTTTTCTGTCGACAGATAAGAATAAATCGCCGGAATCACGAACAAGGACAAGAAAGTAGCACATACCATCCCACCGACAACGGCGATCCCCATGGCTACCCGGCTTTCAGCACCGGCACCGGTAGCGATAGCCATCGGAAGAATACCCAAAACCGTCGACAAACTCGTCATCAGAATCGGCCGGAAACGAGCGACTGCAGCATTTTTCACAGCTATCAGCATCGGTTCACCCATCGCTTTCCGCTGGTTGGCAAACTCTACAATCAGAATACCGTTCTTCGACACCAGCCCGATCAACATGATTACACCGATCTGGCTGAAAATATTCATAGTCTGATCGAAATACCACAAGGACACCATCGCCCCGATCAACGCCAAAGGCACAGTAAACATGATGATCAGGGGATCCCGGAAACTCTCGAACTGAGCCGATAAAACCAGGTAAATGAATATCAATGCCAATACAAAAGCAAACATCAGACTGGACGAACTTTCCACAAAATCCTTCGAACTACCGGAAAGTGTCGTCTTAAAATTATCGTCTAACACATCGGCAGCAATCCGGTCCATTTCAGCCAATCCCTCTGATATCGTTTTTCGTTTAGCCAATCCAGCCGAAACCGTAGCGGCCACAAAACGGTCGTAGCGATACAATTGCGGAGGCATAGAACTCTCGGAAGTCGTCACCAGATTGTCCAATGCAATCAATTCACCATTATTATTCCGTACATAGATATTCTGTAAATCAGAGGGTTTATTCCGGTTTTCGCGGTCGATCTGACTCAATATCTGATATTGCTTCCCGTTCAGAATGAAATAACCGACCCGCTGTTCACTCATGGTCAGCTGTAAGGTCTCTGCAATATTCTGCATAGAAACGCCCAATACGGCAGCTTTATCCCGGTCGATATTGATGGTCAATTCGGGTTTGGTAAATTTAAGGTTCAAATCGGCCACCGAGAATACCGGACTTTTATTCACTTCATCCATAAAGCGGGGCAATACCCGTTTCAGGTCGTCGAGGTTCTTGGCCTGAATAACGTATTCTACCGGCAAGCCTCCGCGACGTCCGCCAAAAGTCTGCTGTTGTGAAACCATCGTCCGGGCTCCGGTAAAATTACGTACCTGTACTCCCAATTCATCGGCAATCTCCTGTTGGGTACGTCCCCGTTCTTCGGGATCTACCAACCAAAGGTTCAAGTTGGAACGATTGGTATTTCCCCCTCCGATCATTTCGATTATCTTTTCCTGTTCAGGGACCTCTTGTTCGATATAACTACTCAACTCATCGGCATATCGGCTCATATACTCGAACGTAGCGCCTTCCGGAGCCGTAGAGGTGATCCGGATATTCGAACGGTCTTCGAGGGGAGCCATTTCCGAAGGAATAGCCTGCCACAACAACCAGATCACCACGCCCGAACCGATCAGTATCAAAGGAGCGATCCACCGGTATTTCATAAAACCTTCCAATGCCCGGCGGTAGTAATCGACCATACCGTCGAAGAAAGGTTCCGTCGTACGGTAAAACCAGTTATCGGTGACATTGCGGGTAAGCAACTTGGTGGAAATCATCGGGGTAAAAGTCAGAGCGACAAATGAAGAAATAATGACTGCCCCGGTAATCACGATACTGAATTCCCGGAACAACCGCCCGGTCGTCCCCTGCAAAAAGACAATCGGGAAAAACACAGCCACCAAGGCTATAGTGGTAGCGATAACTGCAAAGAAGATCTCATTCGACCCCTTGAAACCGGCTTCGAGCGGAGACATTCCCTGTTCGATCTTCGTATAGATATTCTCCATCACCACAATCGCATCGTCGACTACCAGACCGATCGCCAGCACAATCGCCAGCAAGGTCAGAATATTTATGGTAAATCCGGCCAGATACATCACAAAAAAAGCACCGACCAAAGAGATGGGGATAGCCAATACGGGAATCAATGTCGTCCGCCAATTGCGTAAGAACAGGAAGATAATCAACACTACCAGAATAAAAGCCTCCACAATCGTGTCTTTCACTTCATTGATCGAATTGCGGATAAAGACTGTATTATCGAAAGCAATTCCGGCTTCGACGTCATCAGGCAAGTCTTTTTGCAAATCGGCCATCACTTCATACGCCCGGTCGACAATATCGATATAATTGGCTCCCGGCTGAGGAATGATGGCACAAGCCACCATCGGCACCCCATTCCGCTTCATAATCGAACGGGTATCTTCGGCGTCTACTTCTGCAATACCGATATCCCGGAAACGAATGACTTTATCGCCCTCCTCTTTGATGACCAGATTATTAAAATCCTCGATCGTCATCAGTCGTCCCAAGGTACGGATAGTCAGTTCGGTATTTTCTCCCTCGATCCGTCCGGAAGGCAATTCCACATTTTCCTGAGTCACAGCATTCCTCACGTCCATAGGAGTGATTCCATAAGCAGCCAGCAAAGACGGATCCATCCGCATCCGTACGGAATATCTTTTTTCTCCCCAGATGGAGACACTACTCACTCCTGAGATCGTCTGCAAGCGTTCCTTATAGTACTGATCGGCATACATACTCAGGTCGATCAATGACCGCTGGTCACTCCGCAACGAAACCGCAAAGATCGGCTGAGCATCGGCATCCGCCTTACTTACGGTCGGAGGATCCACATCTTTCGGCAAACGGCGCATCGCTCCGGAAACTTTATCCCGGACATCGTTAGCAGCCGTCTCCAGGTCGACCTCCAACTCGAACTCTACCGTTATATTACTCCGTCCGTCCCTACTCTGGCTGGTCAACGAACGAATCCCCGGGATTCCGTTGATAGCCGACTCCAAAGGCTCGGTAATCTGCGTCTCGATTACATCGGCATTAGCACCTGGAAAACTGGTCGATACCGAAATAATAGGCGGATCGACACTGGGATAGTCACGTACCCCCAAAAATACCAGACCGATACAACCGACCAACATCATAATGATGTTCATCACCGTTGCAAATACCGGTCGCTTTATACATGTTGACGATAAGCTCATTTGTTATAGAGTTGCTGAGTTATTGAGTTTATAGAGTTACTGAGTTTATAGAGTTACTGAGTTTATAGAGTTACTGAGTTGCTGAGTTAATAGAGTTACTAAGTTGCAGAGTTTGTGAGTTTATTAAGTTATTCATTATTACATCATCGAATCACTAAATTGTCAAATCTCAGAATCCCTTCTCCTTTTTACCTTCTCCCCTGCCTCTAGCCTTTAGCTTTTACCTTTTCATCTTCACCTCCACTGCCATCCCATCTCTGAGTTGCATCAACCCACCGGTGAGTATGGTATCTCCGACACTGATACCGGAAGTCACCTCTACATTTTTCTCATCGCGGCTTTCTGTTTCGACAGGTACACTTAAGGCTTTTCCATTTTTCACGATCCACATTCTTTTTCCGTCCATTTCGGGCACGACGGCTTCTGTCGGTACGGCAATGAATTCAGATTTTCCACCCACCACCAGGTTTCCTTTTGCAAACATACCGGGCATCAACTCCCCGTTTGTATTCCGGAAACGAGCCCGTAGAAGAATCATACGGGTTTTCACGTCGATAAAAGGATCTACAGCATAAACCTTGGCCGAATAGAGTTTATCATTTCCGGTCACTTTAAAAAATACTTCCTGCCCTTTCAAATTATTATCGGCATATTTCTCCGGAATATTGAACTCATATTTCAGGGTAGAGTTGTCTACGATCCGGGCAATTTGTGAGCTGGGCTGCACATAACTACCTTCACTGACATACCGGAACCCCATTACCCCGTCGAACGGAGCCCGGATTTCGGTACGGCTGATTTTCACTTTCAGCAGTTCGATATCCGCTTCGAGCATATTATAATCGGTCTGTAACTGATCGAAGGCTTCGCGGCTGATCGATTCGCGCTTCAAAAGAATCCGTTGCCGTTCGAGCTTCTCGGCCAGTAATTTTTTCTGAAACTCCGCCCGGGTCAACTGAGCCTGCAAATCGGCATCGTCTACTTTTAATAGCAGCTGTCCCTTTTTAACGGCCACCCCTTCCTGAAAGTAAATCTTTCTGACTTTTCCCACGATCTCTGCTACCAAATCGACCTCTTCGTTTGCCAACAAAGAACCATTCACCGGAAATCCGGCAGCCACAACGGAATTCTTAGCAATAATCCCCGTTACCGGAAGTCTACCTTTCCCCTTGTTACCTGGTGCATTTTGTTGTGATTGCACCCCATCTCCACCCATCCGGGGGATTATAATCCAAGCTGCCAAAGCCAGCGGAACCCCAATCTGTAATGATCTCTTTACGTATTTATTCATATTTCATCCAATAAATCAACCCTTTTTAGTTTATAAAGTTCATAAAGTTGCCCTTTCATCGCTAAAAGTCCATAAAGTCTATGTGCACCTTTTTAACGGAACCGGAGATTCCGGTCGGTCCCACCGACAACCGTAAAAAATGCCCGCAGGATTCAGAACCTTTACAAACCTGACAGACTTTACGAACTTAATAAACGATCTAAAAATTATAAGCCACCTTTTTCAGTTCTTTTTTCAATAAAAATAACTGTTTTGAGGTTTAGACAAACAAAACTTCCGGGAGTTTATCCCTCAAAATGTTAACACTTTGTTAAAGCCAGTTTTTTCTCCTGAACATCCAATAACTCAATATAGAAAAAGCAACCGATATAATAGCGATGACAAACAGTCCATAATGGCTGTCTTCCAATCCATTGTGAACATTCATACCATATAAACTGGCAATCAATGTCGGAATCATCAAAAGCAGGGAAATAGCGGTCATACGCTTCATGATTACGTTCAGATTATTAGAGATAACCGAAGCAAAGGCATCCATCGTACCGCTCAGGATATCACTATAGATTCGGGCAGTGTCCTGAGCCTGCCGCAGTTCGATCTCTACATCTTCTACCAGATCGGGATCGAAAAATTCCCGTTGGCTTTTTAAATTCTTCAATTTCACCAGCAGGTTGTCATTTCCTCTCAAAGAGGTAATAAAAAACACCAATGATTTTTCGATTTTCAGCAACCGTTGCAATTCGGCATTCTGAATCGATCTTTCCAATTCTTTTTCAACAGACCGGCTTTGGTTATTGATCTGTTTCAAATATTTGAGATACCACACGGAGGAAGACAAAAACAATCTGAACAACAGATCCCAACTCCCATCGATCGGCAATTTCTTACGCTGCATATACCGGATAAAATCGGGCAGCATATCCGTTGCGTGGTGACAGATCGTCACGAAATAATCGGCTTTCATGATAATTCCCAAAGGAACGGTGATATAGGGTATATCGTTTCCCTCATCCCGGTAGGGAATGCGCAGAATCATCAAGGTCCAGCCATCTTCCGTTTCGATACGGGGACGTTCGTCGACATCCCGGATATCGGATAAAAATGCAGAAGGAATCTTCAAATCACGAGTAAGGTAGAGCGTATCTTCCTCGGTCGGCATTTCGATATTCACCCAACAGTATTTTTGCCAGGCCTGCTTTTCGGCAAAATTATCCCTGCAACATAAAAATTTTCTCATATAAAACCCTCCATTCGTTACGAACAAAGGCCTGAGAAAACCTTTGTTCAGATTAATACTTTTGATGATAATCGTCCATATCTATTGTTATGAATTTTGCGCGGCAAAAATAGAAAAAGAAATCATTTTTTCAAATCGATATATATCGGTAAATGATCGCTATATCCACCGACATAACGCGGTCCCCGGTAAGTAGGACAAGGTTTGTATCCGAAATAAGTTTTATCTTCTTCCAGTAGAAAAGGAGCTGAAAAAACAGTAAGCCGCCGATCGGCTTTCCAGACAGAGTGCCCATCCAGTAAAGCTCCCGAAAGAATCAGGTGGTCGATGGTCTGCCAGTTGCCTTTGTAACGGTAACTGCCGTAATTCTTTTTCAATAAATAATAGCCTGTATTATATAAATCTTTACACCTCGGTTTTTTATCGGAACTTTTGGTACCCAACACCTTTTGTGCCGGGGTATTTGCTTTCCCGTTCAGATCACCCATGATTACAATACCGGCGCGGGGCTGAACAGCCAATAATGAATCGACTTTATGCCGTACCGTCGAAGCTGCCCGTTCTCTGCGCCACTCGCTTTGCTTCTCTCCACCGATCATCGAAGGGAAATGGCAGACAAAAAAATGAAGGGTATCCGAATCCAGCACCCCGGAAGCATACAAAATATCCCGGGTACGGATGGTGGTATCTTCGGGAAATGACAAGCGCAAGAAATCGGCTTCTAAAAGTTCGAAACAATCTTTCCGGTAAAGCAAAGCAACATCGATACCCCGGCGGTCGGGAGAATCCTGATGAACAATTCCGTAATTCCCGTCGGCCAAAGCCGTTTTCTGCGTTAAATCTTCCAATACCCAGCGATTTTCCACTTCCGCCAAACCGACGATACAAGGCAGTTCTTTATCTCCCACGCTATCGATCACTTCTGCGATTTTCAATAATTTATCCGTGTATTTAGCCTTCGTCCAATGTTTCTTTCCCCGGGGAGTGAACTCATCGTCGGCAGTCGAGGGATCATCGGCGGTATCGAATAAATTCTCTACATTATAAAACATAATCCGGCAATGATCCTGTGCCACAACAGGCATCGTCAGCACACAAAGCAAAAATAATATACCCAATAATTTCATCTTTGTCTGAATTTTGAAATGAGCTTTATCAACCAACCCGATCACAGGCATTCTTTCGACCTCATCCTGCCATAATCACTCCACACCATATCTTTATACAAATCCGAACCGATATAATCCAGAATCATACTTCCCCGCCGGCAGTCCAGATAATAATACAGACGTTCTATCAGCTTTCCGTTCTCATCGAAAAGGAAAAACCGTCATACCTCATGCTTTATTTTTCGTTTTCGACCTCCGGGCCGGTTTGGGCCTGCAACAGCTCCCAATATTCGACAGCTCTTCTCAAATGAGGGATAACGATAGTCCCCCCCACCACGTCGGCCACAGCAAAAACTTCGAACAATTCGGGAGTAGTCACCCCTTGTTCATAACATTTTTCCAAATGATACTTGATGCAATCGTCACATCTCAAAACCATGGAAGTGGCCAGTCCCAACATCTCCTTTACCTTGGAGGAGAGTGCCCCTTCCATATAAGTATTGGTATCGATATTGTAGATTCTTTTGATCACTTTATTATCGGCCGCCAGAATCCTCTCGTTCATTTTGGCCCGGTAAGCTCTGAATTCTTCAATCTGATCTTTCATTACCCGAAAAATTTAATTATATCATTTACATTAGCCAGAATAAATAAGCCGAAGATAAAAATCATGCCTGTAATCTGAGCATACTCCATAAATTTCTCTCCCGGTTTACGACGGGTAACCACTTCATACAACAGGAACAGGACATGTCCTCCGTCCAAAGCCGGTATAGGCAGAATATTCACGACGGCCAGCATGATCGAGATCAAAGCGGTCAGTTCCCAGAAAGAATGCCAATTCCAATACCCCGGGAAAATGTTGGCGATCGAAGCCATCCCACCGACCGACTTATAAGCGGTATCTCCCTGAGAAAAGAGTAATTTCAGCTGTTTCACATAAGAGCCGAGTTGTCCGATCCCCATCTCGATTCCGGCAGGAATCGCTTCTGCCAGTGTATATTTCTGAGTCGCCAATTCATAGGCATTGGCAGTCAGCAAAGGATAAAAACCGAATTTTCCGTCTTCCCCCAAAGTAAAAGCATAAGATAATGTATCCGCTCCCCGCAATACGGTCGTTTCCACCCGCTTTCCTTTATTGGCGGCGAGCAAATCCGAAAATTCATCGTAAAAACGAAAAGTATGTCCGTTGACAGACAGAATCTTATCCCCTTTTCGCATACCTGCATCATAAGCCACAGAATAATCCCCGAAGTCCTGTATCTCGATTCCATCGACCGGGATACGGGGAGTGAGCAGCGGATTCAGCTTGAAACTCTTGGACGATAATTCCAGCAGCGTAGCAATAAAGTCATCCGGAATATCCAGAGAAACTTGCTCTCCATTGCGCAATACCTGAATGGTCTTGGAACGATTGAACAATATTTCGGGAAGCACATCGTCAAAACGGACCACTTCTTTATTGTCGAGAGCAACGATAATATCACCGTTTCGCATTCCGATATTTTTGAAGACGCTGTCGCATACCACTCCGTAAGTGACGTTTTTTGCAGGAAGATAGGTCTCCCCCCAGGTGAATAGGATGCCGATATAAATGACAAAAGCCAGTAAGACGTTCACCAATACCCCGCCCAACATAATCAGCAAGCGTTGCCAGGCCGGTTTAGCCCGGAATTCCCAAGGCTGAGCCGGTTGTTTCATCTGCTCGGTATCCATCGATTCATCGATCATTCCGGCGATCTTCACATATCCACCCAACGGCAACCAACCGACTCCATACTCGGTCTCTCCCTTTTTAAATTTAAATAAAGAGAACCAGGGATTAAAAAACATATAAAACTTTTCTACCCGGGTCTTAAACAACTTCGCAAACAAAAAGTGTCCGAATTCGTGAAACAAAACCAGGATAGAAAGACTCAAGACAAATTGTACTATTTTTATAAAAATATCCATGATATGAGGTAAAAAGTAAAAGGTTAAAGTTAAAAGACTATAAGCTAAAAAGCTATAGAGGAGGTATTTTGGGGGATACATTTTTCCTGGCGATTTCACGGGTCAGGCGATCGGTTTCCATATAATCCTCCAAAGTCGGTTTCTTCAGGAAATCTACTTGTTGCATTGTTTTTTCGATCAGATCGGACATACCGGTGAAAGACAGGCGCCCTTGCAGGAAGGCAGCCACAGCGACTTCATTGGCCGCATTCAGGATACAGGGCATGTTTCCGCCTTGCCGCATAGCCTCGTAAGCCAATCCAAGGTTACGAAAGGTTTTCTCGTCAGGCTGTTCGAAAGTCAGGGAATGACATACCTTGAAATCCAAACGTCCGAAATCAGCTGTAGTCCGTTCGGGGAAAGTCAGGGCATACTGAATCGGCAGCCGCATATCCGGCACTCCGAGCTGGGCTTTCACGCAGCCATCCGTAAACTGCACCATCGAATGAACGATAGATTGGGGATGCACCACCACTTCGATTTGTTCGGGTTTCATGCCGAACAACCATTTGGCTTCGATCACTTCAAACCCTTTGTTCATCATAGAAGCCGAATCGATCGTCACCTTAGCACCCATATGCCAGTTAGGGTGTTTCAAAGCATCGGCAGGAGTCACCTTTTCCAAAAAAGCCCGGTCTTTTCCCCGGAAAGGACCTCCGGAAGCGGTCAAAATCAGTTTTTCGGCTTTACTCCGGCTCTCTCCGGCCAAACACTGGAAGATGGCAGAATGTTCCGAATCGACAGGCAGAATAGCTACCCGATGTTCTGCGACCGATTCGTTGACCAATTCTCCGGCTACGACCAGAGTCTCTTTGTTAGCCAAAGCAATATTTTTTCCGGCTTTAATGGCATTTACCGTCGGGATTAAACCGCTGTATCCGACTAAAGCTGTCACCACCAGATCGACGTCTGCAAAAGTCACGATCTGGGCAAGCGCATCGGCTCCGGCAAATACTTTTATATCTTCATGTTGTAAGGCATCGCGCAGAAGCGGATATTTCTCCTCATTGGCAATCACCACACTATCCGGGTGGAATTTCAATGCCTGTTCGATCAATAAATCGACATGATTATTGGCTGTCAGCACTTCGACACTGAACCGTTCGGGATTGGCTTCCACCACTTCCAGCGTCTGTGTTCCGATCGATCCTGTCGAACCTAATATCGCAATCTTTCTCATATATTCATTCTTCCAAACCGAAATTGCCGAAACAACTTCCGGTTATCGATTCTTTATTTAAACTTAATAAAATTCTCCGGGTTGAGCGGATTACCTGCCCGCCACAATTCAAAATGCAAATGGGGGCCGCTGGACTCCTCTCCGGTATTTCCCACTACCCCCAGGACCTCTCCGGCCCTGACATAATCTCCCTGTTTTTTCAATAGGATAGAATTGTGTTTGTATACAGAAATCAGGTCGTTGGTATGTTGCACCTGGATCACATATCCGGTCTTCACCGTCCAATCGGTAAAAATCACGACCCCATCCAATACCGCAGCCACCTTAGCATTGGCTTTCGCCACAATATCAGTGCCGTAATGCCGTTTCTTCTCATCGAAGCTTTGGGTTACAATTCCTTCCACAGGCGGGAAAAAATGATAATAATCGTGGTTTTGTTCTTTCATTCCCAGCGATAGATTAAAGCGTTCACGCTCTTCGATAGCAGCCCGGAATTCATTTTCCTGTTCGCTGATCTGAAATCGGATGGTATCGTTCCGGTAGCGCGCCGTATCCTCCCGCGAACGTTCGAGGGAAGTGGTATCTCCCCCATTCAAAACCAACCGGATGGATTTGAAAAAGCGGTCTCTCTTCAGCAATTCATTCTCCAGCGAATCTACCCGGAGCGCATTTTGGGCGATCATCTGCCGCATATTTCCATCCGGATAGCCAGGAATAAATTCCCGCAAGTCGGTGAAAGCTATCAATAAAATGGTCAGAACGACCAAAATTACCGCCAGCACACTCAATGCAGTCAATACATGCAACTGGGACAATCTGAAATTGAACACCTCCTCATAAGAAGTCTCGTTAATGACAGAAAGTTTATATTTATATTTCAGACGATCCCAAAGTCTTACTTTTTCTTTAGCCATGCCCCGATTTTTTAGCTTCCAAAATTACAACAAAAAAATCAATGTCGCAATGACCGATCGTTTATAACTCATCAAAAGCAATGTATCGTTAAGCCACACTTCAGGATAACCTTCTACTCTGACAGGGAGAGGTTGTTCTATATTCACTCCATTATCGGGAGAGTAATTTAAATATTTGGCTCCATTGAGATCGATAATATCAAAAGAAGAATTTTTTTTATTTGAACAGAAGATTGCAAGTTGACATATTCCCCCGGCCCTTTTCCATTCTTTCCAATTTGATAAAGAAAATTACCCGAAGAATGGTATTATTATATTAAAGAAAGAAAAAAGTACCAATTAATACTGATGATTTTGGCTTCTTTCTTTTTTCTTTTATATTTTTACATTAATAATTGATTATAGTATCGAAGAATATGGCTATGCAACTATTCTTCGATACACTATTTCTAATTAGGTATATTGAATAAAACGGTGTATTTTATAATTATTCTCTTTATCGGACATGTTTTTTTCAGTTAAAAGAGCCGTGACCGAAACCGCCTTTTTAGTCGTCACAACAGATAACCCGAACTGCCGTATACGCAGTTAATCACGATTGGTTTTCCCCACCCACATACATGGATTTATATTCGAACACTTTCAGTCCGAATTCGGGTAATACCGCCATGATATGGTCGAAAATATCGGCCTGGACTTTTTCATAGGTCACCCACTCCTGAATAGCCGAGAAGCAATAAATCTGGATGGGCATACCGGTCGGGCCGGGTTGTAATTGGCGGACCATATGTGTCATATTCGTATTGATATCGGGATTAGCTTCGATCCATGCATCCATATAATAACGGAATATACCGATATTGGTCAGCTTACGCTCATCCAGAATCGTAATTTTATCTTTATTGATATCTCCCAGTTTAGCGACCATCTGATCGATATAATCTTTCAGGAAGGCCGAAGAAGCAAATTTTACGACTTCGTCATGACTCAAAAAATGAACCGAATCGATATCGATATTGATACTCCGCATAATTCTCCGTCCCGGCGATTCCTGCATTCCCCGCCAGTTGGTGAAAGATTCCGACACCAACTGATAAGTGGGTACCATCGAAATAGTCATATCCCAATTCTGCACTTTGACGGTGTACAGATTCACTTCCAACACAACTCCATTGGCATTATTCTTATCCATCTGAATCCAGTCGCCGATGCGGATCATATTATTGGAAGTCAGCTGGATTCCGGCAACGAATCCCAGGATCGAATCCTTGAAGATCAAAAGCAGCACCGCGGCAAAAGCACTCAAACCGACAATCAGGTGTTCCGGCGATTTATTCACCAGCACACTGACGACGGTAATCACCACAACCGTATACAAAAACACCTTGATCAACTGGATAAAAAAAGTAATCGGACGATTTTTCGAAACCGGATAGCTCTCATAAATCTTGTTGATCGCATTCAATAAAGAAGTAATGATAAACAGGGTAACGATAATCAACCAGATATCTACCAGGCGCCGAAGGACATATTTATATTCCCAGGTAATAAAAGTGAGAACGATATAAGCTGTAAAAGGAGGGATCAGGGAAGCCAGTTTACGGAAAAAACCCTGATCGTAAAGGATATCGTCCCAAGTACTTTTGGTCTTTCCTACAACTTTTTTCAAGAGTTTGGAGAGCCATTTCCTGGAAATAATATAAATCAGAATGGCAACGGTAATCGTTATCGCCATTTTTATTAGAGTGCTTTCGTCATCTGTCATTCCGACTTTTTCAGTCCAGGCGGATACCCGATGCAAAAAAGAAACAGAGTCTCTCATAAGTATGATATGTTAAAATATTGTTTATGCTCAATCTGAGCTTTTTACAGGAATAGCGGTCCCTTATTAAATTTAAGTTAAATCCCTTATTGTATTTATATTTGATCGTAAATAAAGCTACTTTTGTTTCGAATCATAAAAATTTAACTATGAAAAGACTATTTATTTTAATTACATTTTCCTGTTTATTATTCCTGCAAGGAAGTTTTGCACAGGTCGATCTTCAGGCCCCGCTTCCTCAAGATCCGAATATTGTAACGGGAAAGCTCCCCAACGGTATAGTGTATTACCTGCGTCACAATGAAGAACCCAAAGGCAGAGCGAGTTTCTACATCATACGTAATGCCGGAGCCCTGCTCGAAAACGATGAACAAGACGGTCTGGCCCACTTCCTGGAACACATGGCCTTTCAGGGAACCAAGAATTTCCCTGGGAAAGGTATCATCACCTCTCTGGAAAAGCACGGAGTTTCTTTCGGCCGTAACATCAATGCTTACACTGCACAAAATGAAACGGTCTACAATCTGAGCGATGTACCGACAAACAGCGAATCTCTGTTAGACACCTGCCTGTTGATTCTGCACGACTGGTCTTACTATCTTACCCTGGAAGACGACGAAATCGATGCTGAGCGCGGAGTGATCACCGAAGAATGGAGAACCCGCCGGACACCGCAATTCCGGATTCAAAAACAGATGTTCCCGGTACTTTTCAAAGATTCAAAATACGCCATTCGGGACGTTATCGGTAATTTAGATGTAATCAAAAATTTCAAATACCAGACTATCCGTGATTTTTATCATGAATGGTACCGGACAGACCTGGAAGCCATAGCAATCGTCGGCGATTTCGATGTAGCTAAAATGGAACAAAAAGTAAAAGAATTGTTCAGTAAAATCCCTGCTGTAGAAAATCCGACTCCCCGTCCTTTCTACGAAATTCCCGAACACGACGAGATGTATTATTGCCTGGCAACCGACAAAGAAGTACAGCAATCTTCTATTCAGATCGTGACCCTGTTACCCGGTACTCCGGCAACAGAAAAGAATAAATTGGCTTATTTTAAAGATAACATAATCAACTCTTTCTACAATCAGATGGCCGGAGCACGGATCAGCGAAATGATGCAGAAAGGTAATCCTCCCTTTATCAACGGAGGTTTCGGATTCGATGGTTTTGTGAGAGGTTATAATGCTTATAACATCAACACAACGGCCAAACCCAACGAAGAAGACGTTGCCCTGGAAGCCATCTTAACCGAAAATGAAAGAATCCGGCGGTTCGGTTTCACCCCGAGTGAACTGGAACGGGTAAAAACCAATATGCTGGTCGGCCTGGAATCGGCTTATAAAGAAAAAGACAAAACCGGTAACGAAAGTTATATCGGGGAAATGCAAGCGAATTTCCTGGAACAGGAACCGATCGTAGATTTCGATTTCTATTACAATGCTGTCAAACAAATTATTCCGACCATTACCGTAGAAGAGGTATCTGCACGGGCTAAAGAGTGGAATACCGATAAAAACCGTACAGTAGTCGTTTCCGGTCCGTCAGAGAATGCCAAGCACCTGACCCGGGAAGAAGTAACCGCTATTATGGATAAGGTTGCTAAAAAAGAGATAGAACCCTATCGCGACGAAGTAACCGATGCAACATTGATCAGCGAAGAATTACCGGGTTCAAAAATCGTTTCTACCAAGAAACTTCCCTTATTCGATGCAGAAGAATGGACACTGGCCAATGGAGCGAAAGTAGTCTTCCGTAAAGCAGATTACGAAAAAGATGCCGTATCACTGACTTCTTACAGCAAAGGAGGAACTTCACTTTACGATATAGACATGCTTCCTTCCGCCAATAACGCTGCTGCATTTGTAGGAGCTTACGGTTTAGGAGATTTCGATGCAACCACTTTAAGAAAAATCCTGATCGGGAAGATGGCTTCCTGCGGAGTTTCTATCAACGGTTTGTCGGAATCTGTCAGCGGTAGCTCTACACCTCAGGATTTCGAAACCATGCTTCAATTGTTGTATCTGCGTTTCGAAAAACCCCGTTTCGACAAGGAAGCCCATGAAGCTATGATGAGCCGCACCAGGGCCTCTATCGCCAATATGGAGAAGAATCCGCAGAAAATCATGAAAGATTCGATTAGTCTGATCATGAGTAACTACAATCCGCGTACTCTGCTCTTCAACGAAAAATACCTGGATCAGATCAGTATCGAAAAGATCGAACAGGTTTATCGCGACCGGATTAAAGATGCCAGCGATTTCACCTTCTTCATCGTAGGTAATATCGATACAGAAACGGTAAAACCATTGGTAGAAAAATACATCGGTTCATTAAAATCTGAAAACCGGAAAGAAACCTGGCGCGACAACCATGTAAGAGGTCCGAAAGGCAAAACGGTAAAAGAAATCGAATTGGAACTGACTACCCCGAAATCGAGCGTGATCACAAATTTCTCTAAAGATATGAAATACAGTGTTTACAACAATATCTGTAATAATATTCTGGAAGGAATCCTGGATTTAAGATATACCGAAAATATCCGGGAAAAAGAAGGAGGAACTTACGGTGTAGGTGTTCAGGCCGGTTCTGTACGCGAGCCTTACTCCAACTATAGCATGACGATGAGCTTCGATTGTGATCCGGACAAGGCACAACATCTGAAATCGTTGATTTATGCCGAATTGGATAAAATCATGAAAGAAGCTCCGACTCCGGAAGAAATGAATAAAGTGATCGCCAATATGAAGAAAAACCACGAACAATCCAAAAACCACAACAGCTATTGGATGAATTGTATTACTTCTTATTATATCAGTGGTGTGAATCCGAACGATCCGAAAAACTTCGATCACATTGTCGATAAACTGCAACCCAAAGACATTCAGAAATTTGCTCAGTCTCTTTTCAAGGGTGCCGATGTTGTCGATCTGATTTTCAAACCGAAACAATAATCTTCGGGCGAAGCATTTTAAATAGGGTGTCAAAAGTGGCACCCTATTTCATTTTTTTATTACATTTACCTTTTGAAACAGCGTGCTGAATTATTATCTACAAACCCAAATATTATGTCACAAAACAAAACAAATTTTGCTGTGCCTTTGGCATTCGTCGGTATGATGTTTTTTGCGATCGGATTCGCATTGGGCATCAACTCATTTTTGATTCCGGTATTAAAAGGTGCTTTGTCTCTGCCTTCAGGGGTAGCCTACCTGCTGCTAGCAGCTACTTTCGTTCCTTTCCTGATTTTCGGCTACCCGGCTTCTGCCACGATTGCCAAAATCGGTTACAAAAGAACAATGGCACTCTCGTTTTTGATTTTTGCCGTTGCTTTTATTTTATTTGTATTATCAGCTAAATTGGAAAATTTCATTCTTTTCCTCATCGCTTCTTTCGTCAGCGGTGCCGCCAACGCTTATTTACAAGCATCGGTAAACCCGTACATTACCATTCTGGGACCGATTGAAAGCGCGGCCAAACGAATGAGTATCATGGGTATCTGCAACAAACTGGCATGGCCGGTAGCTCCTTTGTTTTTCGCACTCGTGGTAGCCGACCAAACCAATGTGCAGACTTCCGATCTGTATCTGCCTTTCTACATCATCATCGGCGTATTTCTATTGTTAGGTATCATCTCTTTAATGGCTCCGCTTCCCGAAGTAAAAGCTGCCGGAGAAGACGAATCGGATACCGCCAATTGCCCGTATGCAGCAAATAAAACTTCTATTTGGCAATTTCCCCACTTGGTTCTGGGTGCACTGACCTTGTTCATTTATGTCGGTGTCGAAACTTTGTCTCTAAGTACAGCCGTCGACTACGCCAAAGCGTTGAATTTGGAAAATCCCGATTTATATGCCTGGATTCCGAGTATCGGTATGGTCATCGGTTATATTTGCGGTATCATTCTGATTCCGCAATACCTAACTCAAGACATGGCAATGAGAATCTGTGCCTGCATCGGTGTAGCCGGTTCTCTGGCCATTGTATTGCTGCCTGCCGAAATATCTATCTGGGCAATCTTCCTGATGGCTCTAGGGTGCTCGCTAATGTGGCCGGCATTATGGCCGCTTGCTATGGCAGACCTCGGCAAATTCACCAAATCAGGCAGTGCTCTTCTGACAATGGCTATCGCCGGAGGAGCCGTTATCCCGACTGTTTTCGGATTTTTGCAAGAAGGTTTGGGGGCACAAGGGGCTTATTGGTTAGCCTTGCCTTGTTTTCTGTTTATCCTGTATTATGGTGTAGCCGGTTATAAAATCAGAACGAAATAAAGGTGACACCGAACATTGATCGATTTGTAAAGTTCCAGACCCCTGCGGGATATTTTCTTAAAGTGACCTCCGGTTCCATGAAGAAAACCCCGCAGGGATCCATAAACTTTAAGAACTTTTACTGACGAATGATTTTCTTTGACAATACCAACATGCAAATTCCCTATCTTCCCTTTTTAGACAGCAACGACCTCCGACAGGCAGGTGAGCAACTGAATAAAATCGATTTTCACCGAATCGGGCAGAATAACTGGCCGGAACAATTCCCTTACACGCCTTATGCAGCTTTTACCATGGCACACAACGGAGAAATGCTCTTTATCCGGTTTAAGGTCGACGAGACCAGTACCATGGCCCTCACCCGGGAAGACAACGAGCAAGTGTGTAACGATTCCTGTGTCGAATTTTTCCTGGCAGTCGACGATAGTGGGTATTACAATTTCGAATTTACCTGTATCGGTAAAACTTTGTTAGGTTTCCGGAAAGAACGCCCAGCGGCGGTTCATGCCCCGGAAGATATCATGGCCTCGATTCTCCGTTATTCTTCATTGGGCGGGGCAAATTTCGAAGAAACCCGGCTAGGCCATCCCTGGGAACTGACTGTGGGAATTCCGGCTTCAGCTCTTTTCCGTCACAACATCGATACCTGGCAGGGTTTGAAAGCCCGCATCAACCTTTATAAATGCGGAGATCGGCTATCCTGCCGGCATTATTTATCCTGGCGTCCGATCGATTCTCCCAAACCGGATTTTCATACGCCCCGTTGTTTTGTTGCGGTACAATTTTAAAACTCTCCGATGAAAGATCGTCTTCTATACGGATTATTCCCGGGCCTGTCAGCTCCTTTCATCATCATCCTGTTGTTCTGGCTTTTCCGCTTTCACGACCTCCCGCTTTCCCAATTTATCCACCAGGCGATCGCATTGAAAGTACAATTCAAACTCATTTCCGTCGGTGTATTCTTTGCCGACTTAGGCTTATTTTATTTATTTCTGCACTTAAACAAGAATAACGCCTCGAAAGGCGTTATCCTGGCAGTTTTAATCTATTTCTTTCTTTTTCTATTTTCCAGTCTTTAGATCGGAGAAGGCGATTTCCTTCTTATTTGCCTTCTTCCACTTCCTCGAATTCGGCATCCTCGATATCCGAATCTCCTCCCATTTTCACGATTTTTTCTTTTTCTTCACTGGCTTTGCGCATTTTACGGATGGAATATTGGTTGAGCAGATCGGTTACGCCATAAAAAACGGCGGTAATCCCGAACAGGATGAACACGCTTTCGGCCGAACTGAAAGGATCGAATAAAATCACGATACCGACAATCAGGATCAGTACCGGGAATAAAAAACTAACCGGCGCAATACGCCCGAACTGACGGGCTGCGGCAAGGGTCACAAATTGTCCGACAGCAGCGACCACTAAAATAAATCCCAGGAGAAACATAAAAACGGTCGCAAAAGTAGACGGCAGACATACCAGCAGTAATCCCAAAATAACACTTCCGATTCCGCTCAAGGGAGCAAAACTCCGCTGATGTTCCTCGCGGTTTCTGGAAGAGATAATAAACGCAATAATACCGATGGCCAGGAAAACGATACCTATCAGCATAACAACATACTTCAATGCATCGGCTGGCCAGATCAAAAGAGCCAAACCGAGCAAAATCGCTAAAACCGCCCTGTATATGCCTCCTTTAAAATTCGAAGTCGTGTAAACAATTTGCATATAAATTACAATTAAAGATCTTTCTTTTTTTATTTAACGAAGGTAAGCATTTTTTTGTTAGGTTAAAAAGGAAAGCAAAAAATACTAACTATCTTTGCACACTCAAAAAAATAATTATGGGATTTAAAGAAGAAATTGAAAGACGCCGTACTTTCGGAATCATCAGTCACCCTGATGCCGGAAAAACCACATTAACGGAAAAGTTATTGCTTTTCGGAGGAGCCATTCACGTTGCCGGAGCTGTTAAATCGAATAAGATCAAGAAGACAGCCACGTCCGACTTTATGGAGATCGAACGTCAGCGTGGTATTTCTGTGGCGACTTCTGTCATGGGTTTTGAGTACAACGGAATCAAGATCAATATTCTGGATACCCCGGGTCACCAGGACTTTGCCGAAGACACTTTCCGAACCTTAACGGCTTGCGACAGTGTAATCATCGTGATCGATGCAGCCAAAGGAGTAGAAACGCAAACCCGTAAGCTGATGCAAGTCTGCCGGATGCGCAAAACCCCGGTGATCGTGTTTATCAATAAACTGGACCGTCCGGCCAACGATCCTTTCGATATTCTCGACGATGTAGAGAAAGAACTACAGATCAGGGTAAACCCACTCAGCTGGCCGATCGGAAGCGGAGATACCTTCAAAGGTATCTATAACCTCCACCGGCAAAACCTTTGCCTGTATAGTCCTAGCATTCAGAACATCCCCGAAGGCATTGAGATCACCGATACCCGATCGGACGAACTCGACCATCATATCGGCGAAAGGGCTGCCGGTAAACTACGGGAAGACCTGGAGCTGATTCAGGGGGTTTATCCCAGTCTCGACCGGCAGGAATACCTGGACGCACATGTGGCTCCCGTATTTTTCGGTTCGGCGTTGAATAATTTCGGTATCCGGGAACTTCTGGATTGCTTCATCGAAATAGCTCCGGCACCTCTTGCCCGGGAAACCGAAGAACGCCCGGTCCGGCCGGAAGAAGAGAAATTCACCGGTTTTGTATTTAAGATTCATGCCAACATGGACCCTAACCACCGGGACAGAATTGCTTTTGTGAAAATTTGTTCGGGAATTTTCAAACGGAATACCAATTATTTACATGTCAGAAACGGTAAAATGTTGAAATTTTCCACTCCCACCGCTTTTATGGCCTCCAAGAAATCGGTGATCGATGAGGCTTACCCTGGTGATATCATCGGTTTGCACGATACCGGTACCTTTAAAATCGGAGATACCCTGACAGAAGGAGAAAAACTGCATTTCAAAGGTATCCCCAGTTTCTCTCCGGAATTATTCAAGTATATTGAAAATGCCGATCCGATGAAATCCAAACAGTTGGCCAAAGGGATCGATCAATTGATGGACGAAGGGGTAGCCCAATTATTCGTCAGCCAATTCAATAACCGGAAAATCATCGGCACGGTAGGAGCACTGCAGTTCGAGGTGATCGAATACCGGCTTTTACACGAATATGCCGCCGCCTGCCGCTGGGAACCGATCAATCTTTACAAAGCTTGTTGGATCGAAGCCCAGGATCAGGCAGAATTGGAAGATTTCAAAAAACATAAAGCTCAATATATGGCGAAAGACAAAGAAGGCAGAGATGTATTTCTGGCCGACTCACAATATATGTTGCATATGGCTCAGGAAAATTACAAAAAACTGATTTTTCACTTTACCTCAGAATTTTAACCATAAACTTTAAATCGAATCCTATGTTGGAAACCGGAAAATCATATACACAAGAAATCATCGTCGGTCCTAAAGACACCGCCTTAGCTCACGGCTCGGGCCATTTGGAAGTCTTTGCGACACCAGCAATGGTGGGACTGATGGAAAATACGGCGATACACTGCCTGGAAGGCATGTTGGAACCGGATACAGATACCGTAGGTATTGAAATTCATGTACAGCATACCAAGGCAACAGCCGTCGGTAAAAAGGTGATGTGCAAAGCGACGATCGTCGAAATCGATGGCCGCCGGATACGTATTGAGATCGAAGCCACGGATGAAAAAGGAACAATAGGACATGCTATTCACGACCGCTTTATCATCTACCCGGAGAAATTCATGAGTAAATTATAAGTCGTTTGTAGTGGAAACTTACCCAGAGTATCCGGATTGGTCGGACAAAACGTTTCTGATAGCAGAAGATATCGACAGTAATTATACGATCCTTGCGGCTCTGTTAAAAAAAACACATGTCCGTATCTTACGGGCACGTAACGGAAAAGAAGCGATACAAATCGCTTCAGGAACGGCCTCCATCGATCTGATTCTAATGGATATCAGCATGCCGGATTCTGACGGAATAGAGGCTTTACGGTTTATCCGGCAACAATTGCCCGGAAAAATCGTAATAGCACAAACAGCACATGATCTCTCTTCTTTGGAGATTATAAATGAGAAGTTCGATGGTTTTTTATTAAAACCGATCCGTCGGAAAGAATTACTTGAAACATTAAGTAAATATTTATCCTGATATGCAATTTAAACTAACCTCTGAATTCCAACCTACCGGCGATCAACCGGAAGCCATCCGCCAATTGATCCAGGGACTTCAAAGCGGACGGTCATCACAGGTCTTACTGGGAGTCACCGGTTCAGGAAAAACTTTTACTGTAGCTAATGTCATCAACGAAATCCATCGTCCGACTCTGATTTTAAGTCACAATAAAACATTAGCAGCTCAATTATACGGGGAATTCAAATCTTTTTTCCCCGAAAATGCAGTCGAATATTTTGTATCTTATTACGATTATTACCAACCGGAAGCTTATCTGCCGACAACAGATACCTATATCGAAAAAGACCTCGCCATCAATGACGAGATAGACAAACTTCGTTTACGGACCACCGCTTCCCTGCTTTCGGGACGTCGGGATGTCATCGTTGTCTCTTCGGTGTCTTGTCTGTACGGTATGGCCGATCCCCGGGCTTTCGGCTCGAACGTCACCCATTTGAAAAGAGGCATGACTATCAGCCGGAATGTCTTATTACGCCGGCTGGTAGACGCTTTATATGCAAACAACGAAATCGAATTCAAACGGGGTTGTTTCCGGGCCAAAGGGGAAACCGTGGATATTTTTCCTGCCATAGAAACTTACGACGGCGTAGCTTACCGGATCGAATTCTGGGACGACGTAATCGACCGGATCTCTTCTTTTAACCCGGTTACCGGACAGAGCATCGGTAGTCAGGATGAACTCGATATTTATCCGGCCAATCTTTTTGTCACCGACAAAGCCACGATAGCCCACGCCCTGGTTGAAATCGGCCAGGATTTGCAAGATCAACTGGCTTATCTGAAAGAGATCGGGAAATTTATGGAAGCCAAACGCCTGGAAGAACGGGTGAAATACGATATGGAAATGATCCGGGAATTAGGTTATTGCCCGGGCATTGAAAACTATTCGCGCTATTTCGACGGCCGGAAAGCAGGAGTTCGTCCTTTCTGCTTATTGGATTATTTCCCGGAAGATTTTCTGATGGTCATCGACGAATCGCATGTTACCCTGCCCCAGATACGGGCGATGTACGGAGGCGATCACGCACGGAAACTGACGCTGGTGGATTATGGTTTCCGTTTACCGGCAGCTTTCGACAACCGTCCCCTCACGTTCGATGAATTTGAAAGTAAAACCGGCCAGACGATTTACATCAGTGCCACACCTGCCGACTATGAACTGGAAAAAAGTGAAGGCATCATCGTGGAACAAATTATCCGTCCGACAGGTATTCCGGATCCGGTAATCGAAATCGTCCCCAGCAAAAATCAGATCGATCATCTGGTGAACGAGATTCAGCAGCGCATAGACCTTCGGGAACGTACATTAGTGACAACCCTGACGAAGAGAATGGCGGAAGAGCTCAGTAAATACCTGGACCCGATCGGTATTAAATGCCAATATATTCACTCGGATGTCGATACTATCGAACGGGTAAAAATCCTGGAGAATCTTCGTAAAGGAATCATCGACGTATTGATCGGTGTCAATCTATTGAGGGAAGGGCTGGACTTGCCGGAAGTATCTCTGGTAGCAATTCTGGATGCAGACAAAGAAGGCTTTCTGCGTTCTACACGTTCACTGACTCAAACTGCCGGACGAGCTGCCCGTAATGTAGACGGGAAAGTCATTATGTATGCCGACCAAGTAACCCGTTCTATGCAGGAAACGATAGACGAGACGAATTACCGCCGTGAAAAGCAGCTGAGATACAACGAAGAACATCACATCGTTCCCCGGCAGATCTACAAATCGACAGATGCAGCGCTGACTCAGGATACCTCCAAAGCGTATGTGGAGGAAGAACACCTCCATCTGGTTGCCGACCCCGTCGTAGCTTACATGAGTAAACCCGAGATTGAAAAAATGATCCAAAAAACCAAGGCTGCCATGCAAAAAGCAGCCAAAGAACTCGACTTCATCGAAGCAGCCCGCCTGCGGGATGAAATGTTTCAACTGGAAAAGAAACGGGACGAGATGAAATAAAATCTTTCGGGGTTACGACAGCCAAACAAAATACCTGCCGATTCTACCGGTCACCGTTTCATCAATGCCTCGATCTGCCTCGGAATATCCGTATTATCCAACTTACCGTTAAAGTTTTCTGCTCCGACACCCAGGACAAACAAGGGCACATACCCGGCAGAATGTCCGCCACTTCCCCAGCTGATGCGGGCTATCCGGTTCAGTATCTGAACCGCCGTATTGGCCAAGGGTTCATCTTCGGCATAAAGACTTTTCACCATCTCCTGTTCCCCATTCGAAAAGGCTTTATCATAACGGTGTCTCAAATCTTTCTCATACGACTCCTTGAGTTCTTCCTTCGTCCACAGCCCCAGATTATCACTCAACAATTTCTTTACATCTTCCCAGGTCACTGCATAATGGTGGGTTGTCCGCAAAGCAGAAATCTTTTTCGAAAGCTGCCCCTTGGAGACCATTTGATGTTGCAACGCTTTCAGATTCAGTTCATATTTACCTGTTCCCAAAGCAAAGTTCCCTGTCTCATGATCTGCCGTAACGACAATCAGGGTCTCATCCGGATGCTGCTTATAAAAATCGATCGCCTTCTGTATCGATTTCTGAAAATCGATTACCTCGTTAAACATAGCCGCCGCATCGTTACTATGACAGGCCCAATCGATCAATCCGCATTCGATCATCACGAAAAAACCGTTCTTTTTATCCTTACTCAAAAAATCGATCGCTCCCTGCGTAATCTCTTCAAGTGACAAATCCCCCGGTTTCCGGTCGATGGCATAAGGCAAACTCCCCATGTCACATCCTTGCTCCTGCATAAAAATAATTTTATCTGCTTTCGCTGCTTTTTTCCGGAAATCGTCATTTCCCCGGGCTATCGTATACCCCGCCCGATCGAAAAGAGTATAAATATTTACGGAATCTTTTTTCT
>OGPU01000646.1_pt1 | contig 37751 bp, 43 predicted proteins | sample 1552991 | NCBI WGS metagenome assembly OGPU01 (sample SAMEA2580296, study PRJEB22360) | human gut metagenome | biome: human gut; feature: human-associated habitat; material: faeces | place: Denmark | collected 2008/2010 | reverse complement strand
GCTCGCCCCTAATGACCCGAGTTCCATGGAGAAGGCGTGTAGTCTCGCGTTGTGGAGTGTGCTGGTATGCCGCATAGCTATAATTACAGATAACAGCAAGGGGGACGGCACCGGAACCATCCCAAGGCAGAAAGGACGGAGCAAATGAAAATCGAGAAGAACGATATGGTCATGGTCTATGACGGGGGCGGCACTGTTCCCCACTGCAAGTATACCGGCAGGTTCGGTGACCTTACGGCATACTGGCAGGAGATTGTCTCGGATGCGGTTTATCTGTTCCGGCTGGGGGAGAGCGAGGAGTGCGACTGGCTGGTTCTACTCGGCCAGCCTTGGTCACCGTATTCACCGGACGGCATTTGCTAAGGAGTTGAAGGGGCATCGGGAAAGAGATGCCCCTCTTTTTCGATGCAACGTAAATAGGGAGCGTGGAAATGGATAGGTACGAGGTCATGGCAGGCAAGATGGCACCCTTGACCGACGGGGCGCACCGCAAATGGGGATTCACCGGAAAGGTCGAGACAAGGAGCTATGAGCGGCTGGTCGATGCACTCATTGACTTTGTTGAGACCGGAGACGGTCTAAAAGCGCGGTTCCTCACAGGGTTTGCAGCGTGCTTGGCAGCGGATAGGAAATCTGTCGAGAATCGTGGGTTCGGGGAGAAGCCAAGGTTGCGCCACTGGTTCGCAGTTTTCAGTGCAGCGGCAAGAGGGGCGGGGAGATGATTCTTGACTGGGATTCCATCGAGTGCAATAGCAAGAACATCAAAGCCCATGAAGGGAACGGTTACGTATTCGATTACCGAGTCCATATCAAATCCTTTCCGAAGACAACAAAATTCGCCTATATCAAATGATACACGTAAGGGAGGTAGGCCATGACTATCATCAAGCAGACCGGTGTGCAGAGTTCCGGTCACATGAAGAATCTTCGCGGCTACATCAACGATGACCGAAAGGTGATTCTACGCGACAGTCTGAACATGGACGGCTGTACGAACCCGAAGCGCTGGGCGCACCACATGTGGATGACGCGGGAAGCCTATGGGCACAATAAAGCGGCAAGGAGAGTCCGGGACGGCGTGACTGAGGATGAGGAAGGCATGGTGCCGGACGATGCCACAGTCGCATATATCAGCACCTTGGACAGGAGCCGCGAAGAGCGGGCATTCGAGCTTGCAAAGCACGATTACTACGGGTTCCTCGACTACAAGGAAGACCGTTATACGACGGTCTACGGTTACATGGATTAGGTGATAGATATGAACAGCATTTGCTTTGACACCGAGACCACCGGTCTTCATCCGAACGGTAGCGACCCGGATGAGATTCTGACCATCTCCATCATCGGAAGGGACGGCTCCGTCCTGTTGGATGAGAGGTTCCGACCGACCGTGAAGACCGAATGGCCGCACGCGAGCGCCGTCAACGGCATCTACCCGGAGGACGTGGCAGACCTGCCGACTATCGAGACAGCCATACCGCGACTGAGGGAAATCTTTGCAGGGGCGGACGAGATTATCGGCTACAACGTCGGATTCGACCTCGGATTCCTTTCCGCCGTCGGGGTGCGCCCGAGAGAGGATGCAATCATCACGGACACCATGAACCTGTTCACGTGGTTCATGGGAAGGCGTTACAAGTTGGTGGATGCCGCCGACCACATCGGATACGAGTGGACGGGCAGGGCGCACGGGTCGCTTGCCGACGCGCTCGCGACACTTGCCGTGCAGCGATGGCTCGAACAATGGCTCGTAGCAGAGTAGATACGTGCTTAGGGCGTGTGAAGTGTTGCTTTTCACACGCCCTTATCTTTGCAGCGCAAGTGTGTGCAATCTATGTGGTTATCTTGCTCTCTGGGTTGCTGGTATTCTGGTCTGCTATATTTATAGACAGCAAGGGACGAAAGTTTTCCCGGCAGGAGGATTCCAGAATCCTCCGCAAACACCATCGAGAGATTGGAAAGACAATGGCTATCAACCGAGTGACCATCATGGGCAACCTCACGCGCGATGCGGAGCTTCGCAAAAAGGGGGATGCCACGAGTGTCCTCACCTTCGGACTCGCCATCAACGAGAAGAAGAAGGACAGCGAGACCGGCGAATATGTCGATGCGCCGGTGTTTGTCGATTGCGCCCTGTTCGGTGCGCGAGCCGAAGCACTTGCTCCCTATCTCACCAAGGGGAAGAAGGTTTCGGTGGACGGACGGCTCCGCTACCACTCTTGGATGAAGAACGAGGAGAAGCGCCATGCCCTTTCCGTTCTCGTGACCGATATCGAGTTTGCGGACTCGAAGGGTGTCGGGAAGGATACGGTTTCTGCCAAGGGGCAGTCTGCGGAACCGGAAACGTATGATGCGGATATTCCGTTCTAGGGAGGACGGAATGCACCTTCGTGGCGATTCAGTGCGGGAAATCCCCTTCATGCTCTTCCTCGGCCTGCTATTCGCGGTGACCGTCGGATGGTGGGTGTTTCTCACACTTACGGTTTCGGTCGTTTTCGGAAACGTGGCTGCTGCGGTATTCGCCGTGTGCTCGGCACTTTCCGTCACCGTCGGTTACGGGCTTGTGCGCGCATCCGATTCCCGTGAGTAGCGTTTTTCAAACAGGACAGAAAGGACTTCTAACATGTACACGATTTTGATGCTCAACCAGAAGAGCGGGGTCGGCAAGACTACCATCGCGGACGAGCTTTCCTTTGCGCTTGAGCGTCGCGGCAAGACCGTGGCGTTCGTCACTACCGACCCGCAGGGCGGTTCCGTCCATGAGGTCTGCGATGACCCTGATTTCGCGGAGGAGTGCGATTTTCAAGTTGTCGATACGGCGGGCGTGCTCGTGGGCGGTGTGAACGATTGGTGCCGCGCGGCGAATCTCATCCTCGTACCCATGCTTCCGAGCACGCGCGACATGGAGCCGACGCTGAGAACGCTCGATATCGTGCGTGAGTCCGGCACTGACGCAAAAGCGTATGTCATCGTCAACAACTTTTATGCCTACGGCACACTCGACCGTCAGCTCGTGGAGTACCTTGAGGGCGAGGAGGTTCCAATCATCGCGAAGATTCCCCGCGCCGTTGCCCTCTCACGTGCCGCAGCAGCCGGTGTGTCCGTGGCGGAGTACGACCCGAAGAGCCATGTGGTCGCCCCGATTGAGCTGCTTGCAGATTCGGTTCTGAACGAAGAGGAAAAGAACAATGGCTAACAAGACCACAGCGAACGCGTTCATGGCGAGCGCGCAGAAGTCCAAGCGCGAGATGGCGGATATCCAGAAGGAAGGTTCCGGCAAGCATGAGACGGACGAGGTGGAACTCAAGAAAATCAGTCTCCTCATCCCGGCTTGGCTCCACAAAGAAGCGCAACTCCACCGCGTCGAGACGGGGGAGAGCATGACCAAGCTCATCGTCCGACTGCTTGCCGAGGAGCTTGGTTAAGGGGATGGTGATGAAGGGATGGGCTTGATGGTAACGGAATCGGAAAAATCGAAGCACGACATGCTGCGTGCGATGCGGAAACACATACGCGAGAATGGCATCACAGACTTCACCGATTTTCAGGACTGGTGCGATGAGAACAACGACTGCTGGTCTCAGGCACTCGATAGCGGACTTTCGTCGGTTATCGAGAAATACATCGACGGGCGTTTTTATTAGAGAGGAAGTGGAGCCGGTAGATGGATTCACTTCGGAAAAAGGGATTGGAACATGAACCTAATCACCATGGTTCCCGCCACCGCGAGGTTTATCGCGCAGATGCGGGGGATGCGAAGGCACATCGTCGCGAACAATGTCACCGAGTTTGCGGTATTTCAGAATTGGTGCGATGAGAACAACGAGAGGTGGGCGGAAGCTCTTGACAGCGGATGCGCCATTGCTATCGAGAAGTTCATCGCCGACTGGAACGGTCGGGCGGATGCGAACCGTTGGAAACATGCGGCGCAGCCTGACGATAACATCTGGGACAACGAGTTGAAGTAGGAAGTAACGATGACCGAGAAAGAGAACCATCTGCCGAACCTTAGCAGCGAGGAGCGTGCCCATGCGCTAGAGCTTGCCATACAGGCTCGCAGGCGCTATGCAGCACTCAAAGCTCGCGTGAAGTCCGGCGAGCTTACGTTCACGGATGCGATGGACGAGGAGGATGCGAAGCGCATTTTGGTCACATCGCTTCTGCAAAGTGTTCCGGGTATCGGTGCGAGCAAGGCGGTAGTCATCATGCGACTGTACCGGATACCGAAAGGCAGGCGTGTCGGCGGACTCGGCATTCGGCAACGTGAAGCGCTGGTTGCTCTGGAAAGAAATGGATGGAAGCTGTAGCGGTCTGCAATTCAAATTGAGGATGGCGAGCACGAATCAACAGCAACGTAGAAAACGGGCACCTTTTATGGTGTCCGTTCGCTTATCAAGACGCGATTGGAAGGAATCTTTGTCAAGTCTTCAAAGAAATTGATTTCGTCTTCGCAGATGATGGGAACCCGAGGTGGCGGCACCTCGGGTTCTTGGTTTCCGGGCAAGCCGGAAACCCCGCAGAAAAGGCATGGGAAAGGGTGCGGCGGCACCCCCTTTTCCATGCCTTTTCTGCTCTCGCACTGATAGAATATCAGTGCTCACCGGCCAAGGCCGCTCTTCGAGTTGCAAGATTTGGGAAGCGTATATACAAAGTCACGTAAACGAGACTTTTCCATACACTTCCATCTTGCTCCCGAGCGGCTTTCGGAGCCTTGACGGGAGGACGCTTACGCTTAGCAAATCGACAATTTAGGATTGCCGATTCCCGTAACTCAGCAAAGCGAACCGTCGCTTTCGTGTCATAGTCAAACGGTGGCGGCACCGATACGACTATGAGATTTTGAGAAAATACAGAAGGGGAGTGATGAAAGTGGCAAAAAGAGAAACCGCAGTTCTCATCAGATTGTCTGAACGTGAGAAGAGAACGCTTAAGCGGAAAGCCGCGAATTACGGTATGACGGTTTCAGATTACGCCCGAACGCTACTCATCAATTCTGACGATGCGACAATCAAGGTCATCGACACCGAGCCTTTGAAAAAGGCAGCACACGAACTCGCGAAGCAGGGAACAAACCTAAACCAGTTCATGAAGTTTCTGAACACCTATGGCGTGAATGTATTCGACCCGGAAGAAGCGAAGCTGGTTTTGCAAAAAGAGGTCTCGTCGTTTTCCAAACTCATGGAAGCGCTCGCGGCGCTTCGCAGGGAAGCAGATAGGAACAACATCCATTTGCAAATAGAGGACTTCGACAACCTCGATAACGAATGACAGGATATATGGAAATGGCTAAATGCAATCGTAAGCAACGGCTTTTGGGAAAGAGCATTAGAAGAATACGGATGCGTCGGAACATGACGCAACGAGAACTGGCGAATGCCGCAGGTCTAGGGGAATCGGCTTTTAGAAGCTATGAACTCGGTGAGCGTAGTCCGAAGCAGAATACGCTCGAACGGATAGCGAAAGCACTCGATGTAGCACCCGCATGTTTCGACACTTACGGCATTGAGCACTATGACGAACTCATGCACGCACTTTTCCTTTCAGAGGAAGCGTTCGGCATTAAGCCATGCGCGGATGGAAGCATCCGGTTTACCGACGAAACAATCCAGTCGTGCGTTTGCACATGGTGGTCTTGGAAGGAGTTTTTGAAGGAAGGAAAAATCACAAGAGAGGAATACGAGAACCGAAAAGACAGTTTCCTTAGATAGGCGGGCGAACAGGATGGGAAGAAAGAGAGCGATAATCTGCTTTGAGACGGAAGAACGGTTTGAAAGCGTCACGGATGCTGCGAATGCTATTGGTGCCGCATGGCCGTTAGTTAGCAGTGCACTGAAACGCCACGGGGCATGTCGAGGATTTCACTTCTATTACGCTGACGAAGTGAAACCGGACGATTCGGTTTTCGATAGAAAGGTTTATAAGAACTCAAGACCAATCATCTGCCTTGAGACGAACGAACGTTTTGAAAGTCAAGCAAGGGCAGCAAAAGCGGTTGGCGTACCGCGAGAGGCTATTTATGCGGCATTGAGAGGGCATATAGCAACCAAGGGCTTACACTTTTACTATGCCGATGAACCGAAGCCGGATGAGGAGTTCTTTCGGAATAGAAGCTGGACAAGAGTTCGTTGCAAGGAGACCGGTGTCGTTTACGAGTCGATAGCTCAGGCGGCACGGGAAACGGGAGTTTCGAAAAGTAATATCCAAGCGGCAGCAAAAAGGCATGGAACGGCAAAAGGCCTTCATTTTTACTATGCCGACGAACCAGAGCCGGATGATTTTTACTATGCCGACGAACCAGAGCCGGATGATTTACTTCCCAGTAAAAGAGGGATAAGGGTTCGCTGCGTGGAAACCGGTGTTGTTTACAAAACGATTACCCAAGCGGCAAAAGAAACCGGAGTGTCGCAGGCAGGTATCCGCGGTGCCGCGTCCGGTATGGCAGGTGGCTATCGCTGGGAGTACGTCGATGACTGATTCTGGATGGCTCCATTACCGCGACCTGAAATCACGGTGCCCGACCTGCAAGCGTCCGGCGCATATCGCGAAGAGAGATGGAACTTTCTATTTCGTTGATGACGAATACAACCCGTTTGTCAGGCACGCTCCGGTGAAAACGACGGAAGAGGTATTCCGATTTTTCGCAAACGGTTACCGTCGCGAACATGGGGCGGAGCCGGAGGTCACGGGGAACAGGAAACCGTCGGAACGCGATATTCTTTCCGGCATGGGCGCAGTGTCCGCGAGAGTAGATTCATGAAAGCAAGGGGAGCAATGACGATGGACGATTGCGGGAGCGAGAAGACGATTTGCTATGAGGAGGACGGTTGGAGCGTAACACTCACGAGATACGTGAGTATGGAACTCGGTGAGACCGTTGCATCTTGGGTTGAGTTTCCGAACGGGTGGTATCTTCATTCGGACGATGCCGATGCCGAGTTCACGCAAGATGGGGCGAAGACGTATCTGCAACGCTTGAAATCCGTCTGGATGGAATCACCGTTTTGGGATAGCGTGAAAGCAATGGAGGAAAAACCGCAATGACAAGACCTGTTATCTGCGTTGAGACCGGGGGTGCTACAGGGATATCGAAGATGCGGCGCGGGCATACCGATGTACGTCCGGGTATATCCGAAACGGTATGGCACATGAGTATCCGGTGCGCGGGTTTCATTTCAAAAGGGAATGAGGGGAGGAATTGCATTGACCATCATCAAGCAGACCGGTGTGCAGAGTTCCGGTCACATGAAGAACCTGCGCGGTTATATCAACGATGACCGAAAGGTGATTCTACGCGACAGTCTGAACATGGACGGCTGTACGAACCCGAAGCGCTGGGCGCACCACATGTGGATGACGCGGGAAGCCTATGGGCACAATAAAGCGGCAAGGAGAGTCCGGGATAAGAAGACTGGGGAGCTTAAGGAAGCGAAGAACACAATTCTGTTTCACCAGATTCTCGGGTTCAATCCCGATGAGTGCGATTTAAACGGCGGGCAGCTCTCACCGGAAGAGTGCATGAGGTATGCCAAGGAGTACGTGGGAAAGCATTACCCGAACCAGCAGATAGTGATGGCGCTTCACAACGAATACTGCAAGGCGGACAAGACCCATCGCTATGCCGTCCATATCGTCATCAACCGTACCGACCTCTCCACGGGCAAGCGGCTCGATGAGGGGCGCGGGAAAAGCGCCAAGGTGAAACGTGCCAGCCGCATCCGCGACCTCGACCGCGAGTGGGGGTTGAAGCAGGTCGTGGAGGGCGAGCGCAATTCCTCCGTCCATAAGAAGCAACCGTCCCGTATCGAGAAGGAACTTGCGGCACGCGGCATCGACTCCTATAAGACGAACTTGCGAGAGCTGTGCCGTATCGCCGCCGGGGAAGCGGAGAACATCTATGATTACCGCGAGCTTCTGGAATCATGGGGCGTTGACACGGAGTTCAAGAGGGGGCGCATGTACGTTACCGACACGGACAACAACCGCTATGCCTTCTCCGTGGCGAAGCTCGATGCAGACCTCGGAACGAAGGGGCTGGAAGCTGCGTTCACAGCGAATGTGGCGAAATCCATCCATGCGGAAGGAAGCGCAGCCGTTGTGGAGAAGAGGGATATCGAGCGGCAAAAGGCGATGGTGACGGAAACGAAGGAGAGGTACCTTGCGCAAATCCGAAGCGTCTACCGGAAGTACCGCAAGGAGATACGCGGTATGGAGGGCATGGAAATCGTGGATATCCCCAAGCTGAAACTCCCGCGTCCCGATTCGGATATCGCGGACGATTCGGAGGTCAAGCGCCTGATTCTCGCCTGTTGGCGCGGAGCCGACGAACTCAGGGCGGAAGTATCCTCGACGGTCATGCCGAAAGGGAAGAAGAACGGCGGAAACGCCGGAAGCGGCGGTTCCCAGCGGGCGCAACAGGCACCTGCGCAGGAACGCCCGGAACCGAACAAGGAGAACGGCGAGCGTTAATTAAAAAGCGGCGCGGGCGGGATATTCCGCCTGCGCCGCTATACGGGTGTGTGAGAATCGGCATAAAAGCGCCCGCCGTTCCCCTAATGTCGCACATCAGGGAGCAGCGGGCTAAAGCAAGAAAGTTTCTCCACGAAGGAAGAAAACGCGTCCAGTTTACCTCACTATGCGTTCGCGTCAAGCTGACGCTTGAGATTCGACACCTTCAACCACTGGAGAAGGAAGGCAATGGGCGCGAATGCAGCCGGGATGGAAAGAAGAAGCGTCGCTATGAGGAGCAGCCCGAGAGCGTTACCCCACACGAACAGCCTTGAGCGCTTGATTGCACGCCATGCAGCGATGTAGCCAGCCGGTACCGTGCCGACGTAAAACCCGGTAAAGGCTGTTGCAGCCAGCAGGACGGGAACGAGTGCAATGATTCCAATTGCACCCGTCTGAGTTATCAGGGCAGGGGAATTAACGAGAAGCAAAAGGAAAACAATTATCGCCGTTATCGTCCCGACGATATAGAGGAACTTCTTCATCAAATCGAAGACTCGTTTTTCCTCATCATATTCGGCGCGAATTGCCATGGTGTTGTCTTGGTATATCGGGTGTTGGTAAGTTCGCATGTTATGACCTTCTTTCTAATGTCAATTCTAATAAGTCTGTTAGTTTGCATGACGGACGAATTACCGACCGTTCCATGTAAACAGATATAAGTTTACGAGTCTATCTTACTATATTGCTGGGTTGCTTTCAAGCTGGTTTGTTGTCTTATTTGTGCGGGATATATGGAGTATCGTCTTGAAGATTTATCTGGTTTGGTGGTATGATATATTACCAGTAATCAAGCTAGCCGTAAGAAAGGAGATACCATGGCGGGTAAGCCACAGGCGGAGAAAGCCGTTGAGCGTTTCCCGGAACTCGGGTGTTTCGCGGTTGCGGTGCGCCGCATCGTGTACGAGAAGGGGATGACGCTCGACAACGCCATCAAGAAAAGCGGAATCAGCAAATCCGCTTGGTTTGCCGGAATGGCCGGAAGCGGGGGAAAGCCGACGCGTCTGCCGAGCCTTGCGTCCTTTTTCGCTATCGCGGACGGTCTCGGAATCACGCCCGAGGAGCTAATTGCCGCGATGCGGAAGGAAGCCGGAGTGCGTGAGAAGAGCAATGGGGAGAGGGCTGAGAACGATGAGTAGGATTTTCATCACCATTGGGAGCGCTCACTCGAAAGCCGCAAATGTAAACCCCGTGGACGGCATCTGGTGCTCCGACTGCGGATGGGCTGGGCGCGTCGAGGAGGATATGACGGATTCTGAGGAGAGCGAGGAGCCGCTGTTCGAGGAGTTTTCCGAATATGTCCCGAAGTTCTGCCCGAACTGCGGGGTGAACCTGCGTGAACCCTAGAGGTGTCCAGACAAAGGGACACCTGATGCGATAGGCTGTCCCTGTCCGATAGAAAAGACCGGCAAGGTCGAGGAGAGAGATGGAAAAGGAACGTTTTCTTGTCGAGGTGACGGTGAAGGGCGAGAAGGATTGGAAGGCGATACACATGTGCGGGAGCATGGCGGATGCCGTGCCGGTCGCGGATGCGGTACACAACCTCTCCTATCTGCTCGACACGCCCATCGCTATCCGCGTGCGCGAGAAGAGGGGCAAGGGTTTGGAGGACTGACGGATGGAAAGGAGCGAAGATTACATGGCAAAGCATTTTAGCGAAGTGAAGAGGGAACTTGAGCAGTCGGACGGGCATATGGCCGGTATCGGCCAGCAGCTTAAGCTCTCCGAGGAAGCGAGGGATGCCAGAAACGCCGGACGAAGGCTTGAGGATGAGAACGACGAGACCGACCTCATCGGAACCATGAAGAAGCTGGAAGACCTTATCGCCGAGCAGCGCCAGAGTAACGAACGCATCGCAAGGGAGATGCGCGGCATGGTTTCGGAGATGAAAGATGTGCTCGAAAAGGTCGAGGAGCTGAGAAACGGCGCGGCGGACGCGCAGCATCAGGCGAATCAGATGGCACTCATGGGAGTTGCGAACGCCCAGCAGAAGGCGGGAGAAATGACCATAAAGAACGTCGAAGAGGTGACTGCAAGGAGCAGGAAGGTCATCGACTCGATGGTAGAGGAGTCTAAGAAGCGCATCGAGCGCCTTTCGATGGTGACGCTGCCCGATAGGCTGTTCTACTACAGCAAATGGATGGCGGTCATCCTCGTTCTCATCATCCTCGTGCATGTCCTATGGGGCATGTTGGTGTAGAGAGCTACCGGTAATATAGATAGCAGGAAATCTTCTTATAAGACAGAAAGGACTGACAGAAATGAAGAAAGACAGCAATATGTTTAACGACAACAGCATCGAGACTGAGGGTGTCCCGGCGGACAAGACCGCCGAAATCCCGAAGGTCGTGGATTCGACGGAGGAGGAGAATGCTAAGAAGCCGCTCGTGCTCTTCGGGCGCGAGTTCTCCCGTAAGCAGGTCTGCGTGGCTGGTGCGGGAATCCTCTGTGCGGCGCTTCTCATCGGCGGCGGGGCTTACGCCATCTCACATGCCAGTTGGACGGGCAAAGCGAACGCCCCTGCGGTGTCCCAGTCAAAGGACGATGAGGAGCAGGACATGGTGCTTTCCCTTGAGGTGAAGGCTGACGGCTGGGATACGGAAACCTCCACGCCCGTCATCGCCCATATCGAGGATGAGGACGGGAAAGTAGACTTCTACACCGCCATCGCCGCGAACAAGCAGGTGACCGTGAAGGTCGGTGAGTCCGGTACCTATACCGTCACATTCATCTCACCGGTGAACGCCGACGGCTCCATCTATAAGGTGCCATCGAAGAAGGTTACCGCCGGAAAAGCCGACAAGACAGTTGCCACAGGCGTGACTTTCGATAAGGTGGATGCGGACAAGGTAACGAAAGATGACTTGACAGCCATTGCCAAGGACGTTGCGGAAGCCGTGAAGAAGGGCGATTCCACCCTGACCGGGGACAAGGGCGCTGAGGTCGTGAAGAAGTTCGAGGACAACATCAAGAAGAACCCGAACGCCGATACTGATGCCGTCGAGAAGGAGACCGAGAAGGCTCAGGAGTCCGCCAAGGAAGAGAAGTCCGACGCGAAGACCCCGGAAACTTCCGACAGCAAGAAGAGCGATTCAGGTTCATCCAACGGCTCCAAGAAGGATAATGGGAAGACCACAGGCAGCTCCGATAATTCTGGAAACAAGAGCAATTCATCCTCCAAGAAAGACGAGGGAAAATCCGATAGCAAGCCGAGTGGCGGCAACAGCAGCAACTCCGGCTCAAACTCCAATTCAGGCAGTTCATCGAAAAAGGATGACACCCCGGCGCATCAGCACAACTGGGTTGCCCAGACAAAAACCGTCCATCACGACGCTCAGTACAAGACCGTCCACCACGACGCGGTGACGCATCAGGTATGGCATGACGCGGTGACGGAGGAACACTATATCTGCAACCAGTGCGGTGCGGATATCACGTCTGACCCTTGGGGGCATATTAACAACTCTCTTATGAATGGTGGTAATTGCGGAAGCTATCACTCTACCTATGTGACTGTAAAGCAGGGGTATTATGAAACCGTGACCGACCAAGCGGCCTATGACGAGCAGGTGCAGGTGCGCGATGCATGGGATGAGACTGTGACCACTGGGTATAAGTGCTCTTCTTGCGGTGCCACGAAGTAACTTGAAAGAGCAAAGCAATCGTCTATTTCAGGAAAGGAAAGCCCCGGCCATTTGACCGGGGCTTTTTCTAATGCGCTCTGTTCAGGTCTTTCGGTGGTTCCAATCCGTTCCGTTTCGATAGCTCTGCGGTCGCACTCTTCATATCACCGATTTCGGAACCGAAGAAATCCGGCTCCTCACGCTCAAGCGAATGGGCGGGAACCGGAACGATGATACCATGGGAACCCTTGATATAGGAGAGGGCATCGTGGCGCTCGCCGACCTCGGTGACCGACGCGGCGAGAAGGGAATCCTTGAACCAAGGATATCTTTGTTGCAATTTCTCCATGACGGCCATCGCCTTGTCAATCGGCATCACCGCTATCGACTCATACCCGGAATACTGGGTATGGATGAATCCGTTGCGTTCCATGAAGATTCGGATAAGCGACCAAGCTCCGCGCCAAGCGTTCGGTCTGATAGAGTTGTAATTTTCACTGAGCGCAGCCGTTCCCAAATCGAAGTGAAGTTCCTTGCGGGTCTCGGGGCGGAGGGGAAGCGATAATTGCAATCCGTTCTCAAGAAACTCCTTCACATCATAGCTTTCACCGATTTCCGTGAAGGTGGCTGCTTTCACGCATCTATGAAACCAAGGAAACTTATCCATCATCTTATCTACGGTGCCATAGGCGCGTTGATAGGACATGACGATATTTTCAGCCGATTCATACCCTGAATATTGTGGCTTTTCAAAGCAATGGGATTCCAGAAAGTCCTGAATGTCTGACCATGGATTCTTTTTACCAGTATAGAAGCGTTCAACAGATTTGTTGTCTAGGTCGAAATGAAATGCTTTCCTATCAAGTTCCATTTGGAATCCTAAGTGTAAATGCGGTTAGTCGTAAATACGTTCCGGACTGATATCCCGGATTACCTGTAGGTAGTCTTCACCCTCCGGTTCATTCATATCCTCATAGGTGCGCCATGACTTAATGTTCTGCATCACCCAAGGCTGTTTGGATAGAGTCGCGCAAACAGGGCACTGCGCCCCGAACTGCACCTTGCGGTTCTTTGCCTGCCAAGTACCAAGACCGATGCGCACGTTGCCCATCTGCTCCGCATACTTTCCCACGCAATCGTAGAGGTCATCTACGTTGTAACCATTCCTTTTTGCCTTCTCATCATCGAACTCGATGGTGAAGCGCCAAGGTCTCTTTTCCATTTCTGCCATACCTATCGTCCTTTCTGCCAGATGGCTGTTATCATATGTTGCCATTATACTATAATGCCGGTATTACGGCAATATGGAAATTGAACACACGTTCTTTTTGGCAAACGCATGTTACAGAACGGTGGAGAGAACGTTTTCTGGCATCTCGCTTTCCGGCTGGTGTTCGGATGCGCTTGCCATGTCATGACTCTCCCCGGCGAGCGATACCTCCTCTTCCAGTTCCGGTGCGTCAATCTCGATGTTCTTTCCAAGCTCCTCCTCGTAGCGCTCCATGATGAAGGTGTCCGCATGGTCTGCCTTCGATGCGGCTTTGAAGAGGTAGGATGGGTCGTTTTCCAAGGCGTTCATCCAAGATTGCAGATAGGAGACGTGGTTCTCGTAGAACTCGCCCTCAAGTTCCGTGTTTTGGATGCCGAGGTCTGCGGAAAGGAACAGGCTTCCAAGCTCCGCGACCAGCTCTTCCTCAGCATAGGAAGGGCTTCCGAAGCGGGTGTCGAGTTCACGGGCGAGGGCGGATGGGTGTCCGGTGGAGTGGGTCATCTCATGCAGCAGGACGCGGGTGAACGCTTCATCCGAGCGAAAGGTCTCTCGCGGGGCGATGAGGATGCGGTCGGTAGCCGGAGAGTAGGCGGCACTTCCGAGGTAGCCGCTGCTCTCGATGACGGGGCATCTGGAAGACTCCTCAAGGTTCTGTGCGATGGTTGCCGTTCGGTCGTTCAGATGGACGGGAGCGTTCTCCGGCGGGATGCCCTCGATATCCTCCGCATTGAAGACGTTCCAGTAGCCCACGAGCTTCGGGTAGCGTCCGGCAAGTTCCTTCTCGCCGGTATCCTCGTTTTCCTTGTAGAAGGCGAACTGTTTCCATTTCTCGATGAGCGCGGACTTGGCACCCTTTTTCACATGCCAACCGGCATCCTTTATCTGGTTGAAGGTAGCCCACCGGTTGTCCGTGTAACCGCGCATGAACCCGATGAAGCCAAGATGCACGCGGTTTCCGCCCTGATACACGGTGCCGGAGACGGGGTTGTGCGGTGTTAGGGAGGGCAGGTACGGTTCTGCCCAATGAAGCCCGTCGCGCTTCATGTCCTCGATGATTTTCTCAACGACCACCTGACGCTGGTTATCAATAATCTCCGTAGGAGTCTGCTTCTGCTTAGATTTCATCATGGTCTCCTTTCCGTGAAAGCTCATTGAAATTATACGATAGCTGCCGCTTTTCCGACATGTTCTAAGAAAACGACCCCACAGAATCGCATCTGCGGGGTCTTGACGGTACGTTTGTAGCGTAGGTGCGGACGGATTGAAACCTGCCCTTATTCGGCATCAGAGCCAGTCTGAGGGGATTCGGTCGAAACAGTTTCCGTTTGCGCTTGTTTTTGGTCGATACTGGTGGTCACAACCGTCCGCTCATTCTGCTTCCAGAAGTTATAGGAGCAGGAGACGAGGGAGATGACCTGATTCGGTTCGGAATCGGTATCGAGTACCATGGCGGCATATTCCCGCGAGGAATCGTACCAGTTCCGAAAATCCGAATCACCGGCAAAGACCGTCCGTTTGGTCGGCTCCCATCCCTTCACGATATTCGCGAAGCGCACGGTGTAGCGCATCTTGGTGTTTGGGGTTTGGATGAGTACAGTCTGATGCTCAGAAGCGAAGGATTTAACGCTATACCGTTGGATGTTGCCGAAACAGGTGACCGCGTTCCCGAGGGTCAGGCTGTGTCCGAGGATGACGGCATTCGGACTTTGAAAGCCCTCCTTCTCGCATTCTGCGTCGAGATAGAGCGCACCCAAGGGATTGTAGTTCCGGTAGATATCGTGATGCAGGTAGTAATCCGGGTCAGATGCGTGGGCTTGCAGGATGGGATGGTTGATATCCGTCCCCGGCACGGTTATCCATCCGATAACATCCCCGTTCACGCTCTTCCAGTAATCCCAATCAACAGTAGGGAACTCGGATTCCCGACCACCTGCGCTTTCCGTGGCGATTTCCTGCGGCATGCCGTTTGGTGACGGTGAGGGACTTGCATCCCGATAGAAATGAAGCAGCACGCCGAAAAGGATGGCAGCGACGGCCAAGAAGACCGCCGCTGCCGCAAAAGCCGCACGGGATTTCCGGTTATGATTTCCCAATCTGGCCATCTGAATTACTTGGCGGCATCCGATGTGGCCTGCGGGGCATCCTTCGTCGCTCCGCAGGTGGTGCAGACCAGCTTGTCGATGACCGTCTCATCGTAAGCCGGGGTGTCGGTGACCTGTTTGTCATAGCCCTCGCTCACCATGACCTCATCGGTGATGGGGACATTGGTGGAGTAGCCGGAGTGACCGGTCTGCTTGATGTGGTCATCGGCCTTGCCGTCGATGACCTGCTTGCACTCATTGCAAACGGTATGGTAGGTGGTCAGGTTCTGGTAGACGGGTGCTACGTGCTCCGTGTGCGTCACAGCGTCATGGTGGACGGTCTTGTAGGTGATAGACCAGTCGTGGGTGTGAGACTTCTCTTTGCTCTTAGAGCCGTCCTTCGCAGACGCATCGGAACCGCTTTCCTTGGAATCATTCGCCTGCACGGATTCGGTCTTGGAACCTGCGCCGGTTGGGTGGCCGATGCCGTAATAGGCACCGCCGCCGATGAGCGCGACGAGAGCAAGGCCGCAGATGGCGGCAATGACCTTCCGATTATGCGGCTTCTTCTCGCTTTCCGGGTTCGCGTGCATGTTGTTCCCATCCGCAGGTGATTCGGTGGAATCTCCGTCGTTCATCTCGATATCGTTCTCTTTATCGTCCTTCATGGGTGTATCCCCCTTTCAAATTAAAAAGGAAGGCAGGGTGCCGGAGTGTCGCGGCACCCTGCCGGTTTCAGGCGTTACGGGCACTAGGCTTCGGTGTTATCCTCTGCGTTCTCGTCCGCATCGCCCTTGGTGGTCTTGCGGCTCTTGATGCCGTAAGCGGTCGCGCAGCCTGCGGCAATCAGGAGGATGCCGATGGCGATGGCGATGTTCGTCATGTCAACGCCGGTCTTTCCGTAGGTGGAGCCTGCCGGGGTCGAGGTGACGGTCACGGACTGTCCCTCGTCGTTGATATCCTTATGCTCCGCTACGGTAACGTCCGTGGCCTTGCCGTCGATATCGCTCTGTTTGGTCAGCTCCTCGAAGACAACCAGTGTATGACCGTCGAGGGAGGTTGCATCGAACTCGCCGAGGTTGATGGAGACCGTGCCGCTCTCACTGTTCGGCGTGAACTTGAGTTCGGCGGTCACGCCCTTGTCGGCAACCTTCAAAGGTTCGCCGGTCTTCTTATCCATGAGCGTGGCATGGAGCGTGTACTCCTTGCCGGGGATAAGACCCTCGTACTTCACCTCGTCAGTGATGACGGCATCCTTGCCAGCCATCAGTTCATGGTCACCGTCGGACTTGTCAGTCGCGGTGGTACCGATGGTACTCGGGGCGAGTTTTACCGTCTGTCCCTCGTTGTCCTTATCGCATTCGCTCGCGACGATGGAAACGGGAGTCTCATCGGAAGCGTTCTCGATGCTGCCCTTGAACATGACCTCGAAGACCACGAGGTTCTTGGTCTCGCCGGACAGGCGGTCGATAACGTCGTTGGAGTTGAAGGTGTAGTCCATGTCGATGGAACCGGACTCCTTCTCAGGGGTGAACTCCGCCGTCTTGTAGACAAGGCAGGAGAGGAGGTCTTTGTTCTCCTCGGCATATGCCTTGACCTTGGCGAGGTCGATGGAAGCGGTCGGGAGCTTCTTTGCGTTCGACCAGTCGATACCGTTATCGGTAACCTCGACCTCATCGGCCTTGTAGGTTTCCTCGATATTACGGACGAAGCTTGTGCCGCCGTCTGCGGTGGCGCTGCCGCTACCCTCCAGACCGGTGAGCTTCCAAGTGCCGTCTTCCTGCTCGGTGAGAGTCTGGGTGTCGGTCTTGACAGTCCAAGTGCCGTCCTCGTTCTCGGTGCGCTCGGAAGCATCATAGGTGTAGGAACCGTCCGCGTTCTTGACGATGGCGGCACCGTTGCCCCAGTCCTTGTCCTTAACCTTGATGGAGTAGGTGTTCGACTGGAAGCCGAGCACGTTCATCAGGCCGGAGGTGAACTTGGTGAGGTCATCCTCGGTATACTTCTTCGCACCTTCGCCAGTCAGCACGGGAAGACCGGTCTTTGCATCCATCAGGATACCGGCCATGGTGTAGGCCTTGCCGGTGAGCACATGGTCGTACTCCACCTTGTCGGTGACGGTGGACTCGGCATCGGCGATAACGGTCTTGTCACCATCGAGCTTGTCCGTGGCTGTGGTACCAATCTCGGAAGTGTGCATGGTGACCGTCTGGTCTTCATCCTCGATATCGCTATGGGAAGCAATCTCCTTGTCCTTGTAGGACAGGGACTCGAAAGCGACCACCGGCGTGTTGTCTTTCAGGAGCGACCCATCGAAGGTGAAGGTCACATCGACGGTGCCGTAGGTGTCCTCGGGAACGAACTCGGTCTCGGCGGTGACGGGGTTGCCGTCGGCATCGAGGAGCTGCTTCTTGGTGACCTTGCCGTCCTTGTCGGTGACCTTCTCGTAGAGGGTACCGGAAACCTTGTAGGTCTTGCCGGGGGTCACGTTCATGTAATGGACGGTATCGACGATGGTGGCATTATCCTCACCGATGAGGTTCTTATCACCATCAAGGGCATCCGTTGCGGTAGTGGAGAGCTTGGGCTTCGTGATGATGACAGTCTGGCCGGAATCATTCACGTCGGCATGGGAAGCAATCTCATTGTCGTTGTAGGACAGGGACTCGAAGGCAACGAGAGAGGTACCTTCCTTGAGCGAACTGCCATCGAAGTAGAAGGTCACATCGACGTTTCCGTAGGAGTCCTCTGCGGTAAAGTTTGCTTCCGCAGTGACGGGGGTACCGTCCTTGTCTTTGAATACCTTCTTCGTGACCTTTCCGTTCTTGTCAAGAACCTTCTCGTAGAGGGTACCGATGACCTTGTAGGTCTTGCCGGGGGTCACGTTGTTGTAGTGGACGGTATCGCGGACAGCGACATTTTCCTCGCCCGTAACCGTCTTGTCACCGTCGGCAGCATCGACGGCGGTGGTGCCGATAACGGGAGCCTTCACGGTAACGGTCTGGTCAATGTCGTTGATATCCTTGTGGTCGGCAATCTCGATACCGTTCGTGGAAAGGGTCTCGAAGGCGATGAGCTTGGTGCCGGTCTTGATGCTGCTGGCATTGAAGGTGAAGGTCACGGTCGCGGTACCGCTTTCGGCTTCCGCCGTGAACTCAGCAGTCGCGGTGACGGGGTTGCCGTCGGCATCCACGAAAGCCTTCTTGGTGGACTTGTCCATAAGGGTTCCCGTGAGCGTGTAGGTCTGCCCGGCGGTAAGCCCGGTGTAACGGACATAATCGGTAACGGTAACATCACCCTCAGCGGTGACGGACTTGCTATTGTCCGCATCGCCCACAGCGCTTGTCGAGAGCTTCGGCGTGAGCACGGTCACCTGCTGGGAAACGTCGGATTTGTTCCTATGCTCGGCGAGCTTCGCACCCTTTGCATCGGTAAGCGTCTCATAGACCACGAGGGTCTTCCCCTTGAGGTCGTAGGAATCGAAAGCGTAGTCAAGCGTGACGGAACCTGCGGAGTCCTCAGCCGTGAAGGTCTTTTCAGCAGTGATAGCCTGACCGTTAACCGTGACAGCATCGCCGGTAGCGGCATCATGCAGTTCACCGATGACGGTGTAGGTCTTACCCGCGACGAGATGGCTGTACTCTACCTTGTCGGAAATCTTGACGGTGCCGACCCCAACGTAATGGTCGCTATCAGAAGCGTCGTAGGCGGTGGTGTGGATTTCCGGCTCCGGGTCATCGAAGGTGCCGAGGTCGATAGTCTTGGCATCACGGGTCACAGTAACAGTCGTGTTGATGAGCGCATAGCCCTCATTAGCGGAGCAGCGAAGCTCTTCAATGGAATAGGTGTCAAAGGGCAGGGCACCGAGCTTGTTGTCCGCCTTGACGGCATCGGAGGTGGAAGTGGTGCCGTTCCCATCGAGAGCGCTGTTGTTGCCGAACCAGAAACCGGCGTTAGCATCGAGCTTTGTGCTGTCGATGGTGTCGCTTGCGGTCAGCGCCCAATCGTTCGCGTTGGTGTTCGAGTCATGCGCGTTCCAAGAGGACGCGGAGCTGAAATAGCCGTTCTCATCGGTCACAGCGATATGGGACTCGCCGGTAGTGAGGGAGGTCACCTTGAAGGGCACGCCTGCAAGGTGCTCGGAACCGTTATCGGCCTTTTTCGTGAACTCGATATCGGAGCGGTAGACCTGCTCGGCAACCTCCGGGACGTTGTAAGTACGAACGGCACCTGTGGTCGGATTCTCCTGAATCTTCTGGAAGGATACATCGTCGGACTTCACATAGCCTGTGGGTGCCTTGGTCTCACGAATGACGACAGTGCCGCGTGGGATGCACGGGTCGTTGTTGGAGTTGTAGTAGAAGGCATCGCCGGAAACAAAATCGTCGGCCTTGAAGTTGGCGATTCCGTTTTCGTTCGTCTTGAACGTCCAAGAACGTGTCGGCTTCACGTCGGCGTTCTTAAGGTCATCGTAGCTCTTGTAGTCAAGGGTGGCGTAGTAATCGACGGTGAACTCGGCACCTGCAAGGGTGGCGGAACCCTGCGGGAGGTTACCAGCGCCGTTATAGGTCTTCTGGCCGTCGTATTTACCAAGGAGCATAGCCATAGGGTCATTTGCGGGATTGTCGCTGACTGAGAGCTTCACAGGCGAGGATTCGCGATTCGCACCGGAAACATCTGCGGTGTAAACCTGCGAATCGGTGAAATATCCCTTGGGAGCCTTGGTCTCCTTCACATAGTAGCGTCCGGGGTTGAGCGAGACGGTGTTCGCGTTCCCGCTTACGTTCGTCGTAAGGGTCGCTACCTTGTTCGAGCAGTTGGAGTCAGTGTAGACCCCATATTCGGCACCTGCGAGGGAATAGCAGTCATTGGCATCGGTAAGGGTCTTATTTGAGGAGTCCTTATGCAGTGTCAGATATCCCTTGTGCAACGTCTTGATGACACGGTAGTAGCGAACGGGATACTTGGGCGTGATTTTGGAAATCACGTTGCCGCCTGCGGAGTTCGGGAAATAGCCCTTTACAATACCGTCCGCGTGGCTGGAAGAGTGCCAGAAAAGGTCTTCCGAGCTGTTGCTGCCCCAGAAGAAGCCGATATGGCAGTCTGAATTGCTATGATTCCAGTCCGCCGGCTCCATGTAGATGATATCGCCCTTCTCAAGGATACCGGACGCGAGCATCTGCTCTTTGGAGCTGAATGTGTAGCTGACGGCATTGTTGTCGCGGCAATACTCATCCCATTTAGATGCGTTCGTCTCGTTACCCCTGTTGTAGCCGTCCTTGGCGGTATAGTTTCCGATGATGGATGTATTCGCTCCACAGGCACGGAGGACGGCAACCACAAAACCGGCGCAGTTCATATAGGCACCGCTACCGTACTCGCCCTTCGGTTTCCAGCAGTCCCAAGTGTCGATTGCGCCGTCCTCGCCATGAGGCCCTTTGTTGCCATATAGCGTGGTGAGGTAATACTCGTCGTTCTCGTGCTGGGAGAGCACGGACTCGACCGTCTTGGTGGCACCGAGTGCTTGGTCGATGGTCTGACCGGCAGCATAGGCGCTAACACCCGATTTCTGCGCGGCATAGGCAAGCCCGGTGGGGCAGGCCGATTGGAAGATGAGCACTGCGGTCATGACCGCAGTGAGCACCTTAGATTTCTTGATTCGTCCGAGAATCTTCATGTGTTCTTTTCTCCTTCCTTGTTTGCGTGGTTTTCTGTAGCTTCGTTGGTGGTTCGTTTGAACTGCGTTTCTCGTTTCGTTCTATCTCTAACCGAAGTCATATCCGCCGATAGCCCCGGTGTTGTCTTCCTCGTTTTGACCTTCCCCGTCATCGTCCACGAAACCCTCGTCCTGAGAGATTTCTGCATCGCGGATGCGCTCGATGGCGGATTCGGTGTAGCCCATGATGCGGGCAATCTCATCATCCGAGTACGTCGGGTGCGCGTGCTTCAGATAGTCGAACACGGCGATGGCGCGACGGTTGATGGATTGCACTGTGGCATCGGAGTAACACAGCTGCTCCATGGCGAAGAACCGCTCACCGTTTATCAGCTCATCGCCCTCCCGCCACAGGAGCTTTTCGCCGTCCTTCTTGAGCCAGACCACATCGTCCAGCTCATCTGGCGAGACGAGGAGCATGGCGCTCCCGACCTGACGGGTGGCGGCGGGAACCTTGGTGCCCTCAAGGGTCACCTGCCCGCCTGCGTGCTGCGGATTTCCGTCATACCAGTGCTCTGCGAGGATGATGCCGTTTTCCTCAAGGGCACCGAGGTAGAGGTTCCAGTCGGTAAGGATGTTCGTTCCCTTCGCGCGGAACGGCTCGGAGTTCGTCTGGGCAGACGAGTCGAACTTCTCGTAGCGGAAGGACTTGTAGAGCACCTCGATTACCATGGACTGTCACCTCTTTCCTCTGTACTACTGGGCAATATCCTGCCCGGTTCGCGACTTGGTGGACTTGGCGGGGTCATCGCCTGCGAGCGCGTCCTTCCCGGTCTCCATGTCGCGCGCTTCGCCCGCAAGGCTCACGCCGTCCTTTGCGGCGGCACGCTCTGCGGCTTTTTCGGCCTTATAGGAGTCCTGCGCCACCTTGAGTGCGTGGGTGAGGTCGGTGGCCTTCACCTCATAGCGCTGATACGGGTGTTCGGCATCGTGTGCGGAACGGGTAGTCCCGCGCGGTGTGTATACGGTATCCGATTTTAGCACAATGGTGTGTTTTGGCTGCTTAGGATAGCTGTCGGCGAACGGATGCAAGTCCGGTTCGAGTGAAAGCGGCTCATGCCTATCGCACCCCCTTCACATGGTTCATGGGTTGTTCCGCGCGTGTCGTATCGCAGGTTTCGAGCACGGCGCTTCCGGAAGCGCAGTCATGGGATTCGGCGTTCAGGTCGTAACCGCTTTCCAAGGCATCCGTGAACTCGCTGCCGTATACGTTTTCGAGTGCCGCGTGGCACGCGCCCCGCATCTCGGCAAGGCTGCTGTGGTCTGCCGATACAAACTCGTTTAAGTCGCGCATGTTGCCCATGACTTCGGTATCGAAGGCGAAGGCCGGGTAGGAGCAGAATCCCGAACGCATGAACTGGCCGGTGAAGGCTCCGAGCTGGGAGATTTTCGAGAGCATCGCTTCTCCCATGTTATTGGTGTCGAGGAAAACGGTCGCGTCCTGTTGCAACGGGGAACCGAAGTTCACGGTGACGCTGCTCCAAGGCTGTCCGAACGATTCGTCGGTCGGGTCGGAGAGATAGGCGGTCACTGCAAGGTTTCCGTCCGCATAGGACTCCTGTACAAGCTCGACCTGCTGGGTGTATCCGAAGGCATCGAAGGAGAACTCGATGCCCGATTTCTCACTGTCGTTTCCTCGCAGGTTCCCGGAAAGCATGTCCGGGGAGAGCGGTATGGCAGGGCGGTCTGGTGCGGATGTGGTCGTATCGTAGGGCACTTCCGGGGTCTGGGCTTCGGGCGCGTGGGGCATGGAAGCCTGCCCGAAATCCATGTTCCGAATATCCTCGGGAAGCATATCCGGTGATAGGAGTGTTGCCATGTCATTCCTTCCTTTCTGCCGCTACCTGCGGCCTTTTTTCGTGGGTTTTCTCGGTGTGAAAATAGGTTCTACCGACCCGTCCTTTTGAAGAACGACTGTGCAATCGAAGGTCTTTCCGGCCTTGGACTTGCAGCCCCTTAGCGAGACTGCCTTCCCGTCAAGAAGGGATGCGGCCTGCTTCTCGGTGAACTTCTTGGTGCAGAAGCCGAACAGCTTGAACCCGCAGCCCGCGACCTCCTTCCAAGTGCCGTCCTCCTGCTTCTCGTTCTTGATGGAGGAGCAGGCGTAGATGGAGCCGGTCTTTATAACGTCCTTGCCGCACCTCGGACACTTGCCCACTACGGTCTTTCCGGCACCTGCGATGGATGCGCCCACGTAGGCGGTCTCGCGGTGGTGATTGAAGACCTCGATGACGGAATCTTGCAGGGCGTTCACGTCCGCCTTGCCGTCTGCGATATCCTGTTGGATGAGCCACCATCTTGCGGTCACGTCTGCACCGCGAATCTCCGGCGGGAGGAGTGCGTAGAACGCCTTGGCCTTATCGGTCGCTCGAACCTTTCCCTTTCGTTCCTCAAGGTAGCCACGGGTTTTCAGACCCTCGATGATGGAGGAGCGGGTGGCCGTCGTTCCGATACCGCCGTGTTCGCCCTTCTTGCCGTCATCCTTACGCTTAAGGATTTCCCGGATTTCCGGGTCTTTGACGTACTTCGCGATGGATGCCATGTCTGTGATGAGGGTGCCCTCCGTATAGGGTGCGGGCGGGGTGGTCTCCCCTTCCGTGATTGAGCAGGAGATACCGGCAAGGGTGTGGCTTCCTGCGGGAACCCATGGGTTCCCCGTATCGGAATCCTCTCTGACGCGGCTGTTCGAGATGTTCGGGAAGACAGCCGTGAACCCCGCGTCCGAAAGGCGCTTCGCGGTGAGCTTAAGCGTTCCGCCGTCCACGCTTACCGTGCTCTCGCTCACGTCGTACACGGCGGGAGGAAGAAATTGCACCGCATAGCGCTCGCAGATGGCGGTGTAGACCTTGGCTTCGTCCGGTTCCATCGCGGAAACGGGTATATCCGCTTCCTGCGGGATGATGCCGTGGTGGGCGGTCACGTTCCCATCGTTGAACGCCTTGGAGTGGAGCCGGTAATCCAAAGGCCAGCGCACGCCGAGGTTCTTCATCGCCTGCGCAAGGACTGCCGGTGCCTGCTCTCGGTGCTCTTCCTTGAGGTATTGGGAATCGGAGCGGTTGTAGGTGATGGCTTTGTACTTATCACGCAAATCCTGCGTAATTTGCTGAGTCTGCGCGGCAGTGAAGCCGAAGCGCTCGCTCATGTCGGAAAGCAGCACGGTCAAGTTGTAGGGAAGCGGCGGGTTCTCCTGCTTTTTCGATACGGTCGTTTCAAAGTGCAGGTCGCGTCCGTCGAGCTTTTCCTTAAGGGCTTCCAGCGTATGCCGCTCGAACAGATGCTTCTCACCGGCAAGCAGCTCCTTTCCCGGCAGATACTTGAAGGTGAGTTCTCCGGCATCCGAATCACCGCTTGCAAACAGCTCGTAGAACTTTCGGGTGACGTGGCGGGCGATGGCTTCGTCGCGTTTCACCACAAGCCCCAGCGTCGGGGTCTGCACGCGTCCGACGGTGAACAGGCCGTCAAGACGCTTGGTGGCGAGTCTCGTCTCGTTCACGCCGAAGCACATATCCGCCATCTGTCGGGCATAGGCGGCATTGCCAGCACCTCGGCAGGAGTCGTTGGGCACGAGCTTGTCGAATGCCTTCACGATGTTCTTCTCGATGTTGTCGTTCACGTAGACGCGCTCGACCTTACCGGCGTAGCCGAGGTAGTCCAAAAGCTCGTCCACGATAAGCTGCCCCTCATCGTCCGGGTCACCGGCGGCGATGACGGAATCGCAAGTTTTAAGGAGTCCCGCAATCTGGTCTATGAGGGGCTTCTTGCTCTCTCCGGTCTTCTTAGCGACCGCCGGTTCCTTCGGCCAGTCGTGAACCTCGATAGGGAGTACATCAAGGCTCCAAGGCATTCCCCATTTTGGGTCGATGGCATCCGGTTTTACCAGTTCCAAAAGGTGGCCGGAGCAGGCACAGACCGTGTAGCCGTTTCCCGAGATGGGAAGGCGGGCGCTTTCGGACACCTCTTTTCCCGTGATGGCGCGGGCGATATCGCGGGCGAGCATCGGCTTTTCCGCGATGACTAATTTGCTCATATGGTTTCCTTCCTTTCTGGTTTGCTAGGCTTCTGGGAATGAAAAGGCGGGAATATCGTCATCGTTATCATCGAACCCATAGTCAGGGGCATCGCTTGGAACCCAACGGGTACCGGCGGGCGCTTCGGCGGCAGGCTCGGCTTCGCGTAGGTACTTAAAGTCGATGAGACGGGAGGTCAAGGATGAGACGATGACGGTGTAGTCCGCGTAGCTGAGCTGACGAACGGACTGGTAACATTGGAGGGCGAAGTCCTCTACCGGCTCAAGCCCTTTTTCCTTGGCCGGGCAACGGGCATCGGAGTTGCGGCAGAAGAGGGAGGGAACGGCCTTCGGATGCCCGTCTATGGTTGTTCCGCTGTACCGGTATCCGGTCTCAATCTGCTCGAAGAGAAAGTCGAGCGGGGGCTTATAGTTCCGAGCATCTTCTTTCTCTGCATGAGAGAGAAGCAAGAAGAGGGAGTTAATGCTCAGGTCTTTTCTCGGCATCCACTCGACGAGCACCGTCGTGAGCGCCATGAGCAGGTTGCGCTCGGGACGAACCAAAATGCTCTTCTCGCTGCAACCGTCAGGACAGAGAGAATCGGTCACGCGAAAGAAATCGCGACACCATTCGGCAATATCTTTGTTGGTTCTAAGCTCTTCGATGGGCTTCATGTTAGGAACGACCTTCCTTTTCGAGGTTTTCGGTGTCTTCTCTTTTTTCTTCTTGAAGAACATGCTTTGAAATCTCCTGACCCTTATCTATCCAAGGCACTTCGGGCGTTGCAGAATCCTGTCAATATCGAGACCGGAGCAATTTCCCGCAAGCGGAAGCCCGGATAGGTCTTCAAGCGCTTCGATTTTCCTGCCGCTTACGAACACGAAGGCATCCATATCCCGTAACAGGGCGAAGTAACGGATGAAGTTCTGTCTGCTGTAGACGCTCAAGACCATATTCGTTTCCACTTCGCGCTCCCCGTAGTTTCCCGTGCCGTCCGGCTTGATGCCCGCGATGAGCGGGGTGTCGTAGGCATCGGTCGCGAGAAGGATGGCAAGCAGAACATCGTCCCTGGTCGGGCTGTTGGCGAGAACCACCGGGGAAGCAAGAAGCTCGGGAAAGCGCTTTACCTGTTCGATGGAGAAGCCGTGCCGGTGGGGGTTGTAATCGGATTTCGGTGTGAGAGCCTGAAAGAGATGCTTTTGCGTGTAGAGCATGGGGCGCTGCTCGAACCCGGTCTTCAAGAATATCTCCGGCGTGTCGCAGACTTTCAGGGCATCGTAGGGGCTGTATGCGCCGCAGGCGGCAAGGTCAACTTCGTGTCCGAACCGCAGGTACTCGCTGCATCTGCTCGCATAGGCTTCTTGTGCTTTTACATTTCCGTTCCCATCCTTAAGGCGGGCGATGCCGCACGTGTCGAGATAGGTCAGGCGTTCATTATCCGGCATCGCCACGGAGTTCTCGTACTCGCAGATGGTCGTGATAATCTCGGAGCCTTTTTCTGCTTTCATCATTCGCACCTCCCGTCTTTTTCGCATTTGTGGAGATGCCGCTCCCATATGGGATGCGGCATCCTGTCTTTCAATTTTTTGTCACTTCGGGTTCTATCCGATGTTCTGGTCATCCTTTCCGGGCGCATCCCTTGCGGGTGCATCCGCCGCGAGCGCGTTCCTGCCGGATGTGCAGTCGTGGCTCTCCACGGAAATGTCGTAGCTGTCCGGAGTGATACCGTGCCGGATATCATCGACAGCTTTCGCCCCGCTTCCGGGTCTACTGATAACGGTGAAGTACCCTTCCACGCGGGCAGTCTCTCCATCCGTGAGCGACCGGCTCTCCCCTGTCTCTGGGTCGAAGCCCACGGCTACGATATCGCCGTTTAGAACGGTGTAGAAATCCCCCATCTCCACGACCTTCGAGTGATCGAGCTGGGAGAGATACCCGGCTTTTGCCATCTCCTCGGTGGCGAAGATGGCACGATTTGGCGGGCAGGTGAACAGACCCTCCCCGTTCACATAAAGGGAAACCCCCTCTCCGAAAGCGATATCGAAAGTCTCGATATTTCCACCCACCAGCGCTTGCAACGGTTTTAAGGTGGAGCCGTTTTTATCCGGCAGAAGGGTCACCTCGCGCGGAGGTTCGCCGGTGGCGATGAGCATGGCACGGATACCCTGTTCTTCGGGAGTACCGAGCGCGTCTTCGGGAAGCGGTGCGCCGCCTTCGTTCTGGATAAAGGCGGAAAGCTCCACGCGGGCGCGGTTCATCGTCGAAAAATGGTTTGCGACCTCGTAGCGGCTTTCCAGCTGCTCCCGGAGCAGGACTTTCAGGAGAGAAATCCGGTATTCGTCACCGGCTGTCTCCTTGAAATCACCGATGGGGTCGTAATCCGGGTTGCCCCAATCGGAGCGGAATCCGCCGTCTTGCAGCACGCGGCGCACGTACTCCTCCGGCTGCTCATCGAGATTTAGGTATCCGGTGAGGGTTGCCCAAGTATCCCCCTCCGGCCAAGCGAAGGCATAGGTGAAGGATTCCTTATCCGTCTGCTTGGCGAAGCCTGCGCCCGCGCCTTCCCTGCCGAACAGGGAACCTATCTCCTTGAAATTATCGGTCATCTATTCCATCTCCTTGTTCTGATTGATTTTTTGGGTGCCATCGAGTCCCGCCTGCTCCGCAAGCGCTTCCTTGCCGGATGCCATGTCACGGGACTCGGACTTGACACCGGTTTCGGCAACTTGTGCCTTCTCGGGTTCCGCCTGTGCCAGCAGATGCTCCTTCATGGATTCCAGAGCCGGAAACGGGGTGCCGTCCCTAGCTTCCGCGAGCAGGTAGCGCATCTGCTGGGAGGTAAGGGCTGGGGTGTGCATAAGGATTGTGGAGACCTTTGCCATAGTGGCATCGGAAAACTCTGCCGCCGTTGCATCGAAGACGGCCATGAGCTGTTGCGCGTTCATGTCCGCGCACGCCTGCATGGTCATCATGAGAAGTGGCGTGTTATATCCGCACCGGTTCACGGCATAGGCACAGGCGCTCATCTGCTCTACGGAAAGGGAAGCCGGGAACAGCCCTGCAAAGTCCGCATCGCTCAGGTCTGCAACCGGGGTCTGCCCGCGCATGGCGGTAAGAAGCGCGATTTGCTGCTCCGGTCTGTATTCCGGGTTCATGATACGCGCCACCTGCGCTTCGGTCAGCGAGTGCTCACCGGTATAGGGGTCATGACGTGCGTTTTCCATGGCGGCGGCGATGACCTCCATGCTCTCAGGGGTAAACGCGGGCTTCGCGATGGCGCGGACGGTCTCATAGGGGATATGGCCTTGCAGAAGGATGTTGTTGATGGTGAGCAGCTGGGAGCGGGAGAGATGTTCCACAGGCAAGTCGCTCCCACCGTGCGCCACGACCAGATAGGCGGCTTCCATGCGCCGTGCGTCCATCTGCGGGTCTAGGAAGCGTGCGAAGTCTCCGCCCCTGATGGCGATTTTCGCGATGGCCGTCATCTGCGCTGCGGTGTACTTGGGGGTCGCGAGAGCATCCAGCACGTCTTCTCCCACCGCTGGATTCAGCGCGGCGGCGATGATGGCATTGGCCTGAAAGCCGTTGTACTCGTGTTCGGTCAGGCGCATCGCGTCGGCTTCGGTTAGGCCACGGTCGATGGCCTGTTCGTACTGAACGAGCTGTTTGTCGGTAACGGTTTCCGGGTCGAATGTTTTTCCGTCAGGTGTCATAGGTGTCCTCCTTTCTGCCCATGAAACGGCTTTGTCACAGGGAGCCATCTGCCTTTTCCGCGCGTGTCGGGGCATCCTTCGTCTCCGACTGGCTATCGAGTTCGGTGCGAGCAGCCTTCGCGTCGCGGGCTTCGGATGCGAGAGATGCGGCAGGCGCTTCCGGTTCGGCGGATGCAGACTTCTCGGCTGCACGCATGGCTTCGGCGGGGGAAGCCCCGTCCATCAGCGCGAGGTCTACCGAACGCAGCTGCGCAAGGTCAAGCTCCGTGACGGGGAGGTCTTTGCCGCCGTGGAACAGCACGGAAACAGCCGCCTTAAGTGTATGCTCGTCCATATTGCGAAAATCGAGGGGGTTCTTGCCGACAGAAGCGATATCCAGAAGACCGCGCATCTTACCGGACGAAAGGGTCTTGTCGGCTATCGTCTCAAGCGTCTCGGGCGAGACGTGCGGGCTGCGGGCGGCTTCCATGAGGATATCCGCCTGCCTGTGAGAGAAATCATGCTTAGCAATCTGCGTAGCGATGGGAAGCGGCACATGACTCTCCATCGCTTCCGCGTAACGCGGGTAGTCTACGTTTTCAGGCACCGTCGCAACGCCCTCCGGCACCGCTTCATAGGAGACGATATTTCCGTCGATGCAATAGCCGAGGTCGATGGGAAGATAGCTGTCAGCTTCCTTGGTCTCGGGGGAAAGTTCGCTCTCCTTAACGAGTCCCATGATGCGGTACACGTCCTCAGGGGTCGCACCGGAATCGAGGAGTTCGTGGAGGGTGTTCTCGATAGCACCGGAAACATCCTCCATCTCCGGGTCGAACTTGCGCTCACCGAGCGCGAAGCAGGGACGGGCGAAGTTGGTGTTCAGGGTATCGACGGTATAGACCCTGAGCGCATACTCCCCCGGAGCGTACCAGTAATCCTCATCGTTGTGGTAGGTGAGCAGGAGGGAGAGGTCAACGGGAATCTGCTCCTGCCCAATCCAGAAGTCGTTATCTGGCATGGCAATCATCCTTTCTGTGTTTCTGGTTGTACGATTTGCTGGCTTTCTGGTGTTCTATCTAACGGGAGAGGTCGGGCTTTGCGACCAGATGCTCGCGGGAAGGTGCGGCAGATGCGCCTGCAAGCTGTTTGGAAGCTGCCATCATGTCCTTGGCTTCCCCGGAGAGGGAGATACCGCCACCGCCCTTTCCTCCGATGCCCGCACCCTTTGTCACGACGGCCTGAACGACCTCTTTTGCGGCCTGCCCTGCGGTATTCACAAGGCCGCTTCCCGTGCTGTCACCGAAATCTTCTGCCATGTTCATTTCTCCTTTCTTGCCAAAAACGCCTAAAGGGCGTTCCCGTTAGCGAGGACGGTCGCGGCTTCTTTGCACTCGGCAGCTTTTTCTTCAATCCCCATCTGGTTTCTGCTCAGCCCATTACGGGATGCAGTGGCATCCTTCGCTTCCCCCGAAAGGGAATAGCCATCCTCGTCCTTTTCGTCACCGGGAAGGGAGCCGCAGAACTCCATGCAGCTTTTCTTGAGAAAGTCGTTCACCTTCGCAAGGTCATCGCCTTCAACCGTCCAAGCGGGGATACCGCCATCAAGGGAGAACTGGTTCCCGTTCTTGAGCATCGTGTCGATGGAGACGGCAATGGAATTGTCCTCAAGCAGGTCGGTCATGTAGTAGCGAGAGACGAACTGACCGCCCGGGAAGCGGGCGGCATCCTGCGAGGTATCGTAGAACTCCACAAGGGGGTAGGACGCGCGATGGGCGGCGGCAGGTACGCCAAAGTAAGCATTTTACTCATAGGTCAGGCAACCATCGAGACCGTAACGCTCTCCGGGGTAGATAAGATGCACACGCCATTTGCCGGTGGTGAAGTCGTGAGGGAGCGTCCCTTCCTCTTTTTCGTATTCCTCAGAAGGGCATCCGAAGGACTGTTCCACGTAACGAGGGGCGGCGCAGAGTTCTGGGCTGTTCGTCCTGCATCCACAAATTCGTCTCCTTGCAGGAGTCGTAAGCACGGAGGGCGGCAGATGGCTTTACCCCCTGTGCGTAGAGCTTGTCCACAAACTCGTCAGTGGAGTATTTTCGCAAGGTGAGGGCATCGTCTGCGAGGGCGGAGAAGACCTGCGTGACAGTCGGCTCCCCAGAAGCCCCCGGGTCAGATACGAAGGTGGTGGAGAAGTCCTTTCCGCCTTTGGAGAGGGTGAGCGAGTATTTCACGTAGTAGTCTGGGGCAACGGTGTCCCTTTCCCGGTTCGTAATCTTCATCTGGAAGCCGGACAGAAACTTAGCCACTGCTTCCGTAGTGTTGTATGCCATAGCGCGTTCCTTTCCATCGGAAGCCGATGCTCGGCTCCCAATAATAACTTATTAAGGGGAAGGGGCGCACCGGTTTCGGCACGCCCCTTCGGTGAGCGGTAGCAGGTTTTCGGTAAGCGTCTACGCGCCGAGGATTTCCTTCGCCCAAGAGCCGGACTTTACAAGCCCCATCATGGTCGTGATGAGAACGGCGATAGTCTTGATGATGACACCGAACGAGTCGAATGTTTCTACGCCCTGTGCGAGACCAAGCATCTCAGCCTTTCCCAATCCGCCGGAAACCGCGAGGGCGGTCACAAGATGCGGGTAGAGGTAGAGGATAAGAACCATGACCACGCCTGCGAGGGCTGCTGCCGCAAAGGTCTTGAGGTAACCGATTCCGATTTGCTTCGTCTCCTCGAAGCCGAGAAGGGAAATGGGAATCGGAGAGAAGGCGGCATAGACATAGAGCTGAACGGAACGGCCGAGGGCAACGACCATTGAGACCGCATAAAAAACGAGTCCGACCGCCCATGAAATGAGTCCGAAAATCAAAAGGAGGAAGCATCCGCCGAACGTGGCATCGGCCGCATCGTCCTTGGTCATCTTGATTCCGGGTTCATACCAGTTTTTCGATTGCAGCTTGTCCGACACGTTACCAACGAGGTCGTTGAAGATGCTGTAGATGGCGGAAACGAGGTCGAGGGCGTTGTCGATGAAGTAGCTGAGGATGCAGTAGGTCACCACGAGGAATACGATATCCTTCACGGCGGGAAGGGTGCTCGTCGCGTCGATGCGCTGGCTAATCTTGATGAGTTGCATCAGCATGAAGAGACCTAGGATGGCATGGGCAACGGGGATGACCCCGGCCTGATAGAAGTCTTTTACCACGCCATACGGCTCGGTTGTTCCGAAAAGCTCGTTGAACGGCCCGGAAATGAACTTCGCATCAAGCGTCTGGTTGATGACACCGAAATAGGTATTGAAGAGCGTGGCAGCGATTTGCAGAAGCCACGTTTTAATCATGTTGGGGATATCGAGGAAGTCCCCGATGATACCTGCATAGGCCGGATGGGGAATGAGGAGCACGAGTGCGCAGGCAGCGAAGAGCGCGAATGTGCCCGCGAGACAAGCCTTTCTCCTGCGCAGGGGAACCGTCTTCGTCTCCTCATGCTGTGTGGATTGTAAAGTCAGTTGTTCATTCATAGAGATTCCTTTCTGCCTGCGTGGCGATGTTGCCCTAGCCCTCGAAGGAGAACTCGCCCGTGGACTGCTCGTAAACGCAGGTGACGGAAACAGAGTTTGTGTCGTTGAGCTTGAAGTCCGTGGTGATGACCCCGTTCTCATAGTCGAGGTTCACGACCTTCTGCCATGTAGCTTCGGTGACGGAAGGGTAATGGACGGCGCACCACTTGGAGAGGGCGGTGGTGACGGCCTTCTCATCCCCGCCGAAGAGTTTCGTGACCTCGCTGTTCATGCCCTTCACGGTAATGTTTGCCACCGCTTCGGCACGCTCGTATGCGGTGTTTTTCTGAGCGAACATCGTAGAGCTTGTAAGGGTGGAGATGGTGTTCTCACCGGGGGTCTTAGAATCGGAGTTCACCGCAGCGCCACTGCCGTCCGTGTAGGTCACGATATGGGTGCCGGTATCGGTCTCGAAGACGATGGTATAGAGAGAGCCGCCGTACCCATCGGAGGTCTTTTCCACGCGGGAGATGGCGTAACTATGGACGGTCGGGGTTCCGTTCACCGTTTCCACGTAGGAGTCATCGGCAAACTTGAGGGTGTAGCGCCCCTCGCTTACCGACCAGACGGAAGAGGAGAGAGTGTCGATGAGTTCCTTGGTATCGGTATCGTATCCCTTGATGAGTTCCTTCTGGGCATCGGTAAGCTCCACTTTCCCGGTTTCCTCCTTCGTCTTCTTCTCAGCGGCTGTGGTAGTGTCCGTGTTATTTTCTGCGTGCTGCTCCTTTGCGGTTTCCGCGCGGTGATGCGACACGTTGATGGCGCTCATGGCAGAGCCGCAGGTGAACATCAGGAGCAGGCACAGGGCGATGACGGAAAACTTCTTGTGTTCCGCCATCCATGCTTTCAGTTTCTTCATAGCAGGTATCCTTTCTGGTTTCCTAACGCCAGTCCCATGGATAGCCGCAGACAACCCATCCTCTTCCGTTTTGGGAAACCCAATCGGACAGGGAGATGGTGCGCAGACCGGAGTAAATGCTATCCATGACCTTGCCGTCACCGATATAGATGCCGACGTGCCCGTAAGCGTTACCGGCGGCGGTGTTGGCGCCGTATTGGGCGGAGATGAGCATTCCTACCTTTATCTGGGAGAGGTCGGTGGTGGCGCGTTTCTGGCTGTAATTGGCACCGTATCCCTGATTGCCGAGCTGCGTATTGCCGTTGCCGCCGACGGGATGACCGGCTCTTGCATAGACCCTTGTTGTCCATGTGGCGCAAAGGTTGGCTCCCGGCCACGGAGTCTGCGAGCAGGCATTCACGATATCCTTCTGCCACTGGTCGGCGCTCTGGTAGTCCTGCCCGCCACCGGGAATGAGGGTGGTGCCGGAGTACCGATTCTTGAACTCCTCTGCGGTCATGGAATCGAGCTGCGCAACGAGCGGATAGGCTTGGCAGATGGAACGGTACTGGGCGATATAGCTGTCCTGCGACGCGGTGTAGTACCCACCCTCGCCGAGGGCACGCAAAAAGAGTTCGGAGTTATTGGTGTCGATGGCCTTCTGGTAATTGGCAACGCGGGTGTAGTTGGACTGCTTGTAAAGATGCTCACACCGGTATTTCATGTACGAATCATCGTCTTTGAAGACGGCGAAATCCGCGTAGGTCTTGTAGGCAGAGCCGGAAGCACTGTATTCGGTGGTGAGCATTTTAACGGAACCCGTGATGAGTCCGCCGTAGTCATAACCGGCATATTTCACGCCGCCGTAGTTGTGGTACAGCCGCCCGAGGTCGGAACCGGAGTCCGAGGTGCCGTTCTCAATCATCATCTGGCCGAGGAGCGCCGAAGCGGGATATCCGTACTGTTCGTGGGCGTTCAGGCACGCGAGCACGAGGTCGTAGGTGACCCATGCGGGCATCCCGTCAAGCGATGCGCTCTTTTGCTCCTCATCGGCGGCACCGCCACCGACAACGGAAATCAGGCCGAAGGCCAAGATGAAGGCAATGATGAGTGGAAAGAATTGGGAGACGGCACCGGCAAGCGATGAAAGCATTCCCTTGATGCCACCGGAAAGAACCGTGAGCGCCTTTTTCTTTCCCGCTTGCGCCGCAGCATTCTCGTAGACGTTCCTATGGAAGTATTTGGAGAACTGCATCCGCTTCTGGGCAGCTTTTTTATCCAGTTTCTCGGTGCGGTATTTCTTTTCCGAGAGGGCACCGAGGGAGTCTTTCTTTTCAAGTGCATCCTTACCGGAACGAAGGTGCTTTCTCGCCTTTCCGGCAAGTTTCGCGCCGGTGTGCGTGGTTGCGACCAAATCGTCCGTGCCTTCCAGCTCGGAGTCTTTGAGAGCGTTGTGGGTAGCTTTTGCGGCTACACCCTTTGCACCACGTTTCAGGCTCTTATTCAGATTGTGGCGAGACTGCACCTTTTTCGTGAGGACATTTTTTCCGGTTAGCTGGCTACGGGATTTTCCGTCAAGGGCATCGGCGGCGGAAGTCTTCTTACGTTTCCTTGCGATGGCATCGAGGGCGGTACTTCCCGCGCCGTGCGTGCCCTTCTTGCCGACGGAATAGAGGTCACCCTTTAAGGCTTTGGCGCTCTTATCTGCCTTTTCCACCAGACCGGTATTGACGGCATCCGTCTTTTCGGTCTTGAGGAGATTACTCATGGCTTTCTCACGGTCGTTTCCGCCGGTCGTGAAATCCGAAGCCTTCATCTGACGTTCACCGTCCTTTCCGGGGTCTTCTTACTGGATTGCTAGATAACGGGTTTTGCATCTTTCTTGTCCCCAAGCCCCGTCTTCTTCGTCTCATTGGGGTTCGTGGAGAACAGGTCATAGAGAACGTTGCCGGACGGGAACTTGCCGCGAATCGGCACGCGGGCGTTACCTGCGATGAGCAGGCCGTCACCCGGCTCTGCGGACTCGTCGATGCATTCCTCCTCCTGCTCGGACAGGTTCAGAAGCTCCGCCCACTTCATACGGTCGAGCGGGGACTGCTTGAGAAGCATGAGGAAGTCCGCATTGAGGACGATATTTCGCGTCGCTTCGTTGGCGAGCATCGCCGTGGCGTTCTGACTGATACCTGTCAGCAAAAGTCCGAATTTTCGACCCTCATTCGAGAAGCGGGAGAAGTAGTTAAGTACCGTCGGGTACGCGAACATACTCTGCATCTCCTCGACGTAGAGCCATGTGCGGACGTTTCGCTTTGCATTGAAGTACATGCGGTTGCGGACGGCTTCGCAGACATTGATGAGGGCGAAGACCAGCATGGAATCCGGCAGGTCTTTCAGGTTGAAGTCCACGATGCGGGTGTTGAAATCGACGTTGCTCTGATGGTTGAAGAAGTTCATGGAACCCTTCACGAAGCGCTCGTAACGGAGTGCGATGACCTGTGCCTGCTCCTCCGGCTGCTCGTTCGCAGCATCGTAGAAGTCCTGTAAGGTCGGCGGAAGATTGTCTCCGCGCTCTGCGGCCTTCTGGAAGGCAAGCTCGGTGCAGCGCTGAACAAGTGACTGGTCAACCTCAGAGAAGTTCGACCCGGCTTCGGCAGCGGAAGCGCCCGCCTGCGCAAGCATGGCGTCCACTTTGAAGGCAAGCTGTTCCGCCGGGGTCTTGTACTCCACTGAAACAGTATCAAAAGGATTGAGATATTTACCGGAATCGACGGAGAAATCAAAGACAGAACCGCCATAGCGTTGCGCGATCCCAGTATATTCGCCCGCGCGGTCAATCACATAAATCTCGTCTTCCGGGTTGGATAAAATTGTCCCCGTCATTTCCGTTTTTACAAACATGCCCTTACCGCTGCCTGTCTTGCCGCAGACAAAGCCCATCGGGGAAGCAAGGAGTTTGCGGTTGCAAAAAATGAGGTTACGGGAATGCTTGTTTTGTCCATAATACACGCCGCCCTTATCGTCCAATTCCTGCGTTGCGAAGGGCATTAGGATCCCCACCTGTGCAGAGGTGAACATCCGGGAAATCTCACAATGGTTGTGTCCGAGCGGCAGGATGGAATTAAGACCTTCGCGTTGACGGTAATCGTAGGTGTCTATTTCAATAGAGTGTTGGCGCGCTGTTGACATGATGCGAAGCGCTTGGCTGTCAAGCTGTTCCTTGGTCGGAGCATAGGTATAGATCAACCCGGTAAACACATACATACGTTGGTTCTTGTTTTGAAGGTGATCCAGAATATCTTCTGTTTCTTCCTTGGAATATTTCAGTTCGTGCGGCAGAATCGAGAAGTCGTAGCCTTTGTTTACGGCACTGCGCTGTTCCTCGATGATCTCCTTGTCGATCCATGCAGAGCGCTGGCGCGCAAAGGCAATGGCCTTGGCTTTATCCATCGGTTGTACGAACCACGTAACATTGAGTGGGATCGGAAGGTCTACCATATCTGCAAGCGCCCTGTCAGAAAGTTCGCTTCCAAAGTGGCGCATGACAAGAACTTGTCCCCACGTATTATCCAGCTTAAAGCAATCTGTGAATCCCTCCGGTTTGAAGTCAATCATTGTAGGCGCAATACAATCCTTGGTAGTTTGCACCGTCCTTGTGCCAATATCCGCCTCATAGCTGAACAAAAACGGCGCTGGCTGTGCAGTACCCGCAGGCGTTCCGTACCGTTCAGAATGTGCGTGTGGGAGTTGACCGAGTTCAAAATGCGCGAAGAAGACGATTCCACACGGGACAGTTTTTGCGCCGCCCGATCTGCGTCTTCTGCGGAAACAGTCAATGTCAGATACCTGTCGCGGCGGATATTGGAAACGCCCTCACGCATCTTGGCGTTCAAAATATCATTGAATACTTTAGCGTCGTTTGCAGCGTTTTCGTTATCCTGTTTTCCGGGATCGAAAAACTTGCGTTTGCCGATTTCCTCGCGCAGCAGCGGCGTGTTGATCACGTTCATCTGGATCAAAGTATCCGCACCAAACTGGTCGTACATACGGCACATGCTGGCAAAAATGCCTTTCTGCATATCGTCGCGGACGCTGTGGTAGGACGTATCGTCAAAGGCAATAGTGCTGGAATACAAGCCTTCTTCCACCTCGCAGATACCGTCTTCAAACATCCGGTTATATCCCAAAAAGGATACAACGTCCTTTGCGTTGCGGCGCTTTGCGCGTGCGGACTTAGTTCTGTCGGACAGCTCCTTGTCCCTGTCCTTTAGTTGCCTTTTAATATTCTTATAGCTCTTTTTATTAGCAGCGGCGTTTTGTTTAGCTTCGGCAGCTTCACGCTTGAGCGCACGCTTGGCTTCGCGTTTTTCCTTACGTGTGAGCTTCATCTTTGCGCCGTGCGGTCTTCCTGCGGAGCCTGTCATTCCCGCAAGGGCGTCCATGTCGATAGCAGAATCAGAATATCCCGCTTCCG
>OGPU01000581.1_pt1 | contig 40273 bp, 22 predicted proteins | sample 1552991 | NCBI WGS metagenome assembly OGPU01 (sample SAMEA2580296, study PRJEB22360) | human gut metagenome | biome: human gut; feature: human-associated habitat; material: faeces | place: Denmark | collected 2008/2010 | reverse complement strand
TAGCCATAGAAGGTCGAAAAGCCGTTCGAACCGTCTTTCGAAATGTAATCGCGGTCAGTCGCCACCGGATCGGCGAGCCCGGCCAACACCATCAGCGAACGCCCCTGCTTGGCCTCACCGCCCTCCCCGATCGGGCATTTCCGCATCAGCGCGGCCTTGGCACGGCACTCGGCGGCCAGCGCGGTGTCGCCCAGCGCCTCGCACAGCCCGGCCCCGGCGTCGAGGGCCAGGATCGTCAGCGACTGGAGACCCGCCGCCGTGCTCGCGGCATCGCCGCTCGACGGCCAGTCGAGAAAGCGCGTGCCGTCGAGCCGTTCGCGCCCGTCGGGACCTATCTTTTCGAAGAACTGTCGCAACAGGGCCGTCAGATAGGGACGCTGTTCGGCGAAGTAGGCCCGGTCGCCGTGGTAGCGATACCAGTCGCTGTGGATGATGATCCACCACAGCGAATAGGAGCTGATGCCGTTCATCCATCCCGGCAGCGGCGTGGTGTCGCGGGCCAGGTCGAGGCTGCGCGGCACGACCTCGTTGTAGCCGAAAACCGAATTGACGGTCATAATCTCGGGATGCAGGTCCCCGACCCAGACCAGCCGGTCGCGCTTCACGCCGTCCCACAGGTACTCCTGCATGCAGAGGTGGACGGTGTAGGCGCCGGTCGCCCAGATGCGGTCGAGGCGTTCGTCGCTCGAACGGAACGATCCTATATAAGGTATGTCGCGGTATTGGAATACGGCTTCGACCTGTTTGAGATGCAGTTCGCGGTCATCGTCCAGCAAGTCGATGCGCGCGAAACGGAAACCCGAATCGCCGCACTCCACGGCCCCGAGCCACGGCAGCGTGAGCGTGAAATCGCGCACGGCATGGTCGTTCGAAGCGCCGTTCGCGCCGTCGATGTCGCACATCGCCTCGCTGACCGATTCGCCGAAGCGGATGCGGACCCTCACGGGCCTGTTGTCCGCAGGCATGCCGGTCACGATGCGCAGCCCGCCCTGCAACTCGCGGCCGAAGTCGAGCAACAACCCCGGACGGCGGCCGTCGCGGCTGCGGAGCACGCAGATGCGGGCATTCTGCAAGTCGGCCTGCCCGTTGCCGGCTTCGAGCAGCAGGTCGCCGCCCGAGATCAGGTCGGCCTGCTCCTGCGCGACGATGCGCACGGGAGGCATATATCCATAGGTGCGAGAATCGAAGCGGACGGACGATCCGTCCCATGCCGGAGGCAGTTGGGGCCGGGCGGCGGAAACGGAGAGGAAAAAGCAGACGGAAAAGATCGGAACGGCCAGTTTCAGCAGCCGGGACATCGGGTCAGTCATTGTTTTTTGGCGTTTTTAGTGCCCCTCGGCCGGAACTTCGCCGGACACGTCGCGGAACGCATTCTCATTCCGCCTTTCTGAAACGAGAAAGTCAGCTTTTTTCCAACCTCGGGCATTTATACAAATATAGCGATTTATCGGAGCCCGAACTTTCGATTAATGACCTTAAAAGTGTTATTTCTGACACTCCGTGCCCAGGTCGGAAAGGGCCGAACCCCGGGGCACGAAAATCGACGGCAAGGCACCCGCCGGCGATAAGATTTTTTCACTATTTTCTATTTGTAAAATGCAGAAAAAATTTTATCTTTGTAAGAACATCCGTTTTCATTTATTCTGAACCGACGTGGGAGTATCGCTCAAAGACATAGCCGAAAAACTGAACCTGTCGAAAACGACCGTTTCGTGGGTGCTGTCCGGGCAAGGCAACAAAAAAGGAATCAGCGCGGAGACTCAGAACCGGGTCTTCGCCTGCGCACGGGAACTCGCATACGAACCCAACCTGCTGGCCCGAAGCCTCAACACCGGAATCTCGAAGACCATCGGACTGATCCTCCCCTCCATATCGGACAGTTTCTACGCCCACATCGCCCATCAGATCGAATCGGAAGCCGAAAAAGAGGGCTATTCGCTGATGATCGCCAGCTCGAACTCCGAGATCGAACGCGAGAATGCCATGATCCGCCTCTTCCGGTCGAAAAAGGTCGATGGCATGATCATCGCCCCCACCAAAATCTCGAAACGCGAAATCAGCCGCCTCGTGGAGAGCCGCTACCCCGTGCTGCTGTTCGACCGCTATTTCCCCGAGATGCGCGTCAACTACGTCATCATCAACAACGAAGAGAGCAGCTACAAGCTGGTGCGACACCTGATCGACAAGGGCTTCCGCAAGATCGCCATCATCACCACCAACCCCCACCTGCTGACGATGGACATGCGCCGCGAAGGATATGCCAACGCCCTTTCCGACGCCCATATCCGCATCAACCCCGACCTCTACGGCGAAGTGACCTATGTCAACTATCAGGAGAACATTTACAGCACGATGGACCGTATTTTCAGCGCCGTGCCCGACGTGGACGCGTTCTTCTTCACCACGCACATCCTCGCCATCGAGGCCCTGCGCTATTTCTACGACCGCGGCATCGACATCAACGACGGCAACTGGGGTCTGGCCTGCATGCACGAGGACTCGCTCTTCCGCGTATTGGCTCCCAAGATGAACATCGCCCATTTCCCGATCGAGGAGATCGGCAGCAACGCCGTGCGGATACTCCTGAACCAAATCCGCCAGTCCAACGATCCTGAAGCGGGCGAATACGTACCCGAATCGAAGGTGCTCCCCTGCCGGATGGAATTCAGGGACCAATGAGCCCCTTTTTTTGCCCGTTCAACTTAAACGATTAAGTAAATAATCGCAATACAAATCACCCAAAAAACAGACAAATGAACAAGGAAATTTCACTGCGCAAGATCCTCCCCGTGATGTTCGGATTCTTCATCATGGGCTTCGTGGACATCGTCGGCGTCTCGACGAGCTACGTCAAGAACGACTTTGCGGGCATGAACGACACGATGGTCAACCTCATCTCGCTCTCCTGCTTCCTCTGGTTCTTCCTGCTCTCGATCCCCACGGGCATGCTGATGAACCGCATCGGCCGCAAAAAGACCGTGCTGCTGAGCTTCGCCCTGCACGTAGCGGCGATGATCGTCCCGCTCGCGGCCTACGACTTCACCGCCGTACTGATCGCGTTCGCCCTGATCGGCATCGGCAACACACTGTTGCAGGTGTCGCTCAACCCGTTGGTGACCAACGTCATCGCCGGAGACAAACTTACCGGAACGCTGACCCTCGGACAGTTCGTGAAAGCTGTCAGTTCGTTCCTCGGCCCGATCATCGCGGCCGCCGTGACGGGCAGCATCCTCGGCTGGAAGATGATCTTTCCGATCTACGCCGCCATCTCGCTGCTGGCCCTCGTCTGGCTGTGGCTGACCCCGATTGCCGAACAAAAGGTCGCCAGCGCCGACATCTCGATCGGGCATACCTTCTCGCTGCTCAAAGACAAATACATCGTGGCCTTCTTCATCGGCATCCTCGTCCTGGTAGGCGTTGACGTGGGCATGGGCATCACCTTCCCCAAACTGCTGATGGAGCGTTGCAACCTGCCGCTCACGGACGCCGGCATGGGCAACAGCGTCTACTTCTTCGCACGCACGGTAGGCGCATTCCTCGGAGGTATTCTGCTGATGAAGCTCCCCGAACGCAAATTCTTCGCGGCCAGCGTCTTCGTCGCACTGGCAGGTCTCGCAGGCATGATCTTCCTCCACGGGCTCTGGGCCATACTGGCCTGCGTGGCCGTATTCGGAATCGGTTACGCCAACCTTTTCTCGATCATCTTCTCGATCTCGATGCAGCGCGTTCCCGAGCGGGCAAACGAGGTTTCGGCCCTGCTGATCGTCGGCGTGGCGGGCGGTGCCGTCATTCCCCCGGTGCTGGGCGTCATCACCGACGCCTTCGGGTCGCAGGGTGCCGCCATCATCGCACTGAGCGTCGTATGGCTCTATCTGGTTTTCCTCATCGGCGCAATCAATGCCCATTCGAAGAAAGCCTGACGCCGGGAATTCCCCCGACAACGTTAAACGGGTGCATCCGCTGGATGCACCCGTTTTTGCTTCATAAAAACTCCCGCACCTTTCGGTACGGGAGTCGGTAAGATAAATGCTGCGGATTATTTGTTGCCCGGAGCTTCGTTTTTGTCCGTGTAGGGATCGTCCACCTGCCATTTATTCGCGGGCGAACCGTCCCCGTTCTTATTCGCATTGACAAGCGCATCGGGCATCTCCTCGGCGGAAGGAACGGTGCCCAGCAACTCGTCGCGGTGAGGATCGATCGTCGAATAGACCTTGATCGTCGCGCCGCGCTCTTTCCAAGCCTTGTAGATCGGCGTCCAGGCACCCTCCAACGTATGCTCGTAGAGGAAGTGCGAGTCGATCAGAATCGTAGCGTTATCGGCCACATTGAAACCCTGATTGGCATTGTTCCAGACCATCGCCATCTCCCCGACTTTTGTCGGCTTATCCGCATAGGTTCCGGACTGGTTGCGGCGGATGTCGAGGTAGGTCACGGCCGAATTGGGGGCGTCGATCCCGCCTCCGGTTTCGAAGTTGCTGATCTCCAGCCACCTGAGCCAATCGCAGTTATGTACGTCCACATGGGTCAGTTTGGGACTGTCGTAAGTCCGGATACGATAGGCATAGGGAGGGCCGACGAATTTTTCGAGGCTGTTCGCCCGTTCGCAGAAAAACTCGATGCCCTTGGCCTCCCATTTCGAAAGGTCGATCTCCTTGATATTGGGCATGCCCCATGCCGGAACCAAACCGGTAACGTTCTTGAAAAGTTCGATGCCTTCGAGCGAAGTGGCGGCGCAATCGCTGATGTCGAGGGCATATCCCTTGCCGTTATCCGTCATCGTCGCGGCGTTGTTGACATCGAGCAGACCGAGCGGAGAAAAGACCACATTCGGATTACGGTTCGCATCGGCCAGCACGCTGCGCAGGGCCACATCGGGAATATACCCCTCTTCAACGCTCGGAAGCGTGAAAGTGATGTCGCCCGAGATCGCCATTCTGTCGAAGCCCGGACGGTCGAGATAAACCTTCACAGTCTTGTCGAGGTAGTTGGCTCCGACGTTCACACCGAACGAAATGCGGGAGGACCTGATCGTCAGCACGTCGGCCGGGATGCGTTCATAGACGGCTTCCCCGTCTTTGTCGTAACCGATGTAAACATAATCCTGTTCGGAATCGAATCCCGAACCCGTAATCTCGATCGCATCGGCGATACCGACCTTTACGGCACCTTTCACGTCACTGGTAATTTCCACCGGGATTTCGGGTCCCCCGGGTTTCCCGGGTTCTCCCGGTCCATCCGAATCGTCATCGCCGCAGGCGGCGAACATCGTCCCGGCCAACAGGGACAGCGCGAAAAATTTGAATGCTGATTTCATTTCAGTAATTGTTAGATTGGTTTTTGTTATCCATTCATATTCGAAACCGGTACGGGCCCCCTTCCAGGGAGTCTCCGCACCGGTTTGAAAAAGGAATCACTCGGTCTCCGAAGGAACCCACCCGTTGGGTCCCGTCAGCGTCAGCGCGCCACTGTCGTCCTTGTACATCGGAACGGTACCCAGCTTCTTGCTGATGTCCTTCGACGAATAAACGTCGATCGTCGCACCGCGCGTCCAGGCGTTGTAGACACCCTTAAAGCTGCCATTATCGCCAGCCTGGCGTTTCTCCGTGATAAATGCGTAATCGACCAGAATGTGAACATTGTCCGGAAGCTGCATGACGGCGCCCGACTCGAAAACCGTATACTGGTTATCGCCGTCACAATACTCATGAGGTTCTTTTTCCTTGTCCTTGAACGTCCCGGTATGTTCGCGGCGAATGTCGAACGTCTCGATAGCGGGGTCGCCATAGCACTGCAAATTGTGCATCCACTTGTTGAGATGCAGATCCACCGTCTTCAGCTTGGAGCAGTCGTAAATGTCCAGACGGGAGATCGTCGGGCCGGCAATCACCTCCTCCATGGCTCCGGAACGCTCCATCGTGACAAACAGATACTGGTCCGTTTTGAGCTTCGAAAAATCGGCCTTTACCAGACTGGAAGTCTCGTGGGCGATGATGCGGCCGCAATGCGTGAAAAGCTCGATGCCTTCGAGCGACGTAACGCCGCTCGCATAGAGATTGATCGTCTCGACCGCAGCGGCTCCGGCAACGTCGATCAGTCCGTAGGAATTGAAAAGCGGAGCGATTTCGGGATTCCCCTGCTGCGGGTGGGTTGACATCAGCGTAGCCCGGAAATAAGGATCGGGGATGTAACCCTCGGCAATGGTCGGCATCGTGAAGGTCAGATCCTTCGTCAGCTCCATCTTCGTCGCTTCCCGGTCGAGATACACCTTGAAAGTCTTGTCGAGGTAGCCGGCCGTGATAGGCACGCCGAACGAAATACGGCTCGACCTGATCGTCAGCAGATCGGTCGTGATGCGCTCGTATTTGATCTCACCGCCCTCGTTATAACCGATGTAAACCCAGTCCTGGTCGGGATCGAAGCCCGAACCCAGGATCTCGATCGCTCCGGCGAAACCGGCCTTTACCGATCCGCTCAGCATATTGTCAACGGTCACGCCGGGAATCGTTCCGGGTCCCTCGTTCCCGCCGCCGCCATTTCCGCCGCCGTTGTCATCGTCGTCCCCGCCGCAGGCGGTAAACATTGCGCCGGCCATCAGAGCCATTGCAAGAAATCTCAGTTTCCTTTTCATAATCATAGCTTTTTGGTTAAGGTTTATTATAATTGTCGTTATGTCAGTTCCATCCGTCGTTCTGCCAGTTTTCGCCCGTCAGACTGAGCATCTTGCGCACCTCGTCCAGACTGACGGGGTATTTGAGGAATTTGGAGGTATAGCTCTGGCGGTCGAACGAGAAACGGGTGTAGGTCTTCTGCCCGTTCGACTCCTCGATGCGCATACCCGTCACACGCCGGTCGGTCTTCGAGAGGTCTCCCCCGGGCGCCGTCCAGCGGCGCACGTCGAAGAAGCGGTGCTCCTCGAAAGCCAGCTCCACACGGCGCTCGTTGCACAGCCGCAGCCAGAAGGCCTCGCCGTCGTCGGCCACTCCGGGCATCCCGACACGGGCTCGCACGGCATTGACCGCCTCACGGGCACTCATCGGCGTTCCGTAAGTATTGAGTTTCTCGACCGTTTCACCGTCATCCCCTTCCTCCATCTCCAGCACCTCGGTGGCCGGAGCCTGCCAGTCGGCACCGTGGGCCCGGTAGGCAGCCTCGGCGAAATTGAGGTAGAGTTCGGCCAGACGGAACATCCGGATATAACCGTCCTTGTTGCCGCCGCTGGTGCTCGACTGGGCGTTGTTGAACTTACGCAGATAATAACCCGTGCAGGTGTTGCGCCGGCTGGACGGCGACAGCGACAGGCCGCAGTTGCCGCCGACGAAGGTCTCGACCTCGTACTCGCTGTTTTCGAGCTTCACCGTCACACCGTCGTAATAGATGGTCGCATAGAAACGCGGATCACGGTTCAGGTACATCTTGTCCGAGCAGTCCACATAGCCGAAGTCCCGGGCTTTCTGCGAAATGTTCGGCGAGCCGTCGGCATTGTAGGGATTCGCCAGGTCGAGCAGCGGCGTGGATTCGGAACCGTCATCGTTCAGGACCTCGTAGGCGTCCACCATCTCCTGCGTGGGACAGGCTCCGGCCGACACCTGTCCGTCATCAATCGGCATGCCTGCATACTGCCATACGAGGCTCTGCCTCTGGGCTCCGTAATTGGTGGGCTGATAGATCGTCTCGGTGTCCCAGCCTCCCGAACCGGGATAGGACGTAAGGAAAAACTTGTCGTAAGGTGTCAAGCCGGTCGCGGACTCGTCCGGAAAGGCCGTGGCGGCATCGAAAAGCGCAAGGCCGTGACCGGTGCAGAGGTCGAGCGCCTGCTTGGTGATTTCGGCGGCGCGTTCCCAGGTGTATTTCTCAGTCCCGGCACAGTCGTCGGCCCACAGCGGGCTGGCAGCATAGAGCGCGGCCTGCGACTTGACAGTCCAAATGGCGGCGCGGCTCAGTTCGGGAAGGCCATAGCTCAACAACCGCTGCCGCCATTGCAGGGCTTCGTCCGCGGCAAGCGCCTTGTCGCACGACTCGATGATGAAATCGACGCATTGCGCGAAGCTGGCCCGCTTGTCCTTCGAATAGTCGTGGTCCTTGCCGAGCGACTCGCGCAGGACGGGAACGCCGCCCCAGCGTTTGATAAGCTGAAGATAACAGTAGGCGCGCAGGGCATAGGCCTGGGCGATCATCAGATCCTGCTGAGCCTTCTCATAGTCGGTTTCGAGGCTGGGGTCTTCCAGGTATTTCAGGGCTTCGTTGCAACTGAAAATACAGTTGAACAGCCCCGACCAGCGTTCCGTGCCCGAGTTTTCGTTGTTCCACCACAACGGCATGCCCGTAGCGGAAACGCGCCCCCGGTACCAGTCGTAAACCGCCGACGACTGGGTGACCTCCTGCGCTTCGTCGCAGTAAGCTGCCATCATGTAGCCCCCGGCGGTGAATCCCGCCGCCGGACCCGTCTCGACAGGGACATAGAACGACGATTTCAGATGTTCGTAGGCACGCGCCAGCAGCTCGTAGATGCTGCGCATATCCCCGGCACGGTCGTCGAGCTCGCTGTCCATCTCCTTCTGGCAGCCGGCCCCCGCGAAGAGCAGCGCCGCTGCGGAAAGAGCCAATAAAAGGATATATTTCATTCTTTTCATAACGATTCGCTGTTATCGGATTAAAAATCGAGTTTCACGCCCAGGTTGATCACGCGCATCGGCGGCAGCTTGGTCATACTGCCCGTTTCGGGGTCGATCACCTTCGAGTCGAGGCCCGACACCGTGAAAAGGTTTTGCCCGCTCAGCACGATCTTCAGCCGCTTGATGCCCGCATTGCGCATCAGGCGCGCCGGAAGCGTATAGGAGAGCGATGCGTTTTTCAACCGCCAGAACGAACGGTCAACGATGTTGAAATCGCTGTCCTCGGAGCTGGTCGAAGCGCTGTTGTAGCTCAGGGCCGGATACTTGATCTCCTGCCCCGCGGCAAAGCGTTCGGGAGTCCAGGCCGCCTTGTGCAAGTCGTTGTAAATACCGCTGGCGTCGCGCTCCGTCTGATAGGCGACCGAACCGTAGTAACCCGTCACACCCTGGAACATCAGGTCCAGTTCGAGCCCTTTCCAGCTGAAACCGGCACGGATGGTCGTGAAACCGGTCGGGAGGGTACCCTTGCCGATGGGCGACAGGTCCTTCTCGTTGATCGCGCCGTCACCGTTCACGTCCTTGTAAATAAGGTCGCCCTTGCGCGGTATTCCGATCCCGGAATACATCTTCGTATATTTCGCCAGCTCCTCGTCGGTCGAAATGTAGCCGCTGCCGTTACTGCGATCGACCAGATAACCGAACTGCTGGCCCAGCGGGTAACCGTCCACCCGGTAGGAACAGGCATAGCCCTTGTATCCGCTGCCGTCGCCGGGATAAGGCATCTCGCCCGTATAGATCACCTCGTTTTTCGCATGGGTGTAGTTCACGCCGGCATGGATGCCCCAGCCCCGGCCGAGGTCCGTCGCATAGGAGACACCCAGCTCGACGCCGCGGTTCTTCATCTTGCCCTCGTTGACCTTCTGGTAGTTGGCGACATAGATGCCCTGATAGGCCGGAATCCGGGCACCGCCCTCGATAAGCATATTGTCGGTGCGGCGGCTGAAATAGTCGAACGTCAGGTTCAGCTTGTTCCAAAGTCCCAGATCGAGGCCGTAATTCTGGATCTTGTGGATCTCGGGTTCGAGATCGGGATTGCCCAGCAGACGGACATCGCCGTTTTTCTTGATATAGTCCTCGTACATGTAGCGGTAGTTGCCCACCTCGAAATCGTCGAGAGCCACCTCGCCGTAGGAGGCGCGCACTTTCAACAGGCTCAGCCACTTCACATCGCGCAGGAACGCCTCGTTCGAAGCGACCCAGGCCGCAGAGAAAGACGGAACGAACGTGTAACGGTTGCTGCGGGAGAAAACGTCGGAAGCCGTCAGTCCGAACGTCGCGCCGACCACATAGCGGTCGTCGTAGGCATACGAAAGGTTCAGGCCCGTGTTGTGGTCGTCGTGCGGGAATCCCACGGCCGGATAATCGGCATTCACGTCATCCTGCTGCTCGTTGGTGAAATACGTATAGAGATGAGCCTCCGCAGCGTGTTTGCCGAACGAGCGTTTGTAGTCCAGCTGGGCGATGTAGCTGATGGCATACTGGAACATGCCGGAGGCCCCGCCCGTCAGATTGGTGTTCAGATTGGAACCCAACTGCACGAAATCCCCTTTCGTATAGTCGTAATAATAGCGGCTGAAATCCTGCGTCATGTAGTTATAACGATCGTTGCTCGACTGGAAGGCCAGTTTGCCCGTGACGCTCAGTCCGCGCGTGACGAAGTCGAGATCGACCGTAACGCCGGCATACGTCGAGGCGTACATACCCGTATATTTGGTGTATCCCGAACGGTTCAGGATGCCGTATGTCGGCACGGAGAGGGTCTCCATCGTCGTCACGCGGCCGTCCTCGGTCGTGGGGCCGATCATCGTCGGGGGCTGTTGGAAAATCGAACCGTAAATACTTTCGTTGGTATAGCTGTTCCCGGCCAGACGGTCATTGCGCACATTGCCCGAAACACCGGCAAAGGCGCGGACGTGCTTGGAGATGTCCACGTCGATCTTCGCACGGAAGTTCACCCAAAAGCGGCGCGGAGCGGCCGCGTATTCGTCGGTCTCCTGCTTCAGGAGCGAAGTCTGGTTCATGAAGTTGATGTTCGACCAGACGCGCGTGCGCTGACTGCCGCCGCTGAGGCTGACGCCCAGCCGCTCCATCGTACCGAAATTACGCACGAAGTTATTATAATAATCGTTGTCGGGATAGAGCGGATCGTTGCCCGACCTGATCCGGGCCATCTGGTCGGCGGAGAAGGGAGCCGCCCCCACCGAGCCGTCGTTCTCCCACGCCTGATTGCGAAGCGAAGCGTACTCATAGGAAGAGGTCTTCTCGGGTTTGCGGGCGATCTGCTGCAAGGAGAAATCGGCCGTGACCCGCACGTCGAAGGTGCCGGGAAGCCCCGATTTGGTATTGATCACAATCACGCCGTTGGCGCCTTTCAGGCCGTAGATGGCCGTAGCGGCAGCGTCTTTCAGGAGCACGATGTTGTCGATCTCGGCGGCCGTCAGGTATTCGATGTTATAATCCTGCATGACGATGCCGTCCACGACGAACAGCGGCTGCGTGCCCTGGGTCGAGGAGATTCCGCGGACATATTTGTATACGCCCGCATTGCCCGGGTCCGAAGAGTATTCGAGCGTTCCCAGTCCCAGGATCTGCCCTTCGAGCAACTGACTGAGACTTGCATTGGGCACGTCTTCGAGCTGTCTGCCCCGAATGGCCGAAACCGCTTCGCTGAGCGTTCTGCGGCGGCGGACCACGCCGTAACCGTAATCCAGCAAGTCGTCCTTGGACGACGCATCCGTGCGCATCGTCACCTTCATATCGGGCGACACGGGCAGCGAAACATTGCCGTAGCCTGCCGTACGGAAACAGAGGCTCGGAACATCCGTCCGCAGTTCGAAACGGCCGTACAGGTCGGTAGTTCCGAGTATTTTCCCGGCAGGATCGGTGATCTCCACCTGATAAAGCGGCTCGCCGGCAGCGTCCGTAACGGCCCCTTTGGCGCTCACGGCTCCGGCATCGGGAGTCCGAATCTCCTGCGCCGTCAGGACGCCGCACGGAAAGGCGACGAGGGCCGCGAGCAATAATACTGTATGTTTGATCTGTATTCTCATAATCGTTTCCTGTTAAAAATTACCACCCGGAATTCTGCCAGCGCTTGTTGGTCAGCGAATAGAGGTTGTTCGCCTCGGTTTCGGGGATCGGAAGCAGCACGTCGCGCGGCTGCGTACTGGCGTTCCGCAGGAGGTCCGTCCGGCGCTCGTAAGTGTAGGTGTCGTCGGGATTCTTCGTGATCCACATGACGGTCAGCCTCTCGCAGGGAATCTTGAAATACTGCTGGTAGAGCTGCGAACCGGCGAAAGCCTCGGCCCAGCGGCGGACATCGAAATAGCGGCACTCCTCGTAGCAGAGCTCCACCATACGTTCGTGCCTTACCCGCAAGATCATCTCCGCCTGCGTCAGATCGTCCGGCAGGGCCGGCATGCCCACGCGGCTGCGGATGTCGTTCACCTGCGCCTTGGCAACGTCCAGCTCCCCGGCCTCGGCGGCGGCTTCGGCCAGATTGAGCTTGATCTCCGCCAGCCGGAAGAACTTCCAGGGTGCCGCATCGACCTTGTTGTCGGTAGCATCGACATCGGGCGCGATGTATTTCCGGTAATAGTAACCGGTGCGCGTAAAGCGGTTCTCGCTGGTGTCGTCGTTGACCCCGTTCTCGCCGCCGACAAAGGTTTCGACGGTACGCAGTTCCCCGCCCCACAGAATCTTATCGCCATTGCGGATGATGCAAGCCTCCATGCGCGGATCGCGGGGAGCCGCATAGGGATCGTCGGGATCATATCCCAGATCCAGCGCTTTCTGGTTGTAGTTGGGTGTCTTGGTGGCCGTATAGGGATTGGCAAGGTCCAGCAGCGGTTCGGCCACGGTTCCGTCGGCGTTCAGCACTTCATAGGCATCGACCATCTCCTGAGTCGGCACGACGCCGGCACGGGTCGTATTGTTAGGCCAGTTCAGAGCGCCGATATAATTGTGGTCGATGTAATTCTGCCGGCTGGTGGCCTGGTAGATCGTCTCCCGGTCATCGGCCGATGTCAGCGAAATCGACGTGAACAACTCCTTGTAGGCTGCCGCCTTGCCCGTATAGAGTCGGGGATTGGAAACAGACGTTTTGAGCGAATAACCGTTGGATTCGAGCGCCTCCACGGCCTGCTGATTCACCTGGAAAGCCGTTTTCCAATGCGACGCCTTCTGGTCGGCGGAATAATCCTCGCTGTGTACCGGGCTGGCGGCGAACAGGTAAGCCTTCGACTTGATGCACCATGCCAGCGCCTTGGTCATACGCTTGACATCGGAGGGGTTGTCGATCCGCCACGGCAGTTCGTTCGTATCGATGGCGGCCGTACACTCGGCGTCGATCAGTTCGGCGAGCTCCCAGACAGTACGCTTTTTCAGCGTCGAGTAGTCGTAATCGTCGGGATAGCCGTTCGGTTCATAGGCGAAAGCTCCGAACCATTTGAGCATTTCCAGCATATAATAGGCGCGCAGCACGTGCGCCTCGGCGCGCCAGCGGGCACGCTCGCTCTCGGAATTGACACCCGCCTTGTCGATGTATTGCAGGAAAGTCGTGCAATACCGCAACTGCAACATGTAAGCGCTGTAATAGTTCTCATCATCGCTGTAGTCGCGTACCGGATGCGAAGAGGCCGTGCCGCCGCTCGTGTACATCTTGGCGGGAATGGCGTCGTTGATCGTTCCCGAAACCAGGTAGCCTTCGTCCGAAAGCGCTGTCGGAGCGTTGCAGACCCAATAATAGGAGGTACCCTTCGTCGGAAGTTTGCTGTAACAGGTATTCAGGTAAGCGGCCGTCTTGTCGTGGTCGGCGAAGATCTGGTCGAGCGTCTCGCGGCCGTCCGGCGTAGTGTCGAGAAGCGAACACCCCTGACCCGCGAAAGCCGCCAGCAACACAACACCGACATATGGTATGATTTTCATAATCGCTGAGATTTTGAGGTTTTAGAGTTTGAGCTGTACGGAAAAACTGATATTGCGCGTCAGCGGATACTGGTTCTCGTTGTCCTGCTCGGGGTCGAAACTATGCGCCTTCATGTTGTTGGTGCTCCAAAGGTTCTGACCCGAAACGGCGAGGCGGATTCCGCCGATGCCCATGCGCTTCATCCACTTCTGCGGAAGCGAAAAACCGATTTCCAGATTTTTCAGCCGGACGTAAGACATATCGCTGACCACATAGTCGTTGCGGTCGTTCACGCCGTTGCCCGCCAGCGTATAACCGGACCGGAGCGCCTGATAGGTGATCTTCTCACCGCGCTCGAAACGCTCTTTGGTCCATGCGTGGGTCTCCCACTCGCCGGTCAGGTGGCCGTTGCCGAACATACCCAGGGAATACACGCCCTGCTTATGCCCCACGCCCTGCCACTGCATGCTGAAATCCAGATTCTTCCATGACAGCGACATCGACGCGCCATAGGTGATTTCGGGCGTTCCGGATGGATAACCGTACGGAATCTGGTCCTTGATGTCGATCTGCCCGTCACCGTTCTGATCGACGAATTTCCACTGTCCCAGGAAAGCATTGACGAATCCGCCCTTGCTGTACATGGCACTGTACTTCGCCAGATCCTCCTCGGTATTGATATAGCCGTTGCCGGCGCCGTCCTTGTAATCGACCTGCAACACCCAGGTCTGCCCGATCGGGAAACCGGTCTGACGATAGGGATAGAGATAGCCGTCGCGGCCCGTCGGCAGACGCACCTCATCGGCTTCGAGCACCTTGTTGCGGGCGAAGTTATAGTTGCCCGAAACATGGATGAACCAATCCTTGCCGAAGGCTTTCTGCCACCCGAGCACCATCTCGTAACCGTGGTTCTGGACCTTGCCCATGTTCACGCGGGGCAGTACCGAGGAGGGAAGACCCTGAACAAGGGGAACCGTCGAACGGGCGACGAGAATATCTTCGCGCATTTCCCTGAAATAGTCGAAATTGAACGAAAAACCGTTCAGAAAATTGATGTCGAGGCCGTAGTTCTGCTGCCGTGCCTTTTCCCATTTCAGATCAGGATTGCCCAGCAGCGAGGTGGCGACGTAGTTGCCGCGTCCCAGCGACGAAAGAACGGTGCCGTCGGTCACCCAGCCCTGATTGTAAGCCACGCGCACGTCGTCCAAATAGAGGAATCGGCTCTCGCCCAGACGGTCGTTACCCACGATACCGTACGATGCGCGGATCTTGAAGAAATCGATCCATTTGCGGTCGATGTTGTCCTTGAAGAACTTCTCCTCGCTGAGCGTCCAGCCCACTGAAACGGCGGGAAAAATACCCCAACGGTTCTCCTTGGAGAACTGCTCCGAACCGTTGATACCCACGTTGACCTCGGCCGTATAGCGGTTGTCGAAAGTATAGGTCGCACGGGCCGACATGTAGAGCATGTTATAGGGCAGATAGAGCGAAGCCGCCGAATTGCTGACCGAGTTATCCAGCTGGCCGAGCACCATGACATGCACGTCGTGCTTCTCGTTGAACAACCGGTCGTAATTGAGCGAAAGCTGCGTGTTAAACTTGTAATAGGAGCTCTGTCCGCGGCCGCCATTCAGGAAACTCAGGCCTTCGGTATCGGCGTGGATGCCGTCGAACGCAACGTCGGTATGGTCCCAAGTCCAGTAGGACTCCTCGTCGGGGCTCTTGGCCTGATAGAAACCGTAGCGGTTGTAAGCCTGCGTCGCCTTGGTAAAGCCCGAGGCATAGAGGTCGTAGGAGAACATGGCGCGGAATTTCAGGCCCTTCACCAGTTTCTTCATATCCCAGTCGAGCGAAGCGCTGGTATTGACCGTGGTCTTCATCTGTCGGATGTAACCACCCATGTTCATACGCGGATAGAGCTGATAACCCGAACCGTCCTGCACCCAGCCGCCTTCGGGCAGCGGATCGCCGTTCTTGTCGGTGGCACCTGCGGGAAGCGCAGGACCGGGTGCTGTCGGCGGCACGCGGTTCAGACCGCCCAGAATATAGGTGGTACCGGCGGCATCGAAATTAAGATCGTTCGAAGTGTCGAGGCCATCACCCCAGACGATCCGGTTGACTTTGTTGAGGTAAGAACTGACATTGAGACTGAATTTCAGGTCGTCGGTGATCTTGTAGTCGATGTTCGCACGCACGCTCACACGTTTGAGCCAGAAACTCGGGTCATAGCCGCGCGTCGATTCGGGCAGGAACTTGAAAACGCTGCCCTGATCGATATAGGAGGCGTTCATAAAGTACTGGAGACGGTCCGTACCGCCTGAAACGTTGGCGTTGATCTTCCACTGCGAACCCATCTGCGTATATTCGTCGTAGGGGTCACGGTTGGGGAAGAACGTGGGGTTGGCACCGCTCCGGAACTGCTCGATCTGCCATTCGTTGTAAACGGGGGATTTGCCGTCGTTGGCGGCACGCTCGTTCAACAGGGCGGCATAGTCCCACGAATCCATCTTCATGGCGCCGCGCCAGAGAATCTGCTGGAAACCGTAGTCGGCCGTGATGGTGACGGCAGCCTTTCCGACGCTGCCCCGGCGCGTGGTGACATAAATCACACCGTTGGCGCCGCGGACGCCGAACACGCCCGTAGCGGCGGCATCTTTGAGAATGGTCACGTTCTCGACTTCGTTGGCATCGAGCGAACTGAGGTCGTCACGAGGTACACCGTCGATCAGAATCAGCGGCGAAGAGTCGCCGGTGGTGCTGACACCGCGCAATTTCATATTGACTTTCTCGGCACCGGGCTGTCCCGATGTCTGCGTCACGGTCAGACCCGGCAGACGGCCGGACAGCGCCGTGGAAAAGTTGGAAACCGGGGCGCGCTTCAAATCGGTGTTGCCGACCGAGGCGACCGAACCGGTTACGGAAGCCTTTTTCTGGGTACCGTAGGCGACCACGACCACCTCGTCGATCACTTTGCGGTCGGGTTCGAGTTTTACGGTGAAATCAGTGCGGGAACCTAATTCGAGTTTGGCAGTTTTGTACCCCAAATACATGACGGACACCGTTTTGTGGGGGGGGGGGAAACGGTGAGCTTGAATGAGCCGTCCAACCCGGAGTTGGTTCCGATAGTGGTGCCGTCAACGATGATGTTGGCACCCACGACGGGCATGCCGTTTTCATCGAGGACCTTGCCGGTAATTTCATGCGATTGGGCAAACAGACTGCCCGGCATACACAGCGCGATCATCCACGCGCCGACCGCGAGCCACCTGACCACTCCGGTGCAGAATCGCTGACACGGTAGTTTGAAATGATTCATAGGCGATAATTTGTAGTTTCTTGTATCTGTTTATTAAGGAACGCCCGGAGGCGGTTCCGTTTGGGTATTTCCGAACACCGGAGCATCGTGCAGTTCCGAATTTACTTAAACGTTTAAGTAAACAGGGCTTAAAAAAGATGAACCGGCAAATTTACGGTCTGCCATAGGGATTCATCTTCACCCGAATCATCCGAAATATCAGATTCGGGGCAGGTCAAACTCGCGTGCATCGACTAAATACCGCACTGCATGACAGCAATTTACAAATTCAGGAACCGTCATACCCGTCTGCACCATACTGCACCCACTCCACTCCGGCACATCTTCACTTACAGCTCACTCGACACCGGGTTTCAACTTAATTGATAAAGCAATCGGCAGTCAAAAACCCGTTTGTCCAACACAAATATAAGTAAAAATTCGAAACGCCTGCCGATTTTGCAAGAAAAAACAGAAAAAAATCGACTTTTTAACAATACCTATATATATTATTTCCATATCGAACGGATTTTTAATAAAAACAAGGCAATAAATTTTGATATTCAAAAAAAAGAGGTAATTTTACATTCGAATTTTAACGGTTAAGTAGATGTTTAGGTTGTTGTGACGGCATTCACACGGCCGCGAAAAGGCCACCGAAAGGCTCTTTTCGCGGTCCGGAGCCGTCCAAAAAGTACGAACCCGGCTTTCAGCGCGCAGAAACATAGCTTAATCGAGCAAAGTAAAACAAACCAAGAAAAAGATAAATCCGATATGAACACGACATTCACCAAACTGACCGCCACCCTCGCGCTGCTGTTCGCAGCAGGAAGTCTGACGGCCGGCGAGAAGAGTTCGCTCGACGGCAAATGGAGGCTCGACTACTGGCCCCAGGGAGACACTCCGATCGTGTCGCCTGCCGACGCCCGGCAAGTCGAGATGAAAACCATCGACGCGACCGTTCCGGGGAACGTGGAACTGGATCTGCTGGCCGCGGGGCTGATCGAGCAGCCCGAAATCGGCAGCAATGTCTACGACCTGCGCCCGTGGGAAGGTTACCAATGGCGTTACAGCCGTACGTTCGCCACCCCCGAACATGCGGACGGCGACCGCATCCGGCTCAATTTCAACGGTATCGACTGTTATGCCGACATCTGGGTCAACGGCCGTCAGGTCGGATCGGCCGACAACATGCTCATCGAACACCGCTTCGATGTGACCGAAGCGCTGAAACCCACCGGCGAAGAGAACACGCTGGAGGTCTACATCCGCTCGTCGGTGATCGAGGGCCGCCAGTACATTCCGCCGACGATCAGCATCAATTTTGCACAAGTCGAATCGGTCTACGCACGCCGTGCACCCCACACCTACGGCTGGGACATCATGCCGCGGCTGGTGAGCGCCGGACTGTGGCGCAGCGTGGAGCTAGAGGTGCTGAAACCCGTGCATTTGCGTGACGTACACTGGTTCACAACCTCGGTGGATGTTCCGAACAAGCAGGCCACGGTCTTCCTGGACTACACGATCTCGCTGCCGACCTCGATGCAGGACGGCAGGATCACGACCGAATTTTCACTGAGCCGCAACGGCAAACAAGTGGCCATGTACCGCGCCAAAGTGACATCGCATGCCGCACGCCACATCCTCGGACTCGGGGATGTCGAGTTCTGGTGGCCTCGCGGCTATGGCGAACCGGCGCTCTACGACGCCGAGGTGAAGCTCATGGACGAAGCCGGCAATACACTCGACATCGACCGCCGCCGCATCGGCATCCGCACCGTGCGCCTCGATTTCACCCCGACCCACACGCCCGAGCATCCGGGCCGGTTCTGCTTCATCGTCAATAACGAGAAGGTTTTCGCCCGCGGCAGCAACTGGACCCCGATGGACGCCCTCCACAGCCGCGACACGCAATGGCTCGACCGCACGTTCAGCCTGGTTACCGACCTGAACTGCAACATGATCCGTTGCTGGGGCGGCAACGTCTATGAAGACACCCGCTTCTACGAACTCTGCGACGAAAACGGCGTAATGGTCTGGCAGGATTTCGGCATGGGATGCACGTTCTATTCGCAGCGTTACGAATTCGCCCGCGCCATCGAGCGCGAGGTGACCTCCGTGGTGATGAAACTGCGCTCTCACCCCTCGATCGCCCTCTGGTCGGGCAACAACGAAAACGACCAAACGCTGACGATCGGCACGTTAGCCCCGTTCCGCATCGATCCCAACCGCGACGTGGTGTCGCGGCAGGTGATTCCGATGGTGCTCTACGAACTCGACCCCTCGCGCAGCTACCTCCCCTCGTCGCCCTATTGGAGCGAAGAGGTCTGCCAGCAGGGTTACAGCACCGCCCTGTTGCCCGAAGACCACTTGTGGGGCCCCCGCGGCTACTACAAAGACCCGTTCTATACCAACGCCAACTGCCTTTTCGTCAGCGAGATCGGCTATCACGGCATGCCCAACCGGCCGAGCCTCGAAAAGATGTTCCCGGCCGAAACGGTCTATCCGTGGACTGACAAGAAAGAGTTCCGCTGGAACGAGGACTGGCTCACCAAAGCCGTACGCATCTTCAAGGAGTGGGGTTATACGCCCGAGCGCAATAATCTGATGATCAATCAGGTCCGCCTGCTCTTCGGCGAAGTGCCGACCGAACTCGACGATTTCATCTTCGCGTCGCAGTCGGTGCAGGCCGAGGCGATGAAATTCTTCGTCGAGATCTACCGCGGCAACAAATTCGCTCCGAAGACCGGCATCCTGTGGTGGAACATCCGCGACGGATGGCCCGTGATTTCCGATGCCGTGGTCGATTACTACTTCTCGCCCAAAATGGCCTACCATTTCCTGCGCAACGTCCAGCGCAACGTCTGCGTACTGATCAACGACGCCACGGACGGCAGCCACCCACTCGTCGCCACCAACGACACGCGCAACGCCGCCGAAGGCACGGTCCGCGTCAGCGATGCAGCTACGGGACGCGAAATCTTCCGCAGCAGCTACACCGTTCCGGCAAACGCCCGTGCGGAGATCGCCCGCCTGCCCGAAATGAAGGGTCAGGGCATCCTGCTGATCGAATACACGACACCCGAAGGCTCGTTCAAGAACCACTATCTCTACGGCCGGGCGCCGTTCAAACTGGACGAGTACCGCAAACTGCTCCGCAAAACGAAAATATACGATCTCTAAATACAAAAAATGGCTACAACGAACATGAAAGAGAACATCATCGGTGTTGACATCGGAGGCACCAAATGCGCCGTCACCTACGGCCAGCAGGAGGGCAACCGGGTAACGATCCTCGATAAGGAGTGCTTCCGCACCTCCGATGTCGCCCGAACCATAGAGCAGCTCAAAACCTGTATCCGGAACGTAATGGGGCGCCACGGCCTCGATGCGGGCAACACCCGGGCCATCGGCATCAGTTGCGGAGGCCCGCTGGACAGCCGCACGGGCGTGGTAATGTCGCCTCCCAACCTGCCCGGCTGGGACAACATCCCCATCGTCGGAATCTTCGAAAAGGAGTTCGGCATCCGCACCGCCATCCACAACGACGCCAACGCCTGCGCGCTGGCCGAATGGCAGTTCGGGGCCGGAGCGGGCACCCGCAACATGATCTTCCTGACCTTCGGCACGGGACTCGGCGCCGGACTGATCCTCGACGGACGCATCTACACCGGGACCAACGACAACGCCGGAGAGCTGGGACATATCCGCCTGAGCGATTTCGGACCCGTGGGTTACGGCAAATGCGGCTCGTTCGAAGGGTTTTGCAGTGGCGGCGGCATCCGCCAGCTGGCGCAGTTCGCCGTGAAAGAGCGTCTGCAAATGGGTGAAAAAGTCGCGTGGTGCCCCGAGGGCGATCCCGAAAGGATAGACGCCCGGCTGGTGGCCCAGGCCGCCGCGGAAGGCGACGTTCTGGCGCTGGAAATCTACCGCACTTCGGCGCGCTACCTGGGCAGGGGGCTGTCGATCGTCATCGACCTGATCAACCCCGAGATGATCGTCATCGGCAGCATCTACGCCCGCAACGAAAATCTGATGAAACCTTATACGGAGGAGGTCATCGCCCGCGAAGCGCTCTCCCACGCCCGGCGTGTCTGCCGCGTGGTTCCCGCAGCGCTGGGCGAGGCGATCGGCGATTACGCCGCGCTGTCGGTGGCCGCCAACGCATAAAACGATACGAAGATGAAACGGCAAATTATCGAACACAGCCTCCGCGAAGCAAACGACGCGCTGGCGGATTTCCTCGCCTCGCCCCGGACCCTTCCGACGATGGAGGCAATCGTGGACACGATGGCCGAAGCACTCCGCAACGGCTGCAAGATCATGAGCTGCGGCAACGGAGGCTCGCTGTGCGACGCCACCCATTTCGCCGAGGAACTCACCGGACGTTTCCGCGAGAACCGCCGTCCGCTGGCAGCCATGGCCATCAACGACCCGGCCTACATGACCTGCGTGGGCAACGATTTTTCGTTCGGGGACATTTTCGTCCGCTGGGTCGAGGCGTTTGGCAAACCCGGCGATGTCCTGCTGGCCATCTCGACCAGCGGCAATTCGCAGAATATCGTTACCGCGGCCGAGGCCGCCCGTCGTCTGGGTATGAAGGTCGTGGCGCTCACCGCCGAAGGTCCCACCCGTCTGTCCGAAACGGCAGACGTGGTGCTTCAAGCTCCCCGCACACCCCATTCAGACCGTATTCAGGAGATACATATCAAAGTTATCCACATCGTGATCGAGGCCCTCGAAAAAGAGCTCGGCTTCTGATCCCGAAAGATGTTACACCCTAAATTCCAACCTATTATGAAAAAAATCTTTTCCGCCATTGCCGTCCTGACGGCATTCGCAACAGCCGCCGTCTCATGCAGCGACGACGACACGAAGGACGACGAGAAAATTCCCGTCGCCGAAGTCAAGGTCACCCCGGCGACCGGCAGCGTCGTCGCAGGAACCACCCTCACCCTGAAAGCCGAAATCCTGCCTGAAAACGCCTCGGACAAGACCGTGGAATGGAGATCCCGCACGCCGGAGATCGCTACGGTCGATCCCGAAACAGGTATAGTGACCGGCGTCGCCGAGGGTGAAGCCGAAATTCTGGCGCTCTGCGGCGGCAAGAACGGCAAGGCGGTCATCACCGTCACCCCGGCCCCGATCCGTGTCGAAAAGATCGAACTTTCGAAGACCGAACTGGCCCTGTTCGTCGGCAAAACCGAGAAACTGACCTACACGATCAACCCCGAGAACGCCACCAACCAGGAAGCCGCATGGGATTCGAGCGACAAGACGGTTGCGACCATCGCCGACGACGGTACCGTGACGGCCCTGACCGAAGGTACGACGGACATCACCCTGACCATCGACGAGAAGACCGCGACCTGCAAGGTGACCGTTTCGAGTCCCGCTATCGAAGGTATAACAATACCCTACCTGAGCGAAATTCAAGGCAATACCGTCACAATGACCGCTCCGGGCTTCAAGGCCGGCGACAAGGTAAAGATCGAGGCGGTGGCCGGAGATGAATACAGCGCCGAAGCCGATGTCGCCAACGTAACCGCCCAGAATGCGACGTTCGAACTGCCTGCCGCCGCATCGCGCGACCGTTCCTACAAACTGACCGTGCTGCGCGGCGGCGTGAAACAGGCCGAAGCCTACTTGCATCCGGACGATCAATTCGTAGCGATACCCTATCATCTGGGCTATTACCTGACGGGCGAGGACGAAGTGGTTCCCACCGATCCCTCGATGCGTGCCAACGAAGAGGGTATTACCCGCCGCAGCTACATGCCGGGCAGGATCGTCGATTACAACGAGGAGACCAAAGAGTTCCGGGTATGGAAAAAGGATGCCGCCCTCGCCGGCTTCACCGCCGCGACGCTCGACCTCACCTATGCGACAGGAGTCACTTCGATCAAACCGCTGACCGACCTCTACGGGCCTCTGACGAGCGTGAACCGCGTCTACGTCGCCAACTCGTCGATCGAATCGCTCGACATGACCCAGTTCCCCAACGCCACGCTGCTGCACGCCTGGGGCGACGCAGGATCGGGGCTCAACAAGATCGCAAGCATCAATTTCGGCACTTATACCGATGACGAGCACGCCTGCAAAGTGACGCAGATGTATCTGTCCTCGCAGTCGCTCACCGGAACCATCGACCTGCGCAACTGCATCGCCCTGAACGAACTGAGGCTCGACGGCAATCAGCTCGAAGGCATCAACCTCGGCACGGCCAACGGCGACAGCTCGGACAAGGACCGCATGCTGGTCGTATATTCGATCAGCGCGAAAAACAACAAGCTCAAAGAGATCGACATCTCGAACTGCGGCCGTCTGCGCCAGCTCTGGCTCGACGGCAACAAGATCGAACGGGCTCGCCTGCTGAACAACGCCCTGGGCGAAGGCTACAACAGCCAGCGTCCCGACTCGTGGTTCCCCTACATGTACATCCTCAAAAACAAGGAGGACTTCACGATCACCTGGGCGACGGCCGCCGATGCCGAAGGCCGCGAACGCCATATCGACGTTGAACACTACTGGTACCGGAACCTGTCGTCCGCGAACAAGGGCGAGAATGGCGAAAAGCCCGGTTACGACAAATGGGTGGACAACAACCCCGTGATTCAGGCACTCAAAGACGGCTTCACCGTTACCGATTGGAGCTACGCACTGGAAGGTTACGACGGCGGCGGTGTCAAGATTAAACACACGCATACCACGATCGACGATCTCTGCCCTGCGGAACAGGATGCCGAATGATAAAAAACCGAATTACAAACCCTGAAAACAGACGATGAAACCCGTAATCAATTACCGACGTACCATCATCGCCCTGACAAGTGCCCTGTTGCTGGCGCTGGGATCGCTCCCGGCGTCAGCGCAGGTGCGTTTGCAGATGCAAGGCGACAAGACAGACATCGCCCGCTGGATCGACAGCCGCTTCGCCAAAGGCCAACTGCCGCCGTTCTCATTCATCCTGGACGAGAAGCCGTCGGAGGAGTTCCTCCGCTCGTGGCGCTGGAGCCGCACGGCGCCCGCATCGACGGACAAGGATGTCGTACTGCGCACGTTCACCTACACCGATCCCCGCAGCGGACTCGAAGTGGTCTGCGATGTCAAGGGGTACCCCGAGTTCCGGGCCGTGGAATGGGTGCTGCATTTCCACAATACGTCGGCAAAGAATTCCGGGCAACTTACACGCGTGAAAGTCGCGGATTTCGACATGGTCTACCCCGCCGCCGGAGCGCTGAAAATCCACTATGCCGAAGGCAACAAGATTTCAAAAGCCGACTATGCGCCCCGCACCGCGGAGTTCCGCACGGAGCAGCCGTTGCACATCGAACCCCACGGAGGCCGTTCGTCGGAGGAGGCGTTTCCCTTCTTCAACCTCGAATCCGAGGCTTCGCGGCAGGGCGTGATGGTCGCCGTCGGCTGGACCGGAACGTGGTTCGCCGACCTCGAGAAGCGTGACCCGAACCGCCTGACGCTGGCCGCGGGCATGCTGAACACCGATCTATACCTCTACCCGGGCGAGCAGATCCGCACGCCCTCGGTCGCCCTGATGTTCTGGAGCGGCGACCGCATGAACGGCCACAACCGTTTCCGCCGCCTCGTCCTCGCACACCATTCGCGCAAGGTAGACGGCAGCCCCTTCTACCCGCTTTGCAGCGCCTTCAACTACCGCGACCCGCAGCCCTGCGGCGAATATTCGTGCCTGACGGCCGACTGGGCCATCGCCATGGTCCGCCGCTACTCGATGTTCGAACTGACACCCGACGTTTTCTGGCTCGATGCCGGATGGCACACCGGGGCCGGCGATTTCCGGCACGGCAAGAGCTGGGCCAACACCACGGGCAACTGGACGGTCGATCGGGAACGCTTTCCCGAAGGGCTGAAACCCGTGTCGGACGCCGTGCACGAGGCCGGTGCTAAATTCATGGTGTGGTTCGAGCCCGAGCGCGTCGTAAAGGGCACGCAGTGGGCTACGGAACACAAGGAGTGGATGCTCGACACCGAATGGCCCGAAGGCTCGGAACAATCGACCTGGTACTTGTTCGACCTGGGCAATGACGAGGCGTGCGACTGGCTCTGCAAATACTACGGCGACCTGATCGAAGAGAACGGGATCGACTATTACCGACAGGATTTCAACATGCTTCCGGCCGGCTACTGGCGCGACGCCGACGAGCCCGGCCGCAGCGGCATCAAGGAGATCCGTCACATCGAAAACCTCTACAAATTCTGGGACTATCTGTTGGAACGCTTCCCCGGCCTACTGATCGACAACTGCGCCTCAGGCGGCAAGCGCCTCGACTGGGAGTCCATCGGCCGCAGCGCACCCCTCTGGCGCAGCGACTACTACCACTACGATGACCCTGACGGTTACCAATGCCACACCTACGGGTTGAATTTCTTCCTGCCGATACACGGCACGGGCATCCTGCTGCCGGACCAGTATTCGTTCCGCTCGAGCCTCTCGTCGGCGCTCCAGTGCAACTGGAAAGTCACCGAGCCGGGCGTTTCGGTCCTCGACATGCAGCAGCGCATCCGGGAATACCGCGACATCCGCGAATACTACTACGAAGATTATTATCCGCTCTCGGGAACGGGCGACCTCACGGGTTCCGACGTGTGGCTGGCCTACCAGATGCACCGTCCGTCGGACGACTCGGGCATCGTGGTCGCATTCCGCCGTCAAAATGCTCCCGACACGGAATACACCGTGCGCCTGGGCGGACTCACGCCCGACGCCTCCTATACCCTCGTGGACTGCGACACGCAGGCCGAAACCGTTCGTAGCGGCCGGGAATTGACAGAGGGGCTGACGCTCCGTCTCGACAATCCGAAGAGTTCGCTGCTGATAAAATACCGCAAAAACTGAAGCCCCACAAGCCATGAAACATTTGTTCAGACTACTGCTCGCAACACTCCTGCTGACCGCGGCACAGACCTCCGCCCAGTCGCGCCTGCGCATTCCCGCCAAAGGCGCCGAATGTGAAAAATGGGTCGCCGGAGCTTTCGCCAAAGGCAAGGTGCCGCCCTTCTCGTTCGTCTACGGAGGCGTGCCCTCGGGCAAGACGATCGCCAACTGGAAATACACCGCCGAAACGCTCCCCGCAACGGAGCGGAACGTCACCGAGCGCGTCTACACCTATACCGACCCCGCGACGGGGCTCGCCGTCGAGTGCCGCGTGAAGACTTTCGCGGATTTCAACGCCATGGAGTGGGTGCTCCGCTTCCGCAACGCCTCCGAGGGGAACACCCCGAAGATCGAGCAGGTGAAGGTCGTGGACATCACCCCCGAATCGACGGCCAAAGGGGCCTTCCTGCTCCACTACGCCGACGGAAGCCACGTCTCGAAGGCCGACTTTCACGCCCGCACGCGCGAGCTGGCCGTGGGCGACGAGCACTCGATGCAGCCACAGGGCGGACGCTCGTCGTCGCACGCCTTTCCCTTTTTCAACGTCCAACTGCCCACGGGAGGCATGGTCGTAGCCATCGGATGGACCGGTAACTGGAGAGCCGACATCGCACGCCCGGCGGCAAATGCCGTCAGCGTGGCGACCGGCATGAAGAACCTGGCCGCTTACCTGCTTCCGGGCGAGGAGATCCGCACTCCTTCGACGGCCATGCTCCTGTGGCAGGGTGACGACCGTATGGACGGTCAAAACCTTCTGCGCCGCTTCCTGCTGGCCCACCACCACCCCACGGCCGACGGCAAGCCCGCCGTGTTTCCGATCTGTTCGAGCTTCAACTACGGCGACCCCGCCCCCTGCAACGAATACACCTGCATGACGGCCGATTACGCCACGGCCCTCGTGAAACGCTACAAGCAGTTCGGCCTGCTGCCGCAGGTCTTCTGGCTCGATGCCGGATGGTACAGCAAGGCCGCCGACTGGAAGAACCACTACAACTGGGCCAACACCGTGGGCAACTGGTCGGTGGACAGCGCACGCTTCCCGCAGGGCCTCGGCCCCGTGGCCGACGAGGTCCACCGCGCCGGCTGCAAGTTCATGGTGTGGTTCGAGCCCGAGCGCGTGATGAAGGATTCCGACTGGGCCATGCAGCACCCCGAGTTCATGCTCGACGCCAGCGGCAAGGCGGCCCAGCCGGGCTGGGTGAAGCGCGGAAGCGTCGATTCGTTCCTCTTCAACCTGGGCGACCCCGTGGCCCGCACGTGGTTCTGCGAGCAGATCGCCAAGCTCATCCGCGACAACCGCATCGACTACTACCGGCAGGATTTCAATATCGACCCCGAAGGTTTCTGGTACGCCAACGACCAGCCCGACCGCGTGGGCATCTGTGAAATCCGCTACATCGAAGGACTCTACGCTTTCTGGGACTACCTGCGGGCCGAGTTTCCGGGCCTCGTGATCGACAACTGCGCCTCGGGAGGCCGCCGCATCGACCTCGAATCGACCTCGCGGTCGGCACCGCTCTGGCGAACCGACTACAACTACGGCGAACCGATCGGCTACCAGTGCCACACCTACGGACTGAACATGTGGCTGCCCGTACACGGAACCGGCACGCACAAGTCCGACGCCTTCACCTTCCGTTCAAGCCTCAGCGCCACGATCATCTACAACTGGAAGATCACCAACGCCGATTCGTCGATCCCCGAGATGCAGCGCCGCATGGCCGAATTCGCCGCCGTGCGCCCCTACTTCTACGAAGACTACTACCCGCTGACAGGCTACGGCGACATGACGGGCGACGACATCTGGCTGGCCTACCAGCTCCTGCGCCCCTCGGACCAGACGGGCTATGTGGTGGCTTTCCGCCGCGAACTCTCGCCCGACGAACGGAAAGTCGTGCGTTTCCGCGGACTGGAACCCGAAGCGACCTACGTGTTGGAAAACGCCGATAACGGCGACCGCGTGGAGGCCACGGGCCGGCAACTGATGGACGGTTTCACGATGAGCATCGGACAGCCCCGCTCGTCGTTGTTGATCAAATACGGTAAAAAATAAAGCCATGTTGCGCAAACTGTTTCTTTCATTGCTTTTCGCCGCCGGCTGTTTCCCGCTGTCGGCTGCACGTCCGGGTTTCACGCTTTGGCAACTGCCTCCGCAGGGACCGTCGCAGATGAACTCCTACGTAATCCGCACCGACGCAGGGCGCGTCGCAGTGATCGACGGCGGCACGGCGGCCGACGCCCCCTATCTGCGGGGGTTCCTCGCGGCGCTGGGCAACCGCGTGGAGTGGTGGTTCGTGACGCATCCCCACATCGACCACATGGGTGCCCTCACCGAAATCCTGCGCACGCCCGGTGGCATCGAAATCGGAACCATTTATCAGTCGCCGATGAACGACGCGCAGCTGAACACCGACCTCAATCGCCGAAAGCTGGCCGACGCCTACCTCGAAGCCCTCGCCGCCTCGGGCCTACGCGTAGAGAATCTGACGGAGCCGGGCCGGGAGATGCGTCTCGACGGACTGCATCTCAAAGTCCTGCAAGTCAACGACACGACGACGCTTGTCAACGCCTACAACAACGCCAGCATCGTGCTGCGGCTTTGGGACAAGCGCAAATCGCTGCTGATGCTCGGCGACACGGGCGAGGAGAGCGGCGACCGTCTGCTGCGCAGCGTTCCCCAGGAGGAACTCGACTGCGACTATATCCAGATGGCCCACCACGGGCAGATGGGCGTGCGCGAAGAGTTCTACCGCACGGTCCGCTTCCGCGCCTGCCTCTGGCCGACGCCCCTGTGGGTGTGGAACAACGATGTGGGCGAAGGCTACGACACAGCGTGGATGAAGACCCCCGAGACCCGCCGCTGGATGGACGAAAAGGGAATCACCGAGCACCACTGCGCCTGGCAGGGGCTCGTCAAAATCGAATAGACAAGCAAAAAACCTAACACCCTAAACCATGAAAAGCAACATTCTGCGTTACGCGATGCTGGTCTGCCTGAGTGCATCGGCAGTCACCGTATCGTGTTCGGAAAGCAAATCGGGCGAGACACCCGACGACCCCGGCAAACTGACGGCAATCACCCTTACGCCTTCGCCCCTCTCGCTGACCGTCGGGCAGACCGCTCAGCTGACCGCAACGGCCACGCCCGCAACGGCTTCGCTCGAAGGGCTCCGCTGGTCGAGCGAAGATCCGAAGATCGCCCGGGCCGGCGACGACGGAACGATCGAGGGTATCGCCGTCGGCAAAACGAACGTCAAGGCCAAGTGCGGCGACGTAACCGCCTCATGCGAAGTCACGGTTACCGCTGCGCCGATCGTGCTCGAAAAGATCGAGCTTTCGGTGACGTTCGCGTCGGTCGCAGCAGGCAAGACGCTGGACATCACGGCGAAACTCGTTCCCGAGAATGCCGCAGTAGAGGGTCCCGTCGTATGGAAAAGCGACGACACCTCCAAGGCGACCGTCGATCAGAACGGCCGCATAACGGGCGTCGCCGAAGGCCGCACCGTCATCTCCGCGACGCTCGGATCGGTCAGCGCCAGCTGCGACATCGAGGTTTATTCGCCTGCCGCAACCCGCGATTTCACGTTCCTGCAACTCAACCTCTGGGAAGGCATCGCCAACGTCGCCAACGGTCAGGAGGCGCTGATCAAACAGCTCGCCGAACTGAAACCCGACGCCGCATCGTTCTGCGAGTTCACCTCGGAGGATAACGCACGCACGATCCTGAGCGCCGTAGCCGACGAACTGTACAAACGCACCGGCATCCGCTACACCTACACCTGCAAGGGAGGCAGCGGCACCCGCGGCCTGCTGACACGCCACCCGGTGCTCTCGGCCGACGCCGTGAACGGCAACCTGTGGTTCTACCGCACGGTGATCGATTTCTACGGACAGCAGATGGCGCTCTACGCCTCGCACGCCTACCACATGTATTACGCCTGCTACCTGCCACGCGGTTACGGCGACGGCTCTTCGCCCTACGGATGGGACAAACTCGCAGACGGACCGATCACCGACGTTGATTTCATCCTCGAACGCGAAGAGAAGTCCGGACGCACGCAGATCGCCAGGGATCTCGCGGCCGACACCCGGACCCAGCAGGAACAGGGACGCCTTTGCATCTTCGGAGGCGACCTCAACCAGCCTTCGCATCTCGACTGGACCGAGGCGATGAAGGACAAGTACGAACACAACGGCTGCGTGGTGGCATGGCCCGTCTCGACGACTTGCTACGCCGACGGCATGAAGGATGCCTACCGGGAGGTCTATCCCGACCCCGCGACCCATCCGGCCGTGACGTGGCCCGTGCACAACAAGGACGCCCGAAAGGAGACGCAATGGGCTGCGGAGGCCGACGAACGCGACCGCATCGACTTCGTCTACTACCGTCCCGATGCCAAATTCGCCCCCAAAAAGGCTCAGATCATGGGTCCTTCGTCGATGATCTCCAAAAGCGCCGTGGTCGAGGACCAGTTCATCGACAAGGCCGAGGAGCTGATCGAACCCGTGGGCGGCGTATGGCCCAGCGACCACCGGGGACTCTTCATCACCTTCGAAGTGCAATTCCGCCAATAAAATCCTGAAAAACAACGGACACGATGATTAAAGCAACCATCCCGTTCCTCCTGCTCGCCCTATTCGCCTGCTCGAACTCCGACAACGATCCCGACTCCGGCAAGGAGCCGGGTCCGGCGCCGGGCGAGGTGGTTACATACGGCAACGAATCTCTGGTGGCGGTCGATCCCGCAGGCAAAGAGATCGCTTTCGACTATCGCGCCCCGCGCGACAAAAAGGTCGGCATCTTCTACTTCATCTGGCTGGGCGCCCACGGCTACGACACAGGCGACTATTTCGGCGGCGACATCATCCCGCCGAAGGCCACGGACACCCGGTCGCCTTACGACATCAGCGAACTGGAAAAAGGCCACAGCGATCCGGCCGACATTCCTTTCGGTCCCGGAGGCGCCATGCACCATTGGGGCAAGCCCTATCTGGATTACTACGTCTCCAACGACACGTGGGTGATCCGCCGCCACGCGCAGATGCTTTCGGAGGCAGGCGTAGACGTGATTTTCATCGACGTGACGAACGGATACGCCTATCTCCCGGTAGTCAGGACACTCTGCGACGTTTACAATCAGATGCTGCGCGAAGGCAATCCCCGACCGAAAATCTCGTTCATACTCAACACGAATCCCGCTCCGGTAGTACAGGAACTGCTGACGCTCTACGGCAACAGCGACTACGACCGCCTGTGGTACGAACTCGACGGCAAGCCGCTGCTCCTCGCACCTCCCGGAGACTACGGGGCCGGGGTTTCCGAGCGCCTCACGTTCCGCTACGCATGGTTCGACACCCAGTTCGGCTACGGCGGCCCCTGGTACGGCGACGGTACGAACCGCTGGGCATGGGGCGAGTTCTCGCCGCAACGCAACGTGAAGGAGGAGATTCCCGTCATGGCAGCAAGTCATCCTCTCTGGAACATCGGACGCAGCTACACGGGCAATTCGCCCGAAGACAAAGGCGGCCACCAGCCCGCGAACACCACAGCCGAACAGCGCGCCGCAGGAACCTATTTCAAACAGCAGTTCGAACACGCCATCGCGTGCGACCCCGATCTGATCTTCATCACGGGATGGAACGAATGGGTGGCCCAGCGGCAGATCAGCACAGGCCCTCAACAATTCATGGGCAAGACGATCAAAGCCGGCGAAAGCTATTTCGTAGACTGCTACAACCACGAATTCAGCCGCGACATCGAACCCTGTGCCGACGATTTCACAGACATTTACTATTACTACATGGCCGACTACGTGCGCCGTTACAAGGGCGTCGCTGCGATCGAGCCGGTGAATGAAGTCCACAAGATCGCCATCGACGGCAAATTCGACGACTGGGAGACCCTCGGGACCCGCTACAAGGATTACACGGGCGACACCCGGGCACGCAACCACTGGGGCTTCGGCTACAAGAACCTCAGTCTCACGAACGACACCGGCCGCAACGACATCTGCTACGCCAAAGTGGCCACCGACTGCAAATCGCTCTTCTTCTACGTGGAGACCGCCGATCCGATCACGCCCCGCACCGGGCGCAACTGGATGCGGCTCTTCATTTCGGTGAAAGGCAGCACGGCGCCGGCCTGGGAAGGATTCCAATGGGTCGTTAACAACAAGGTCACGGATGACACCCGAACCACGCTCCAACGTTCGAAGGGAGGCTGGGACTGGGAGGAGGCTGCGACGATCGACTATGCCGTGTCGGGCAACCGGATGGAGATCGCCGTCCCACTCCGGGAGCTCGGCATCGCCGACGTGCGCAACTTCACGGTCGATTTCAAATGGATCGACAACGCCGTGACCGACGGTGACATCCGCGAGTGCATGCGCGACGGCGATTCGGCTCCGGGCGACCGTTTCCGCTACCGTTATATATTCAAGTATTAATCCGACAATACCCCGATTCAACCATGAAACAGTTCCTCATGACCGCACTGCTCGCCGGATCGCTCGCAGCCTTCACCGGCTGCAAGGACGACGACGGCGGCAAATCGCAAAACTACCCCTCGCAAATCCCCGCCGCAGAGAAGATTCCCGTGGTGGCATGGCACGGCGTGCGCGCCTCTCACGCCAGCGTCGAACGTTTCCGCGAAGCCGAGCAGATGGGCATCACGCTCAACTACTCGCGCATGGGCAACGTCGAAACGGCACTCAAATGTCTCGACTACGCCGCCGAAACCGGTATCAAGCTCATCGTAGAGTGCGACGAACTCTATACGGAGAGCAAACGCATCGACGCCGTGAACCGACTGAAAGGGCACCCCGCGCTGGCCGGATACTTCGTCATGGACGAACCCCATCCGACGCAGTTCGCAAACATGTCCAAAATGATGTCCGACATCCAGCACGTGGACAGGAAGCATATCTGCTATGCGAACATCTTCCCCACGGGCGGCCCCGAACATTATGCGACCCTCGGCGTGAAGGACTACAACGAGTACATCGACCGCTACATGGCCGAGGTTCCCGAAATCACGGTCCTCTCGTTCGACAAATACCCGATCATCAAGGACCCGAACGTCGCGGACAGCCCGCGGCAGATCCTCGGCGAATGGTATCAGTGTCTCGAAATCGTCCGCGACCGCGCGCTCCGTTCGGGAATGGATTTCTGGAGCTTCATGCTCACTGTTCCCCACACCAGCTACCCGCAGCCGACGGTGGACGACCTGCGTCTGCAAGCTTACAGCAACCTCGCCTACGGCACGCAGGTGCTCCAATGCTTCACTTACTGGACCCCGACGGTAGAGAATCCCGAACTCTGGAAATACCGCAACGGGCCGATCGCCGAGGACGGTACCCGCACCGAGACCTACGACATCGTGAAATCGGTGCTCGACGAGATCCAGAAACTGTCGTGGGTCTTCCTGGACAACAAAGTAACGGGCGTCTACCACATCGGCACCCCGCTGCCGCTGGACACCCGCGCCCTGGACAAGCTCCCTGCCGAGATCACCGAACTGTCGGTGGGCCGCGAAACCAACACGGCGTGCATTTCGTTCTTCGAGAACCACGGCTACCATTTCATGATGGCGGTCAACACCGACATCAACGAAAAGTGCTACCTCAATGTCGGCACGCAGGAGCACGTGCGCCGCATTCGCAAGGACGGCTCCGTGCAGCCGGCCTCGAACGACCAGCGCACGCTGACGCTCGACCCGGGCGACATGGTGCTCTACATGTGGTAGCCGCCCGGTCCGCAGGACAAAATCCGGAAAAAACCGCACCCCGCACGGCTTTTTCCGGATTTTCTCGTATCTTTGTCCCGCAAGGTTTCGGAGCGGGGATCGCACGCACCCCGCCCGATGAAAAGGGAATCCGGTGAGAATCCGGAACAGTACCTGCTGCTGTAAGTCCCCTCCCCTCGCGGGAGACGACGGTTGCCGCACGCTATGCCACTGGCCGAAAGCCGGGAAGGCGCGGCAACAAGGACGAGTCAGAAGACCTGCCTTGACAAGGATTCGCACCCGCGGGTTTCGGGCAGAGATCGAACGGCAGCTTCGTCATACGACTTTTCCGTCCAGTCGATTTCACCGTCCGGAGTCCGGTGCATACGACTTAAAAATGGCAAGCTATATGATCCGGAATCTCTGTTTTTCAACGGCAGTCCTCCTCCTGGCGCTGCTCGCATCCTGCAACAAGGACGACGTAATCACGGACGGCGGACCCAAACCCGTCATCACGCTGGACAATCCCGACGGCATTTACCCGGTGAAGGTCGGCAAATCGGTGACGATCGCTCCGACGGTCGAGAATGCCGAAGGCGCCGTCTACGCATGGATTCTCGACGACGAACCGGCCGGCTCCGGACCGACTTTCACGTTCGAGGCCCGGGAAGCGGGCATCTATTTCCTCGTCTTCCGCGTCGAGACCCCGAACGGCAAAGCCGAAGAGGAGCTGCGCATCGAGGTGAACCGGCTGCTGCCCCCGGAGATCTCGTTCCCCGTCGGCGACGACCGGGTGATGGAGGTGGAAGCCGGACGCGAAACCGTCATCGCCCCCACGATCGCCAACGGCGACGGAGCGACTTTCGAATGGACGCTCGACGGTGAAAAGACCGGAACCGATGCGACCTACACGTTCAAACAGAGCGACTTGCGCGACTATCAGCTGACCCTGCGCGCCGAAAACGAAGACGGCGAAGACGAAGCGAGCGTCACCGTCCGGGTCGTGGAGCGTTTCACGGTGACAGCCGTTTTCCCGGCGCCCTCCCTCCGGTTCGGCAAGGAAGGCACCCGGAATGTATCGCTGGGCCGCACGCTCTACCTGCGTCCCGTCCTCGAACATTTCCACAATCCGACATTCGAATGGACGGTGGACGGAAAACCGGTCGCCGCCGAAGGCGACGGAGCCGTTTACGGCTTCAAATCGGCGGCGAAAGGCGATTATACGGTCGTCGTGAAAGTTACCGACGACGACGGCCAGACTGCGACAGCCACCGTCGCGGTGACCTGCTGCGACGACGAAATGTCGCACAAGCGTACCGGCGGAACCGGGCGGTTCTCGGACAAGGTCTACGAATACACTCCGGCTCCGGGGCAGTTCATCAACGAAAGCGGTTTCAAAGACATCACTTCGGCGGAAGCGGCCGCATCCAAAGCTCAGGAACTGCTCCGGCAAAACGCCGAGGAGAAAAAGAACTACTATGTGTCGCTGGGGGCCTGGGGCGGATATATCGTCGTGGGATTCGACCACAGCATCGAAAACAAGGGCGGCGACGACTTTTCGGTCACGGGCAACCAGTTCGCCCAGTCGTCCGAACCGGGCATCGTGTGGGTCATGCAGGACACCAACGGCAACGGGCTTCCCGACGACGAGTGGTACGAGCTCAAAGGTTCGGAATACAGCAAACCGGAGACGCTCACGTCCTACGCCATGACCTACTACCGCCCGAAGAGCGCCGGCACGGACATCCAATGGAAAGACAACCGCGGCAATGCGGGCAAAGTCGAACGGAACAGCAGCCACACACAAGAGAGCTACTACCCGGGATGGATCGACGCCGAGAAGTACACGCTCTACGGCACGCGGCTGGCCGCCAACACGACGCGCCATCCGATCACGGGCGACTACTTCAAACGCCCCCCCCACTGGGGGAAAAGTCTGCCCCTACGACTGGGGATACGCCGACAACGCAGGCAACGACCAGGCCACGGGAGAGATTTCCGACGGCGACCAGCGCAAAAACTATTTCAGAATCTCCAACGCGGTGAATGCGGACGGCAGCGCCGCCAACCTCAAATACATCGACTTCATCAAGGTCCAGACCGGCATCAGCCAGAATTCCGGAGCGTTGGGCGAGGTTTCGACCGAGGTGTTCGCCTTCGAGGATGAGAATCTCTGAGAACACACCTGAAACAACAAGAGCGGCAGACTTTTCGGAAAAGTCTGCCGCTCTTGTTTCGGCCGGATGTATCAGAAGGTAAATTCGTGAACGCCGCCGGACACCGTAGCGACGATCTCTCCGCCGACCCGGATGTCGGCCGTCGTATTGGCCGGAATGGTGACTTTCAGCGTCACGCAGCCGCCGCACCGCCGCCACTCCGAGCGGATTTCACCGCGCACCGAGTCGTAGGAAGCCGCTGCCCAGTCGAGTGCCTCGACGAAATGAGGAGCGATGACGATGTGTCCGAACCCGGGGTCCGCCGGATCGAAATTGATGCCCGCCAGGTCGTTGACATACCACGCGGCGACATCGCCCAGGAAAACATGATTGATCGAGGCGTCGCGCCACTCGGGCGAGAGCATCCACGTCTCGGCCAGCGTCGTGAAGCCCTGGCTGACCCACCAGCCCCACGAAGGGCCCTCGGTCTGAGAGGCCATTTTATAAGCTGTCTCGACATGCCCGTAGCGAGTGAGCATACGCAGCACCGTCTTGCTGCCGATGGTCCCGAAATCGAGGAAATAATCGTTATCGGCGATCATGCGGGCGAGGTTGTCGGCCACGCGCTGCGCGTCGCTTTCGGGAACGATGCCCAGATAAAGCGCCACACCCTGCGCGGCCTGCGAACCGTTGGCATAAAGGCCCTTTTCAGCGTCGTAGTATTTCGTGTTGATCAGTTCACGCAGCTGTGCGGCCTTGCGGGCATAACGCTCGCCGTCGCGGCCCAGCAGTTCGGCGAAACGGGCCATCAGCACGTTGTCGTAGTAATAGAAACAGGTCGAGGTGTAGTCGGTCGGAGTCTGCGTTCGGTAGAAAACCCAGTCGCCGATGCCGTAGGTCACGCCGCCGTCGGCCTCCTCGCGCGTGGCGAGGTATTCGAGGTAACGCTCGCAGACGGGCCACATCTTCTCGACGGGACGCAGGTCGCCGTAATAGTTGTAAAGCGTGTAGGGGATGATGAAGGCCGAAGCGTCCCACACCGGGCCGATCCAGTCATCGTACCCCCACCCGGCCGTGGGAATGATGCCCGCAAGGCGTCCGGCCTCGTTCTGGTTGTCGATGAAATCGTCGAGCCACTTCTCATAGAAGGCCATTCCGTCGTAGTTGAGCAGCGCCAGGTCCATGGCCAGATAGCCGTCGGCCGTCCAGCCGTTCTTCTCGCGCTGGGGGCAGTCCGTGGGAATCGACGTGAGGTTGTTGAGATAGGTCCGGCGCGTCATCTCCCAAATGCGGTTGAACAGCCCGTTCGAGCAGGAGAATTTCCCGACCGAAGATACATCGGTGTGCATGAAACGCGCCGTGAGGCTCGTCTTGTCGAGTTTCACCGGGGCGCTCGACCGCAGTTCCACATACTGGAATCCGTGGTAGGTGAAATCGGGCGTCCACGTCTCGCGGCCTTCGCCTTTCAAAATATAGGTGTCAGTCTGGAAATCGTAACCCGGCAGGGGCTTATAGTAAATATCGAGATTGCGCATCTCGATGCGCCCCGAAGGCTGCACGAATTCGCCGTGGGTCATTGTGATCTGCGTGCCGCGCTCGCCCTCGATCTCCAAGCGGCAGAGGCCCGTAAGGTTGACGCCGAAATCGAACACCCAAATCGTGTCGCCGAACGAACGAACCCCGACGGGCTCCGTCTCGCACGTGGCCCGAACAGCGGGCATCGACTGGGCTTTCAGCAACGGTGAAGGGGCCGCGACTTCGACGGCCTGCGCCCACGCCGAATCGTCGAATCCGGGACGGTCCCAGCCGGGAATCTCCCTGCGGGCGTCGTAAACGTCGCCGCTGTAAATGTTGTTCGAGAGGTAAGGACCGTCGGCCGTCGTGCGCCACGAACCGTCGGAGCAGACGACCTCGTGCGTACCGTCGGCATAGTCGATGTGCAGTTCGCAGATCATCCGCGCACGTCCGCGCCAGCGGGCCACCTCGAAACTCCACGTGGCGACGGGCTGGATGGCATTGTAAAACCCGTTGCCCAGCACCGCCGAAAGGACATTCTCGCCCTCGCGGAGCCGGTCCGTAACGTCGTGCACGGCATAGAGATTGCGCTTGTCGTAATGGGTGTAACCCGGGTCGAGGAGATTTCCCGAAACGGGTTCACCGTTCAGGCTCATTTTCGCATAGGCCGCGGCGCTCACATAGAGCCGGGCGCGCTCGACGCCCGACCGCACGGCGAACGCCCGCCGCAGCATCGGCGCGGGGACGAAATCCTTGTCATGGGCATCGGTGATCCAGCGGGCCTGCCATTCGGAGGTCTCCATCAGGGCGGTTTCGAACTCCGCAACGGGCGATACGATCCGCCGGCCGCCGGCGTCGGGTATCTGCTCGCCGTTTACCTGAGACAAGCAGTCCGCCGTCGGGCATCGCGGCAAAAGGACGGCTGCCGGCGATCTCCCCGGAATTCCAGATGTCGGGAAGGTCCAGTTTCTCGGGCGCCGTAGCCACACAGAGGCGGTAACCGGCCTGCACGAACGCATCGGCATCTTCATAAGTCCAGGTAAAGCGGGGCGACGGAGTGTCCACCGAGATCGGCGAAGCGAGATATTCGCAGCGCATGTCGGCGATCGCGGGACGCTTCCCGCAGGAACCCGCCAGCAGCGGCAGGCAGTACAGCGCGAGCCAGCGTCCGGCGGTTCGGAGATTTGCAACATTCATCGGATCAGAAAATTATTGGGGTTTTACAGATTTCAGGCTTCATTCCCGACAACATCCGCACAGAAGCCGTCGCTGCCGACGCCGAAGCGGCGGCGGTACTCGACGGGAGTCATCCGCAGATGGCGGCGGAACATGTTGGAAAAATAGGAGGCGTCGCCGTAATTGAGCCGGAAGGCGATCTCCTTGATGCTCATGGCCGTTCCCGACAACAGGCGGCAAGCCTCCTGCAACCGCAGTTCCTGCATGTAACGAGCCGGAGAGATGTTCGTGTAGTCGCGGAACATCTTGCGGAACCACGAATAACTCATGTTCACCCGCCGGGCCACCTCGTCGGGCGAAATGTTGGCGTAAAGCTCCTCGCGCATGATGCGCCGCGCGCGGTCGATCTGCCTCACCACGTCCAGCGACACGAACTGGTGATTCGCATGGTAGTACATCGTCATGCCCAGCAGCAGGTTGGCGATGCCGGCGAGATATTGCTGGTAGGAGGAGCGTTCGTTTTCGGCTACCTCGATGGCCTTGTCGTAAAGGGCCGTGATCTCCTCGCGGACCCCCACGCGGAACACCTCGCGGCTGTCGTCGAAGAAGTCGTTGCGGAAGCGCGCGTCGATGTTCGGGCCGCGGAAGCCGATCCAGTACTCGTGCCACCCCGTTTCGCGGTCGGGCATGTAGCTGTGCCAGCGGTTGGGGCGCAGCAGCACCATGTCCCCGGCGCCGATGCCGATGCGCTTGCGGTCGGGCCCGTAGAACGAGCCGCGGCCCGAGGTGATATAGAGCAGCTGGTAGCTCTCCAGAACACGCCCTTTTCCAACGTCAAAATAGAAACCAGAGGGGTGTCCGACCCGCGGAGGATAGGTCTCGTAGCCGGCGGCGACGGACTCGCTGCCCACGGTATCGACCGTGATGCCCCACGTCTGGTCCTTTTCGCTGCTCACCAAGTACTTATGATTGTTCACAGGTTTCATACGGCAGGTTGCTGAAACGGAAAAGCTGTTTGTTTACACAAATATATATAAAAATCCGCGACCGGTGTCACCCCCTCCGGAGGCAAACCGCGAGAAAGATCAAAAAACAAAAGTCATCCATCATATTACAACGTTGAAACGACGAAAAAATGAGTTGTTTTGTACAACCCAAAAATCACAGACCGAAACATGCAACCCAAACACTTCGTCGCCTTCGACCTGGGGGCCACCAGCGGCCGCACCATTCTCGGCTCGCTCCGGGACGGAGAGCTCGTCCTCAAGGAACTGACCCGTTTCCCGAATACCATCCTGCCGCTGGGCGGCCATTATTACTGGAATATCTTTTCGCTCTACGAACACCTCTGCGAGGGACTGCGCGCCGCCGCCCGCGAAGGGGTCGAAATCGCCTCGGTCGGCATCGACACCTGGGGCGTCGATTTCGCCTTCGTCGGCAAGGACGGCTCGCTGCTGGGACTCCCCTACGCCTACCGCGACCCGCACACCGACTGCGCCCCCGAGGAGTATTTCTCCAAGGTGCTGCCCCGGGAGGAGGTCTACGGCGCGACAGGCATCCAGATCATGCAATTCAATTCGCTCTACCAGCTCTACGCCATGCAGCGCGACCGTTCGTCGCAGCTGGCCGCCGCCGAGCGGCTGCTCTTCATGCCCGACGCCCTGTCGTATCTGCTCACCGGGGAGATGGTCACCGAATACACCATCGCCTCGACCTCGCAGCTGCTGAATCCCCGCACGAAGCGCATCGAAGCGCGCCTGCTGGAGAAAATGGGCCTTTCGCCCGAACTCTTCCCCCCGATCGTGATGCCGGGCCACCGGATCGGCACGCTCCGCGCCGAACTGGCCGCCGCCTGCGGACTTCCGCAGCTTCCCGTAATCGCCGTGGCGGGCCACGACACCGCGTCGGCCGTCGCCGCC
>OGPU01000571.1_pt1 | contig 40592 bp, 24 predicted proteins | sample 1552991 | NCBI WGS metagenome assembly OGPU01 (sample SAMEA2580296, study PRJEB22360) | human gut metagenome | biome: human gut; feature: human-associated habitat; material: faeces | place: Denmark | collected 2008/2010 | reverse complement strand
GCCTGCAGAAGTACTGGCAGTCCGGCCTCTCCGCAGGCGCGGTCAAGGAATAATCGCAACGGTCGCATGCTGAAATTTCGGTAAAGCGCATACCGATTTTTCGGCAATCGTCCGAAAAGAACAAAAAATAAGACCTCGGGGGTGTTATCGTGAACATCCCCGGGACCATCTCAAATATCTTAATAAATATATATACTAGATTTTATAAAAAGATTTTACGAAAGCTTTCGAAGGGAAGCTGTCGAGCTGGCATCCTCAGCGTTATAGCGGATGCCATACGCACACAAAGGAGTAATCCATGCATCGCACGTTCAAATGGCCGGAACTGCTGACCGACAACGGCAAAGGCATCGCATACGGCGGTGATTACAATCCCGACCAGTGGTCGGAAGACGTGTGGGACGACGACGTCCGCCTGATGAAGCAGGCCGGTGTCAACACCGTGGCCGTGGCAATTTTCAGCTGGGATCGCATTCAGCCGGAAGAAAACCGTTGGGATTTCGGCTGGCTCGACCGTATCATCGACAAGCTTGGCAAAGCCGGCATTGCGGTTGACCTGGCATCCGCAACCGCAACCGCACCGCTGTGGCTGTACGAAAAGCACCCGGAAGTGCTTCCGCAAGACAAGTTCGGTCACCCCGTCAATGCTGGATCCCGCCAATCCTGGAGCCCAACAAGCCCGGTATTCAAGGAATATGCTCTCACCCTGTGCCGCAAGCTGGCCGAACGCTACGGCACCAATCCGTACGTCACCGCATGGCATATGGGCAACGAATACGGCTGGAACAACCGTTATGACTACTCCGACAACGCGCTCAACGCATTCCGCCTGTGGTGCGAACGTAAATACGGCACCATCGAAAACCTCAACAAAGCATGGGGCACTACCTTCTGGGGTCAGGAAATGAATGGATTCCACGAAGTGCTCATCCCGCGCTTCATGGGTGCCGATTCCATGGTGAACCCCGGTCAAAAGCTTGATTTCGAACGCTTCGGCAACGATATGCTGCTCGACTTCTACAAGGCCGAACGTGACGCGATCGCCGAAATCTGCCCCGACAAGCCGTTCACCACAAACTTCATGGTTTCCACCGACCAGTGCTGCATGGATTATGCTGACTGGGCCAACGAAGTGAATTTCGTGTCGAACGACCACTACTTCCACGAGGGCGAATCGCATATCGACGAACTGTTCTGCTCCGACGCTTTGATGGATTCCCTCGCGCTCGGCAAGCCATGGTATGTGATGGAACACTCCACTTCGGCCGTACAGTGGAAGCCGCTCAACGCACGCAAGCGCAAGGGCGAAACCGTACGAGACTCCATCGCGCACGTGGCCATGGGCGCCGACGCCATCAATTTCTTCCAGTGGCGTGCCTCAGCATTCGGCGCCGAATCCTTCCACTCCGCGCTCGTGCCCCATGCGGGCGAAAACACCAAACTGTTCCGTCAGGTGTGCGAACTGGGTGCAGCGCTGAAAACCCTCGGTGACGCTGGCGTGCAAGGCACCGAACTGGAACTCTCCGACACGGCGATCCTGTTCAGCGCGGAATCCGAATGGGCCACGCGCTCCGAAACCCTGCCAAGCATGAAACTCAACCATTGGCATGACGTACGCGACTGGTACCGCGCGTTCCTCAACGCGGGCACCCGCGCCGACATTGTGCCTCTGAAATACGATTGGAGCTCGTACAAGACCGTCATATTGCCGACTGTGATCATGCTCAGTGCCGAAGACACGCAGCGTTTGGCCGATTTCGCAGCCGCAGGTGGCCGTGTGGTCATCGGCTATGCAACCGGACTGATTGACGAGAACTTCCACACTTGGCTCGGCGGATACCCGGGAGCCGGCGATGGCTTACTGCGTGAAATGCTGGGCATTCGCGGCGAAGAATTCAATATTCTCGGCACCGAAGCCGAAGGTGATCCCGCTGAGATTCGTTTGAGTTCCGGAGCGGTCACCCGCCTGTGGCAAAACGACGTGAACGTCGACGGTGAACATACGCAGGTGCTGGCCTCCTACGAAGGTGAGGAAGCCGACGAATGGGAGCTCGACGGCACTGCCGCAATCACCTGCAATCCGTACGGTTCCGGCGAAACGTACTTCGTTGGATGCGACCTCAACGTGGCTGATCTCACGCAATTCGTGAGCGCCAATATCGTGGAAGATTCCGCAAATCCGGCCAATCCAGACGTGCTGCACACCGTGCGCAAGTCCGCAGACGCAACCTTCGATTTCTACCTTCCGCGAGGCAAGAAGGAAATCGCATTGCAGGGCATCGACGGCGAACCGGTCTACCTGTTTCAAACGGAAGCAGGGGAGCGGGCGGGCAGCTATACCGTGCATCGCAACGGCGTGCTCGTCGTAAAGCGCGCGTAATCCCGCATGATTCCGCGTGATTGATTGCGTGACCTCACGTAATCTCACCAATCTCACCAACCTCACATAACCCAGGCCCGCCATACTGAAACTTCAGGTGGCGGGCTTGCTATAACTGGTAAACTTTCACCGGCATATCGAATGATCCTGGAGATGAACATGGGCGAGTCAAAGCTGGGGCCGAAAGCGGATAGGAAGCGTGTCACCCTGCGAGACGTGGCCGAAGAGGCGGGCGTTTCGCTCAAAACCGCATCCAACGTGATCAACCATTCCGGGCGCATGACCGACTCCACGCGAGAAAAAGTGCAGGAAGTCATCGACCGCCTCGGATACCGCGTGAACGTGGCCGCACGAAATCTCAACCGCGGCAAAACCGGCTTCATCACACTCGCCGTGCCAACCCTAACCGCTCCCTACCTGTCGGAGCTCGCCAATCGCGTGATCGATGCGGCCCGTGGCTACGGCTATTCCGTATACGTCACCACGTATGCCGAAGGATCCGCCAAAGGTGCGCAATCATTACTGCGGAACTTCAACACCACCGTCTCCGACGGCATGATTCTATCGATCTCCGAAGTAGAAAACCTTGAGGCGGCGGACCTAGACGTGGACTATCCGCTCGTATGCGTAGGCGCGCGATCCACGCACGGCAAAGCCGACCACGTTACCCCCGACGATATTCAGGAAGCCCGCCTTGCTGCCGAATACCTGTTAGATCATGGAGCAACTCGACTCGCGGTGGTGGGTTCTCGAACCGAACCGGAACACATTGATTCCGTACGAGACGCCATTGAAGGCAACGCGCAACTGCGACTCCGCGGCGTGCTTGAAGCATGCGCCGTGCGAGGTATCGAATTCGATTCGCGATTGGTGATGAACACGGGCCAGGATTGGACGATCGGCTCCGGCGCTCGCATTACGCAACAGCTCATCGATTCCGGAATTCCGTTCGACGGGATTGTGGCATTCAACGACCAGCTTGCGTTGGGAGCGCTGTTCACCTTGGCTGCGAACGGCATTTCCGTGCCCGACCAGATGCAGGTGATCGGCTTCGACAACATTGAAGAAGCCGCCTATTTTCAGCCTCCGCTGACCACCATGGATTCCTGCCTTGACTGGATTGCGCCGACTGCGGTCAGCCGTATTCTCGACCGGATTGACGGCACGCGCACGCTTGAACCGAGCTGCATCACCGTGCAGTCGCGCGTGATCGCCCGCGCCACCACTCGCGTGTAGCTGACCTGACGCCTGCACAACTCCGATTTCAAGGCCAATTCCGGACTTGCGCAGACGCAGAACAGGGCTTGTTTAGACAGGAATTAGCTTCAGTTTGCCGGCAATTCCTGTGCGGGGCAGCCGTGCAGCACGGAAAGCATCGCTCGCTTTTCCTGCGTGGTGACGGTCAGTCCGTACTTGTCTTTCACGCCAATCTGCCGAGCCACGTAATCGCAACGGTATTCGCTGTTCGTCGGTAGCCAGTATGCGGCCGAAGCGGAACCCTTCTGCTGATTCGCCGGCCCATCCACGGCCAGTAGATTGTACATGTCATTGCCGAATTGGTACAGCTTCGTATGATCCCACGTGTTCGCGCCCGACTGCCATGCATTCTCCAACGCGACCACATGGTCGATCTGCACCGCCGAAGACGTTTTCACTCCGCGCACGAACTGAATGGTCTGACCGGTATATGGGTCATCGAGTGTACCCGACGCAACTTGGCAGCTGCGGCTGTTCTTATATTGCACGTCCGTTAAATCGCGGGCGAGCACATCTTCGCGCACGTCGCAACCATTGCCGTCGTTGTCGGTTTCTCGGAATCCGAACGCGTCGCGATCATATCCGGCTTTGCTGGGATTGTCGTCAACCGTAAGTTTTTCCAACGTTTCCGCGGCAGCGCCGGTTGCCGTGTATTCGCCGGTAATCTCACCTACGGTCGGATTGACTTTCGGCAGAAGCATGCCGATAGTGACGCCGATTACCGCAACGACGACCAGCAGAATGAGAATGCGTTCCAGCGGACCGTCAGCATTAATCCAACTTTTTTTGAACCGTTTGCCAGCCCGCTGAATATCACGCACATCTTGCTCAATATTCCGATAATTATAAGAATTACGATTATTCTTTCGTGCCATAAGTATTGAAATAATACATGCAACACACTGAAATTGCGGAATTGGGAATATCAGGCGTAAGTGAACGTCATTGGATCATGACCTGCGCGCGTCGGACCATCAAGCGCGTCAATCGCGGCATGCTCTTCAGGAGCAAGCGCGAAACCGAACAGATCAAGATTCTGCTTCTGTCGTTCCGCATGCGTCGACTTGGGGATGATGATTGTTCCATTTTCGATATGCCAGCGCAGAATCACCTGTGCCGGGGTGACCTCGTGCGCAGCTGCGATACGTTCGATCGTGCCATTTCCAGCGTTCAAATCAGCGCCGCGGGCCATCGGCGAATACGCTTCCACTGCAATGCCGTGCGCCTTGCAGTATTCCACAACCTCGCGCTGATGCCAGGTTGGGTGCAGTTCGATCTGGTTGACGGCCGGATATTCACCGGTTTCCTCATGCAAGCGGTCAAGATGTTCGGGCATGAAATTGCATACGCCCAGTGTGCGCACGCGGTTTTCCGCACGAAACTCCTGGAATGCCTTCCACGTCTCACCGGAACGCCAGTTGAACGGCGTCGGCCAGTGCAGCATGTACATGTCGACATAGTCGAGTTGTAGCAGACTAAGCTGGCGGTCGAACGCTTTGCGCGCGCTGTCATACCCCTGTTCCGAATCACGCAGCTTCGTGGTCACCCACAGATTCTTGCGATGCTCGCCTTGCGTGAAGCCCGCATTGCGCAACGCACGCCCCACGCCAGCCTCATTGTTGTATCCCGCGGCACCGTCGATGTGCCGATAGCCGGCTTCCAGCGCGCTCTCAACTACGGGAGTAACGCCCTCATCGTCGATGCGCAGCACGCCCAAACCGATCTGCGGAATCAGATTGCCGTCGGAAAGCGTAACCATCGGAGTATGGAAAGTAGCCATGGAAACAACCCCTTGAATCGAATATGCGATGTTCTCCACACCAGTTTAGCGGGAGGCGTAACGGCCGTAACAATTCCATGCAGGTAAGCGCTATAACATTGCGCGGATATGGAGGACAATATGGATTCAAAGAATGCAATAACTACTCCGCAACCACAATCTCACCAGCATTACGGGCATGCGCTTGCCGGCATGCTTGGTCCCGCTTTTGTGGCGTCCGTCGCCTACGTGGACCCCGGCAATGTGGCTGCGAATATCACATCCGGCGCGCGGTACGGCTATTTGTTGGTATGGGTGCTGGTGCTCGCCAATTGCATGAGCGTGCTTATTCAATATCAATCCGCGAAACTTGGCATTGTCACAGGAAATAGTCTTCCGGAAATCTTAGGGGAACGACTTGGCGACGGCGGCCGATTCATGTTTTTCATGCAAGCGGAAGTTATTGCCATCGCAACTGATCTTGCAGAAGTAATTGGTGGCGCAATCGCACTGAAACTATTATTTGGACTACCACTTTTTGTCGGCGGATGCATAATCGGGATTATTTCGACAGTACTATTAATATTTCAAAAAAGTGCAACGCATCATATTTTCGAAAGAATGATAATCGGATTACTGCTAGTGATCACGTTTGGTTTCATTGCAGGACTTTTTATTGATCCACCAAATCCAGTGCAAGTTTTACAAGGTCTTGTTCCGCATTTTCAAGGAACGGAAACGGTTTTGATGGCGACTTCCATGCTGGGTGCCACGGTGATGCCGCATGCGATTTACCTGCATTCCACGCTGGTGAACGATCATTATGCGCCAGGACAGCCAAAACCGAGTGTGAAAACTCTGTTGCATGGCAGTAAAATAGACGTGTTTTGGGCATTATTGCTTGCGGGATCGGTGAATCTTGCGCTATTGATTCTTGCAGCAAATTCACTGCATGGCATGACCGGTACGGATACGATCGAAGGTGCGCAACAAGCCATCGAACAGGTGCTTGGGCCGGTGATAGGCACGATTTTCTCGGTCGGACTGCTGGCTTCCAGCCTGAGCTCCACATCGGTCGGCACGTATGCCGGTGCCGAAATCATGCATGGACTGTTGCGGATCAAAGCGCCGATGTGGGCGTGCCGCGTGGTGACGCTTGTGCCGGCATTGGTTGTACTGTGGTTTGCGAAGAATCCGACGGAGGCGCTGATCATAGGGCAGGTGGTACTGTCGATCGGCATTCCGTTCGCGATCATTCCGCTGATGAAATACACTCACGATAGCTCATTAATGGGCGATTATGTGGATGGTCCGGTGAAATTCGCGATCAATATGGTAGTTGTTTCGCTGATTGTTGCGCTTAATGTGATTCTCGTCTTCCTCACGCTTTCCGGCCGCTCCTAGGTGCAGATTGCGGATGCTGGCTAGGAGCGGCCGTAATTGTAGACGGTGAATGTTCCTTTGTTGAATCGCTTGGTTTCGTACAGCGCCAGGTCGGCCTGTTTGACGCATTGGCCGAAATCCACGCCGCCTCTGGTATCTTCGCCGTTTTCTCCATCCGTGTTTCTGCTGATATCCCTGTTTCCGCTGATGCGGATGGCGGCAATGCGGCACACGCCTACGCTGCAATGCACGTCTTGCCCCGTGCTGTTCCGAGGCGCGTGTCAACTGTTGGAAGAACATGCCCAGCGTGGTTTCGAGCACCTGTTCGCTGGCGGTGTTTCGGATGAGTGCTATGAATTCGTCGCCGCCGTATCGGCAGATGATGTCATCTTGCCAGTAGATGTGCCGAAGCTGGGATGCGACCTCGCGGATCCAGAAATCGCCGACTGTGTGTCCGTATGTGTCGTTGATGGTTTTGAAATCGTCGATGTCGACGAATATCAGCATCGCTTCGTCGTGCGAATCCATGCGGTCGAAGTATTTGCGCATGCGTTTATATCCCGCTTCTTTGTTCAGCAAACCGGTCATGCCGTCATGTTCGGCTTCGTACCTTGCTTTTTCGTAGGCGGCCTGTTGCGAGTAGAATCGCAGGTTCAGTTCCACGGTGTCCATGATGAACATAATCTGTGTGGAAATCACGATCGCCAAACATTGCAATGAAAAACCGTATGCCAGTGCTTGGTAGATGGTCGCCAATACTGGTAGTACGAAGAACGACATCATGGAAAGGAAAGTAATGCGATCAAGATTCTTGCGATATGAGATCAGCATGAAGAGGCATAATGCGATTCCCAAGACCGCAATTGCTTGCGAAAGAAGATAGAAATTACCGCGATGGTAAAGATTGTGGTCATCGAAATAGTAGAAAAGACCAGTGAATTGTGTAATGATAAGTAAGAGAATTCCAATTACGGATAATGCGTAGACGGTATGCAATGCGGCTGGTTTGCGATGCTGATTTTTGCTCACTGTCAACCAAACATAGGTTGCGAAGAAACTCATGAAAATATAGTTGATGCAGAATACTGAGAAATTGCTTATGCGAACCATATAGTATGCGGTTTCGCCTGCATCTGCGTGAAAATACCAGCTGAGCGCGTCGGCTCCAAGAAGAAGCATGCAGGCGATCTGCATGAGTATTTTGATGCGAGTTCGTTTGGTTTTTCGTGGTGTTGCAATGAAAATTCCGCCTGCGCAAATCAGGCATATGACAACACCCCACAACTCCATGCAGATGTGGAACATGGCCCTGACTGTCATTATCCTCCACCCCCCCCGACGCTGCCTGCGTCGAAAACTTGCCTATCTCTTGCGTGTGTCATGATACCTCTAAATAGGGGGAGCGTTACCCCGAAATGACAAAAACAGAAATCCGCGGCGAATATCCATGCCTCTGTCATACGGGCTATATATAGTTTGTGCGTTTGAATGTGGAGAAGGTGATTGATGTCAGCGAAGCGAAGCATGTCCCGAGCGCTTGCTCGAGAGGAATCATATCAGAACGGTCATTTAACGCGTACGGCGTTTATTTCCATTGCGGTTCTTACATTTATTACGTTCGTCGGTAATTTCACGCAATTGCAGTTGAGCGCCGCGTTGCCGACGATCGTCAGTGATTTTGGTATTTCCGTTACGACCGGTCAGTGGCTGACGTCGATTTTCCAGCTGGTCATGGGCGTGATGGTGCCGCTTACGGCATACCTTACGAGACGTTTTTCGACGCGCGAAATCGTGCTTGTTTCCATGGTTGTGTTCACGATCGGTTCACTGTTCGCTTGGCTTGGTCCAACTTTTTTGATGGTGCTGATCGGGCGTTTGCTTGAGGCAGTTGGCACGGGTGTGATGTGGCCGGTGTTGCAGATTACGGTGTTTTCGATTTATCCGCTGTCTCGCCGTGGTTTCGCAATGGGTACGGTTGGTGTGGCGATGAGCGTGGCTCCGGCGATCGGTCCGACGCTTGGCGGTGTGCAGACGGACTTGAACGGTTGGCGTTCAATTTTCCTCACGTTGACCATTATCGGCGTAATTTCGCTGCTTCTTGCCTATTTTGGATTGCATAATTTCGGTGAGAATGATAAAACCGCGAAGGCTGACTTTTTTTCCGTTGGACTGTCTATTTTCGGTTTCGGCGGGCTAATGTTCGGCTTTACGAATATTGAATCGTATTCGTTTGTAAATCCTATGGTTTGGCTGCCAATGGTGATTGGCGTTGTGGGAATTATTTGGTTTGTGCTCCGCCAGATTCATGGCGCGCGCAGGCAGATTGAAAATCCTGAAGCGCAGCCGCCACTGTTGAATTTGAGCGTGTTGAAGAATCGTAGTTTTACTGTTGGCACGATCACGGCCGCGCTCTCGTTCTTCGCGTTCAGTTCGATTATGGTGATCATGCCCCTGTACATTCAGGATTGCCGTGGCTATTCTGCTGCGATTAGCGGCCTGGTGATGCTTCCGGGTGCTTTGGGCCAGTGCATTTCGCAGTTTTTCGGTGGTAAGGTGCTTGACCGTTTCGGTGCACGCCCGGTGGCGTTGATAGGCACGATTACCTTGTGTTTCGGCACGGTCATGATGAGTTTGATTTCCATGACCTCGTGGATTTGGTGGGTGTCGATTTGGCAGTTTGTGCGCCAGATCGGCATGGGTTTCGTGTTGATGCCGATCACCACATGGTCACTGAATTGTTTGGAACCGGAAGAGGTGAGCGCCGGATCCGCGGTGACGAATACGGTTCGTCAGATTGCGGGCGCGATTGGCGCTCCGGTGTTGGTGATTTTGATGGAGACGTTCACGTCTCTTCGTTGGACTGCGCTCGGTGGCAAAAAAGCCGTGTATGCGGCTGCCAACGTGTTCGGCATTCAGTGGGCGCTTCGTATCAGCGCGGCAATCTGCTTCGTGATGGTGCTGATGGTGTTCTTCGGCGTGCGCGGCCAGGGTGCCGGTTCCACGCATGAAACCGTGCAACGCGCCCTCAACCGTAGGCGTGCCGCCTGACCGTGCATGCTGCGACGGCTACTCTTCTTCGTTGGACTTGTATTCCACTACACTGAGGGCCACCACGCCTGCGCTGGTGTGCACGAACACATTGGCGCTCCCGCCTACGGCTTCTAAGCCTTCCACTAGGTGTGAGATCGGCTCGGAATCAAGCACCGGCAGCACTTGCGCTACACCGTTTGTGTCGGTGACGGTGAGCGTATCGTCCAAATATCCGGAGGCGAGCGTCTCGTCGATGGCGCTTTCGAATTCAGTCAGCTTGCTGATTTCCTCTTCGGCGGCCTTGTTTGCGGCCACTTCCACAGCTTGCGCCACTTTTTCTCGCATTGCCTCTTCGCTCATGACTACCTCTTTTATTAAGCGCCGTTTTGTAACTTATAGACTATCGGATGAACGTATCAGAACGATTCCAAATGCCGGAAAGTGTCCATATAATGGCACTCTCGTGAAGGCGTCATCCTAAATGCGCGCTTTACTGCTTACGGCGTTGCTGTGGTTCGTATTCGCCGTCATCGTGTTCGCGATGCTTCTGCGCAATAAGCGAGATGTCTCATGTCAAGACACGAAATCTGCCATATATAGGCCAGATATGTAGCCAATATGCGGGCGGGCATGAGAAAGGGGTTATGGGCGAATCATCAAGGTTCACCCATAACCCCTTTTGGTTGAGAAGCCTCAAGGTCAGCTTTTGTGCTTGCTCTTCTTTCGGCTCCTTTGGCTCTTCTTGCCGCCTTCGGGGGAAGCTGGGGGCTACGGGCTCCGCGGTGCGCTGCACCATGGAAAGCTTCATCGGTGACTCTTTGCTGGAAGTGTGCAGCGACTTTTCCACCACATTGCTCAAGGATTCCGCCACGCTGTTAGCAATGTCGGAATCCTGCTTTGCGACGGGGTTCCATCTTCTTTGATTGCGCTTGTGATGCTGTAACCGTGTAGTGTATGTTCTATTTCAATTGGAGTGTAAAAAGTGCCAAGAAATGGCGGAATTTCAATGAAAATCGTTGCTGGGAAAACATTTTAAAAAAGAAACTGATTACAAAAGTGGTTACGTGAGATGGCCTCATTATGTTTTTCGTATTATGTTGTGTTCTTGAAAATACATATATATTCCCTAAGATTCGATTCGTTTTATTGCCGGCAATGAGGTACAGTATTTCACGTAGTTATTTACAATAAAGAAAGGATTTACATGTCCGTTCTTGATGGTTTCAAAGAAGTTGGCGAAAGAACGGGTGGCAAGTTGACCATGACGGTCATGCTTGAATCTGTTCGTTTTTCCAAGGGTGTTTCCGAAGTGCTCGGCCGTCCGGAATTCGTCAAGCTGCTGGTGAATTACGAGCGCGGCAAGTTCGCAATCCAGGTGTGCGACGAGAACGACGATTTCGCGGTTCAGTTCAACAATCCGAACGCTGATCGTCCGGCTTCCGTGACCACTCGCAATCTTGACCTGCTTGTTGCAACGCAGAAGTTCTTCACTTTCCCGGAAGTGCCTGCAGACAAGATCGCCTACTTCGCCTTGGAAGGCGAATATCACAGCGATGAGCGCGTGATCCTCTTCGACGCCAAGAACGGGGTTCGTAGCGGCACCGTCGGCAAGCGCGGTCCGAAGGCCGGACATGGCGGCCGCAAGCGCAGGAAGATTGACGATGTCAAGGAAGCTACGGTGATCGGCGCCAACAACGCCCTGTGAAACTGATAGTATTTTGATGATATCTCGAATCACAATATAGTTTGAGCCCCGTAATATCTTCGAATATTACGGGGCTCAAACTATATGCGGTGAATTACGTAAATTGAATATTAATCACTAATCAACGTAAACATTTCAATACGAACATTGCCATCTGATTGAAATCAAATCAGATGGCAATGCAGATCAGTAGCAGTGATTGGCGAGCCAGTACGAATAGGCTCCCTGGATGGAACCGTAACGTTGCGCGCAATAGCCCCAGAACCACTTGAGCTGGGTCTGATAATTGGTGGCCCAATCAGCACCCTCGCTCACCATTTTGCTGCCAGGCAATGCCTGGGGCAGGCCATAGGCACCCGAACTTGGATTCGTTGCGGTGACGCTCCAGCCGGACTCGTGGGTGATGATGTATACGGTGGCGGTGAAATCGGCTTCGGTGTAGCCGTTCGACAGCAGATAATCGTGCGCCCACTGCTGCATTTCGCCAGCCGGCACAGTGGTGCCGATTGACGTGGAAGCGTTGGAGGACGATGACGAAGTGGAGCCGGTGCCGACGAGAATGACCTTGTCGACCGGAGCCTTCTTCACATACGAGCTGATCATGTTGGAGGAAACCACGGTGTCGCCGGACTTGGTCACGAGGTTCGTGGTTTCCATCACGCCCTCTTCGCCTTCCGTCTCGACCTTCTCCTGGCCTTCCGGCAGGCTTGAGGTTTCCTTCTTGACGACATTGAAGCCAATGGCAGTGTCGGAAACCTCGACGCTCGCGCCGGCACGCTGAATGGTGATCACGGTTTTCTCATCGACCTTGGTGGTGAGCGAGGGGGAGACCGTGTCTTCCGGTTCGAGCGTGATGTCACCCGCGTCAAGCACGGACTTCACGTCGGTGAAATTGGCACCGGGCACCACGCGCGACTTGCCGTTGATCTTCACGGTAACGTACGAGGTGTCTCCATTAAGCAGCTCGCGGGCATTACCACGGGACGCCTCCGCGGAATCCGTGACGGAGAAAGCTGTGGCCTGATTGGTTATATTCTGCTTCGCGGACGTGTAAAGATTGCGCGACACAATGCCGCCGGTAGCCAACAGGCCCACCGCCGCAACCGTTGCGGCGATCTTCATCAGCGAGGACTTGCTCGGCATGACGAAGGTAGATGATCGGGCGTGCTTGCTGTGGTTAGCCATTCTGCTCCTATACGCGCGTTCAGATCCTCGACGAATTCACGCATGCTCGGCATGCGGCGCGCTGCCACACGGGGCTTCGCCGGAAAGCGCGCATCTAACGAACGAGTTTACCTCACGCCATGGAAACCGGGCGGGCGTATATGTAACAGACGAGCAGAGCAAGCGTAGGCAATAGGCGTGCAAAACAAAGGTGCCGTTGATGTTTCCCATCGAACGACACCTCTGAAATCGTTGTAATTTTTAGCCTACTCCGCTTGCGCCTCAGCCTCTTCGGCAGCGGCCGCGTTGACGTCCAACGCCTTGGCCTGCGCGATCAGATCGTCCAGATCCGACGCACGCAACGCACCGGCCTGCTGGAACACGATCTGCTGGTTCTTGATCACCATCAACGTCGGCACAGCCTGTACCTTGGCCGCGGAAGCGAGATCCGGATTCTGGTCGATATCGACCTTGGCGAAGTAAATGTCGGAATTCGCTTCGCTCGCCTTTTCAAACGTCGGACCGAATGCGCGGCACGGACCGCACCAGGTCGCCCAAAAATCCACGAATACCAGATCGTTGGATTCCACAATCTGATTGAAATCCTTGGAAGTGACTGCATGCGTTGCCATGATTGCTCCTTGCTGTTCGTGCCATCGACGCGCGTGACGGGCTACGCCTTTCGTGTGCGATTGCTTTGGAGTATATAACCGTGCCCCAACCCTACGTATTCCCGGCATGCGCAAGATCCGCTATCAGAGGAATCGTCTTCCAGCGCATGCTTTTCCAGCCAATTCACACAAGATGCGTGATAATGGGACTATGCCAGTGATGAATGATGAAGTGCCCGACGAGGGCGATTTCGATGCAGGCCGCCGTCGCGGAGAATTCGACGACATCACGCCGGAGGATTTCATCCGTGGAATAGGAAACCCTCCAGGATGGCTTGCTTCCGACGAGATCAACCGTATGCGTGGTGAAATGCCGATCCCATACGTGCTCGTGGTGCCGGTGCGTACCGACGATCTGGGACGCGTCTCACAGGTCGGATCGCTGCTGCGTGTGTCTGACGATGGCAGCATCGAACGAACGCTGATCGCCGGCCGCGTGCTCTACCACGAATCGTTGCGTGAGGCCGTGGCACGCAATATCGCCAAGGATTTGGGAGATATCGCGCTGCCGCAGTTGCCAGTGAGCCTGCAGCCGTTCACCGTGGCTGAATTTTTCCCGACGCCCGGACTGTCTGACTATTTCGATTCCCGTCAGCATGCGATCGCATTGTGCTATGTGGTGCCAATTGCAGGCGATTGCAAGCCGCAGGACGAGACGCTCGACGTGGAATGGGTCAATCCGAACAGTGAGATCCTCGACACTTTCGTCAACCAGATGAGCAACGGATATGGCACGATTGTGCGTCAGGCGATCGCTTGGACCGGCAAATAGGCATGCGAATACATGCAACAACAGGGGAGAGCAACGGAGGAGCGCATATGACAATCGAATTGCATAACAATGTGTATTGCGAGGGTGAGGGGATTCCTGTGGTGTTGGTGCACGGGTTCCCCGTGGACCACCGCATGTGGAACGAATGCGCGGATGCGTTGAAAACGACCGCTGCGGAACATGGCATGAAACAGTTCCCGATTTGGGCTCCAGACATGCCCGGCGCGGGAGAAGGGCCGATTCCTTCCGACGAGAACAGTGGAGGCAAAGACACGGACGGCGCTTTCCTCAATGGTTTGGACCGTATGGCCGACGCTTACGTCGACCTGTTGCACGCTGCCGGATACGACAAGGCGATTTGGGTAGGTCTTTCGATGGGCGGCTACCTGATCCTCGACGTTCAGCGTTTGCACCCCGAAGCCGTCGCCGCACTGGCATTATGCGACACGAAGGCCGCAGCTGATTCCGAGAAGATGCGTGCGAAACGCATCGCGATCGCCGAGGAATGCGAATCGACGGGCACGCACGAACCGGTTATGGGATTCGCCGCCGCCACGTCTGAGGATTCAACCATCAAACAGTCGGACGCCTACCGCGAACAGTTCACTGCATGGATCAACGAGCAGCCAGCCGAAGGCATCGCTTGGCGTGAACGCATGGCGGCCGGGCGCCCGGACCTGAACGATGTGCTATCGACGATTACAGCGCCGGTCGCTGTGATCTGCGGCGACAAGGATCCGTCGAGCCCACCGAGCGTGATGGCACCGATCGCCGATGCGATGACGGCTACGAGCACGGATATGACGGTGGTGTTTGATTGCGGTCATTTCAGCGCTTATGAGCATCCGCAGGCGGTCGCCGACGCGCTGCTTGCATTGGTGCGCAGAGTGCAGTAGCCGATATTCCCGCAGCTACCGTCAATAGCGCAATCAGATATACAAAAAATATAAAGAAAATACGATTTATATAGAAAAATATATCTTCCATATATCGTATTCAAGGAAAGAAGCAATCGATGAGCGTGTTCTCGCCACTGGCGCTGACCCAGGCACTGCCGTTCCTGCCACTTGCACAAGGCGACATCGACTATGAGGTTTCAAGACGCGACGAACCCGACCTGTTCGACACGGTGCTGCTGGAACCTGCCACGAAAGTCATTCTCATCAAAGACGGCATGGTGGCGGTGCCACACGGACAAGGTGCCATCGCGGACTACGCCAACGTGCACATGCGTTTGGCACAGCTGCCCGGAGACTACGTGGCGGCGGAACTGCACACGCATCCGACGGCGTTCGCCATATTCCCCGGCTCATATGGCGGCAAGCGTGACGAGCATGTGGTGGCCGTTGACGTGTCTCGTGTGAAGGCTGTAGAACCGGTGGCTGCGAGCAGCGAGCATATGGGCGCGGACGACGCGTTCGACGAACAGCGCGAACCGGAAGAGAAAACGTCGAAATCGCTGTTGGAAAACGCGGCGGAACGATTCGACTGGGTTGACCTGCGTGGCTTCGCCCCGCACGCCAGCGCACGCGAAGCAGGCCAGGCCACAACGGCGATCTCGCTGAGCGTATGGCATGCGCGTCAACGCCATTGCCCCACATGCGGCGCCCCGACCGAACCCGCGTTGGGCGGATGGGCGCAGCGGTGCACCAGCGAAGCGGATGGCAAACGGCTGCTGTTCCCCAGAGTGGAACCGGCCGTTATCACGGCGATCGTGGACCATGAGGATCGTCTGCTGCTGCAGCACAACAGTGCATGGCGCAATACCGGCCTGTATTCCGTGTCCGCAGGCTTCGTGGAGGCGGGTGAGAACCTGGAGCACGCATGCCGGCGCGAAGCCAAAGAGGAGGTCGGCATCGACCTCGGCGAACTCAAATATTTGGGATCGCAGCCATGGCCATTCCCAGCCTCGCTCATGATGGCGTTCAAAGGCGTGGCCAATACCACCGACGTGCACGTGGACGGCGACGAGACCCTGCAGGCGCGTTGGATGACCCGAGACGAGTATATGAACGAGCTGGTAGCAGGGCGTATGGAATCCCCCGGAAAGGCCACCATAGCCCGCTACATGATCGAAGAATGGCTCGGCCACGATCTGCCGTAACAAGTTTCGGTCCAGCGCTAAGGGAAATGCACGTGATTGACGTAGAATGAGTTTTCATGAGTGAAGAAAACGAAAACAAGCCGAATCTGGACGTTCCCGAGCATCTCGAATACTCCGACGAGCATGTGTGGGTGGACGCCTCCACCGAACCGGCCATGGTGGGCATCACCGAATATGCGGCCGACCAGCTTGGCGAACTCGTATACATCGATCTGCCGGAAGTCGGCACCGAAGTGCAGGCCGGCGACGAAGTGGCGGAATTGGAATCCTCCAAAGCCGTTACGCCGTTGGTCACTCCAGTGGCTGGCGTAATCCGCTATGTGAACAGCGAAGCGGCCGACGATCCGGGCATCGTTACCGGCGATCCGTATGGCGAAGGCTGGATTTTTAAAATCGAGCTTGAGGATGACGAACCGGGACTGCTTTCCTCCGAAGAATACGCCAACATCGTGGCGGAATAAACGGCTTGGCAAAACGTCTCGAAACATCTAGAAACAGGGAACCGCATGCGAAATCAGGTATGAAATCGTTACCGTTCCCTGAATAATCCCTGATTTTCACGGCTGGGGCACCAAGGAGTTCGGCAATCGCCTTTATAGTGGGGATATGACTGAACCACAGCCGCTGCCCCAGCGTGAACCGGATGCCATATCCGAAGATGACATGCCGACCGTGCCCATTCCCGCACGCAAGGTGGTCACCACCTTCGACGCCGCCTCGAAACATGAGCGCATCGAAGTCAAGCCTCCGCTGACACAGCTGTTCCGCCGTACCATCACCAAAGCGTTCAACGGATGGGTGACGGTCTCGACAAACATGGTACGCAATCTCAACTGGTATCCGCGCGTGGAACCGTATGTCGGCTATGGCACCGAACATTACTCGCGCCTAATCTGCCGAACCGTGTACGGCCCATTCAAACGACAGGCGGGCCGTCTGACCCGAGGCATACGTGCCATGCTCACCATCCCCTCGCCGCATACGAAGGTGCGCATTGCCATCGACGGCATGCCCCTGGAAACCGTGCAGGTGGGGATGTCGGAAGTGTATGACGAAGTGGATGCGCAGCGCAATGTTTCCAGCGAATTCGTCGCATCCGATTCAGCAGGCTATCTCGATCTCGTGGCCGAGCATTCGCTCGAACCGGGCGTGCACGACGTGTCATACAAGGTGCGCAGCCGCAAGCCGGTCAAAGCCAACCTGTTCACCATTCCCAGTGGTACGAAAGTCGGTGTGATCTCCGACGTGGACGACACCGTCATGGTCACGCAGGCGCCAAGCCTGATGAAAGCGGCCTACAATCTGCTGCTGCTCGATCCGAAGAAGAAAATGCCGGTTGCGGGCATGAACCTGCTGTTCAACCGCATTGCGGACATGTTTCCGGACGCCCCGTTCTTTTACCTGTCGACGTCGCCGTGGAACGTGGAAAGCTCGCTTAGGCATTTCATCGCCGACCATGTGTTCCCGGAAGGACCGCTGCTGCTGCGTGACCTCGATCCCCGCCCGAAAACGTTCATTCCTACCGGAGTGCAGCACAAACTCGAGTATGCCGAACAATTGATGGCTGATTTTCCTGATATGAAGTTCATTCTGATCGGCGATGATGGGCAGAAGGATCCGACCACGTACGCCACGATCGCGCGTCGGTATCCGGGTCGTGTGCTTGCGATCGGCATTCGGCAGCTGTCTCCACGTGAGGCCGCCGGTAATCGTTGCGGGGCGTGCGGCCACGCAGCCGATTCCAGTCACCGACGTTCCTGTATTCACGGGAACGACCGGATCGAATCTGATGAGAACCATGCTGCCGTTCCTGAAACAACAGCTGGGCGTCTGACGGGTTTTCTTTCAACTTGCAGCAAGGGGGGATGCGCGTTGCGCTGGATTGGGACCGCGATGCCGGTATAATCGCCTGCATGACTGATTTTCGGGGTGAACAGGGCGCAACGGGCGCGCAGGAAAGCGGCAAGAGCCGTCAGGGCCGTCTGGACGAATGCGGGATGCCGATCGCGAAACGCGTGCCAACGAAGCGCGTGTTCCACGGCGACACCTTCATCGACGAGTACGAATGGCTGCGCGACAAGGAATCGCATGACGTGCAGGATTACGTCGCCGCACAGAACCGGTATTGCGAACAGCGCATGGAAGCGTTGAAAAACCTACGTACCACATTGTTCGACGAGTTCAAATCGCACGTACAGGAAACTGACATGTCCGTGCCGACGCGCATGGACGGCTACTGGTATTTCACACGCACCAAGGAAGGCCAGCAGTATGCGGTGCAATGCCGTGTGCCGATTCGAGGCGCAGACGATTGGGATCCGCCGACCATTGAGATCGGCGTGCCCATGGATGGTGAGCAAGTGGTGTTCGATACGAATGCCGAAGCGCAAGACCACGATTTCTTCCGCGTCGGCGGCATGGATATTTCCAAAGATGGACGTTGGATGTTGTACGGCACTGATACCAGCGGCGACGAACGTTACGATTTCCGTATTCGCAACATCGAAACCGGCGATGAGCTGCCGGAAGTGTTCGAAGGCATCGGCGGCGCCTGCTTCACACCGGACGCGCAATGGGTGTTCTATGTGCTGCTCGACGACGCATGGCGTCCATATGCGGTGATGCGTCACCGCGTTGGCACTCCCATAACCGACGATGTGGAGGTGTATCGCGAACAGGACGAACGATTCTGGGTGGGCATCGGCCTGTCGTTCGACGAACGCAATCTGGTGATCGGCACCGGTTCGAAAACCACCACCGAAGTGCTGCTGCTTTCCACCGACGATCCGGAAGGTGAATTCCGTGCGTTCATTCCGCGCGAGCCGGATGTGGAATACGATGTGAGCTTCAGCTGTTTTGAAGGTGCCGGCGAGCACGGCGAGGACATCCCACTCGCTGTGGTCTACCATAATGCGTTGAACCCGAATTTCGAAATCGATGTGATCGACATGCGTTCGCATGAGCCCCCATACCGTTTGGGCGAGGGTGTGCGTGTGGCCGTTGGCTCGCCGTACGGATGCGAACATGGTGACGATGTCGAACCGGGCGCTTCTTCGATGCCGATCGGCACTCCGTATTCGAATCCTTGCAATCCCGCCATTTTGCAGGGTGCGCACGGTCTTGGCATCGAGGGAATTTCGATTCACCGGCATTACGTGGCGTTGCAGTACCGTGCGGAAAGCCTGGCGCATATCGCGGTGATGACGAAGGATGCGGCCGCGGAGGATTTTCTTGCAGGGCGACCGTGGCGGTTCACCGAGTTGGTTCCGCACGCGTTGGAAGGCGATTGGGATGTTGACGAGTCGGTGGACGAGATCAACGTGGAGCGTGCCGAAGTGTGGGGCGCACTCGACCAGTTGGCCGCTGCGCAAGGCGAAGGGTCGGCCGTGCATGGGATTTCCCGTAAGGCGATGACCTCGTCGGATGGCGCGACCGCCGATGCGATGCCGGGGGAGACCCGGCGCTTGTATTCGATCGGTCTGGGAGGTAATCCTTCATATGATGCGCCCCGTATACGCTACTCGTTCGCCAGTTACACGCGTCCCGGTGAGCTGCATGATATCGATCCGGCAACCGGCGAGGATCGCCTGTTGAAGCGTGCCACCGTGCTTGGTGGATTTGAGCCGCGCGAATATATGGAGCGCCGAGTGTGGGTTACCGCCCGCGATGGCGAGCGCATTCCCGTTTCCTTGGTGTGGCGTCGTGACGTGCCTGCTTGTGATTCGGCGATGTTTGTTACTGGTTATGGCGCGTATGAGATCAGTTCGGATCCGGGATTCTCGGTGTCTCGTATCAGTATGCTTGATCGTGGTGTGCTTTATGCGGTGCCGCACATTCGCGGCGGCGGTGAGATGGGTCGTGCCTGGTATGAGCAGGGGCATTTGCTCAATAAGAAGCATTCGTTTGAGGATTTCGTTGATGCCGTGCGTGCGTTGCAGCGTGCCGGTTTGGCGTCGCCTGCTCGCACGGTGGCCGATGGCGGTTCCGCCGGTGGCCTGTTGATGGGTGCCGTGGCGAATATGGCTCCCGAATGTTTCGCGGGCGTTGAGGCGGATGTGCCTTTTGTGGATGCGTTGACGTCGATTCTTGACCCGTCGTTGCCGTTGACGGTTACGGAGTGGGATGAGTGGGGCGATCCGTTGCATAATGCAGACGTGTACAGATATATGAAGGAATATACGCCGTATGAGAATGCGCCGTCTGATGCAAATGATGCGCGGGTTGCGGTTTTTCCCAAGATTTTCATTACCACGTCGATGAATGACACTCGTGTGCTGTATGTGGAGCCGATGAAATGGTTGGCCCGACTGCAGCGTGCGGGCGTGGATGCCGTGGCGAAGATTGAGGTTGAGGCTGGTCATGGGGGTACGTCTGGAAGGTACAAGCAGTGGGAGGAGATCTCCTATGAGAATGCTTGGTGTCTTTCGATGATGGGTATCACGCATTGATCCGGTTTGTGGGACCTTTCATGTTCGGATGAGGTCGGTTTCGGAACGGTCTGTTGTTATGTGACGGGGTGCACCGTATGGCGCACCCCGTTTTGCAAACGCTTCCATTTGCAGTTTGTTTCATGAAACATTGAAACAGGTCGGGTGATTGTTTTCGGCGTTTCTTGCAGAATCCTCCGATTTAGGGGTGTTCCGTCAAACGTTTTTTTCAACTTTTGACGGCATGTTAAACCTTTTATAAGGTCATGCTTGCACCCGTTTTCAGAGTGTTTCATTGTCTGTGCGGGGTGGTCTCGTAAGGTCCAGAGAAATAGTAGGTTTACGGGTAAAACCGACTAGATTGCATTGCGACCAGGGGGAAGAATGGCAGGCATGCATAAAGCCGTAAGTGAGCGGCATGGAATGACAACGATTGCCGCGTTGGTGGCAATCGTTGCGATGATCTTCGCAAGTGTGATCGCAGCGCCGCAACGCGCGTATGCTGAGGAATACAATATCAGCGATCTCGGTTGGGTTGACAAGGACGACACCTCCTTCGAAATCAGTTCCGACGGAGGCAAGACGTGGAAGCCGTACATTTCCGGCATGCAAGTCAACTACGGTGATCAGATCCGCACCGAACTGCATTGGAAAGTGCCGAACGACGTCAAAATCAACGAGGGCGACACCTTCGTCTACGACCTTCCCGGCAATCTGGAATACAAATCGAACGAGAAATACCCGATCTACAACGGTGGCGACGTGGTCGGCTACTACACCATCGACGGCGACAAAATGGTGGCCACCTACACCCGCGGCGAATCGGCGGGGTCCAACATCGAAGCGTTCGTGACCACTGACGGAACCATCACCTCGAACAAAACCGGTGGTTCGGCTGGCGGCGATACCAGCTTTACCTTCCCCGGATATGGCACCATCACCGTGAACGTGGAGGGCAAACACAGCGTCAACGTGGTCAAACGCCCGGCAATCTCCACTTCCGACGCATCCACCTACGATTTCGTTTTGGAAGTGACCTCTACAGGCACGAACACCGGCGTGACCATAGACGACACCATGGGCGGCCTGCTGACCTTCGTGGACGGATCCGTGCACATCTACACCGACGCCGACTGCAAGAACGAATACACGGGCGCATGGCAATCCTCCAAAACCGACGACCATAATTTCAACGTCACCATCGGCTCCATGGGCGACGGTGAGAAACTATACGTGCGCTACTCGGTGAACGCCGACAAAGACAGCGTCATCAAGGCATGCCGCGAGGCCGGCAATTGCAGCAATGCCACCGAAAACAAAAACAAGGTGACCTATTCCAGCAACGAAGACGTCAACAAGAAGGAAACCAGCAACTCCATCTGGTTCAACTACAGCGACTGGTATGTGAACAAAAGCGCAACCGCAGCAAAAGACGAAAATGGCACGCAAGGCTTCACTTGGAACATCACCATCGGCGCTGGCGAAGGCCAATCCGTCGACGGAGCCACCGTCAAAGATCTGCTCGACAAGAACAACCTCAAGGAACCGACCGGAGATCTGGTGCTCAGCTGCTACAACAGCGGCGACTGGAAATCCGTGTGTCCGACCGGCTCGCCCGGCGCATATACGGACGACGACCCGTACAATCCGCAGCATTACATCAAACTTAGCTGGAGCGATCTCGTAGCAGGCACCGTGACCCTGCCCTCCGGCGGCTACGACCATTTCCAAATCCAGTATTGGACCGAAGCGAAAAACGTGCCGGTCGAAGGAAGCGGCGAACACCAGAAATACAAGAACGAAGTCACCGTAAAACCTCAGGATGGAACCGGCAAAACAGCCACGGCCGAACCTCAACTCGGCACGGACGCGGTCGAACTGAAGAAAACATGCACGTCGCCGGCATCCGAAGCGAAGAACCTGACGTGGGTGACCAGCATGAAAGCCTTGGAAGACCTCACCAACGCCGAACTGACCGACAAGCTGGATGTGGACGACAGCGGCAAGGATCTGGGATCCAAGCAAACCTTGGTGAAAGACAGCATTAAAGTGTACACCGACGCCGCCCTGACGCAGCAATACGCGGGCGGATACACGACAGAGGCCACCGATAGGGGATTCACCATCGTGTTCGCATCATTGCCCAAAGGCACTACGGTGTACGTGCAATACCAGTCCACCGTCAACGACGGTGTGACCGACGAAACCGTGTGGAACCGAGCTTCGGCATTGAACAAAACCTCCACGGCGAAACACCAGCATCGCGGCGACGTGCTCGGCAAGGAAGACGCCAACCAGTATTGGGACCAATACGGGTACGGCTACACCGCCAACTCCAAAGGCGTGATCCGCTGGCGCATCAAAGTGCATGACGTGATGTCGGACGCCGAAAACATCGTGGTGACCGATACGTTGCCCGTCCACACGCGGTACGACGCGAAATCGTTGAAGATCTTCGACGCTTCCAGCACCACAAAAATGCTGTCCGGAGTGAGCGCCAAAGACAACGGCGACGGCACGGTGACCTTCACCATAGCCAAGGGTACCCCGGCGTTCAGCCAGGCGAAGACCTCGGCTGGTGTGCTCATCGTGTATGAGACGAGCATCGACCCGATCACCGCACCTGATTGGGGAAATTACGAGAACAAGGCGCACATCGACATTGATGGCAGCGCCGGAGGCGACGCTTCCGCCACAGTGGGCGCGAGCAAGCCGAAACTTCTTGACAAAAACGGCAAATACGATGCCACGACCGCGCCGAACGTGAACTACACGGTCAAAGTCAACCCGAATGCGGACACGCTTAACAAAGGCAACAACCTCACTCTGACCGACACCATGGGTCAGGCACTCGACCTCAACGCCAACAGCGTGTCGATCATGGACTCCGACAATGGAACCGCCATCAACGGTGCAACATGGTCATACAATCCGCAGACCCGCGAACTAGTGTTCTCCATTCCCGACGCCCGTGCATGCACCATCACCTACACGGCCGCGGTGCAGCTCAAACCAGGCGAAAGCTTCGGATCGCTGGGCGGCAACAAAATCGTGCTCGCCGGGTATGAGAACAACGGCGGAACCTCGCAGAACACAATCACCGGAACCGTGCAGCAGAGCAAAGGCGGCATGAAATACGACCAGAGCACACTGCAGATCTACAAGTACGCGGATGGCGATCTCGGCAAGCCGGCGGGCAGCGCCACCTTCAAAGTGGAAAGCGTCACCGGATGCAACTTCGTGTCGTCTACGGCCGATGCCGACGGCACCTGCAATGGTACGGTTGGCAAAGAAATCACCAAGCAGCTGACCACAGGAGCATCCAACGGACTGTCCGACCGACTGCAGCTGGACTACGACACCGTATATAAGGTCACCGAGCTGACAGGTCCGGACGGCAAAGTGCCCGGCAGCACTGATTCGCAATACGAGAAATCCGCTCCGCTCTATGTGATATTCCCCGGACATGACGCGCAGACCGCTGCCGGTGCATACGACGGACGATACGACAACAAAACCGTTACCGTAGACGGGCAAAGCGGCAAATTGATCGTCGCCGTAGCCAAAGACAGCGACGGCAAGACGACCACATTGGGCAACTACCGTTGGAACTGCAGCAACGACCACAAAACGAAGTTCAAGGTGCAATTCACAAAGGTGGATGCGGCGAATGCCGGTGTACCCGTCGACGGTGCCACCATGCAGCTGACTCGTGTCGGATCGTCGCAGGTGGAATCCGATTGGACATGGACCACCTCCGGCAGCGAGACGAAAACGCTCGAACTCCTGCCCGGACGGTACAAGCTGACCGAAGCCAACGCACCGGACGGATACCAAGTCATGGATCCGATCATCATTCTGGTCGGCGAAGACGGCACCATCACCGTCGACGGCAAAAATGTGACCGGTAGCGACGGCATCGGTCACGTGCAGGCGGAGGACGCACCGAAAACCACGTCGTTGACTGTTACGAAAACATGGAACGACAATAACAACCAGGACGGCAAACGCGCATCCGTCACCTTCGATTTGTACCGCAAGACCGACGGCGATGCCGCTTATACGAAAGTCGACGGGCAAAGCCGCATACTCAATCCCGACAAGAGCGATAAAGTGCAATGGATGGGACTGCCGGTGAAAGTCGACGGCAAAACCGCGGCCTACAAGGCCGTCGAAACCACGACGCTGGGCGGGTACGACTCGCAATGCGCTGACGTGCAATACAACACCGACGGTTCGGCTGCCGCCGAACAATGCACCAACACGCACACGCCCGAAACCACGTCGATCGGCGTTGAAAAAACATGGGACGACGCCAACAACCAGGACCAGAAGCGCCCTGACAGCGTAACCGTGCATCTGTTGAAAAACGGAGAGGAAACCGATCAAAGCGTGACACTCGATGCGGTTGGAAACTGGCAGAACGGCAGCGCGTTCACTAATCTGCCCGTCTACGAGGATGGCAAGAAGATCGTGTATACTATACGCGAAGATACGGTGAGCGGCTACACCACGCACATCACCGGCTCGCAAACCCAAGGTTTCGCCATCACCAACACGCACCACCCCGAAAACGAGGAGGTGTGCTTCTCCAAGCAGGACCTCAAGGGTACGGAGATCGCAGATGCCACCATGCGCCTCACCGGTACGCTGAATGATGGCACCGAATTCGAAACGCAGACCTGGGGAAGTGAGCGGGATAAGTCGAAGAGGATCAAGCTCAAGCCCGGCACCTACACCTTGACCGAAACCAAGGCGCCGGATGATTATCTGGTAGCGGATCCGGTCGAATTCAAAGTCGTGAGCGACGCCGTCACCGGCAAGCTCAGCGTGCAGATCAAGCAAACCGATGGCACATATGCCGACGTGCAGGACAATACCATCGTGATGACCGACCAGTACCGGACGCATCAGGTGACCGTCAATAAAAACAGTCTCACCAGTGGCATCACCAATATCGACGGCGCGCAGATGAGCATCACCGGCACCACCTTGGACGGCAAGGCGATCGACGAGATCACCTGGACCAGCAAGGGCGGCGAACCCGGCGAACTCACCCTGCTACCCGGCACCTACACCCTGCGTGAAAAGGTGGCGCCGGACGGCTATGAAACCGCGGATGACATCGTATTCAGCGTCGGGCTCGACGGCAGCGTGACCATCGACGGTAAGAAGCAGGATTCCAACGTCGTGACCATGAAAGACAAGCCCAGTGAAAGCGGCATCCTGTTCTCCAAAACCAAGGTCGGCGGCGGCAGCGAGCTGGCTGGAGCGGAATTCTCCATAACCGGCAAAACTTTCGAAGGCAAGACCATCGACGAAATCACCTGGACGAGTGGCGGCGGATTGCCCAAGCAGTTCCAGTTGCAGGATGGTGTGTACAAGCTCACCGAAACCAAGGCACCGGTCGGCTATGAAAAAGCGAGTGCGGTCAACTTCACCATTTCCCGCGGCGAAGCGTATGTGAACGGCAAGCTGGTGGATGGCAACACCATCCGCGTCGAGGATCGCGTGGATACGACCATGGTGCGCGTGCGCAAAATCTGGTCCGACCACAACTATTCGGAGCGTCCGACATCGGTGACATTCCACCTGCTGCGCAACTCCAAGCAGCTGCAAGATGCGAAGTACACGATGACGTTGAACAACAAGAACACCAGCGACTGGACGTACACGTGGACCGATCTGCCCCGATATGATGCGGACGGCAACAGGTACAACTACACGGTTGACGAGGAACTGACCCAAGAGCTCACAGGTAAGGAATACCGCGTTTCCGTGATCAAACGTCCGTACATCGACGGCGCCGAATTCACGGTATTGAACATTCGGGAGCCGGAAACGGCAAGCATCACGGTGAACAAAACGTGGAACGATCAGGATGACAACGATGGCAAACGGCCGAAGACGCTGACCTTCCATATTTGGGGAACCAGCAAACAGCCGAAGAGCGGCAGCACCGACGAAACGGAAGACGTGACCGAACAATTGGTGGTGCAAACCGTGCGAACCAACGGCAGCAACACGCAATCGTGGACGTTCGAAGGTCTTCCCAAGCAGAACCTGTACAACAATCCGTACACGTATACGGTAACCGAGGAATCCGTAGATGGCTATACGGCAAGCGGCGTGACGCTCACCGGCGGTACGGCAACACGCTGTGCGGTGACGAGCACGGTCAAATCCTGCGCGTTCGATGTGACCAACAAGCATACGCCCGAAACCACGACATTGAGCGTGGACAAGACGTGGAATGACACCGATGCGCCCAGCAATGTGAAACGGCCGGGCGACAAGGCCACGATCTGGGTGCTTTCCAGCGTGTGGACCGATGCGAAGAACCAGACGCTGCCCGGATGGCCCTCACCGCAACACAACAGCGAGTGCAAGAACACCGGCACGACGGATGGCACGAATCCATGGGGTGTGAGCTGCATGGTGCTGACCTCGGAGAACGCCAAAGCGACGCAGGCCACCACGGCCAACGTCAACGGGGCTGACGGAACAAGCGAAGCGACCACTTCGCAAGAGGTGAGCGCGGACACGTGGACCTACACCTTCACGAACCTGCCCAAATACTACAAGGGCAAGGAAATCCAGTATTCGGTGACCGAAGAGGCCGTGAAGAACTACACGCCGACGCTCACCGGAGGCAAAGTCGCTGCGGCTGACGGCGCCGAGGGCAAGGCCAACGAGTCGGGCGAATCCGACAAGGCGGATGAAACAAGCGAAAGCGGTCAGAATGCGGAATCCTGGGCGTACACGCTGACCAACACCTACACGCCGGGGCATACCAGCCACAGCGTGCACAAGGTGTGGAAGGACTACGGCGACAGCAGCAAACGTCCGAAAGCGGTATATGCGACGTTGTATGCGAACGGCCAATCCACCGGCAAGACGGTGGCGTTGAACGACGGCAACAACTGGCAATACACGTTCACCGACCTAGATGAAAACAAGGTGTACACGGTGAAGGAAACCAACGAAAAGGGCGAAGAGATCAGCGGAGTGGACGGCTACTGCCAGCCGGTCATCAACAATGACCAGACGACCGGAATCTCCACCATCACCAACACCATCCCCATCGTGCTTCCCTCCACGGGCGGGCAACGATGGTGCTACGGCACACTTCTCGCGGTAGTGGCGCTCGGCATGATCGGCATGGGCTACGGCATCGCCAAACGTAACAAGACCAACAAGGAAGGAGACGCGCGATGAGGCGTCACGGAGCGAAACAGGGGAATCGGATGGATTACCGCATGGCCCGTCACGCGGCTGCACGACATACCGGCATGCGTTCGGTGCGCCGCATCGCGGCCGCGGCACTTGGCCTGGCGCTTTCCCTCGCGGGACTCAGCGCGCAATCGGTGGCTTTTGGCAATGACGATCCGACCAAGCCGGCAGCCACTGACGTGACCATGATCGCATTCCAGCAATCATGGAAGACGATTGGCGACGAATGCACGAAAACCTATGGTCCGGAAGGCGTGAAATACGTGCAGGTCTCCCCGCCGCAGGAATCCATCCAAGGCACGCAATGGTGGACCGTCTACCAGCCGGTCAGCTACAAGCTCGACTCGCGTTTCGGCACGGAAGACGAGTTCAAAACCATGATCAGCCAATGCAAAGCGGTCGGCGTGCAAATCGTGGCCGACGTGGTGCTCAACCACACCACCGGTCATGACGTCTCATGGGTTGACGACCAGTATGGCGTGGCCGGAACCGAATACAACGGATCATACGGACGATACCCGGGCATCGGCATCTACCAGTATGAGGAAAGCGGCAACAACCACCAATACGGCCTTCCCAGCGGCGACTTCCACACCTGCAAGTCGAACGTGTCAGACAACATCTCCGACTACACCAACGCCGACGAAGTGTGGAACTGCCGACTGTCGACCATGTGGGACATCAACACCGGCAGCGACCGCGTGCAAAACATCCAAGCCGAATACTTGGCGCACCTATGGGAAGACGGCGTACGCGGATTCCGCATCGACTCCGCAAAACATATGGATCCCAACGACATCGCATCCATCAAACGCAAGTTCATGACCAAAGCGGGCATTACGGACGAACGAAGCTTCCCATGGTCGCAGGAAGTCATCTACCATAATGGAGAATCCGAAAAATTCGCGCCGGAACGATACGAAAAGAACGGACAGGTCACCGAATTCTCGTACGCGTACTCATTGTTGAAGGATTTCAACGGATCCATCACCAATTTGAAGAACATCACCAGCGATCTGCTCGACGACGCCGATAATGCCACCGTATTCGTGTCCAACTGGGATACCGCACGCGGTTCGGAAACGCTCAAACCCGTTTCCGGCGCCCGATACGAGCTCGCCAACGCGTTCATGCTCGGGTACGACTACGGGCATCCGAAGATCCTTTCAGACTACGCATTCAATGAAAGCACCCAATATGATGACGGCGTCAAGGATTCGACTGACACCACCGTGCCGAAAATCAGCATGGACGGCGTGTGCGCCACGCAAAAGGACCCAACGCAGATGGAATATGGCGATTGGAACTGCCAACAGCGGTGGACGTCAATCCGAGGCATGATCAAATTCCATAATGCCGTGAACGGCACCAGCGTAAGCAACTGGCAGGAATCCGGATCCAACAACATCGCCTTCGAAAGGGTTGACGCCAACGGGAAAAGCAAGGGTCTGCTCGCATTGAACAACACCCTGCAGGAGCATGACGTCGACTATACGACATCGTTGCCGGACGGGGAATACTGCAACGTGTACGCTTCCCGCACCTGCTCGCAAACCGTGACCGTCAGAGACGGTCACGCCAAAGCGACCATCGGCAAACGAAGCGCCATTGCCATCTATGCCGGTGCGGTCAAGGGCGCGTGGACGGAAATCACGGAACCTAGCGGCACCTACGCTCCGCAATACAAGGATTCGCCGAACAGTTCGCTGATAGGTGACAAAACCCTCACCATCTACTACAAGCCCGACAAATCGTGGAACGGGCAGGTGTATGTGCGTTACACGTCCGACAACGGCAGCGGTAGCATTGTGATGAGCGCGGTCGATGCAGCCGATTCCACGAATGCGACAGGCTGGTATAAGGCCGATCTGCCGGAAGGGGCCAACCTAAGCGCGGTGAAATACCATTTCGCATCCACACAATCCGGGGAATCTGACTCCACGGACTGGAACGGGGGCAAGCGGGGAACGGAATATACGGCACAGGTCGGCGCCACTATGATCAACGTCAGCGGGCACCGGCAGCAGACGGGCGTGCCCTACACGCGCAACCATGCGGCGAAAACCAAAGTGACCGTCAACTTCCGTTCCGTCTCCGGCGTCGGTGAGAACGCATCCGGCGTGAAGGTGTGGAACGGCGACGACATGGAAAGCGCCACGTATATTCCATTCGAAAGCACGCCAACGCAATACGGCAGGAAAGCCAGCGGCGAACTGGACGGCGATCTGGCAACAGTGCATTTCAGAATCGTGGATGGTGCCGATGCGACTGGAGCGTCCGCGGGAACCGTCGAACAATATGAGGCGAGCGTGTGGAAACTCGCCAAATTCGGTGACGCGCATGTGAGCGGTGCCATCGAAGCGTGGGTGGACGGCGCGCAACCCGATACCGCTTCCGACCGATCCTCGGAAAAAGCGTCTCCCTCGGCGACACCGCAGCCGAATGACATCAAAAATCCGAAAAACCTGACCATCAAACTGCATTATTACCGTCCCGACGGCAATTATCAGGAATACAGCATGGAATCCGACGCGTGGAAAGGCTGGGATCTGTGGTCTTGGTATGCGGAAAGCACCAGCGGCGAATCCCAGGAATTCACCTCCCATGACGAATTCGGCGAGGTCGCGGAATACACGCTGAGCCAGACAGCCAAAGGCGTGCGCAACCCATGGTTCATCATTCGCAACGGTGGCTCATCATGGACCGGCAAGGACTGCGACGACAACGATCGCGAGATTCCGGAATCCGTGATCAGCATGACCGCGGGAAACGTGGAAAACGGCGTCGCGGAATTCTGGATCGTCAGCGGGGATCCGACCGTGTACACGCATCCGGTGAACGTGGCCGGAATAACCTTCGACACCCAAGGCGGCAGCAGCGTTCCCGCACAGGCGGTCGCCATCGGAGGCACTGCGAGCGTTCCCGAAACGCCTACTCGCGACGGCTACGTGTTCTCGAAGTGGACCACGGACGTGGCCGGTGAACATGAGTATGATTTCGCCACCACGGTGAGCGCGCCGATAACGTTGTATGCGCAGTGGACGGAAGCGAAAACCGTGACCTTCGACGTCCAAGGCGGCAGCGAGATCGCCGCACAACAGGTGCAAACAGGGAAATCGGCCGTACGACCGGAAAATCCTGAGCGCGTGGGATACGCGTTCGCGGGATGGTATACTAGCGCCGACACTTCGGGTAGCGAATACGATTTCACGGCTGCGGTGAACGATGATGTGACCTTGTATGCGAAGTGGACGCCGAACATGTACGCCGTGACCTTCGACTCGCAAGGCGGCAGCGCGGTCGATGCGCAACAGGTTGCGTACGGTGGTTACGCGACGCAACCTGCCACACCGACCCGTGACGGATACACGTTCGTCGGCTGGACCACGGATGCGGCCGGCACCACGCCGTACGGTTTCGGCATGCCCGTCACCGGCGGTATCACGCTGTATGCCAAGTGGGATGATGCGGGCGCGACGTACCATACCGTCACCATTCATTTGAATGACGGCGACGATTATTCGTCGGACCTGCCGCAGGATATGACGTTGTTCGTCAAGGAAGGGGAGAAGCTTACGATCCCCGATTCCGCTCCTTCCCGCGGTGGATATCGTTTCGCAGGATTGACCAGCGACGAACAGCGGAAGACGGACTATGATGCTGGCACCGCCGTAACCGCCGACATGACCTTGTATGCCAAGTGGGTCAAGACATGGACGGTCACCTTCGACACGGCCGGCGGCAGTGCCGTGAACAGCCAGACCGTGGACGATGGAGGAGTGGCCGTTGCGCCTGATCCGTCGCCGACACGCGACGACTGCCGGTTCACCGGCTGGCAGTATGACGGCAAAAGCTACGATTTCGGCTCGAAGGTGACCGGCGACATCACCCTGACCGCGCAGTGGGTGCGCACCGCGCACCAGTGGACCATAACCTTCGATCTGAACGGAGGGCATGCGCCCGCCGGCAAGGATGCGAAGACCCTGTACGCCGAGCGGAAAGTCTACGACGGTGATTCGCTGGTCTCGCCCACGGCGGACATCGCCAACGAGCCTCAGCTTGACGGCTACACCTTCGAAGGGTGGAGCACGGTGAAAGACGACGCGCTCGCAGTCAGCGTGGTCTCCTTTGATTCGTCCGGGAAATCGTTGATGCCCATCGATCGCGACGGCACGCTGTATGCGTTGTGGTCGCGGGAGAACAGGGTAGTGAAGCCGGAATCGTCCGGTTCGACGGGATCTTCGACGAGCTATTCCGGCGCGTATTCCGATTCCTACACGGGATTGAACGGGTTGGCAGCGTTCGATGCCATAGTGAGACAATCGGGCAAATTCTCGGGCACGAATTTCGGTTCCGTCGCCGAGGATTATGTGAAACCCAAGAGCGTTCGCTGAGTGTTGGAATCCAAGGGTGGGGTCGGCCTTCATGTCGGCCCCCTTTTTTTCATGTACGGTGTATGGATTGTTGCGTCCGGATCATTGAATCGTTCGTTGTTCGTGGCGTTTGAAGCCGGGTGAAACCGTATTCGCACATGAACGCGGCAAGGAGTGTCCACTAGTTGAGCGTTACGTGTCCACGTGCTGGTCCGTTGACTAGAGTCGCGTGCTATGAGTGATTCTGCAAAGAAGTACACCATCGCCGTCATTCCGGGCGATGGCATTGGCAAGGAAGTGACTCCGTGGGCTCAGAAGGCTCTGGAGAAGGCAGCCGAGGGCGTCGCCGAATTCGATTACGAGAATTTCGATCTTGGTGCTGAGCGTTATCTGCGTGACGGTGCAATTCTTCCGGAAGAGGAAGAGGAGCGCATCAAGAAGACCGATGCGATTCTGCTGGGTGCCGTCGGCGATCCGCGTATCAAGGCCGGCATTTTGGAGCGTGGCCTGCTGCTCAAGCTCCGCTTCGATCTCGACCAGTACGTCAACCTGCGTCCTTCCAAGCTGTACAAGGGTGTGACCTCCCCGCTCGCCAATCCGGGCGACATCGACTTCGTTGTGGTGCGTGAAGGCACCGAAGGCCTGTACTGCGGTGCCGGCGGAGCGGTGCGTCGCGGTACTCCGAACGAGGTGGCCACCGAAGTCTCCATCAACACCGCCTACGGTGTGGAGCGCGTGGTACGTTACGCCTTCCAGCTGGCCATGAAGCGCAGGAAGCATGTGACCCTCGTGCACAAGAAGAACGTGCTCGTCAACGCCGGCGACATGTGGCAGCGCATCGTCAACAAAGTGGCCGAGGAATACCCGGAGGTCACCCACGACTACCTGCACATCGACGCGACCACCATCTTCATGGTGTCCAACCCGTCCCGCTTCGACGTGATCCTGACCGACAACCTCTTCGGCGACATCATCACCGACGAGGCCGGTGCCGTGGTCGGTGGCGTTGGCTATTCCGCTTCCGGATGCATCAACGCTTCCGACGAATACCCGTCCATGTTCGAGCCGATCCACGGTTCCGCTCCGGACATCGCCGGCCAGAACAAGGCCAACCCGACCGCAGCCATCCTGTCCGCAGCCATGCTGCTCGAGCATCTCGGATTCGACGACGCTGCCAAGAAGATCCACGTCGCCGTTGAGGCTGACATCGAGGAGCTCGGCTCCACCACGCGTTCCACCGACGAGGTCGGTCGCGACATTCTGGCGCGCATGTGAGACGACATATAAAGATATGTGACGGCATGTGACGGTTCGAAAAGCCGAGAAATCGGCTGATTCCGACTTCCGTCCCATCCTTTGAGACGCCCACCGAAAAGGGTTTTTCCCGAATCGGCGGGCGTCTTCGCATATTCGGGGATTTTTCAGGGGCCACCTAAGGTGGAATCGGGTGGAAATGGGCAAACTTTGGGATATTGTTGAGGCATGAGTGATAACAACGCCGATTTCAATGGTGCCGGTCAAGTCAACAATCCAACGTCGGATAACGCAGCCCAGGCCGACTACAACCAACCGTACATTCCACAACAGAACGATGCGCAGATGAACCATCCGGAGTCGCAGCCGGAAACCCCCGCATACGATCAGAACTCCGCCGCATACACTCAGCCCGCTCAGCCGGCCGAGCCTGCCGTTCCGGCGTACGATCCGAACGCTTCCGCATACAGCCAGTATGGCCAGACCGCACAGTCGGCCCAAACCGCTCAGCCGTCATACGGTCAGCCGGCGACTCCGGCCCCGGCATACGGTACGGCTCCCGTCTATACCCAGCCCGCTCAGCCCGCCCCCTGGCCGTATCAGCCGGCCACGCCCGCTGCTCCGGTATATGATCCGAACGCCGCATCGTACAACCAGTACGGTCAGTATGGCCAGCCGTCCCAGCCTGCCCAATCTGCGCAGCCGTCGTACGGTCAGCCGGCAGCCCCGGCGTATGACCCCAACAACGCTTACGCCCAGCCGGATTACAACCAAGCGAACTACGGACAGCAAGGCTACGCGGCCCCGTCTTACAACCAATCCGCCTACACCCAGCCCGCCTACGCGCAGCAGCCGGCATACGGCCAGCCCGTCGCACCGGCCGGATACGCCCAGAAGTCGAAACTGGCAGCCGGTCTGCTTGGCATCTTCCTGGGCTGCTTCGGCGTGCACAACTTCTACTTGGGCAACACCGGCAAGGCCGTGGCACAGCTGCTGCTGACCGTCATCGGCTGGATTCTCATCATCGGCCCAGCCGTCGCAGGCATCTGGGGACTGGTGGAAGGCATCCTGATTCTGTGCTCCCACTACGGCTCGCAATGGCACCGTGACGCTCAAGGCGTCGAACTGCAGGATTGATGACTCGAGGACTTTACAAACAGCCGGGCGGCAAACTCGTTGGAGTGACTGTCCGGCTTTCTCATGCCGATTCGGATTACGCCGATTCGGACTATATTGATTCGGCTCATACGAATGCCGTGAAAACGGTTCCATACGCTGGGCCGGCTGCATCATCGACTGTTATCGAATGCCATATCGACGGCGATTTCTTCCTCGACGGGGACGATGCCGGAACGCGGAATCTCTTGCATTCCATGGAATGTGCGCTGGAACAGTGCGCGGCCCGTTGCCTCAGCGGTTCGATGGTTTCCGAACGTGACGTGACCGCCGCCGTCGAACGGACGATGCTGCACCATCCGGACGTGCGCATCGTCGGCATGGGCGCGCGTGGCATCGCCATCGCCTTTCAACGTGCGATTGACGGCATCGATGGCGCCGATGGCATTGCCGGTATCGGCGGTAATGATGTTACGAAAGTGGAACCACGCGACGACCTGCGCATTCGGCGGCATACCAGCCCAATGGAAACCGCAGAAACCGCGGAAATCGCAAAAAACATTGAAAACGCTGGAACCGCGGAAAGCGACGAAAACGCTGGAACCGTTGGAACCGGCGACATCGCCGAAACCGGCAATTGGGCGGAATACGCGCGACGCTGGCACGCACTCAAACCGAACATCGTGCACGACGACCCCCGCAAACCGCAGGAACAAATGGACCTCGACGTCGAATGGGCGCGCGAAGTGGCTGGTGGAAACCCCGGACCCACCCCGCGGTTCTGGGAATGGGCCGAGCCGGCCGTGGTCATCGGCAGATTCCAGTCGCTCGAAGACGAAGTCAACGTGCGCACCGCGCAAGACGAAGGATTCCACATAGTCCGCCGCTGCACCGGCGGGGGAGCGATGTTCATCGAACCAGGCAACACCATCACCTACTCGCTGTACGCGCCACTCGACTTCGCCCACGGCATGAGCGTCGAGGAATCCTACGAACTCTGCGACTACTGGCTCGTCGAAGCGTTACGCGCCCTCGGCCTCAACGTACGATTCGCCGGACTCAACGACATCGCCACACAATACGGCAAACTCGGCGGCGCCGCGCAACGCCGGTTCGCGCCCACCCACGGCGGACCCGGCGCGATTCTGCACCACGTCACGCTCGCCTACGACATCGACGCGGAAAAGATGACCCGCGTGTTGAACATCTCACGAGAGAAAATGTCCGACAAAGCGGTGAAATCAGCGGCAAAACATGTCGATCCCATGCGCTCTCAAACCGGCATGGGCCGAGACGAGGTAGTGGCGCGACTGGTCGACGCCGCCGTTCGAGTTACAATGTAGCCCGAATGGTCGATGGTGCCCGACTTAACGAGCGTTGGCATGGATGTCGACAACGGAAAACGCAGAAGCACGGCGGAACGGAGGCACGTCGATGGTCACCCCGAATGGAACCAACGGAATCAATGGTTTTGGTGGTTTCGACGATGAGCGTGAGACGTTGCTGCACACCGCGCTGTTCAAGCAGGTTTCGTCCGAAGAAGCCCGGGAACTGCTGCCGTATCTGCTGCATGCCGAATACGACAAGGGCGATTTCATCTTCCGCGAGGGAGACACCGACCATCGCATGTATCTGCTGGAGGAAGGCCGCGTCAAACTGACCAGACAATCCTCCGACAAGCGTGTGCAGCTGCTGAGCATCCACGCGTACGGCGAAGTGTTGGGTGAGATTCCGGTGTTCGATCCGCATGGCGGACCGCGTACCGCTTCGGCGGTGGCGATGACCAACGGCACGCGTGTGGTCTGGCTGGAACATGACGCGCTGTTCGACTGGCTCGACGAACATCCGCGCGTGGCCGTGGACATGCTGCAGGTATTGGCGCACCGCATGCGCAGCAACAACGAACGCATCTGCGATCTGGTGTTCATGGACGTTCCCGGACGACTCGCCAAAACACTGCTCAATCTGGCATCACGATTCGGCGAACCGGTCGAAGCCGGCCTGAAGGTGCCGCACGATCTGACACAGGAGGAGATGGCGCAGCTCGTCGGATCCTCACGCGAAACGGTGAACAAGGCGTTGATGGATTTCGCTAACCGCGGATGGATCGCCAGGGAAGGCCGGTCCATCATCATCTACCAGCCGGGCATGCTGATTCGCCGATCAAGACGATGACATTCGGCTGGTTTTCGGCTGATTTCCAACTTTTCCTAAGAAATTGTCTGTTTTGTGAGAAACCCGTGACGGCTTCCGGCACATGCGTTGGCGGGCATGTGTTTAGTAGACCCGCCACTTTAGAATGGGCGTCATGCCCAAGAAGAAGACCCTTACCGTTCAACGTGTGCTCGCATTGGTAATCGCATACATCACGTTATGCGTGGGCGGCGGCGTTGTGACGAGTATTTTCTTTATGCCCGCTGTGTTCGCCGCCAATAACGCGGCCAAAGCCGTCATTCCGTCCCTTGCGGTCGAAGGCATCGATTTCGATGTGACCTCGCTTCCGCAACGCTCGACGATGTATTTCAACGACGGCAAGACCGCTTTCGCGGAATTCTATACGCAGAACCGCGAGGTCGTGCCGCTGAAGAAAATCTCCAAAGCCATGCAGCAGGCCGTCGTGGCCCGTGAAGACAAGCGCTTCTTCGAACATACCGGCGTGGACGTGCAGGGCGTGTTCCGAGCGTTCTTCCAAACCTATGTCAGAGGCGGCGACCAGCAGGGCGGTTCCACGCTGACGCAGCAGTACGTCAAGAACGTGCTGTCCACCCAAGCCCGTGAAGACGACGATCCGATCGCCGAATACCATGCGACGGAAGACACCGTGGCACGCAAGCTGCGCGAGATGCTGATCTCGGTGCAGATCGAAAAGAAATACTCCAAAGCCGAGATTCTGCAGGGCTACCTCAACATCGCGCAGTTCGGCCGCAACAACCTGTGCGGCGTGGAAATGGCCGCCAAACGCTACTTCAATGTCTCCGCTTCGGAACTGAACGTCACCCAGGCGGCGACCATCGCGGCAATCACCAAGAATCCGCAGAACTTCGATCCTTCCGTGGAAGCCAACCAGAAGGAAGCCGAACATCAGCGCAACATCGTGCTGCAGCTGATGCACGATCAGGGCTACATCACCTCCGAAAAGGAATTCAAAGACGCCATCAACACGCCGTTGAAGGACACGCTGAACCTGCAGGACGTGAGCTCCGGATGCCAGTCGGCCATTGAAAACACCGGCTTCTTCTGCTCGTACGTGGTCAACCAGATCCTGAAGAACAAGGCGTTCGGCAAGGACGACGAGGCTCGCGAGAAGCTGCTGAAGGAAGGCGGTCTGAAGATCGTCACCACGCTCGACCGCAACGCCAACAACGCGGCCATGCAGGCGGCGAACAGCACCGTGCCGGCCACAGACCCGTCCGGATTCGAAGTGATGATAGCGGCCGTGAAGCCGGGCACCGGTGAAATCCTGTCGTTCGGCATCAACCGAACCTACGATGCCACGGATGACGCCCGAACGGATGAGACCAAGACCTCCATGAACTACATGGTCGATCAGGAGGACGGCGGCGGTATGGGCTTCAACGTCGGCTCCACCTGGAAGCCCATCAACATGGTGGCGTGGATGCAGAAAGGCCACTCCATCAACGAGTCGCTCGTCACATCCACCGTCTACGACACGTCGAAGTTCAACTGCAACGGCTACGGTTTCGTCGGCCCGTGGAGGGTGCAGAATTCCGGCGGCGGCACCACCTCTCCGGAAAGCCCGCTGCAGGGTCTGATCAAGTCGCACAACACCACGCAGGCCTCGATGGCGTCGAACATCGGTCTGTGCGCGATCGCCGACGCGGCCAAGGAGATGGGCTACCACAACGCCATCTCCAACGCGTCCGACATCTACTCCGCTAACTCGTTCCAGCCGCCAATGACCATCGGTACGGTGCAGGCGTCGCCGTTGACCATGGCCAACGTGTACGCCACCATGGGCGCCAACGGCGTGGAATGCACTCCGATCGCCATCACCAAGGTGACCGACCGCAGCGGCAGCAAGGTGAAAGTGCCGTCCGCGAACTGCCATCAGGCCATCGACCCGGACATCGCGCAGACCGTGTCCTACGCGCTGAACCAAGGTGTCGTGCAGCCTGGCGGCGAAGCGTCGACCACGCAGCTTGACAACAATCGCAAGACCTTCGCCAAGACCGGCACCAACGAGAACACGGTGATGGCCACCGCAGGCTTCGTGCCGAACCAGGTCGCGGCGTTCGTCGCGGTCGCCGATGCGCAGGACCCGATCAACAACACCTTCGACAACAAGACCATCAACGGCGTGTACCGCCCGTCTTGGTACGGCATGTACATCGCAACGCCGGCGTGGAAGCAGTTCATGAACACGTATCTTGCCGCCATCAACGCGCCGATTGACAACGATTACGGAAAGGGTGCCGACAAGTACACGGTTTCGAAGGGCGCCACCAGAACATACAACCAGTACCAATACCAGCGCCAGCAGAACAGTCAGCAGCAAAGCCAGCAGCAGACCAACCAAGGCCAGCAGCAGCAATCGCAGCAACAGCCTGCTGAGCAGCAAAGTGACCAGCAGCATCAATAGTTGCGATTGTCGGCTATTCATGCCGACTGCCCGCATTGACTGACCGCACTGACTGCCCACGTCACCGGAGCGTAAATCGCATGGCAAAGTGAACAGTCCATGAACGCCCGCCCCAACCGGCGGGCGTTCTGCTTACAATGCAATCGGTACCATGCCCGTCGCGTGGGAACGCGGTGCGGATATCGACGATTCAGGCGATACCAACGATTCATAAGAGAGATGACAATGAGCGAAGACAAGAAGAACGGCAAGCAGAACAAGACGGTCAAACCGTTCGATCCGATGACGTTGCGCGGCGTCACCGTGCGCAACCGCATCTGGCTGCCGCCAATGGACACGTATTCCGCATTGGCGCAGGACGGCAAGCCCACGCCATTCCACTACCAGCATTACGTTTCGCGTGCGATGGGCGGCTTCGGCATGATCATCATGGAAGCGACCGCCGTCGCGCCGGAAGGCCGCATTTCGCCGTGCGATCTGGGATTGTGGGATGACGGACAGATGGACGCATGGCGTTGGATCGTGACCGACGCGAAGGCAGCGGGTGCCACGATGGCGGTGCAGCTCAACCACGCCGGACGCAAGGGTTCCACCGGCTGCCACGCGATCGGTTTCGATGGACAGAGCGTGCCGGAAGAGCAAGGCGGATGGCGGACGGTTTGCCCAAGCGCCAACGCATACGGTTCCCTGGCTCGTCCGCGCGCACTGAGCGTCGATGAGATCCACACCATCGTGGACCAGTTCCGCGACGCCGCCTGGCGTGCCATGAACATCGGCTTCGACGCGGTGGAAGTCCATGCCGCGCACGGCTACCTGCTGTCGCAGTTCCTCGACCCGCTCATCAACGAGCGTGACGACGAGTACGGCGGATCGTTCGACAATCGCGTCCGCATGCTGGTCGAAGTCGTGGATGCGATTCGTTCCGTCGTGCCCGACACCATGCCGGTGCTGGTGCGCGTCTCCGCCACCGACTGGGCCGCAGGCGGTTGGGACCTTGACCAGACCGTCGAACTGGCTAAGATTCTGAAGGCCCACGGCGTGGACCTGATTGACGTGTCCACAGGCGGATTGATTCCCGACGTGACCATTCCGGTGAAGCCCGACTACCAAGTGCCGTTCGCCGAACAGGTGCGCAGTCGCGCGGGCATTCCCACCACCGCAGTCGGGCTCATCACCAAGCCGAAGCAGGCGAAGAAGATTCTGAAGTCGGGCGCCGCCGACGCCGTGGAAATCGGCCGCGCTGCACTGCGCGACCCGTATTGGCCGCTCCGTGCCGCCCACAAACTGGACGATGGCCGGGGCTGCCGCCATGGCGAAACCGCCCAATCCGGCGCTTTCGGTGATGGCCGAGGCGCCGAGGTCGC
>OGPU01000558.1_pt1 | contig 41076 bp, 79 predicted proteins | sample 1552991 | NCBI WGS metagenome assembly OGPU01 (sample SAMEA2580296, study PRJEB22360) | human gut metagenome | biome: human gut; feature: human-associated habitat; material: faeces | place: Denmark | collected 2008/2010 | reverse complement strand
GGGCGGAGTCCCCGGAACTGCCAATCTGGGCGGAGTCCCCGGAACTGCCAATCTGGGCGGAGTCCCCGGAACTGCCAATCTGGGCGTAGTACCCGGAACTGCCAATCTGGGCGTAGTACCCGGAATCAACGTTTTCACTCGGCGTCTCAGCAATAGTCTTTTCCAGTACAAAATCCACACATGCCTTGATAAATCCGGATAGTCCCAGTTTTACGCCGATTTTCAGCTTTCGGGAGCAGAACTTTTCCTTATCATCCGTCTTTGGCTCGTCCAGCGCTTCAACTTCGGCAAACTCGTTCGGCGTTCCATCAGAGCGAATCAAATCGTAATAGTTCAGCACGTCAAATGGATTTTCGCAAAAGTGCATTCCCTTTTCACAGATTTTCGCCTCCGGTTCCTCGAAGACGGTATTTTCCTGATACTGCTTATCCTTGCAGATCAAGCCGGGGTTGAATCCTTTGTAACCTTTCATTTTGCATTTCCTTTCTGTTTTCCTTTATTCCCCCGAGGAACTTTCCCCCACTTGGGCGGGGTGCAATTCCGCTTCACCGTGAAACAGCCGTACATTTTCGCCTTGCTCATGCTCAAAAACAATCCCCTCTCTCACCAAATCCGGGTGTTCATACCGAAAAAATTGGCGTTGTTTTTTGTGGTTTCCAATTGATTTCATGATGTTTTTGTTCCAGTTATCGATGAAATACTTTTCCCATGCCTTGCAGCCGTCCCCGTTGGTGGGGCAATCGTCCCGCGTGCAGTTCCTGCAAAATGGGCTGGCCGAATCGATGTACTGGCCGGGTTTTTCTCTCATAATGCGTCCCTTCTTTCATCTGCGCCCGCCGCCAGAACCTGCCGTATGGCTTCCAGCTCAGCGTCCCCCAGCTCGCCGGACGCGCCCTTAGGAATATCAGGCTTCCCATAGCGCCTAACCGGTGGTGCTGACCCAGCGCCGCCTCTGTCCTGCTCTTTGACGAGCCAGCCGTTGATAAATCGCTGTACCCCACCCTTGGTTTTTCGCTTGGATGGGTTGGCGTCACACCATCCGGCCATTTTCCGCAGCTCTGCCAGGATATCAACGGCGGGGTAGAGTTCTGCCCATTTGTCCACGTCAGCCTGAAAAACAGGGTAAAGGGATTTATCATTCAGCATGATCTGGCACACCGGCGGCGTGGAGGCGGCGTCCGGCTCCGCGCCTATACTCTCCTTTACTCTACTTTTCTCTACTCTACTCTCCTCTACTCTACTATGTCTTTGGATGTCAGCATTTTTTGAGAAAATGTTGACATTTCTGCTTGAAATGTTTACATTGGGGCAAATTTTGGCGCACTCGACCAGAAGGATGTTGTAATCGACTTCAAGACTTTTACGGCGGCTGACTGCCTCGAAGTACCGCTTCTGAATTCCACGTGAAGTCAGAACGTGATACTTGTCATATATCTCTTTGTCGAACATCCCTCGTCTGATAGAAGCCTCTATTATTTCGGAAACGACGCTCCCACCCAGCCCGCACCTTCGGGCGAACAAAAGCGCAACCTCCTCTGTCCATTCAATGTAATAACCCTCCTTGCCGTATATCTCTTGCAGCAAGTGAACGATTACACCAAATCCTGTCAAGCCATATTCTGCTTCTATCAGTTCAAATTTCTTGTCCAAGCAAACATCAAGCGGAAAGAAATCAAGTCCGCTTTTGATTGCCATAGTTTACTCCTCGCTTCCCAGCCTAGGGAATAGAACAACTTGAAGGCCGCGACTGCCAAAAATGTCAACTATGTGTTTTACTTCTTCTTTGGATATATCATTCAGTCGGAGAAGATTATCTCGAATGCCATCCAATTCAAAGATATCCTCGGCATCGGTGACGATAACGTCATATCTCATTGCGCATTCACCTCCTTCACCAGCGAATACCTTGCGAAGCACGTCCGCTCTCCGTATCGGTTCTTCCCGGTGACGGTTTCGCTCTTGATGGGAACACCCTGAGCTTTCAAATCCCAGATCCTTGCACCAAGACGGTAACAGCCGTACTCTGTAACAGCCTCGGCCTGAGTGATACTCCCATAGTCCTGCAAATGCCGCAGGATACGCTCACACTGTGTCACGGGGCGCCTCCTCTCCGGTGAGACGAACCGCCACGCATGGGCGGGTGCCGTACCGCTTGCAGACTGTGGCGTCTGTGATAGCTGCATCATCCTTGTAGGCGATACCGTTCAGGGCATCGCACACAATCTTGCCTATGTTGTCCCAGTCGGGTTTCACCATGGGAAGAATCCGATTGTCAATCGCTTCGGTCTGCTTGCGCTTGCTCCACGAATGGGGGACGGGGTAGATTGCCGCAATGTCAACCCGGATAGTGCCGGTGAACTTTGCCCCGTGGGCTTCGCACTGGTATGCCCATGCCACCAGCTTTTCATAGTCCTTCGTTTTCTTTGGGGTGTATGTCTCACCGTTCTGGGTGAAGCGGGGGCGCTCCTTCCCTTGCGGAACGCCGGGAATCGTAAATTCAATCGTCACGTTTTCGCTCCTTCCTTTGGAGTTGGCGGTTTCACCTCCCACCGCCAAGAAAAAAATGCAAACTGTACTGTCAATCTTTTTAGGGAAAGATTACTTTTTCCGGCTTAGAACGGCAAGTCGAGGTCGTCTGCGGTGATCTCCTGATATCCTCCAAACCCCTGCTGACTGTATCCGTTTCCACGGTTCGTCTGCTGTGGGGCGCTGGGCTGCCCGTATCCGGCGTTTTGCGCCGTTCCGGTATTGGTGGTATCCTGAGAATTGCGCTTGCTGGAAAGCAGCTCAACGCTTGTGGTCACTATCTCAAACGCCCGGCGCTTGTTCCCGTTCTTGTCCGTCCAGTCCCTGGCTTGCAGCGCTCCGGAAACGGCTACGATATCGCCCTTATGGCCGTACTGCGTCAGGTACTCAGCGCCCTGCCGCCATGTGACAAAGTCCAGAAAATCGGTGGCATCCTTCGTCATTGGGCGCTTGACGGCGAGACTGTAGGAGCAAACCGCCGTCCCCTCCTGGGTTCTTCTCAGCTCCGGGTCGGCGGTGAGCCGCCCGACAAATTGACAATTATTCATATGTTCTCCTTCCTGTAAATCAGATCGTTTTCGTTCCAGCCGGGATAAATGTCCATCAGGTACTCCCGGAAATACGCCCTCATTTCCATTCTTGCCGTGGTCTGATCGTACCGGTTGTGGCATCTGGGGCAGAGGGTAAGCCCGTTCTGGGCAATGCCAAGCCCTCCCTGCGCCCGGGATATGTAGTGGGCGTTGCTCCATGCCAGAGGGGCGGGGGCGGGAGCGCCGCAGAATACACAGCACGTCCAGCCGTCAATGCTGTCCCGCTGGGCAATCGCCATTTTCTCGCCCCGGGTGAAGTCCCTCGCTTTGGTATCCTTCCTCAACGCCATTCCTCCTTGAGCAGTTCCAGCTTGTCCGGGGGCAAGGTTTCAATGTCCAGCGCCTTGCAGTCCTGTATCAGATTGTCGATCAGCCGCGCCATTTGTTTGGTGTCGTAGGTGCTGGAACCGTGGTATGCCGCCAGGTTCCGGCACCCAGGCACCTGAGACGCGCCCAGGCTGTCCACCAGCCATCCAAGGCCGTTTTTCTGCCAGCTCCGTGTGAAGCGCTCCACGTCCTGTTCCCGGACGCACATAGGCGTGTAATTGTCTCCCACGCCCCGGACGGCGTTCCGGTAGACCTCAACCGGAGGAATCCCCATAGCGGCGGCAAGCTTGTGAATCAGCACCCATGCATAGGCGTTTGCGTCCAGGCTCCGCTTTTCCCGGTGCTCTTTCAAGGCCAGATCATAGGGCGCGGCCTTCATCTTTCGGATAAAGGCCATTGCCTTGCCCAACTCGGAACGGGAGGGCTTGACCATCAGCCAGCCGCCTTCCAGTTTGGCCTCTGTGAATGTAAACTCCGTCATGATTGCTGCCACACAAACGCCCGAAGGTTCTTTGTATCGTTGCGGATTGCAAGTCCGGTGATCCGCCCGGTCTTCTCGTCATAGGCGATTTTCTCAACGCTGAACTTGTCGTAGCAGTTGAACCGGGTCTTTCCGTTGAAGGAAGATGCTTTGATCTCTGCCTTATTGCTGGGAATCCAGACAAACGGGGACGTGTAAAGTTCCCTGCCGATGCCCCAGCGGAACCCGGCGCGCTTGAAAGCGTCGCTTGCCTCGCCCTTTTTCTGGTTGCCTTCCTCGTCCTCCCGGCTCTCGATACCGCAGTCCCATTTCCATTGGATGCCGCCGTTTTCCTGGATAATCCCGATACCGGCGTACAGATTGCCCTTGATCTCCTTGTAGTCGTTCGTCCAGTTGCCCGCCCCTACAGTCTCGTCCAACAAGTCCATATCCGTCCTCGCCGTCTTGTACAGCAGACACACCAGCCCATTTTCCTTGACCTGCTTGATTTTGACCTCAATCTCGTCAGCGGTCAGGAACCGAAACATTCTTGCCATGATGCCACCCCCCATTATCTGATTCTCAGGCTTTCGCCACGATCTCCCAGAACGGCAAATGGAAGCTGGTTCCCCTGATTCAGATACTCCCGGATTTTGGCAAGATCAGGCGTTCCAGGCTTGAGCCATGCCGCCGGAACCTCGTCCAGCAGCTCCACAGGCTGAGCACCGCCGTTTTTCTGAATATTGAAAGAGAATAGCGCCGTCTTGAATTTCGTCCGGCCTGTGGCCTTCATGGTATCGAAAAGGCGCTGCTTCAACGCCTTTTGACGATTGTTGATAGAGGTTTTCCGCTCCTGTAAGCGCTTGATTTCAGTATCGATCTGGGCGGTATCCCCATCCATGCTCTTGATGATCTTTGCGTAGCTATCGGCCTTGGTATCCATATCGGCCTCGATCATCTCGATGGTATCGAATACGGCCTCTTCCGGGATTTCCGGGTCGAGGAGCATTTCAAATACGTCCTGCCATTCCTTGCTCATTTCGTACAAAGTTATCATGTTGACTTTCCTTTCTCAGTTTGATATACTGTAAATGGTAGATTTTTTATATCGCTTGCCGTCCCCGGTGCTGTAACATCGGGGGCGGCTTTTTATCTCCCTCTGATGCAACGTCCGATACCGGCGCCCATCAGGATAGCGCACACCCACATTGCGGGAACTGCCGCCTTGTCTGCCAGCAAATCGGCCTGCTGCCACCAGAAAAGCACCAGATTCAGCCCCGCATAGGGGAGAACATGGAAAACGCATTCCTTGATATTGAACGGTTCCCGGTTCTCCGGCACCGGCTCCCACCGGGCATCCACGGGTTTGTTTCTGCTTGCCATATCGTTCACCTCCTGTCGTGGTTTTTGTGAACTACGTCGAAAAGCTCCACGTTCTCATCGTCAAACGCCTTGCGTTCCTTCGATTCCATCAAAAGGGATTCCCGCAGATGCTCATTTTCCCGGCGCAAGCGGCGGTTCATCTCCGCCATAGTGCGAAGCTGGGCAACCTCGTTCGGCATCATTTGGAGTTCTCCTTGTAGGGGCGAACATCCTCAGCTCGGACGGTCTGTTCCAGCCCCCGCTCATCTACGTATGATGATTTTGCGCCCCAAAACTTCACCAACTTGACAGTACTGCCGATTTTGAAATAGTGGTGGCCTTTCCCACAAGGGCGGTTTCCGGTAACCACGAACTTGTCTCCCACTTTCGGCTTGCTCTCCTTTGGCTTGTCCTCCTTGCGCTTCTTCTCAAAAAGCCGCTCAACGGCGACCCTTGCGCCCTCCGCTCTGCTGTAGGTATCCTTCGGATTGCACCGGGCTTCTGCGGTCTTCACGTCCCGCCCGCCACGTTTCAGCGTGGCCGTGGTAATCATCCCGTCAAAGCGGAGTTCCACGGTGCAGGGTTCCCGCGCAGGCTCCACAAGGCCGGAAATCCATTCATCCCTGAAAAAGTAGCCAGGAACGCCAAGCCACTTGCAGAAATACTCCTGAATCGGGTCCTTCGGCTTTGCATCATCACTGTAGTAGTAGGCGGTGCCGAATTCTTTACACACCTTGCTAATTGTGATTTCTTTTCCGAGAAATCGTACCATTCCGTCAACATAATTTTTGGAATCAGGCCGCTCACTCACAATCCGCACCTTATCCCCAACTTTGTACGCCATAAATAACTCCTTTCAATTTCGGCATTCTGCCGTAGATTTCAAATCACTGCCATTCCCTCGCAAACGCCCGGATCTCCTTCTCGGAGTACCCCAGGGTTTTCAGGATCACCGCCGGGTTGGGGTGGAGGGTGGTCACCAGCTTCCGAAGGACGTCAAGTGGCATAACGGTTTTTCCATTTCGGTAGTGCCGCAGGTTTTGCCCATCCACCCCGATTCCCCGCCCCAGAGCGGCGGCGTTGTCGCTCTGGATTCCCGCGAGGGTGCAGCAGCGGTTAATTTCCTTCCAGAAGTCCTCTGCCGTGTACCGGTCGGCATACTGCCGGATTCTTGGCATTGTCTGCACCTCCTCTCATATAATCCGTAATTCGTTTATTCACGTCTTTTTTATTGCATATTGCCCCTCGCTGTGCTATTCTGGAAGAAAAAACAGAAAGAGGCGGTCTTATGGGCAAAAAGAGTATAAAAGCATCTAGCGCGGAGTATCCGGGCGAATCGTATTTATTGCGCTGCACGTATCAGGAGGTTACCGAATGCCCGTCATGCCATTTCTCGATTGAGCCGAAGGCATTATGCGCTTACTACATTCAGCCCGACAGCCCTTCTGATGGGAAATGCACGCTGTACCTTCTTTCCCTGTGCAAAAGGTGCAATCAGGTCTTTTTAAGCGCTTTTCAGGAAAGTACAAGTCGCCCTGTTCCTGGCTTTGCAGATTTCGATTCTGCCTCGTACTCTGTTCCTTACACGCCTAACATAAACAAATTTTCAGGCGACGTGCAGCAGCTTTCACCGGACTTCGTTGAGACCTATGCGCAGGCGGAAATTGCCGAATCTCAACGGTTGTATCGCATCTGCTGGGTTGGCTATCGAAAAGCCCTGGAGTTTTTGGTAAAGGACTATTTGCGGCATAAGAATCCAGATAATACCGATAAGATACTCGCGGAGCCGCTCGGTTCGTGCATCAAAAAGCTGGAAGACCAAAGGCTCAAGGTTCTCGCTGAGCGGTCGGCATGGATTGGAAACGACGAAACGCACTATGTAAGAAAGCACGACGATCTCGGCATTGAAGATATGAAACGCTTCATAAAGGCCATGCTGAATTACGTAGAATCGGAACTTGCTTTTGAGGAAGCCGAAGCCATCCCCTGCAAATAGGTATCGCGCTCTGCCAGCTTCTCCCCGGCCAAAGACCAGTATTCCACGACAACCCGTGTCGGCTGATCCACTGCACCAGACCCGCGCGCAGACCGTGTTTCAATGACGGGGATTACACGTGCTGAATCACACCCTCTGGGGAATAGATAATTTTTCATTTTTTCACCCCCTTCCAGGCTTGTCCCATTAAGATTCACCTTCCGCTAAGACGAGGACGCATTGGAAATGATCTCGTTAACAGCGGTTTTGAACTGTTCCTCTGCCCCCTTCGGTTCCCTGTGTCCATTCAGGACTAAACTGACATATTCCCGCGTTACACCGATATGATCGGCGAGCTGTTTCTTGGAAATTTTATGCACATGCATCAAACCGACCAAATCTCCCGTCCAATTTTTAGGCAACATTTTCCACTTCCTTCCCTCAATAATTGTTGAAAAATGTGAACTTATATGCTATCATAAAAGCGCCAACAAATATGACGCATATGTGTTCACCATTTTCAACTCATGACCCCATTATAGTTTACGTTTTTCACCTTGTCAAGGGGTTTAGTTGAATTTTGTGAACTTTGTCGTTATGCACAAAATAACAGAGGTGATATTGTGTTCTATGACAGGTTTGCATATCTGTGTAAACAAAAGGGTGTGTCCGTAAGCCGCGGCGCCCTAGAAGCGGGGATTAGCAAATCCCTTGTAACAAAGTGGAAAACAAACAATACGGAGATCCCTTCTCCGGATGTAATCGGAAAACTAAGCAAGTATTTCGGTCTCCCCGTCTCTGAATTGCTTGGCGAAGAACCATCAAAAACTCCTGGCGAAACAGAAAAAGCCCCGATGCCTAATGACATCGGGGAGGAAAATATTCTTCGGATGTACCGTTCTTTGTCTACTGAGGAAAAAGGGGCGTGGTACGCTTACGCGCTTACACTGAAAGAAATGCAAAAAGAAGGAGAATAATTATGGGTATGAAGGAAACAACCTATCAGGTAGACTGCCCGATTACCGGCAGACCCGAAAATGTCTTTATTCGCTCCACGCTGTGGGAAGAAGTGTTTGTTGCTTCCTTTACTGGCTGCAACGGTCAGTGGAGCAGCTCCCCGGAATGTGAGGCCTGCCGGAAAGCTGCTCAGGCCAGGTTTACCGAAGAGCATTCAGGATCACCGTCAATCCATTGGAACAGGCCTTGAGGAATGCTTCCTGGTTAAGCTCTGCGTACCATTTGATTCGGCTCATGGCTTCTTCCAGCATTCCCTGCTGCGTGAGCCAGCCCAGATCGTGCAGAATCCATGCTGAAAACTCCAATGCCTCCGGGTCGAGCTTTTCTACGGTGCTCTTTTTCATCGTTGGATGGAATAGCTTTTCCCCCTGCTCTTTGGTTAACTCAAGTTCCATAGAAGTTACTGGCTTACACATTTTTTACACCTCCACAGTTGGTTTTTCGTTGGTTTCATCACTTATTATACCACAATCTGCGGTTTTATCAAGTGGTGGCCGTTTGGACAGCAGATCGGAAAAGAAGCACAGAAGCCTCCGTTTGTTTTCATCTGTTAATGTCCGGTAAACGCTGATAAAGCCCTTTTCGTCCGCTGTCATTTCTACCTCTCCTTTACTTTTTATCATTATCGAACGCTTGTTCTGCTTGTGCGCTAGTTATAACATACTATCTGTCCAATAAAACGGACTAATTAGGGGTTTTCAAAAAAATTTTTGAATTGCCCCGCCACCCGTGCCACAAGGTGACGGGGCTTTGCCGCCGGAATGGTGTGTCCCTTGCCGGTTGCAATATCACCATAGCATTTTCAGCTATAGAAAGTAAACCACACATCTGATTCCGTCGGAATCAAATGTGAACAATCCAGTATTAAATTTAATAGGAGGGCGAATTATGGATTCAAATACAGGCCAAACATTCATCGAGGAAATGCAGCCGAATTTCGATGCCCTCCCGGAAAGGCTGAAAGACGAGAAATTCCGGAACCATCTGACGAATCAGCAGCTTTCTGACGTGTCCGGCGTTCCTATCGCCACAACAAGCCGGATTCTTTCCGGTGCCGTATCGAACCCCGGCTTTTTCCATATCGCCGCGCTGTGCGCCGCTATGGGCGTGTCAATGGATTCCGTTGCAGGTGTTCACCCAAGCGGAGATCAGGCGGAAATAGACCAGCTCCGGCAGGAGATAGCATACAAGGACGAGATAATTGCCGAGAAGGGCGCGGCGATAGACCGCTTACTGGACAGGAGCCGCATTATGGAGGCTGGTGTCGCGGCCAGAGATGACCGCATCGGCAAACAAAATGAAGAAATAAAGAATGTCCGCAGCTCATACAAAATCCTTGTGTACGGGCTGTGCGGCGTTTGCATTACGCTGACATTTGTGTTGGCAATCTATGTGGCTCTGGATAGCCAAGCGCCAGACCAGGGGCTGATACAGTCTGATAATGTTTCTCCGGTCGTATGGGCAGGTGCGGCGGCTGTTATTGTACTGCTGTTCGGCCTTCTGCACTTCACTGTAAGCAAATTATCAAAAAAGAGGGATACGCTATGGGAAGAAAGAAAAAAGAGCCGGGGGTAAAACTCCCGGCTATAATACAACTCCCGTCAGGGTCATGGCGAACAAGAATCTATATCGACGGCCGCACAGTATCCATAACGAAAGACACCTACGACGAATGCGCGGCGGAATACCTCGCCATGAAGCACGGGGTCATTGAAGCGAAAGCCGCCCCCATGAAGCACGGGGTGCCGCTGGGGGATGCTCTCGACAAATACATTTCGACCCGGAAGGGGTTCAAGTCGCCGTCAACGATTTATGCGTATGAATCCTACCGCAAGCAGCGCTTCCAAAGCATGATGGTGGCTGACGTGTACACCACCACGGACGAACAGTGGCAAGCCGCCATCCGCAGGGAAGCAAAATCACTGTCCCCGAAATATATCAAAAACGTGTGGATGCTGATCTCCGCCGCGATATTCGAGGAAACCGGACGCAGACCGCGGGTGACCCTGCCGGAAAAGGAACACAACGAAAAGCCGTACCTTGACCCGGATCAGATACCGGTGTTCCTGCAAGCCATAAAAGGGGAATCGATAGAAATTGCCGCCCTGCTGGAATTATCCAGCTTGCGCAGGTCGGAGATGCTGGCGCTGACGTGGGACAAGGTCGATTTCAAGAACGAAATAATATATGTCCACGGGGCAAGAGTGGCCGGGGACGGCGGCAAGCTGGTTCACAAGAAGCAGAACAAAAACGATTCCTCCCGGCGCACGGTGCCGATTATTGAGCCGCTGATGGAAGCACTAAAGGCAGTTGATAGCAAGGAAGGCTATGTCGTCAACCTGACCGGCGGGTGGATATGCACAAGGATAAACGAGATTTGTTCCGCCAACGGCCTGCCGAAAGTCGGGAACCACGGATTGCGGCACAGCTTCGCATCTCTGGCTTATCACCTCCAGATACCGGAAAAGATAGCAATGGAAATTGGCGGGTGGGCAGATGACGGGACGATGCACAAAATATATACACATCTGGCACAGAAAGACATTGCAAAACGGGCGCAGGATTTTCGGAACTTCTTTGTGTCAAATGCGGATAAAAAAGCGCAAATTTGACACGCCATTTGACACGGATTTTGAAAAATCGTTGTATACCAACGCTTTTTGGCGTTTTAATCGTGGGTTCGATTCCCGTACGGGTCACCATGCAGAAAAAGCCCTAGAAACTTGTTCTAGGGCTTTTTTATTGCTTTATCAGCTATATTCCCACGTTCTCCGAACTATTCTGCGGTAAAATATTACCGCAGATTTTAATATTTTTCTGCGTGCGGTACGTTTTTATGGCTCAAATTTGACACGCCATTTGACACGAAATTTGCCACGCTTAACGCTTATACAGTCCCTGCACCACTCCGACGTTCTCCGCCCGTTCAATATCCCGCTTGTGCAGGTACTCATAGACAGCCATCATGGCCGCAGGCGGTTCGCCCTTTTTCTTGCGGTATTCCTCGATGTGGGAAACAACGGCCTTGTGCAGGGCGTTCATGTGGTTCATTTCCTCCCCGCTCAGCCTGTAAAACAGGTCTGCCAGCTCCGGGGCGTCGTGCTTGTATTCCACGGCCAGTTCTGCGTAGGTGTGCGCGTCTTCCAGCTCGTCCTCAATATGCTCCATCAGCAGTTTGATTTCTTTCATCTGATGCCCTCCTGAATGTACGCATACAGCGTATCAATGTCCTGTTTCCCAATCTTGAGTGTTAGCCCGATTCCAGGGATTTTCACGGGCAGCGCCTCTGTCCCCATGTATGGCTTTGCGGCGTTGTACAGGGCGTCAACGTCCACCGTGCCATGCTCCATATCGTAAACGCCCAGCGCCTTTACCATGGGATGATCTGCGTACTGGGCAATAATCTTCGGGAAATTTGCGGTAAGCAGCCCCCCAGCCCCGGCAACCAGAACTCTGTCCCAGCCGGAAAGACTTGGGGCAATGCTTCTGTCAATGAATCTTGCAAGCCCTGCCTGCACGTTTTCCATAGGAATCATAAATTACCTCCTTGAAAGTATGGGGCGGCGGTTGCCGCCCCAATTGTCGGGAATCAACCGTTGCAGCACCCGCCGCACTTGGGCAGGGGGTTGTACAGCGTCTGTGCCGTGGTTCCGGTTCCGGTGGTCACGTCGGCAACCTGCTTCGGATAGAAGGTCGCGTTGGCGTAGGTCACGATGGAATTGTCAGCGCAGCAGCGCCGCTCTGCCTCGATCTTGATGTCCTTGGACAGTTCAGCCCGAACGCATTCCACGTCCTGACGAACCAGCGCGAAGCTGTCCTCGGTGCGCTGATTGTGTACGGCCTGATCGCACAGGGTCTTGCGAATGTCCTTGAGCTGTCCGTCAATGTAAGCGTACAGCTCAATGGATTTCTGGTCGTTGTAGGCGTTTGCCTTCAACAGCGCGATTTCGGCATCCTTGGCGGCGAGCTGCTGCTCACGATCCAGTTCATACCGGCTCACGGGCATGTTCTCGCTGCACCCGCCCCAGCCATAGCCATAGGGCATGGCGGGCATAACGGGAGCGGTGGGAACGGGATTGCGGTTGCCGAGAGCCAGAGCGCCCAGACCGCCCGCAGCATTCATCACGCCCAGCGCCAGACCGGCAATACCCGTGCCAAGACCGGCACCGGCTACGCCTTTGCTTGCATAATCCTTTTCTACTTCCATAGTTTAGAAGTCCTCCTTCAAAATATTAGGAGGTGGCCACCTTCTACCTATAGAATAACAAAAATCCCGACGGTAGAATCATCATCTACTCGTCGGGATTTCGTCAATAAATCGTCAATAAATCGTCACGCAGAATCAGAATTTCAGATTTTCAGGGAGCTTGTCACTGTACTTTCTGCACAATTCGTATTCTATCCGCAACTTTTTAACCGTTCTTGTGATAGTGGCTTGGGACACACAAAACTTGTGGCACTGTTTTGTCTGGCTCCATCCGGCGGCTCGGGTGCGGATGATCTTTTCCTCCAGCGGCGTAAGAATCGCCAGAGAACAGAACTCATCCAGAATCACCCGATTCCATCGGACTTTATCCACTTATCACATCAGTCCTCCTTGGGAGAAATGTAAGTTCTTGCCAGTTTGCTGTCAGCGATACCGGCGGTGGTAGGATCATTGACCACGCCCAGAATCACCAGCAGGGCAAACACGGCGTTTACCACGGCCAGCAGCTTGTCGCCAATCTCGCCCAAGTCCAGCGTAAAGCCGAACAGGGCGGCCACCGTCTGCACCAGCAGAAGCAGCGCGGGAATCGCGGCCAGCCAGAAGTTCTTGTTCTTGATACGTACAATCCAGTTAATCATTTTGTTTTCCTCCTTAAAAATCAGCCCAGCCCAAGCCGAGCAAGAATAAACCCTACAACAGCGGCTACGACAATGTAGATGACCCTTTCTACCACCGACTTCCACCGCTTGCCGGGTTCTGATTTCAGCTCCTGCACGTCCGTGCAGAGGCCGTCAACCTTTTCCCCGGTAACTTCCACCTTCTCCGCCATGACGGCAACAGACGTTGCCAGCGTGTTCAGCGCTTCCGTATGCTTCTCAAGAGCGTCCAGCCGGTGGGAGTTGGATTTGCTCCGCTGTTCTACCGCAGAAAGCCGCCCGGCGATTTCCGTTTCTTCCATTGGCATACTCCCTTCTCAGCCGTTCCACCGGCTGTACTTCCCGTTGTCCTCGTGAATGCCCCATCCGTACAGCCCCAGGCCACCCCGTCCGGGGATTTTCTCGGCCTGCACCTCCTGGGCTATGGCATACAGTTTCTCCGGGGGGATAGCCCCTGAGAGGTCTACAGCCTGCCCCATGGTGTGCAGGGAGTTGGATACCCCGCCAACCTCGGCGTTGTGCCGCTTGCACCGCACACCGGAATTCACATTCAGGGGAACCCCCGCCCGACGGCGTATCTCATCGGCCATGCGGACGGTTTCCTCTGCGGGTTCTGCGGGGAAGCCGTTGCAGTATTTCCCGCCGCACTGGCACCGGAACTCCTCCCGGGTGAAGTACTTGATATCGTCCCAGAACGTCCCGGTTTTCGGTTCGGTGCTGGCCTCCGGTTTCTCTACTTTTACCGCCGTCCCGGCGATCGCGCCGATCAGCATTTTCTGGGTAGCGGCTCCCGGTATCCCGTCCACAGTAAGCCCGTAGTCGGCTTGGAACGCCCGAATTGCCCCTTGGGTATTTCTGCCATCAATGCCGTCAATCGTGCCGGGAGAATAGCCCAGATAGGTCAGAAGGCATTGAATTTGCTTTACCGTCATACGTTCACCTCTTCCCAGCCCTGAGGGTATGCGGACGGCGACCATACATTATTGTCCAACGTGGAGCGATACACTTTACTGCCCTCCGTGCAGCAGTCGCCATTATTGTAGGGGCTGGTAGCCAAGGCGACGAACGGCAACGCTTTTGCTGGGTCGGTGCTCCAAGCAAACCCCCACTGTGCGGGAAGTTCCTCCGGCTCCTGGGTGTAGATAGTGCTGTCATAGGGCTGCACCAGCCGCACCACACGGCCAGCAGATGACCGGCACACAAACCCGGCCTTGCGCTCCAGCATGTTTTTGTTTGCGACAGCGGCCTTAAAACTGGGAATGTCGCTATCCGCCGCGTTCAGTTCGGTGCCTGTCATGTCGGGGGCTTTCTCCTGCAAGGCAAGCGCGTTCGCCCGCCCCTGAGCATACATGATGCTTTTTCTTTCCTCTTGTGTCACAGACTGTCAACCCCTTTCTTGTAGGCTTCATCCAGCTCTTTCAGCTGTTCCTCGCCGCCGCTGGCTTTCATTTCCGCGATTTTCGCGAGGATTCTCTGCTTCCGTTCTTCGATGGTCATGCGTTCACCCCCAGAGCGGTTTCGATTTCGGATAATGCGGCTTCGTACTCGGCGTTCTGAGCAGCGAGAGCCTGATACTGCTCCCGCTCATACTCCCGTTGGGCGGTGTCCAACTCTGCCCACGGCTTCCACGGGGCGATCATCTCACCGGCAAATATCACGCCGTCGGCGCGTGTCCACGTCTGACCTGCTGGGATGAAGCGATAACCCTCAATATAGGCGTCGCACTTACCGTCGAAGGAATCCGTTTCAATAGGCGTCAGGCCTTCACCAGAGGTAACGTAGCACTTAAATTCTGAACCAATATAAATTGTTTTCAAGCGTTACAGCCCCCTTACTGCATAGAGACTTCGTAGACGTACCGGCTGCCGCCTTTTTCAGAGTACGAAGCGAGCCGGATTAAGTGGCTACCGGTGATGTTGGATATATCGAGGCTTACTTCATCCGAGGCAGTAGCGAGAGCTGCCTGTGCCAACGGTCTACTCGATGCGAAGGAATCCTCAATAATCAATAAAAGAGAAACGCCACGAATATTTGCGTCGGTCTTAGCGGATATGGTGCTGTAGTCAGTCATATCAACCTTGCTTTTCGTAGCCATATTGACTGTTTTTCCCGCTGCGACAAGAAACTCTAGTGCTTGCTTTTCAGCGTTAACCGTCCCACCCCATCCGCCGGTCAGCGAATCATAAGTTTCACCGTCCTTGAACAGATAAGTGATATATAGCAGCGTAACACTCTCGGTCTGGCCGTTGGTAATTATCACGACATCGGCACTTTTTGACTTATCCCCATCGGTGGAACTCACCGTCCACGTCCCTGCGTTCGGTACGATACAAGCCCATGTACCACTGGTGTCGGGGGCGGATAGAGTTGTTGTGCCGTCAGAGCAAGTACAGGTCGAACCGGCGGGATAGGTGATGTTGATAGTAGCTGCGAAAAATGCAATCACGGTTGAATAATCGGTTGTGACCACAACATTCTTTTGGGCGGTCTTGCCGTCACCGGTGATGGTAACAGTCCACGTCCCGCTTGCAAGCCCCTTGAAGACCACCACGCCGCTGGTGCCGGAGTTCTTGGTCTTTGCCTTGCCGTCCTTGGAAACAGTCACAGTGACGTTCGCCGGGGCTGTGACGGTAAGGGTGCCGCCGGAACCGCCGCCGCTGGCTCCAAATCCATATAAAGGAACCGCAATGCTCATACGTACACCTCCACCGTAATCGGAATATCCACCGTGGGCTTGTCCTCAAGGCAGGTAAACGTCAGCGTGCTGCCTGACCGGGAAGCGAAGCTCACCATCCCGCACGCCTCTTTCAGCGCAAGATTGGTGGCCGTGTTGCTCCCGTATACTGGATAAGCCATCGCACGTTTTGTATCCGTCAGACCGGAGACCGTAACAGACTGGGTATACGGGGCGCTGGCAGACCAACCGGCAGCAGTTAACGTTGCAGTCTTCGCAATCGTTTTGGCATTACTTAACGCCGTATCTACGAACCCCTTGGTTGCGGCATCAGCGCTGTCCGTGGGCGCACCTAATGCTTTGATTTGATGGGAGTTCATGACAATATTTCCGGTCATTAAACCGCCAGCACTAGGCAATGCCCCAACATTTTCAGCTTCTAGCTCAACGTTGCCATTGGAGTTAGGTTCTTTGCCGCACACTTTGGATACAGCGCCGGTGCCATCCAAGCCCATGCGGGAGACGGAGTAAGAGGTGACGGCGCTGCCGGTATTGAACGTAAGCGTGACCCTTGTCCACAGATACTTGCCCTGTGCTACCGTCGGGATCGTGTTTGACCATGTTCCAGACGGAACGACCGTGCCGGAATTGCTCGTCTGGTAGCTGATTGCAGAACTGTTGAGCGTTGCCGGATTCCCGGTATCGCCCTTTTCGCCCTTGATCTCGAACCACTGATACTTCGTCCAGTCTGTTGGGGCGGTTGCGGAATTGCCGCTGTATACGCCCATCCAATTGTCAGGGAGGACACCGAAGCTATGAGAAGCTGCCGTGGGCTTCTGCGCCGCGTACCGAATCCAGACGTATGCGTTGTCACCCTTATCGCCCTTTGCGCCGTTTGTGATGGTAAACGTGCTGGTGGTGCTGTCGTTGTAGGTGATGCGGTATGTATCCACAAGGCCGCTTGTGGATACTTTGGCAATGGTTGCAATGCCCTTGCCGTTGGACACGTTGAAATCAAAGGTAGTCGTATCGGCAAGCGTAATGCGGTATGTATCCGTAAGGCCGCTTGTGGACTGCTTCACGATGCTGCTGATACCGCCGTGGCCGTCAGCTGCGGCGGTAAGCCAGTTCAGCAGAATTTGTCCCGTCAGCTTCTTGGCCGCGCTGTCCTGTTCCAGGACGAAAAGGTCAGCGGCTTTTATCTGTTCTGCTGCAATCAGCTCGGATATTGCTTTATCTGCCATCTGCTTCCTCCTGTTCAGTCTCCTTGTCAGGGGCATGAGGCGCAGACAGCACCTGCACCACTTCTTCAATGGCCTGCATACTGCCCAGCATCCTGTCCCAGTTCTCCCGTCCTGCGACCTGAACGCCCTCAAGGGTATTCAGGACTGCCCTAAGTTTCATTACAGGGTTCATTTTTACTCCTTTCCCAGCACCACACGCACCGCGCCGGTTTCCGGTACGATAGCGATTATCTTCGTATATTGGGCGGCGTACTGCCCTTCCCACCACATTTGCACCGTCTCAGCAGGATTTGCAAATACCGTGGCAATCGTCGCCAGGGATTCCCCGAGAATTCGGATGTTTATCTGCCCCACCAGGGGGAAGGGGTTGAAATAATCGCAGTCGAATTCTTTGCCTGTTGCGGTTTTCAGTTTTTCCATCGAAACCTCCTATTATAATCAGTCATATCAAATCCATGTTAGGTATTTTATAGATACTGTTCCGCCGTTTCCATCCCTGAACGATGTAGAAGCTATAGCTATCGTATGGCCTCCAATTACCAGTCCTTTATCTTCGGTTGATAAACTAGGCGCTGTATTCCACCCATTGAACACACCATTTGCAAAATCCGCATACCCGAGCGATGTATTGATACCTCCGCTGGTGTAAGCCGTTGATATGGTGTTGTAGCCAATTTCCGAGCCGTAGACACTGTGACTGGCAAGACCTGACCCGTCAAGGTACCCATCGTTGCCACCGTAGTCAATCATACCAGCGCTGACGCTTCCCCGGAAATAGCCATTCTCCGCATACAGATTTCCGGTCGGCGTAATCTGCACGCCGTTAGCCTCAGAGCCGCACTGAATACCGTTGACACCAATGTAAATACCCCGGCTGTTGGTGCCGTTCCAGACCTGATTGTTATAGCTTAGGTAGTCGGATTGGATATCAAAACCGCCGATTTTGCCACTAAGGGCGGTGATCTTCCCCCGAACTTCTGCGCCGGATTTGGTGACTTTGAACACCGTGGTATTATTGGCCTTGACCGTCCAGGAATCATTAAGCAGCTCCCAGCCAAAGGACGAACTACTACCTCCGGTTTTGGTCACCCGCGCGGAAATCTGGTCACTCTGAATGTCCAGCCGTGATGTGAGTTCGTTCCCCTGCTCGATACGGGCAGAGACTTCGGCGGAAATCTGGTCGGCCTGAACCTTGAACGTGGACTTCATTTCGGAATAGTGGCGTTCAATTTTGCGCTGCGTAGGTGTTTTGTACTCGTACTTATAATTGATTTTTTCGCCGCCGGGTGCGGATACATTCGCCGTGTACAGTGCCCCGTGGGAAACGTTTTTGGAGTATATCCCGCTGTATAAGTTTCCGGCGGCAAATCCGTCTCCGATCTCCGCCGCCGGGTCGATATGTGCGCCATCGGCGGTATACGGCTGGTACTGAAAGCCTTGGATTCTCGATAGAATATCCTCAGCCATTTTCTGCGTACCCCACGGGCAGTCCAGAGTAAGTGTTCGCCCGCTGTCGGTTCCGGCTGAGTATTCCATTTCATCTGACACGACAACAACGACTTTTGAATATCCGTTGAAAGTGTCTTGCTTTTCCAGCGACGAAAGCGATTTTCGGACATTGATTACGTCAGACAACGATCCTGTCACCTCCAAACGTAATGGCGTAGCCGTGGGTATCGATCAGGTAGCGGGTTTCTTTTGGAATATTCCAGAAGCATACCAGAAGCAATTCCCCCGATTCGCTCATGAGAAAGCACCCGGCGTACATGGCGGCGATATATCCAAGATATTCCCGGCAAGTATATTCCGGATTGTACTGGACAGGATAGGCGTTGCGCATAATCTCCGCCGTCCTCGGGTCTACCGTCACGCCCATTGCCTGGGCAATCTCCCGCACAACGTCTATATCCTTTGCTGGCCATGTCAATTTGCTGTCTGCTGGGTAATCCTGCTCTGCGAACAGAATAGCGTCGTAGCCGTGGATTTTAAGCCACTGCACATCGTCCTCGTCAGCGTCCTGGTCAATGGAATCCGCATAAAATACGCCCTGCGGGAGCCACTCGGAGCATTCGCCGCCATCGCTGACAAGCCTTACATAAACCGCAATCCGGGACATTCCTTCAATGTTCCCAGAGGGTTTCAGCATTTTAATGTCGCACTCTCGGCTTATTACATTGCCGACGGTCGGCTCGTTCCCATCGAAAATCGCGCCGGTAGTTTCTACCGACGCGAGGATGTTCATTCCGTATCCGGAATCTGCGCCGGAAGCCCCAACCAGAATGCGGGTGCCGCCGAACGTGATTCCGTTTCCCCGTTTGTCCACAAGAAAGCCAGTATCGCCGATAGAAACCCGCGTTTCCTTCGTGTGGATGCCCGCAAGGATTTTTCTATACAGAGCAGATGTTTTCTGCATATTGCCTCCTTACTGCTCGATCAGCGGGAAGGAAATACCCGTCCATACCGATTCCCCGGTATCGGGGTCAACGTAGGAGATCGAAGCGGGAACGTTGTTGGAATAATATTGCGCCATCTGGCTCCCGTATAGCGGATGTAGGTTCGTTTCCACTGTGACAAACTCCGGGTTTATCAGAGCCATAAGCGCAAGCTCTTCCGCGCGGTTCATATCCATGCACGTGATATCAGCCCGATATTTCTGCGCCACCCGGCCACGGTGCATGGTAGCGTCCATGGTTCGCCCAGCGTTGGGGCTTTCCACATCGTTGCGCTGCCACTTTATGCCGCCCTCCTGAGTGAGGTGGAGGATGTCCACGCCGTTGATTTTGAAATATGGTTTTGCCATACTAACCCCCCAATGCCCGCTGTGTCCGGCGCTGCTGACGGGTGATCTCAGGTGTCAGCACCCGCGCAAGCGTCGCAAGGTCGCCGGTGAACTTGATCGTGATTTCCTCGCCGGAACCGTTCTGCGAAAGCACCTCCGCAACGGCCTGTTTAATGGTTTCCAGAGGGGCTTCAACGTTTGTGCCGTTTTTCTGGTCGCCCAGGACGGCCAAAAATTCACGGTTAGGCGGGATAACTGTGCCTTGCGCCAGTCGGGGAATGCTGACGGTGCTGATTGCAGGAATATTAAAGCCAATTGTGCCGCCGCCAAGCCAGTCCGGCGCTTTAATCTGAATTTTGTTCAGCTGGCGAATCATCCAGTTTATGCCGCCGATGATGAGATTTACCGCGCCCTCCAGAATCGATACAATACCGTTCCATATGCCCTTGAAAATCTGCTTTACGCCCTCCCATGCTTTATCCCAGTCCCCCGTGAATACTCCTGAAATAAATGTGATAATGCCGCCTAGGATTTGTTTCACGGAGTTGTAAAGGTCGGAAACCAGTTTCCCGTATGTCTCAAAAATTGCGGCTAATTCTGGATTTTTCCCGCGCAGCCACTCGATGAACATATTCCATGCGTCCCTGATTGAATCAATGACAGCGTTCCATGTATTTTTAAGGCCGTCCCATATCTGCTTTAATCCTTCGGCAGTCATCTCCATATCCCCGGAAAAAACGCCTTTGAAGAATTTACCGAATCCGTCGATAGTCTCCTTTAATCCGTTGATTAGTTCCTCGCCATGCCCGGTAAAGGAAACCAGCGCTATAAGCGCGGCGGCAATACCGGCAATCAACAAAGGAATCCAGTTGCCGGTTAACAGGCCAATTCCAAGCCCAGCTGCCAGAAGTCCGGCAATGATGGTTAACGTGTTTTCAAGGGTAAATCCGTTTTCAATGACATCCTTTATTCCAACAACCAGCATTGCAAGGCCGCCTATTACAAGCGCTATGCCTGCGGCGGTAGACCCGAACGCAATGGCAAGACCTCCGGCTAGAGCGGCGACACCAGCGAGCATACCGAGGAAGTTTTGCATATCAATGCCATTGTTCCATGCGTCAAGCCAAAAATAAACCAGTGCGAACGCGCCTGCGGCAGCAAGCGCAATACCTCCGATCATGCTCAGGCTATCGGTAAACAGGCTTGCAATTTTCCATGCCAGAAGGCCGGTTGCTATAGCTCCAACAAGTCCGAGAATGGTGTTTAACTCGTCCTCTGTATCATCAAATCCGGAAAAATCGGGTGCTATCGTGCCAGATCCTCCGCCGCCGCCAGACGTATCTTCGGTCAGCTGGTTGATCTCGTCAAATCCGAGCAGTTGCTTTTTTGCCTCTTTTGCAGCCGCTCCCGTTCCGTTAAGCGCGGATGTTTGCTTATTTAATGCCTCTGCTGCCGCTTTCGACGATTCTACGGTCTTTCCCGTCAGCACTGCAAACACGCTTGCGATTTTGTTAATTATTGCGGCAAGGATGTTGACGAACTTCGTAAACGCTGGTATGATGATATTTACCAATGGTTGTACCAGTGTAAGCAGAGCGCCCTTGAGCCTTGCAATGGCCGCCGTTGCTTCCGGACTTACCTTGATCACATCACCAATCCAATTCCGAAACTTTGAAAGCGCCTGCGTAATAACTGTAAACACAAGCGCAGAGCGAACGACAGATTTCATTCGGCTGGCGAAGGTTTTCGCGCTTTTTTCCGCCTTTTTGACCCCAGCGCTCATTTTCTCGGTATTGCGTCCCGCCGAAGCGAGTTGCGCGGCGAGTTCTCCCGCCCGGCTCTTGGAGACATCAATATCACCGTTGGCCTTTTCAATTTCGCGGTTATATCTGTCAATCTTGTTGTTAACCTGATCCCACTGGTACTGTAGCGAAGTAACCGTTTCCGATTGCGCCCCTATCGCACCGGGAGATGCGCCACTGGCTTTTAACGCTTCGAGCTTCTGCTTTGCGTCATCCAGTGCCACGCCCAAAGCATCGGCCTGCTCCTCTAGAGGTATTTTCTTTGCCCCGGCTTGGCTTGCTTTGATTTCCAGAGAAGCTATTTTCTTTTCCAGTTTATCAAGCTCAGCTTGTGCTTTTTTGTTGTCGATCTCCGTGCTAAAAATGATTGAACCGTCAGCATTTGCCATATAATCACCTGCTCTTTTAATGCGCTATAGGAACTGTTGAAATTAAATGATAAAATAATGCACTGGGGGATTGCCTTATGAAAAAACTGAAAACAGTATTCATTTTTTCCGTAGCGTGGTTCTTGTCCGCTCTTCTTATTCTGTCTCTTGCCACGGCTATTTTGCCTGCGAACGAAAACGGGAAAATCACTGTTGGCGCTGGGTATACAATAACTATCCTCGTTGTTCCAATAGTTTGCGGAATTCTGAGTGTAAAGTATCTTTCTAAGAGGTATTACTTTGCCAGAAAGGTCACCCCGCAAATGGTTCGTGATGCAATACAGCTATTACCGAATCTCGAACCTTTTTCAATCTCCATGCTTCAAAGAAAGCTTGAAATACGGAGTTTTAACGTGGCGTCTGACTTGGCAAACGAGCTAGAAGAACTTGGATTTGTTAAAAAGTATCCCGATTTTACGTGGAAGATTATCCGCAATCAGCATGGCGCTATTGCCCGCCCGGTGCAAAAAATGGGAATGTCTGCCATAGATTGCATGGAAGGACACGCTTTTGAATTCTGGTGTGCCGATATTTTGAGGAAAAACGGGTTTATTGATGTCGAGGTCACCCGGGGTAGCGGCGATCAGGGCGTTGATATACTCGCGAAAAAAGCTGGCATAAAGTATGCGATACAGTGTAAGTGCTACGCAACAGATCTAGGGAATAAGCCAGTGCAGGAGGTTAACACCGGGAAAACAATCTACCATTGTCACGTTGGTGCTGTAATGACAAATCGCTATTTTACGGAAGGCGCAAAGCAAGCAGCAGACGCAACTGGTGTTCTTCTCTGGAACCGTGACGACGTGAAAAAAATGGCTGAAATTGCGGGTGTTTTCACGTCCACGCCTTTATAATTTCGTTCTCCGTGTCGGAATACTGCGTCCTTATATCCACAGCGTCCCTGTTTCGCCGGTAGAAGTCCTTATCCGCTTTGTCTTTCAGTTTTCCTTTCGCCTTCAAATCCCGTATCCGCACGATCTGTGCAAAGAAGCAATCCCCGATTTCCATGTAATATGAAAGAAATGTCCACCAGTGCAGATACGGCATGGAGCGGACTTCCGTACCGGCAATGCGGTTTACCGGGGCAATCAGAATCGGGAAATCTTTCTCCCAGTCCATCAGCTTCGTGGTGCTTTTGCATCTTTCGTCACTGCCACCGTTGATAAACCAGTAGCATTTTTGAACGGCATCGCTGAAATGCTCCACGGGCATATCCCGGAAACCCTTATAGAAGATTCCCAGCATCCCAATTCCCTTTTCATCGCCCGTCAAATCCGGGTCTTCCAGAACGCTGAATATATCCAGAATCGCCCGAAAATCCGTCTCAATATCATAATCTGTTCCGCATACGTTGACAGATGTCGGAAGTTCGTACATCATCGGCTGTACTTCTTTGTATATTTCGCCAGTTTTTCGCTGTGGAACGCCTTTTCCCGCTTAATTCCATCATCGAACTCGTCGATAATGGCAAGCATTAAATTCATCCACAGTGGCATCCCCTCCGCGCTTGCATACACGCTCATTTTGCCGAACAACGGCTCGCATACAGGGGTATCGAAGCAGCCGTCAATCGTCTCCCGCATCTCTGCGTCCAGCTTCCGGAGGTAGTCAAACGTTTCTCTTGTACTCATGTTGTCCGGGTTCTTGCTTTCCTGCTTCCGGGACAGCTCGTCGAGCGCCGAATAAATTCGGTCGGCAAATGCGGGGTCTGTAGGGTTAAACCGAACCGTGCATTTATCGTTAAGCCTATACTCGATTTCGCCAGTATTCAGTGTCAGTTCTTTCATAATCCCTCCAAAGATTTCGGGGCGGCTCTCACCGCCCCGTATTTGCATCAGGTATCAGCCGTGAACGTAACGGTTCCGGCACTTACCGCCGCAGTACCTACCGTGCGTGCGCCGCCGTATGTAATGTCCATAGGCATTCCGACAAAGCCGCCGCCCTCGCCGCCAAGGCTGGACGGCTTGACCATACAGGCGCTGTAGCGCTCTGCAAAGGCCGCCGTGCCCTTAGTCCCGGCGTACAGATGCACAATCAGCATATCCTGATTGGTCAGTGCTGCCACGTTCTGCTCCTTGACAGCGAGGTTCCAAATTTTCAGAACCGCAGCGTCTCCGGCGTCCAGATCGCACGGGTCAAAGGTCTGCGTGATGATGGGCTTTTTCATCGTGCTTCTGGTCGTACCAAGGATATCCTTGTTGGATTCCTCCTGCCAGTCGTATTCCATGCTGGAATCCGTGACGCGGCTACCAAGCGGCGACCACACAGGAGCAGAGGTTGTCCCGGTGTTCAGGTACGCGATCAGCAGCTCACGGTCTACGGTCTGGCCGGATGCGGTATTAAACTCTAAATCTGCCATTATTTCACCTCATAAATCGTTTTTTGAATTGAACGGACAGCTGTACCATGTACATTGCCGTTCCTTCTTCGTCTGCACCGTACAGAACGCCGTTCTGCGCGGTGATTTTCTCCGCCCTCGGGTCATCCCCAAAGGTGGGGGCATTGCCCATAACGGACATTTTCTGCACCCACTCCTGAAAGTCCATGACCCAGCCCGCATTTTCAGACGCTCCGGTATCATCCCCCGGGGACTTCTCGAACACGTAGTACAGCCCGAAATTGTACTGGTTGACCACGGTCGTGTTCCCGAGGATATCCCGTGTTCTGGAAACCTCCACAAGCCCGGATGGGAAAACACCGCCGTTGAACGGAATCTGGTCTGTGTAGTCAACATGGAAATCGCGGAAGATATCCGCGCCGGGGTACTGCCCGAGAAAGTCTTTGATTTTTTCCAGCGCCGTCATATTCCGCCCCTCCTGTTGATATAAGCCTGTAGGTCGTGCGCAATTTGGTCTTTCTCTGCCGCCATCATGCGTCTGTCCCAGAACGGTCCTGCCTGCTGGTTCTTGGTGGTGTCATAGTTCAAGTCCCGATCAGTCGCTCTCAGCACGGTTCCTTTTCTGTACCGGTATCCGACTCCCGGAATGAAAGCGGGGCCTTTTCCGGTTTTAGCATTTACCATGACTTTGCCGTAGTACTGATACCGGGCGTATGGTGCCATAACCGTGATCTCTGTCGGGCTTGAGATATACTTAAGCTTCGTGGAAAGCACACCGGTTCGGAACGGCATGTACCGCGTTATCCGCTTGTTCACTATCCGGGTAAGCTGCATCTGCACATCGCCGGTTTTATTGACGCCAAGCCTTGTCAGGATTGTGTCTACGGGCTTCATATCAACCTTTATCCGTGTTTTCATCCGCCCGCCTCCACATGAACCAGCTTGCCGCCCCAGTATTTGGGGTCAACGTACTTCACAACAACCAGCCCCGGAACCTTCACCGGAATGAAGGACGGCCACTGCGCCGCCGTGATTTCCTCCCCGGCACCCAGCAGCACCTTGTCCTCCGGATAAACGCACACCTCCGAACAGGGAATGACCAGCAGAAAGGAATTGACTTCCTTACTGCCGGTCTTGTCCACATTCTCGGTTTTTTTGTAATCCAAAAAGGCTCTATCGTGTACCGTTCTGGTTACTTTGTTGCCGTCCCGGTGGTATACCGTGACCGCCTGATTGCACAGCCGGTAGTCTACGGGGCAGCTGCGGCGCTTGATTCTCACCATAGCTAGCACCCCCGGTAGATATCGAGATACAGGCAGGCGCATCGGTACAGCTCCCGCGACTGCCCTCTGGCGCTGACATCAACACCGTTCCCGCTGCCATAGCTCACCGAAACGGAGCCGATAGACGCAGACTGAACAGCGCCGCCCTCGCCGTTGGTAATCAGATCAAAGCCGTGAATAGCCTCTGCCATGGCGCACACGGCAAGGGCTTCAGAGTTTTCCTCCGGTGCCTTTACCGTGTATATGCGCTTGTATCTTGCCAGTTGCGCCGCCGCACGGGCTTCACACGTGTTCCAGTCCTCTGCGGGGATAGCGTCGCCCCGAAAGCTGCTTATGTAAAAATCATAGTCAATCATCAGGGCGTCTCCTTTCCGTTACGCGGTCTTGGGCTTCAGGATAATGCCGTTCAGCGCCGCCGCCTTCAGCGTATTCTTAAGCACAACACCGGCCACCAGCTCCACTTCGCCCTTCTTTACAGCGCCGGGGGCTTTCAGATCGGGCATATAGCTGTTGATTACGCCGGTTCCGGTGGGGGAAATGCCGTGGAAGCCGTCCAGGGCGATATTCACAGCGTAGATGCTGGAAGTACCGGCGGCGGTGGTGCTGGGGGTGGAGGTGTCGATGACATCCACAGACTTGGTGCCGTTGTAGTACATACCGGCATCCATGATGGGGATATCGCCGAAGTACTCCACAGCCCTGCCGAAGTCGTCCTTCTTGCGGTCGTAATACCCCGCCCGGCGGGCAGCCGCCCGGACTTTCAGCAGCATGGCGGTGTTCATCAGCAGCAGAGAAGCGCCGCCGTCCACCATGTGGGTCAGCTGATCCAGCTGGTCAACGAAGGCATTGGCGTTGCTGTCCAGCTTGGTGGAATCGGACAGGTCAATATCCGTAGCGAACTCGTTGGAGGTGCCCGCCAGAGCCTTTCTCAGGCCGTCGAAGGTGTTCGTGACATACCCGGTGCCGGACGCGGCGGAGGTGCCGTTGATCACCAGATTGTGGAAATAGTTGCTGGTTGCCTTGATCTTCTGCTGCGCCTGGAATGCCAGCTCATCAATGGCTCCAGAGGTGCTCTGAATCACGCGGTCAACCTGGAAGGAACCGCCCATGATAACGGCCTTGGCGGTCTTTTCCTCCCGCTTCGCCTCGCCTGCGGTGTATTCGCTGTTGATAGCACGGACAGCCGCAGTAGAGGGGGTTTTCAGCTGAATGTAACCGTAGGTCAGAGTGGAACCGCCGGTGCCGGGGGAAATGGCGTTATCAAACACCAGTCTGTCCAGCAACAGAGAACTGCGCCGGAACTCGTCGACCACCTGCTGATCGACCTTGTCGGCCATGCCGACCTTTGCTTCTGCAAGAGTAATTGCCATAGTTAAAAATCATCCTTTCACTTCATGTTGTAATTTGCCCTGAGCGCACCGGCGAGGGTCGTCGGTTCGCCGTTAGGCTCCTGCTGCCCTGTACCGGTCTTCCCGGCATAGGGGGGCGGCGTTTTGCCGTCATCGAACAAATAGCCGCTGTCCTTCCGGAGAGCTTCCAGAGCGGCCTTAATGTCCGTTTCCTGGTTCTTGCTGCTTCTCAAAGTGTCGATGTCCAGCAGCGCCCGGATCGCCTTGGTGCTTTTACCCTTTGCGCCGGTGATGGCGGCATCTAGGGCGTGGGAGAATTCCATATCCGCGATCTTCCGGTTGCTCTCGGCAATGGCATCGTTGTACTTCTTTTCCCAATCCTTGGCAGACTGCTTGATGGTATCGATGTCCTGCTCCTTAAAGCCGGAAATGGTCTTTTGCGCCTCACTCAGCTGGCTCTTGATGGTGTCATAGTCAGCAAAAGGCTTCTTAGCCGCTTCGATATCCCGGCCATTCTCTGCCATGATCTCGTCAATGATCTCCTTGCTCAGGGGCTGGTCTCCTACCTTGAAATTCTGCAAAAACTCGCGTTTCATATACTTCCTTTCTCAGCTATGCTTTGTTATATGGGGGTTGCGTCCCCTGCTGTCGGCTCGTTTTACGCCTGCCACGGCAAAAATGGTATGAAAAAAGCAACCGTTCGGAAAACCCGAATAGTTGCTTCAATCAACTTGATTATAGTGGCACTTCCCATCGCGCCATGCGCCGCATAATTCCTTTTTGCGCTCCACAAACTCGGCGGTGTTGTGTTCTATCGTCTGTTGAAGTGTTTGGTAGTTGTCATCGTTATACTCATACGTTGTCTGCTGAACCAGATGCCGGTTAACTGCATAGGGACAGTACATCATGCCCGTTCGCTCCTTTCGCACGAGAAAAGAGAGCCATGTTTCCATAGCTCTCTCGGCTTATCCGTATATTGCTTTTCTAAGGGTTCCCGACGCGTCATCCTCGACAATTTCAAACCTTCCGCCGGGGTGGTTTGGGTTTGCAATCGGGCGAGGGTTGTGCGGGTCGTAGAGATAGTCTTCGTCGCTGTCATCAACAATTTGAAGTGCGCCAGAATCGGCGTCGCAGGAAAGAACCTCATATTCCTTTCCGTCCGACAAACCATCAATTCCAAAGCTCTTACCTATGTATCGAACACGCATATATTACTTCGCCCCTTTCAGTTTAATTTCATCAAGCGGAACGCCCTTGGTATTCTCGTACCAGTGTACCACATAGTGATGGCTCTTTGCATATACCGTCCCGGATTTCTTCTTCCAGCCGCTTGCGTCCCCATAGTCAGGGTATGTAGCATACAGGCGCTTCAAATCCCGAATTGGTGTGCTTGTCCCGTCACCGGCCATTGTGTACACCTCAACCGCCGTAGCGCCCTTTGGTACAACTCCTTGGATTTTAGGAAGGTTTACAGTCACAGTATGGGGAATTACGGTATCTGCTTCCTGCAACTTTTTCGGCAATCCGGATTCCGCCTTGATTGTAGCATCGTTGTTGATAAATTGCAAGTTTTTCTCATTGCTTTCTGCCGTCTTTTCCGCCTCTCTGGCCTGTTTTGCACCAAACCCGGGCATCTCCATGCGCTCATGCTGCATCCGCAGCCCTGCCGCTTCGGAAAAGCGCTTATATTCCTGATTCAGAACCTGGTATTTGATCTGATCGCGCTGTAAGTTCTCTTTGTCCCCCGTGGCCTCATCAACCAGAATCCTGCGTTTCTGCTTCCGAATGGCGGATTCAAGCCGCCGCTGACGCTGGGTAGCCTCATACGTGGTGTAGTGCTTCCCGTCGTAGTCAATGCCTTTTTCGTTATCTTTCCTGAATTTGTCCAGTTCCTCCGGCGTGTATTGCGGAGAATCAACACCAAGAATAATCGGGAAAGCCGCATGGCCACAGTTCAGCGTACCGATACGCCGCACAAGGGAGTTATTCAGTTTCTCATATTCTGCGTCACTGTACTGTCTGCCCTGAATCGGCTCATGGTCGGGGGCACTGGCCGCGTGAGCGGATATCTCCCAGCCGTCACAGCCGAAATCATCGTGGTTCTGCTGGCTGATCTGCTCCTGCATTAACCCCAGGCCACCCATAACGCTACGCCTGACAGCGGCTTCCATGGAGGTATGAACGCCGGATTCATAGTCGATTGTGACAATCCCCTTTTCCGCAAGATTCCGGGTAGCCTCCCGGATAGCGGAGGCATAATCCTGCGCCCCCGTCGAAACCTTCGTAAAGGCGAAATCGCAAGCCTGTCTGTAAGCGTCTGTAAGCCCCACAGCCTTGCCATTCGGCATGACAGCACCCATTGTCTGGGTGATATTGTCCAGCTCAGAATCGGCGAGTTGCGCCGCAGCAGACACAATCTGCTGCAAGGCCTCATTACTGCGGAATGGCACCGCCTGTACATAGGGGTGTTTCCGGATGTCATAACTGTATCCGGTTTCCCCGGCCTGTTCTATCAGTCGCCGAAGCTCCCGGTGGGATACTTTCAGCCGCTTTCGAAGCTCCTTTTTTAACTGCCGCTGAGAAATACCCAACTGTTGAAGTCTCCATGTCTGATAGGCCGCCGTGCTGGTGAATCGGCCAGCTTCCGCAATTCGCCTTGCAATATCCTCAATCAGGAACTCCGTCACCGGGGTAATGAGCTGCTGTGCCTTATTCCCAAGGGCTTCAATCTGGTCAGCGGTCAGCATTGGCTTTTCTCCTGCTCTCTATCTGTTTGTAATACGGCTGTACCCGAATTACATTCCAATCGCATTCAAGCGGCACTTTACCGTAAAAAATCACAAATAACGGGGCTAATCGCTTCATCATTTCTTCATATCCTTTAAGAAAAAGCCGATTAGCTTCCTTGTTGTTCTGCGTTCCCACGCTGGACACGGCAACAACGCCGCCTACCGGCTCGCCATCGAAGCACCAATCATAGGATTGTTCATCACTCCAACTGATTGTTGGGTATACTGTAAGCCCGTGCGCCTGCCAATACGCCGCAAGCCAGTGTTTCCGATAGTGGTTGTAAATCTGCATGGCCAGTGGCATATCTGTGTATGTGGAAAAATCCGGTGCGCACACGGCGGCGAACCGAGACAGCATAGGAATATATCGGTCTGGCGTATTCCAAAACCTAGTAAATTGGTAATCATCCACAAAAGAATGCAAAATTTTTCCTTCCGGATTTTTGCAGCTCATGGCATAGTTCATCGGGATAAACTCGCCCGCCGGGTATTCAGTTGTCGGCGCGATTTCAGGTATTCCGTACTTTCCAACGCCGGGAAAAATGGCTTTATCTAGATTTTCGAAGTTTATCATACTGGCCTCCACGTACTACTACGCCTGTTGGCTCTACGGTACGTTTTCCCGTTCACAGTAACTTCCAGCGCGCCAGACTTTTGTGCAGAAACAAACGCATTAGAAAACGCTTTGTTTTCTGCTGCTTTTTTGTTTTTGCTTGATTTGCTGCGCACCGATTGCATGAAACTATCCATTTCTCCGCGTGCTTTTGCAGCCCTATCTGCTGCGCTACCCGTTTTCTGCGCTGTTGTAAGTCTTGCTGGCCCGCTTGAATAAGGATTGACTGCCCCCGCCGCCGTTTTCAACGCATTGGTTGCGAGATTTTTCATCTTGGTTGTGGCATCTTTTTTCTCATTATCCGAAAGAGATAGCCCGTTAATTTCCGCTATATTACGTTCAAATGTTCGGTTTATAATATCGCCCATATCGATTATGGATGCAGCATTTGCGCGTTCAATATCTCGTTTCGATAGGCCGACCCCAGCCTCTTTCCCGAACTTGCCGGCACCGCCGGCGCTTCCTCTACCGCCCATTCTTATTCCTCCCCTCCGTTACTATCTTCTATCGGCATGTACTTTTTCCGAATTTTCGCTAACTGTGCTTCCGTGTCCCGGGGCATGTTAAATTTCCACCCTAGTGCAATCTCAGGTTTCAGCAGCCCCGCCGCGACCATGTCTTTGTAGTCAGCCCAGGTCTTTTCCTCATCGAACAGAACGCCGTTGCCCCAATCCACGACAATGGAATCATCTTCCACGTCGTGGGCGCCGGGTATGCGGTACATCCGCCCCAGAACGCCGCACAGTCTGGCGGCCTCCCGCAGGGCGCTTTCCCACATCTGCTGGAAGTCGATAATCGTCAGGTTGTAGTCACCCTCAGAGGACGTTACCTCGGTAGCCGTTCTTTCTGCGGCCTCCACTTCGGACAGCAGCCCGCGCTTTAAGCCTATCACGTTCTCCACATTCCGGAGATATTCCGTTTTTCTGGCAAGATACGACTGTTCCCGCAGCGCCGGGGAGAAAATAGTTATGCCTATATCGTCGGGGGATTCATCCACTGCGGTAAACACGCTTGCGGACAAGTTTTTCCGCCCGCCGACCTCGTCAACCTCCAGCATATCCGCGCTGGCAATAATCCGGCTTTTCCCACGCTCAAACTCTCCGTTGATCTGCGCCTCGTTCCGGTTGATATTTTCAATCAGGCCGACAGCCGCGTCATAAACGGATACCCCGTCGGGGCTACCGTCCACACTGTTGTCAATCGGCGTTTTCAGCCATGCAACGCCGACGCTTCCCAGTGGTTCAGGGAACGTGTATTCTTCTGCAAGTTCCGCATACTGTGGCAGCTCTGTAAGCGCAGCAGCCTGCCCCAAGCTGTTCTGGTCGTTCGACCGATACAGTCTGTTGGTAATGGTCAGATACCCGCTGTCATCCACCGTGCGCCGCTCCAACAGCGTGTAATAGAATCTTTCACGGATGCTGTGTTCTGCCATGCCGATGTCGGTCATGTTCCCGTCCCCGTCCCGGCCAAATACCAGAATGTTCGGTCTGCTCACAACTGCGAAGCGGAACCCGCTGCCCGTCGGGATGGGCTTTAAGCCGCTTTCTCCGCCGATCAGGGCTTTTTGCATGGCGCTTTTCTTTTTCGCGTCTGCCGCATCGAGGATTTCGGAAACAAACGCGTCTTTGCTGGATGCCGAATACTCCGAAAATGCCGTCTTTGTCAGTTTACGGACGATGGTATATGGAATCCGCTGGCACGGGTCATAATCCGGGGTCGCGGCCTTCTCATAATACAGATTCTGCCACCTCTGGATGGCCTTTTTCATTTCCGGAGATGTCATGTCAACGGCGCGAAACGCCATTTCATAATCACTGTTCGGATAAATCACGCTTTTCTCCTCCTGCGTTGATCGTGATGCGCCGCAGCGCACGGGTTGCATACTGCAATCCCTGTATATAGGCGTTCAAAGTATCCACTTCCGCCCGAAGCTGCCGATTTTCCGCTTCAAGCGTCCTTATATCGGCTTGCAACGACGCTTTCGCCCAAATAGGTGCCATATCCACGATCCATTTACGAATCCGTTTCCTCATCGCAAATTCCTCCAATAATCTTTCGTGCCTGGTGGTTTCTGCGCATGACGGTCGCGCAGAAATACCGGATATCATCCATGGCATGATCGTTTTCCTTCACAGGCTTATCCACTTCTCCCTTGTCGTCCCAGCGGTACAGGCCAAATTCCCGAATCGCGTCCTTGCAGCCAGAGCCGATTTTGATAACACCAGCTTGGAGCATCATGGCCGTCAGGCGAATACCGTACATAACATCATTCTTCGCTTTCCTGACGGAGAAACGCTTGTGTGAGCGAATGCAGGCAATAAAAGAGGCCGCAGACGGGTCAACCACAATGTGCCGGATATCCCTGTCACCGGCTAGCTGTTCGATTGCCCGGTAGTATTCCTCATCCGTTAGCTGTCGTTGCTGTTCCCTGCCGGAATGATAAAATTCCGCAACCCGGACAGCAACGCCGTCTCTGACGCACCACAGGCCAGCAGAGAATGGGTTCAGTGTTCCATAGTCACAGGATATATACCACTCTCCACATTCCGGTAAATCGTGCGTGACGTGCCTCTCTGGGTCGAACTCATACACAAGCCCTTCCGCAAGGCACCACTGCCCCAGGATATACCGCCGGTAGAAAATGCCGGTGTACATCGCCCGGTATCTGGCTCGTATCTGCTCCGACAAGCTCAGGTTATCCTCCATGGTGAAGTGGAGGTACAGAAGGTTCCGTTTCTGCCGTTCGTCGATCCATTGCTTTTTGAACCAATGCTCCGGGCCTGCCGGGTTGCAGTTGCACCAGAACTTGGAGCCGTCCACAGAGCAGCGGCCGGTTGCCTGATTGACGAAGCTCTCCGGCATCAGGGCGATTTCATCCAGAAGAATTCCAGCCAGGGTAATGCCCTGCACCAGATCTTGGGAGCCTTCGTCCTTACCGCCAAAGATGTAGTAATAATTCTCGGTGCTGCCCCGGGAGATAACCACCAGGTTATCCGTCCGCCTGTCGCGTATGGTGTATCCCCTTGCCGGAAGCATCTGCTTGAGCACAGATAGAACATTCCGTCGGAAGCTGCCCACAGTTTTTCCGCACATTCCGAAATTCTGGCCGTTGAAGCTGTGCATCGACCATTGAATGAAAGCCAGCGACATACACACGGTTTTCCCTGACCGGATGGCTCCATCTGCTATGATTCCGTCTGCGTCTGATACACCGGATTCCGGGAGCCACCAGGTGAGTATCTGCTTCTGCTTCCTGGAAAAGGGCTGAAACCGAAATGCCACCTGTTTTAATCCTCCTGCCATATCTGTCCCGCCTCTTCTCGAAGTGCGTCCATGAATCCGTCATCCGGTGTGGGTTCTTCCACGGTGGAATCCCCAAGCAAATCAACCAGAACCTTGGCGCATCTGGCATCTCCCCGAACCGCTGCCTCTGTCAGTCCAACGATCATGGCCATCTGATTGTCGATATCCTCAGGATTCACCCCGTCACGGGCAATTTTATTCCGCACACGTCTGTCTGTTACTGGCAAGGACAGGTACAGATCAGCTGCTTGTTTCAGGTTCCGCTTTCGACGGCGGGCGGCACCGGAGGCAATGCCGCCAGCTGTTCGTATTCTTTTCTGTTCTTCCTCTGTTCTCTGGTCGAAGGGAATAAGGTTCTTCGTTCCATCTGCCACCCGTCACCACCTCTCATTCAGGATAATAAAAAAGCAACTCGGCAAAGTAGCTTACCAGTTGCTCATCATGCGGAAATAGCCAATCTTGAATTGGTCTTTCCGATAAATTCTTTAATTTGCGCATATTCCCATCCGCAGTCAACAAGGCCGCTCACAAGGCGCTCCATGGACTGCACAGCGGCAAGTTCTTCCTGCGGAAATGCGTCCCGAAGATTGTCCTTTGCGCCAAGCCCATAATCCCGGCGAAGCTGCGCCGCGTCTTTCCCGAACAACGCCCTGTAGATGCAATTCGTGTAATTGGAATACGCATGGCCGTGCATCCGCTCGTCCTCTCTGGACTGCTGTAGCGCTTTGGTCAACGCCTGACGAACGGCAATCCCTTTTTCGCGCTCGATCAGCTTGCCTTGCAAGGCGGCTTCCATAGCGTTGAACTGCTTGATATACGCTTCCTTGAACTTCATAGCAAGTTCGCCAGTATAACCCATGGCCAATAGGGTGAACCCGTCGCGGGTTATGATGAACATCGGCTGCTTGTGTCCTTGCGCGTTCTCATAGCTCGACTGTCCAAAATTGGACAGCCGAAATTCCTCACTGCATCCAAGTTCGCGAATGTCTCTGAGAACGTGCTGGTGCAGTTTCCCGAACGTCTCCGCCACATCAAGGCTTGTTACCGTAGGGCGTTCCTGCTTCCCGACCTTTGCGATTTCTACAAACATTGCTATCAATCCTTCCTGTTGATTAAAATGTTTTTTTGAACTCTGTTTCCACCTGTTGGCATTTGGGGCATACTTCACCGGAAAGCGCCCGCTGTGCCGATAGGGAGGCCATCGGCGATATATATGGCGCGAGGCCGATTCAAACGGCCTTCTGTTGGGGAGAGAGCGCCCAACTCGTTATCTACCGCGCCATGCAAAAAGAGGCTCAGGAACAACCCCAAGCCTCTTGCGCTTTTTCTTTTTTACCAGTATAGCACATTCAAACCGAAAAATCTTCCGGTTTTTTTCCGGTTTTTCAAATTTCTGCGCATCCGTACAGGGAAATTGTAAAATGGTGAAGCGCCGAATCCTTTCGCGCATAAACCTGAGATTTTTCAATCCCAAATTCTTCGCACAACCTGTCCACATTTCCCCTCGCAGGCTTTATGTAGAATCTATCCAGCACCTTCCGCTCATCGTCTGTAAGGACTTCAAGCCCGGAATCCACAAGCGACACCCATTTTCTCGCCTGTTCGAGTGACCGCGCCAGTTCCTCACGGTGAACGATATTCGATAGCATCGCATCTTCCCGGCCGGAGCCACCGCCGCTTACCGGCGTACCGTCAGCCGTGGCGCTTCGGATACTCTGCATAGCGGATTCCAGCCGCGCCATTTCTTCGGGAATACTGTTCAGGGCCTGCCTCTTTGCACTGTACTCCTTTAGCTTTTCAATGGCCTCATACTTCCAGTTCATTCCGTTCCTCCTTGCATATCTTATTGAATCCCTGTATAGATATACACAATATACACGAGATATAAGATTATATTTAATATATACTATACAGGGATAAAGCTATAATATTAAATTCCGTCTCCTGTTTTTCGTTTTCTCCCTCCTTTCGGTGCAATCCTTCCCAGGCGGGCAAGGCCGCTTTTCCCCGCAGACGAATATGTAATTGCAGCACCGGCTGCCTTCGTAGTATCCGAAGAAATACCAGCACCCGACGCAGTACTTCCTGCCGTCCCTGTACTCCACATTACCGCCCCATTTCCTTATCCCGCGTCAGCCGCCGCTTTTTTGTCGCGGTATCTCCTTTGAGCGGCTCTCTGGGCGTGGGCTTTCTGGCACTCCAAGCTGCAATAGATTTTCTGCTTGATCTTGCCCTGCGTGAATTCCTTCCCGCACTGGGGGCAGACCTTAACAATGCCCCTGCGGGGCTTCCACGTCCTCAACATCGGCCTGAATTGGCGGGTGGTATCCGTGCATTGCCATGTACTTCCCGTAGCTCGTCCCGGCCTTCTGGGCGGCTATGGAGCACAGGGTAAGATAGTCCGGTTTCTTGCTCATGATTCCCTCCGATCAAAAATTCTTACAATATCGGCAATGTAGTTTGCCTCGTTCCGGGAAAGCGGAAGCTTCCCCACCAGAAGTTTGATAAAGCGTTTACGCGTCATGCGTAGCTTTCCTCCCCTTTCCCTTTTCTGCAATCCGCTTCTTCTCCGCTTCTTTCAGGGCGTTAAACACCATGATGTAAATATCCATTGTGTAGCCCGTGTCCACCGGAATCAGCGGGGCGATAAAGTGCCAGCAGTCCATGTAGGTGAGTTCATTGCTCATTTTTGGTCTCCCGGGGCAGTTTGATTTCTGCCCCATCGCGCATGTCATCGCTATCCATCGGATAGCTTACAAACCTCGGCCCGTTGCGTGTATTCATCACACCGTTCAGGAAACCGCCGATCATACCATCGGGAATATCAAGTGTGATTTTCATTCGATTTTCTCCTTTCTCCGTGGCTGCAAAAGAATGTCCTTATATCTTTCTCGAATGGCGAAAACACGATGCTTGTTTTGGGGCAAAATGCGTATCTATCTTTCTGGTCCCACATGTGCAGATGCTTGCAGTCCCGACACCTGACCACGGGGACGGCATCAACGGTGGGGGCATTCCGGATTATCTCCTTTGCTATAATATCTTCGTCGGAAACATCAAATTGGAGTTCCAATTCCTCTGCATCAATTAAGCGTGGCATCTCAAATTCTCCTTCGCAAGCACTTTTTCAATATGTGCTTTCTTCCTGTAACATCTGTCCATCATCGAATGATAACTACCGTACCACGGCTCTTTGTAAAATGATCGCCCCTCAATCAGCCTCATAAAAATCCTCCTTCCTCGGCATCTTTTTCAGCCAGCGTCTGACGGCAAAGAACCGAATGCGTGACGGCTGATCCTTAGCCCACCGCTCAATAGCGGCGGCGTAAGCAATTCTAGCGTTAAGGCGCTGACGGTGTTCTTGTCTTTCACTCATTCCAGTTTACCCCCTTTAGCCCCGCTGATAGGCTACAATGCTTTTGATCTTGTCGTAGCTTTCATCTGTTGTTATAAAATCCTGTAATACAGCATCAGGGCTGGTAAACGCAAAATAAATCTGCGCCCCGTTCTCCGTTGGCCATATATCCTCCACCCAGTCCAGATTAACCAGCCGGGGCTTGCCCTGCAGATGCACCTCGATAAAATCAGCCATTCTCTTCGCCTCCTTCCTTCGGCGGTTCAGGAAGCGGCTGCCAGTGGGTGATTTCAATATCGTCATCCACCTGATCCGTTTCGTTCGCGCCGCACTCTACAAGCAAATCTTCGCAAACACACGACCACCAATACCAAGCCTCCCTGTAATAGACAGCAGTCGCTTTTTGCGGAACGTCCTTCATGTACCGGTAGTACGGCATTGGGTTGTGATTTACCCACACCACATTTACAGGTTCAAGTTCTTCCGGCGGCCTCTCACTGCACGAAATCCATGTGTTACCCATCGTGGGTTTCACAGGATTAACCTTGACAATCTTGTATTCCGCTCTACGTTTGCCGCTGATTTCTGCTGTATGCTCTGATACTCTTGTAATTTTTCCACGCTCTAAGCTGGCAGAAGTTCCGTTGTAATTCAGAAATACAACATCATCTCCAACGCTTAATTCATTTCCCAAAAAATCATGTGCCATTGTCATCCTCCAAATCCATTTTGCTGCCGCAGTTGGGGCAATAGTTTCGTTTCCAAAGCAGCTCCTTTTTGAAAACACAAGCGCACTGGCTACACCGCAATCCTGCCTTAAAGGTTCTTCTTGTACCGAACCCATGCTCGTCCACGTCAACCCAGTCGCACTCTTCCCACCGCCCGTTCCGCACCGGCTCCACATCGGCGGCGGGGATAGCCTCCAATTTTTCTATGAGTTCCTGCCATAAATCATATTGTTCCTTATCAAACGCGAATCTTCTGCCCCACAAGCCAAGTGGGCACAGCTTCTTCTGCGCATCTTCGGCTACGGCAATCGCCGCTTCCCGGCTGATGTAATCGCTCATTGCAATTCCTCCACATAGCACCAACTCTGGGGCGGGCGTTTGATATGACCGCCATTTTCGCAATATGCACACCCATATTCATCGCACACTTTGCCTATGCAGATTTCAAGCGGGCGAAAAAACTTGCTCAGCTTCTTCGGCGTGTCGTAGATTTCCAGCTTGGAAATGTGCCAGCCGTACAGTGTTGCACCTTTTCCGTAGTCCCACAAAGCACCGTCCACAAGCCTAGTCTGCGCCACAAAGTCATCGTCCACATCGTAGATTCCATACGGTTCTGTTGCCGCCTTGATGGTTTCAACCCGGTCGCAAATAAACTCCCCAATGACCTTGCCCCATGAGCCGCGCAGTCTGCGTGCGTCGTTGCCTTGCGTGCAGTAGATGTAGCATTTGAACGGCGTGTCCAGCTTTGGCCTGGTTTTTCGCACCTCAACGGTCTTTTCACCTCTGGCAATCTTCTCCACCCACTCCGGGCGAATGCTGATAAGTACCGCTTTAGCCATTGTCAGCCCTCCGGTTCCACATATCGGCGGCCTTTTTACGATCGTCTTTGGCAAACACAATTTCCCCATTCGATTTCAAGTCCGCCGTTACGATGAAATCTCTCATAGGCAGTTCAATCATGCAGTTAGTACACTTGATGCCAAATTGCCATCCATGCGTTGTGCACCGTTCGTAGTTTTTGTTGATTATATACTCTGCCTTACCCCCGCAAAACGGGCAGGGCTTCAGCTTGATTTCGTCCATGTAAGCACTCCTTAATAGTCGATATAGGCGTTGTCTTCGGCAGCGTTTTCGGCAGCGTCGGCGTCCACGATGATCTCGGTTTTGTTCAGGAACAGATTTACAAGGAACTGGTCGAACGGGTCCAGATAGCCGAATTTCAGGGTTTTGGACATATCCAGGCCGCCAATGGTCAGGCTTCTGATGGAAGCGGTCTGCTCATTTCCGTATTTGGAGAAACGGACTTCAACGGAATCATAATCGTCTGCGTCATATTCAGGCTCTGGGCAGAACTTGCAAGTGTAGTATGTAAAGCTGCCGGTGTAACCCTCCTCGATTTCCAGCTCCATAGTGAACTTCTGCCGGTCTTCCGCCTCGGAATAGTCCGTGCTGTTCATGACGTGCTCCCGGTAGCGCTTGAAGACGTCGGACAGTTTAATTCCTTCGTACCGCTGCACCAGGATGCCGCTCACGGCTGTCTCGATCTTCTTGCCCAAGTCATCAGATACGATGCTGGAAAGAATGGCCTTTACCTTTTCGGCAATAAAACCGTTATAGGCACTCAGACCGCAGTCCTTGGCCACCTGGGAAATTCCGCCCTCCATTTGCTTGCCCAGGGCATTCTTGAAAGAGTAGCTGCCCAGCTGGGAATCAATAGCGTCCATGATGGACTTTTCCAGGGTGTCCTCAATCTTCTTCTGGATAACGCCCTCGGCCTCCATCTGTGCCAGCTTCTGCTGGACAATTTCGTTAAAATCAATGTTCATAATTATCTCCTTCCCGCCCGGGTTGCCCCGGGCTTATCACCATATTCTGGCCGCAATTTCTTCATACGAAAAATCCTTGCTTGCCCAAGTTTCAGCGATAAAATTCGCATAATTCCGGCTGAATCCCTCGGCCATCAGCAGTTTTACAAAACGTTTTCGTGTCATTGGTCTCTCCTAACAGTGTCGATTTCGAGGCGGTTAGACCATTTCCGTGACCTCACGAAAATGGTCTATCCCCACTGTTCACGCATCCTCCAGCTTCATAAAGCATCCCCAAAAGGTCTGTGATTTTTTGCCGCTATGATGCCCGAAAAGGGGGCGTTCTCCGATTGCCGCCCAAACATCTGCGGCGGGGATCTGCGTTTCTGCCCACTTAAAAATCAGCACGCCGTCCGGTTTTAATACGCGCATACACTCGCGAAATCCGTCATGCAGCATTTCGCGCCAATTCTCGCCGAGCTGCCCGTACTTCTTCCGCATCCACGCATTTTCGCCGACGCGCCGAAGGTGCGGCGGATCGAATACGACCAGCGCAAACGAGTTGTCAGGAAACGGCAGATCCGTGAAGTCGCACAGCACGTCTGGATGCACGATGCAGGTTCGTTCTGAACCTCTGTTGGTACTCTTCCAGACCCCCGTGCATTCCTCGCCCCGAACGTCGCAGTAGATCGCGGCAGGGTGGTTCTTGTTGAACCAAATCGTTCTGCTCCCGCAGGTCACGTCAAGAATTTTCTTTGCCATCATGTTTCCTCCCTAACGTCTCCGCCCCACTGTTCCGCCATAGCTTTTGCAATACCATCGCAGGAATAGGCCTCATGCCCCAGCGCCCGGAACGCCTTGCACACGGTTTGCGATTCCTCGCAGGCTATCAAAACTTTCATTTCTCCCCCTCGCTTTCTGCCGGGGCTTTGAGCCATGCCAACCTGCATTCCTCGCATCCCGGCATATCCTCGCAGATATCTTTACGCCCCTCGCAAATAAACGTCCCGGTGCTGAGTAACTTTGCCAGCTCCTCATCCGTCATATTCCGGATACGGTCGGCGTTGTTCATCGGCTCATACCGATCTTTCAAGCCTTCATCGTGAATGCAGCCGTCACAAGCCGCCCATCCATCCGGGGCAATTCGGTGCTTGCAGCTGGAACACTTGTCAGATTTATTCCCCATCACTCTCAGCCTCCACAAACTCCCCGTTTTTCAGCATGTACGGTGTATCCGCTTTGATTTTTTCGCCATCGACATACTCCGTTTTCACACATACCGGAACGTATCGTCGCTTTGCTCCATCGTATTTCCACTCCGCAAGTGTAATCCAGCAGCCAATTGGCGCTTTTGCCACAGAGCCATGTCCGGCGCAGCAAATCACGGAATTGCTTCCAGTGCAGTTAATCCGGGCGGAGTCCCCGGAACTGCCAATCTGGGCGGAGTCCCCGGAACTGCCAATCTG
>OGPU01000553.1_pt1 | contig 41296 bp, 37 predicted proteins | sample 1552991 | NCBI WGS metagenome assembly OGPU01 (sample SAMEA2580296, study PRJEB22360) | human gut metagenome | biome: human gut; feature: human-associated habitat; material: faeces | place: Denmark | collected 2008/2010 | reverse complement strand
AATAGAACTCCTAACTATCATCCAGATAAGGTATACGCAATACTTTCTTTTCTTTAATGAACTTTAAAATATAACGTTATGGATAAGTTAACTAATGAAATGATTGTGGCTCTGGCCAATGATTTAGGACTGGAGCCAGCTCTTTTAAAGGCAGTACAACTAGTTGAAGGAGCAGGTAGAGATGGATTTCTAGTAGATGGTAGACCTCAAATTCTGTTTGAAGGTCACATTATGTACAAAGAAATCAAAAATAAATTCGGTTTAGACAAGTCAGTAGCTGCTCAAAAGAGTTACCCTACGATTTGTTTCCCAAAATGGGATAAATCGAAGTACTTAGGAGGAGCAAATGAGTACAAAAGACTCGAAATTGCCAAGAAAATCGACGAAGAATGTGCTTTGAAGTCAGCTTCTTGGGGAATGTTTCAGATTATGGGCTTCAATCACCTCTATTGTGGCTGTAAAGACGTCTTCGAATTCGTGAAAAAGATGCAGGAATCTCATGAAAGTCAGTTAAAACTCATGTATTACTACATGAATAATACCAGTTGCTTGAAAAATCTGAAAGAACATGACTGGGCAGGCTTTGCTCGGAAGTATAATGGTCCTGGTTATGCTGAAAATGCCTATGACCAGAAGTTAAAAAACGCTTACGAAAACTTTAAAAACAAGATATAATGAAGGTAATTTACAACAAATTCATCCCTTTCAAGGGATACAAGGCAATGAACCTATTCGGAATTGTCTTTGTGAGAAAAGGTGCTAAGTTTGATACTTATGATTACAACCATGAGCACATTCATCTCAAACAAATGCAAGAGATGTTGTGGATATTCTACTACTTATGGTATGCAATCGAGTACCTAATCATCATGTTCTTTGCTAAGTGGAACAAACAAAGCGAAAGATACCATGATGTAAGCTTCGAAGAAGAAGCCCATAACAATGACCACGACTTGGAATATATCCGAACTCGTAAACATTATTCCTGGGTTAAGTATGTAAAACTTAGAAGCTACAAGAAATGAATGTATTGGGAGTATGTGCAGGGCAAGGTGCCCTGCTCTTCCCTTTCAGAAAACATCTGATTGGGAATATAGAAGTAAGAGGAGTATTCCATACTCCTGGTGAAGAGCAATGGAAAGCTAATTTTGGTGATATACCATTCTACAAGGGATATAACTTACCTCAATTTGAGGAGAGAGTAGATGTTATTATATCATCTCCAGACTGTGGAGCATCATCCATTATGAGGCTTTCAAAGGTAAAAGAATTGGGTAACCCTAAGGATAACAGGAGTTTAAATCTAGTAACTGCTGCAATATTAGAATATAAGCCTAAGATTTTTCTTATTGAAAATCTTCCTCGTTTGCTATCTTTGCTTCCTTATGAGTTCTTTAATTTAACCTTTAAGGACTATAAACTTATTTTTCATGAAAGGTCAGTTTCTGACTATGGGAACTCTCAAGTATCAAGGAAACGTTTAATTGTCATTGGAGTGCATAAGAAAACCGATAAGAAATACTTGAATGCTTTTGATGAAGTATTCCAAGTAAAAGCTCCAAAACTTACTAGAGATTTACTCTTTGTATCTCCTTACGGGAATAATTATAACATTCCGATAGAAAAGACCCTTGCAATGTATGACTATCGAAAGCTTCCGGAAAAGAAGAATCTGACCGTTGAGAAGATTCAAGTATTATGGAATAGTGCTTTCAAGCAAGAGAAGAAATGGCCCATTAAAACTGCAAAGATGAGTACTCTCCCGGGAGTATATCGATTAGAATTAGATAAACCACCTCTAACTTTAAGACCTGCAGATAGGCAATTTAGACCTGATGGATACCCTCTTGGGATTAATGATTTCAAGGCAATCATGGGATTTCCTAAACAGTTTAAGATTTACATTGACCAAGAGAATTACCTTTACTGGTTAAACAAAGCAAGGTATACCATTGCCAAAGGTTCGGTATATGAAGTTGGGATTTGGTTTAGGCGATGTATCAAGAAGGCCCAGATACCTTGAATTTTTATTTTTTCTCTTTTATATATTTTCTCTTTTTTGTTTAGCTTACCTATAGCTATTAGACTATTAGCCAATAGAACATAATTCTAATCTGAAAGGAAAAGGGATTGTTAAGGGAGAAGGAGAACAAGCCAAGAACGTAACTGATTGATTTTGAATTGATTAAGTATGTATTACTCTTGGCAACTGAATGCCAAGTCATTGATAATTAATATGTTAGCTTATGAACAAGAAAAACCTAAAGAATGCCTTAGTACTTTTGCTACTAGGATTTACTATTTACCTTTGCTTCAGGAATTACAAACTGAATTCATATATCAGACAACTTCCTGATTCATCGGTCATTGGCATTCCTGATACAATCAAACTGAAAGAGAACTTCAAGCCCCAATCACCATATACACAATTGGTTCAGCCCCAGAGAATTCTTCTCTACGACTTCTATCGAAACAGTAGCAATTCGACTAAACCCCAGGCTTCTGATTCAACAGCGGTTACTTCGAATAGGATTAGTAGAGAAGATTCTCTGGTCCAATTTACCTTGGATAAAAACCAATTGAACCTAAGTTTATTCAACAAGGAAACAAACTCCTATTCAACGAGAATGTTTAACATGGACTTAGATAAGTATAAGTACAATTGGTATGAAGGTCAATTAACTCAAAAAAGAATTAGAAAACTAACTCTAAGTCCATACGTTTATGGTAAATATAGGGTCTTTAATCAAATGTTAGACATAGGGACAGGCCTTTCAATCAAGACTACTAATTTCAATTATAAACTTGGTATAAATGCTTTTCATTATCCGAAGTTTTTTTCGGGAATAAAAGCTGACTTAGAGTTTTCAGTAACATATAACTTTTGATTATGGCAAAGAAGATTAACATAGAAACTAACACATCTGCTCTCACAAGGGAAGAATTAGCAACACTTGCTAAGGTTAGTAATGATGTTTTTTACTTTAGCCTTTTCACTTATGTGATACACCCTATGAGGGGAAAGGTAAGATTTGAACTTTACCCGTATCAAAAATCGGTTCTGTATAACTTCGTAAAAGAACGTTTCAATATTCTGCTTAAGTTCAGGCAGGCAGGTATTACGGAGCTTATATCTATGTACTGCCTATGGTTGGCAATGTATCATCCTAACAAGAAGATTAACATTATCTCAATCAAGGACACAACAGCAAAGAAGGTACTTAAGAAGATTAAGTTCATGTACAAAAACCTGCCATGGTATTTACAGACACCGATTATAAATGGTCGTTCGGGAGAATATGGTTCTGCATCAATGATAGAGTTCGATAATGGCTCATTCATAGAATCTATCCCAACGTCTTCTGAAGCTGGTCGTTCGGAATCTCTATCCTTATTGGTAATTGATGAAGCAGCAGTAGTTAGATGGGCTGCCCAAATCTGGGCAGCCGCTTTCCCTACTCTTTCCACTGGTGGAGCTGCTATCATCAATTCCACTCCTTATGGAGTTGGTAACTTTTACCATTCTACTTGGGTTGATGCTATTGCAGGTGGGAATCCATTTAACCCACTCAGATTGTATTGGCAAATGCACCCAGAACGAGACATTAATTGGTACAATGAAATGTCTTCTGCTTTGGGAACCAAAAGAACTGCACAAGAAATTGATGGTGACTTCTTATCATCTGGAAATACGGTCTTCGACTTAGCTGACATAAAAGCTATCGAAGACTGTCTTAGTGATTATCCGGTTATTAAGAAAAGATTCAATGGTCAATATCGGCAATTCTTAGAACCAGCACCAGATAAGGAATATTTCATTGGTGCTGACGTTTCAACTGGTAGGTCTTCTGACTACTCTGCATTTACTTGCATGGATAAACAAGGAGAAGAACAAGCAGTATTCAAAGGTAGACTTTCAGTAGATAAGTATGCAAGGTTACTTGGAGATACCGGGCATTTGTTTAACTTTGCCACTATTGCTCCAGAATCTAATGATGTTGGATTGGCAGTAACTTCTGCTCTTCAAACTGAAGGCTATCCTAAACTGTATTACTATCAGAAAATGCTTAAGAAGAAAGGTAAATCTAGACCTGAGGTAGATAAATCTCCAGGATGGTTAACTACACAAAAGAACCGTTCTGTTATTGTAGAGGGACTTGAACAGGATATTCGAGAAGATAATATTACTGTTAAAGACCCTTTCTTTGTTCAAGAAGCATATACCTTCATATATGATGGTTTAGGTAGGCCAGTTGCAATGGGTAAGCATAGAGCTAATAATTCTACAGTAGATGTAGACCTAGAGGGGGATGTATATGCAGATGACTCTATATTCGGTAAAGCAATCTGTAATCACATAAGAAAAGGAAAAACTAACGTAATAGTACAACCGAAATGAAAAAGCTCAATTTTAATTGGAGTTGGGGTAGAAAGAAAGACCCACCTCCTGAATCAAACAAGGAGCCAAGCAAGCCAAAAGCTGCTGCTATATCTCCTGGTAGAGTATCAGTAGATGAAGATAACTCTTTACTCAGTACTCTGAAAGGGATGACCGTAATGGTAGATCCTTCTTTTCGTGTTGAAGTAATCCCTTTGATTCGTGATTTATATAAGGTAAATCCGGATATGGGCATTGCTTTGCAGGATATGTTTAAGTTGGCAAACACAGGTCATACGGTAACATTCCCAAATAATTCAGATGCCGAAGCAGATAAGATGAGAAAACATCTTACCGAAGCTACAAAGAAATGGTCCAGGTATACTGCTGGTATAGACGGTCTAGTTAATAAGATGATTGTACAATGCCTTGTTAGTGGAGCTATATCTGTTGAAGGAGTTCCAAATGATAGGCTAGAAGGTTTAGATACAGTCTTATTCCTTAGACCAGAGAACATTGTTTTCAAAAGGGAGAACAATGGAGTATATTCTCCTTACCAGAGGAATAAGAATTACTTTGTTAAGCACCAAGATTATATCAAACTAAACCCAGAAACTTATGTGTATGCTGGTATGTTTAATGATACCGATGAACCTTATGGGATTCCTCCTTTTATGGCAGCATTGGATTCATTAAAAGGCCAACATGATATGAAGGTTAACTTCAAACACATAATGGAAATGGTTGGTATGGTAGGATTCTTGGAAGCTAAGATGACTAAACCAGACCAGAATCCTAATGAAAGCTTACAAGCTTACCAGAATCGTCTTGAACGTACACTAAAGGATTTGAAAAGAAATCTTCGTAATGGCATGAAGGACGGAATAGTAACGGGTTATATTGATGACCATGAGTTTAAACTCAATTCAACTACCAAGGAGCTTGGTAATATTGAGAAACCCTGGAACATGAATCAGCAATCAGTTGCAAATGGTTTGGGAGTTAATGGAAACCTTATTGGAGTTAGTTCAACAACGGGAGAGGGAGCAACGGGTATAATGCTGTCTAAATTAATCAGCCAGTTAAAAAATATCCAAATGCTTGTAACTTATGTATTGGATTTTCTTTATTCTCTAGAACTGCGTCTGGCAGGCTTTGATAATAAGGGAATAAAGATATCATGGGGAACTTCAACTATCTCTGATGAAGTTAAGGTTCAACAAGGTCTTCAGTATAAAATCCAAAACCTGGATTTATTATATAAGGCTGGTATCATTAGCCAAGACCAATATGCTTGGGCAATGGGTTATGATTCTCCTGATGAAGATGAACCAAGAGTTTCACTTGAGGACCAATTTGCTAAAGGTAACTCAGACCCTCAAGAGGGAACCAAGAAGAAGCAAAGGCAGGATGATAAAAATCAATCTGCTCGTAGGTCAAGAGATAAAACTAATCCGGCTCCATCTCGTGGAGACCAAAATACAAAAGCAAGATGAGTAAATTTACTAAGAAAAACAAAGAGCATCTTGATTCAATGGTGATTGGCCAGGGTCATACCATTATGGCTGGGTATATCCCAGAAGCAGTTGGAGCCCAGGCTTTCTCAGAGAATTATTACAAATGGAAGACTCCGACACCGGATACCATTGCTCAATTTGGATTTTGGGGAGGAGATATAGATTATAATACCTATTATCCAAACCTTGATAAATCGGAACTTACTCCAAAGGATGAAGAGTTCATTGAACCAATGTTCAGATTACTTTCTGAAACGATTGTATCTAAGAACTGGAATCCTACTGACTTTAGTCAGAATGGAGTACTCAAGGCTTCTATGAGAATGTTACTTGGACAAACAGTAAATTGCGACCATGAAACAAATATTGGTAATGCAATTGGAGCTGTATCTCAAGTAATGTGGCAGGAGTCTTATAAGGATGGAAGCTTTACTATACCTGCAGGTATCAACGGTATTTTGAAGATTGATGGTAAAGCTAACCCAAGAATTGCTAGAGGTATTCTTATGGAACCTCCTTCAATTCATAGTAACTCGGTAACAGTACAGTTTAAGTGGGATAAATCACACCCAGGAATGGAAGATGGTGAATTCTATCGAAAACTTGGTACTTATGACTCTAAGGGTGAAATGGTTCGTAGAATAGTTACTGAGGTAGTTCGATATATGGAAACATCCCTGGTATCTCATGGAGCTGATTCATTTGCTCAAAAGATTGGTGAAGATGGTAAAATCATTAATCCAACCTTTGCAAAAAGAACCTGGTCTTCTTATGAGGAATATCGGGATGACAAGTCCAAACAGTACTTCTTTACTGACTACAAAACGGACTTCAACTCATTCCAAGAAAAGGACAATACTCCAGATTCTTTTAATGATAATGGTACCCAAGAAAATCATAATCCTAATAAAGAAAATATGAACAAAGAATTGCAAGAATTTTTAGAAAAGCTTTTCGGAGATAACATGTTATCTCTGGCAGAAGGCAAAGAAATGACTCAGGAAGAAGTTATTTCTTGTATTCAAAGCTTGGTATCATCCAAAAACAGTCTTCAGACAACGGTAGATAATCTTACTACAGAGAAATCTTCTCTTACAGAACAGATTACCAACCTGAATGCAGAAGTTGCAAACTTGAAGGAAATGGCAACTGTAGGAAAGAATCACATTGCTTCTCTCCGTGAAAATGCTGTTACTACTTACAAGAAGTTGATGGGTGACAAAGCCGATGAAACTATTGTTACAATGTTGAATGCCGAAACTACTGGCATCGTTACTCTCATCTCCTTAACTAAGGATTATCAGAGTCGTCTGGAAGAAAAATTCCCAATGGTATGTGCAAGCTGTGGTTCTCATGATGTAAGCCGTGCTTCTTCTGTTGCAGAGAATTACAATGAGGATAAAACCAAGAAACCTGCAACTACTTCAAATGCAGAAGCCAAGTCTACTTCGGAAACCCTTGAAGACTTGTACAAGAAGAAATTCAAGTAATAATCGATAAATATCACTGTTATGACTAAAATCGTAAACAAAGACCAGCCAATGACGCTGTTTGGGGAAAAGACCCCAAGAGCGGTGATTTACAAAAGTGAATCACACAAATTGCACCAAGCTTTCTGTGTAAAAGATGGTGAAACAATTTTGCAAGGTATGCCGGTAGCTCTTGGAGAAGACGGTTTAATTGAGCCTTACACTAAACCTACTCAGGTATATATCGGAGTGGCAGTAACCGACAATGTAAATCCTGCTTACCAGGCACAGAACAAATTCCCAGTAGAGGTAACTGTTGCTGTGGAAGGTTACATGATTTGTAACTGGGTATCTAATGAGGCTGACTTAAAAGCAGGATATGTAGTTCCCTCTGGTGACTTACTGAACGGCCGATTTGTAAAAGCAAACCAGTCAACAGATGCTACACCTTTCATTGCCATCACACCTGCAGATGAGGCAAACGAGGTAATTCAAGTATTCATTAAATAAGAGAAGAAGAAACATGGAAAAAGTTGATATTTCAAAATTGAAGAGAGAAGATTTCGCAAAAGAACTTCCTCAAATGGTACAGCAGTTGGATGCTTACCGTCAAGGTTCACAGAACAAGAAACCTGTGGACATCACTTTAGGTGAACTCACCACTGGTAAATGGGGTATTACCCAAGATGAATTGTTCGAGAAGTTGGATATCAATCCGAAAATCGACACAATGGAAAACATCTTCACAATGCCTCAGCAAGATGTTCGTTGGATTGTTCCGGAAATCATTCGTTCTGCCATCACTCTTGGTATGCATCAAGCTCCGTTCTATCCGGAGATTATTGCATCTGACCAGTCAATCAGTGGTCTTAGCGCAATCATGCCGATGATTAATATGTCCGATGCTGCACCTGCAAAGGTTAACGAAGCAGAAACTATCCCATTGGGAGATGTAAGCTTTGGACAGAAATCAGTAAGTCTCTTCAAAATTGGTAAGGGATTCAAACTTACTGATGAAGTTCGTAACTACGTTTCACTCGATGTATTGGCAATCTACCTTCGTGACTTCGGTGTTCAGCTCGGTTATGCAATGGATACTCTGGCAATGGATGTTGTTATCAATGGTAACAAACCTGATGGTTCAGAATCTGCTCCGGTTATCGGTGTATACGAAACTACGAATGGTATAACTTACAAAGATTTGCTGCATATCTGGGTAAGAGCTGCTCGTATGGGACGTAACTTTACTACTATGATTGGTGGTGAAGACCAGGCAATCGAAATGCTGAACTTGCCGGAATTCAAGGAACGTCATTCTGGTACAACTGAAGCTACATTGAATGTGAAGTCTCCGGTACCTAAGAATGCTAACTTCTACATTCACCCGGGTACACCTGACCAAGGTTTGCTGTTGATTGATACAACTGCTGCTTTGATTAAGCTGACTGCAAAACAGTTGATGCTTGAATCAGAAAGAATCGTATCAAATCAGACTCAGGCAATCTATGCTACTCTGACTACAGGCTTCTCTAAGATGTATCAGGATGCTGCATTGATTCTGTCTGCAGAGAAGATGTTCACTGAATTCGGATTCCCTGAATTCATGAACATTGACCCATATCTCTTGGTTAACCTTGAGTAATACTACACCTGGTTTATTTTACAAATAATTCCATTTCTCAATGGGGTAAGTTTTGCGAGGACCTACCCCTAATTTTAAACATCTAAAAACTTAGTAATATGGATAATAAATATAAAGTAACTGTAGGTGCTAAAGCTTACAGCTTCCATGACCAATCTACAGGTATTACAATTTGTAGAGGAGAAGAAAAAGAATTGAGTGCTCGTCAATACAGAACCAAAAAGATTCAGATGGCTTTGAATTCAGGTCACCTTCGTTTGGTTCTTGATAAGAAAGCTACCGACAAATACTCCAATGAGGATATCGATAAGTTGGAAAAGAAACTGAATGCTCAGTTCGAAAAGGGTATGGAAATCAAAAAGATTGCCAAAGCCTATACTCTCGAAGAAGCAACCCTTATCGCTGCTCGTCACGAAATTGTTGCCGACAAGGGTGATACAGTTGAAACTCTGATTCAGGTTCTGTTGGAAGAGTTCGAAGAATCTAAAAAATAAGATACCATGGACAATCTAGACTTTGTAGCTATTGCGAATGGTCTGGAAGTTTCATTTAGAGTATTAACCAAAGTCCCAGCCAAGGCCATTTTTGACTGGGACTTTGGTGATGATAAGGGGTCCGTTTATGATGTTAAACAACCTACTTATACTTATGAAAAGTCCGGATTCTATACAGTAGCGTTGAACATAACGAACTCCGAAGGACTTAACTTAAATGCAACTAAAACCGTAATTGTAAATACCGAGTCTAAAACTACATTAACCGATAGTATATATAACCTAATCAATTATTACATTCCTTCAGAAATCTCAGATGGTATGTCATCAGAAGAGAAAGCAATGTACATAACTAAATGGCAGTTATATATCCAACCGCTAGTAAATCATATTATCCCACTGGATAAATATAATGATGAGTTAATGTATGAAGCTCTAGAAAACCAATTAATTATGGAATTGGCAGCATGGGATTATCTCAATGTTAAGCTCCTTAATTTATTAACAAGTACAGGAGAATACCTAAGTCAACTTACTTCAACCAAAGAACAAGTTGGTGATGGTTCTTCTAAACCGGAACAAGCTCGAGGTGATAGAATCAAACAAATCACAACTGGGCCTACTGAAGTGCAGTACTATGATACACTTGCCGATGCAACATCTTCCCTATGGAAAACATTTTCTCAAGCAATGCAACCTGGTGGTATCATAGACGAGTTAAGAAAAAACCTTTGTATGTTAGCTGGACGATTGGAAATCTACTTACCATTCTGTGACCAATCAAGTCATGTAGTAGTTCCAAGAGTAGTAGACAGAAGAAGACCTGGATTAATAGATGGGCCAAACCCCAGCTCTCCAGTAAAACGTAATGGTAGAACCTTAATTAGAAAACGATGACCAAGACTCCTCATAGATTGGTTAAGAACCGGTCTTGGGATAGATACAAGAAGATTATAAATGATTTCTTGGATATAGATGCTGGTAGGCAAACTATAACTTGGGCAAAGAATGTAAATCAACTCCTAAGTCATGGAGAAGATGAAATCCCTAAATATTATAATATACCAATCGAGGCATTATGTTATTACAATGCCTTCAGAAACTGGCCTATTAATAAGGCAACAGTAACTGGAGAACTCGATGATGAGAATTTATCAATACTGGTTACTAAATCATATATAGAACAACTGGGATATTTAACTCCAGAAGGCTATTGGGATTTTAACTGGTCTGAAGATAGATTTGTAATCAACGGTATCACTTATAAACCTTCGGGAGATACACAAGTTGCCCAAGCCAAGGATGAAGCATTAGTCTTCATGGTTATCCTAAAAAGGGACCGAGATACCAAAATACAATTCGTAGAATAAAATTGAAAAGTATATGGCAAAGATGTTAATGTTACGATGGAAACCAATTAATACTGGGAACGGTATTTGGTTTGACAGTAACCTGATTGTCTTGAACGGTACATCTGGAGTACATATTGAAAGTAAGAAAAGTAATTTAGACGTTACCACATTCCAGTCTATGACTGGAGGTAAGTTTGTTACTTGCTTTCAAGATTACTTTGGAGAAGTTTGGGATAAGATAATACCTCATCCGGGTATTGGCCAGGTGATAAAATTCCGTATCAATCAACTCCCAGATTATGCAATAATCAGAGGTGATATTGAAGACGGGGGAGATCCAGACCCAGAACATCCAGATATTCCAATGAATGCCTTCTGTGGAAAAGAAGGAGAACCATTCAGAGATAAGAATTCTGACTTCTTCTGTGGTAAGCAAGTAATCAATCCTTAAAATAATAATAATAATATGTACGTAAGTAAGTATTACACAAATGAAGAAATTGACCAAAGACTTTTACAAGGTTATTTTGATGACTTCGTAAAGGCTGGGTTTGCTGGAACTATTAATGAGTTCTGGGCATTCGTTCTTTCTATTGCCAATAAGGTAGATAAGAGAGAAGGATACGACTTATCTAAAAATGACTTCACGGATAAACTCAAAGAGAAACTGGAAGGCATTGAAGAAAGAGCAAACTACATCACTAAGCTTTCTCAGTTGGAGAATGATACTAAGTTCCAAACTGAAGAACAGGTAAGACAAGCTATCAGTGATTTGATTGATGGTGCCGATGATGCACTTGATACATTAAAGGAATTGGCAGAAGCATTGGGAAATGACCCCAACTTTGCTACTACAATTACCAACAAATTAACGGATTTACGTAATGCACTGACAGATGAAGTTAACCGAGCTAAGGAGGAGGAAGGGAAACTGAGTACCCAAATTAGTGAGGTTAACTCTAATTTCATTAAGGCAGTGGATTTACTTAATGATAAAATCGACACTGCAGTTACTAACCTTATCAATAAGATAGATAAGATAGAAGCAAAAGTCGATAAGAATACTGCTGACATTGCAGACCTCAGAAATGAAACTACTGGTTCATTGGCAGAAGCTAAGGCATATGCTAAAGACTTGGTAGATAAAGAAGCTGAGCTTCGTAAAACGGCTGACGATGCTTTATCAGAAAGTATTCACCAACTGAATACATTGCATATCAATGATAAGGCAGAGCTCAAACAAGACATTGCTGCAGAAGCCCAATTGAGAGCAAATGCAGATGCAAACATTCAATTGAAACTCACTGAAGAAATCACTAATCGTCAAACTGGTGATGCTACCTTAGAAAGTAAACTTTCTGATGAGGTAGTAAATCGTAAAGCTGCCGATGAAACTCTTCAGAATTCAATTACCAAAGAGGTAGCTGACCGTACCAATGCAGATAATACCCTCCAGGTAAACATTGATAAAGAGGCTCAAGCTCGGGAATCTGCAGACCAGGTTCTTCAGACTAATATTAATTCTGAAGCTGCAACTCGTACTGCTCAGGACCAAATCCTTGACCAGAAGATAACTGCCCTAAGTGAAAAGACTGATGGTGATAAGTCTGATGTACTTGCTGCAATTGAAGCAGAGAAGGAAGCTCGTATTGCTGCAGATGCTGACCTTAATTCCAAGAAGGTAGATAAAAGAGAAGGTTATTCTTTAACTAAGAATGACTTTACAGATCTCTTGCTTGCCAAATTGAATGGAATCGAGGAACATGCAAATTATATTACCTTGGTATCACAATTGGCAAATGATGCCGGTTATCAAACTGAAGCCGAAGTAGAGGCAGCAATTCAGAAAATCATTGGCTCTGCACCAGAAGTACTTGATACTCTGGAAGAGATTGCTAAAGCATTAGGAGATGACCCCAATTTTGCTTCAACTATCACCAAGAAGTTGGCAGCAATTACAGAAAAGGTAAACCAAGAGATTGAAGACCGGGAAGCTGCTGATGTAGCCCTCCAGGCAAATATAACTGATGAAGAAACCGCAAGAATTGAAGCAGATGCTGCTCTTAAGGAAGAACTTAAAGAGTATGTAGATAACTCGGCTGCTACTGGAAATACTGCTCTTCAAGTAGTTAAAGATAACCTGGCAAAAGAAATCCAAGACCGTAAAGATGCTGATGCTATCTTGCAGGCAAATATCGACAAAGAAACTGTTGATAGAAAGGAAGCAGATAAAACCCATACCGATAACATTGCTGCTCTTACTCAGAGAGTTTCGGATTTGGCTTTATCAATGCAGGATGCTATCAATACAGTTAAGAACGAATTGACTGCTCAGGTAAATGCTAATACCACGGCTATTGCTACTAACCAAGCAAATATCACAAAGAACTCTGAAGCAATCACTGCCATGAATAAAACCATTGCCGATAACTACAAAGAAGTTAAGGATATGGTTAATGAGGAAATTGTAGACCGTACTAAGGGCGATAGTAATCTGAGTTCTCGTATTGATACTACCAATATTGCTTTGGGTACAGAAACGGCAGAACGCAAGGCTGCAGACCAAATCCTTCAAGTAAATCTGGATAAAGAAGTCGGAGACCGTAAGTCTGCAGATACTGCACTTGAAACTAAGATTGAAAGTCAGATATCTAACTTAAGCCAACAGACTTCATCCGAGATTACTCGAGTAGAAGGTGAGGTTACTCAAGAAGTTAAGGACCGGGAAGCAGCAGATAAAACTTTAAGTGACCGAATTGATTCTTTGGAGACTGGTTCTACTGCAGGTTTAAATGAAGTCAAAGCAAAGGTAGAAGCTAATACCGTAGCAATTAATACTGAGAAAGACCGAGCAACCGCTAGAGAGAATGCTATACAGGCAAATTTGGATACTGCAATAGCAAATCATAAAGACGAAGTAAATGGTTTAACTAAGGATATTTCCGATGAAGCCAATACCCGTTTAGCAGGAGATACAGCTCTTCAGGTAAATATTGATAAAGAGGTTGCTGACCGTAAGAATGCCGATACCCTATTAGATAATAAGATTGCCCAGGAAATCTCAGACCGTACAACTGCTATCCAGGGTCTTGAATCTAAGAAGGTAGATAAAGTAGATGGTAAGGTACTTTCTTCAAACGACTTTACCGATGTTCTTCTGAATAAACTTAATGGAATCGAGGAACATGCTAATTACATAACTAAAGTTTCTGAACTTCTGAATGATTCAGGATTCCAAACCGAAGCCGAAGTAGAGGCAGCAATTCAGAAAATCATTGGCTCTGCTCCTGGTGTATTGGATACTCTGGAAGAGATTGCTAAAGCATTAGGAGATGACCCCAACTTCGCAACAACCATGACTCAGAAGTTAAATGAGTTAACTACGAAGATTGAGACAGAAACTGAAAAACGAGTTGAAGGTGATGCTGCTTTAGATGCCAAGCTTACTACTCTAAGTACTACTCTGACCAAGACAGTAGAAGACTTAAGAACCTATGTTACTGAAACTCGTACTGAATTGTTGGCAAGAGCAAATAACCAAGATGCTCTTATCACTCAGAATGCTGCAAACATTCAGAGAAATTTGGAATTGATTCAGGGTATTCAGAATAATATTTCTGGTTCTTATCTGGAAGTTAAGGCTTTACTTGAAACTGAGATTGCTGCTCGTAAGGCAGAAGACATTCGGTTGGAAGGTAAAATCGACCAGAATACTGCAGACCTGGGAACCGAAAGGGAAGAAAGAATGGCTGCAGATAAGGCTCTTCAAGATGCCCTGGATGCAGAAGAAGCTGCAAGAACTGCTGCTGATGCTGCACTGGGAGTTCGTATCGATACAGAAACGGCAGAACGCAAGGCTGCAGACCAAATCCTTCAAGTAAATCTGGATAAAGAAGAAGCTGCAAGAACCCAGGAAGATGCTCGTTTGAATGGCCGTATTGACAAGGAAGTTACAGACCGTACCAATGCAGATAATGCTCTTGGTACTCGTATTGATAATGAGGAAGATGCTAGAGAAGCTGCTGATACTACTTTGCAAGAAAATATCACTGCAGAAGAGACTGCCCGTAAAGCTGCTGATACTACTTTGCAGGATAACATAAATGATACCAATGCTCATACTATCAATACTCATCGTTTGGATTCTAATCCTGTACTTAATGGTACTGATATCAAACTTGATGGCTATAAGAAGAATACTGGTACTACTCCTACAGACTTGGATGTAAAAGCAACCGATACTGCTTCAGCTGCATTTGGTAAAGTACAGAAACGTATCGAAGTAGATAAGGCAGATGCTGATGATAAGATTACTAAGGTAAAAACTGCAGTGGGTCTTACAGAGGCCTTGGCATTGCCTTCTCTGGAAGATACTAATTACCTTTCAGAATCCTCAAACATTGTAGATGGCATGAAGGAATTGGATAAGCAAATTGCCGACGGTAGACATGATGAGGTTTGGGAAGTATTATATACTCAGTTTACCCAAATCTCTGGCTTTTCGGTAAGTCCTACAATTATTGAGAAAGGAGCTGATGCAGATATTACTATTCGTGGTAATAACCTATTCAACAGTAAACCGCTTGTTCCAGAAACTTTATCAGTTAAAAGAGGAACTACTGTTATAAACAGTACACCAATTGCTAGCTTAAATATTAAGGATACCCTTAATACTAAGGATGACCGTACTACTTATACTTTAAGTATTACAAGCAAGGGTGTAACTAAAACAGCAACTGCTAACGTAAATGCTTACTATCCTATGTACTTTGGACATTCTGCTAAGGCAGCATTAACCGGTGAAGATGTTTTGGGTCTTACCAAACAGGCAATAAAGAGTTCTCCTAACGGAACTTATAACATGACGGGAATTGCTGAAGGAGAATATGTATGGTTATGCGTACCTTCTAACTTCAGTATAACTAAGGTAACTTCTTCTGGATTTGGAGTTCCTATGGCTGCTGCAGCTACAGTAACTGTAGAAGGTAAAGGTTCATACAAATGCTACCGTACTGAAGGAGCTTTAAAAGCTGGTAATTTCAATTTTGTAATCGGATAAAAACTTATAACTATGGCAGAAATTCCTATATATGGTACTTTGGTAAATGCTACCACAGACCCTAAGATTGTAAATACTGACCAAGCTTGGGATAAAGAGCTTGGGAAGTATCAATCTGAAATCAATAAAGAAAGAGTTGAGGGCAATGATTCTCTGAAAACTCAGCTGGACACATTGAGCTCAAAAGTAGATAAAGAGATAACCGATAGAGGTTCAGCTGATACTGCACTGGGTGCAAAGATTGATAAAGAAATCCAAGACAGAACCACAGCTGATACTGCATTGAAAACTGAACTAACTGATAGTATTCAGGAAGTTCGGGATGACCTTGATACTTTTAAGGCAACCAAGGGTCAGGCAAATGGCTTAGCTTCTTTGGGTTCCGATGGTAAGGTACCTGCAGCTCAATTACCTTCTTATGTAGATGACGTAATTGATGTATATGCTACATACGAGGTATCACCTACCAATCAGATATCTAATATCAAGTTATATTCTGATGCTGCTCATGCTAATCCAGTTACTGGAGAAGCTGGTAAGTCTTACAATGATATAACTGAGGGACACCCGGGATATCAATTCCGTTGGTCAGGTACTACTTGGGTACCTATTACTTCTGGAGGTTTAATCATTGGTGAGATATCTGGTACTGCTTATGATGGAGCTAAAGGTAAAACTACTACTGATAAGTTACAAGCTCTTAAGGATTTTAATCCCGTACGATTGGTTAGTATTACTACAGAAGCTTCTAAAGGTACTTTAAATTATGAACCTGCAAACGGTACTGGTGTTAAAGGATTAGATATCCTTGCTGCTTCATCTACTAAGGCCGGTGTTATGACTGCTGCAGATAAGGTTAAACTTGACACCACATTACCTAATCAAATTGCTGCAGAAACGGCTGCAAGAGAAGCTGCTATCGCTGGGGTTCAAGGAGAGCTTGCTGATGATATAGCTCAAGAAGTAATAGACAGAGATGCTGCTATTGCTGCGGCTAAAACAGCCTTAACTGGATTAATCAACAAGGAAGTTTCTGATAGAACTGCAGGTGATACTCAATTAAGAGAAGACCTTGAAAGTGCAATAGAGTTAGTTGCAGAGGATTTAAGAGGTACCGATACTACTCTTCAAAATAATATCACTAAGGAAGTCAATGACCGAAAAGGTGAAATCACTAGAGTAGAGAAGTTAATCTCTGATGAAGCTGCAACAAGAGCTCAAGCAGATACTACTGTGAATGCTAAAGTAGATTCCCATATTGGTAATAAATCTAATCCTCATGGAGTAACTAAGGCTCAAGTAGGATTGGGTAATGTTAACAATACATCGGATGCAGATAAACCAGTATCTACTGCTCAAGCTACTGCTATTGCAGATGCTAAGGCTGCAGGTACAAATGCTCAAACCAATCTTACTACTCACATGCAGAATATGAGTAATCCTCATGGAGTAACAAGAGACCAATTGGGAATGGGTACTACTGCTGAGATTATCTTTAAGAAGGTATCTGCTCCTTCTGGTTTATGGAAAGAATCTGACGAAAGACTTAAGACTTTCATTAAACCTTTGGAACATACTCTTGATGAAATCTGCTCTATTCCAACGGATTCATTTATGATTCGAGGTAATCATGATATAGGTACAATTGCTCAGACAATCGAAAAACATTTCCCAGAATTAGTCTCTGAGAATACGGTTAAACCTGAAACAGTTCCTAATCCCGAAGCCTTTGAAAAGGTAGAAAAGGATGGAGAAACCTATATCTTGGTTAAAGAGGTAGATTATTCTAAGATGTCAGTATTGGCAATCGAAGGTATCAAACTTCTGAAAGCCGAGATTGATGAATTAAGAGAAAAACTTTTGTTCACAAACTTAGATTAATATGGGTGAGATAGCAACATGGAGTGCTGTCAAAACTAAAGTAGGCCTTGGTAAGGATTCAAATGAATGCCCTACCAAGGCTGAATTGTTGGCACTCTCTCCTACAGGAACGGGAGAAAATTACGTTGGCTTGGAAATATCCAATGCTAGTTCCTATGGAAACAATGAAACCGTACAGCTCAGCGATATTCATAAGGTAACTTATAAGTATACATTTACTGTAGATAGAACTACTTTAAGTTTTCCTGTTAGTGGAGGAGCTCCTTCTCCAAATCTATGGTTTGGTTTAGTTTCTAGAAAACAGAAATATGTAGATGGAGTAATATCTGGTAGTTATACTGAAGTAGGTTATACACAGACGGCTTATCCTGATTGGGTATCTTATAATCAAACTGTACCTCAATATGAAGCTAAAGAAAATACCGGATTAGTTGAAAGGTCAGCTAATATGACCTTTACTCAGAATGAATCGGGTAAACAGATAACAGTTCAATTTACTCAAGCTGCAGCAACTTCTACTTGGGCTTATACTTTTACTTTGACTAAGGCTAGCAGTAATTCTATTGGGGCTTTGGGAGGTAAAGTAACTTTTGAGATAGATTCTTACAAGCAAGAGATAAGGAATGGCCATAATTATGGTAGTCAAATTCCAGTTAGTTATAAACGAACCGATGACCCAGATTCTTCTGAGATTTTGGAGATGACTATCCCAGAAAATAAAACTGAATCTTCAAGAGGTTTTAATTATATCTGGACACAGGACGAATCTAATAAAAAACAGAACTATACTGTAACTCAAGCTGCTGGTGTAAAAACTTATGGTACACCAACAGTATATCTGGGAAACATTGCAGATATCCCTGCATCAGGAGGAACTGCAGCTACACCTACTTATACCTATTCTCAACTTTGGGGATGGAATGGTAAAACCAATGATGGTGGTACTATAAGTTCTGGAGCTTCAGTAGTATGGTCCGAAAATATCTCAGGTTCTAATCTTGGCACGACTGTAAAGGCAAGAACTAAATTGGGAAGCCGTACATTAACCGTTACTCTTAATGGTAAATCTGGTAGTGCCTCAATCGATATATACCAGGCAGAGAATAAAATTACTAATACAACTCAGGGTGCATGGGAAGTTTCTATTTCTGCAAACCCAAGTACATTTACCGAGCAAGGTGGTACATCACAAATCTCTGCAAGTGCAAGGGCAAGCAGAACTAACCATTGGACTTCAGGTGCAACCAGTGCAGCTTCTGATGCTACTGGTACTCCTACACTTAGTATACCTACTGCAGTAACCGGATTCAGTTTATCTGGTACTACTTTGACCGTTGCAGAAAACACAACTGCAAATCAAAGAAGCGTTGTAATAAGGGCAACTATGGATACTGTATATAAAGAAGTTACGGTAACTCAAAGTGCATATTTAGTAGAATGGAAGTATTATCTTACTACTTCTACTCCAACGTTAAACTTTGATGCCATAGGTGCAACCAAATCTGGAACCATTAGTAGTTACCGTGAGAAATACATTAATGGTTCTTTGGTAGAAGGTTCACATGAAGGAGTTAATATCCAGGTTAAATCTACATCGGCTGAGATACAAAGTGCTACTACTGCCGTGGCAATTACCATGAAGGAGAACACTACAACTCAAGCCAGAACAGGTACAGTAGTATATGAACAAGTAGGTTCAGGTAAAACCGTAACCATTACTTGTAATCAAGTTGCAGGTACCATATCTACTCGAGAGGTATTATCATTAGTATCACCATTTGCTTCTCCAGTAAATGCAGTTGGTGGTAGTGATGTTGCTACAGTAAAATCTGGTTATTATGACGTAGTAAATGGTAAAGATACAACTTGGCATAATTCTCCACCTTCAGTGAGTTCTAAGTCTAATTATGTAATTAGAGTAGATATAACTAAAGGTTCTGGAGATGTTTACGAGATAGAGGCACACTTATCTGAAAACACTACTACGACTTCTCGTACTGGTAATATAGGTTTAATTTACGGTAGCAAGAGTTTATCAATGAGTATATCTCAATCAGCTGCCAATGTGGTTTATTCCTATGATATCAAGTGGATTTCATTAAGTGCTTTCTTTGGTGCTGAAGCAGATGCAGAAGCTACCTTAACCTTTAGATGTAATAGGACTAAATTAGTAAATGGGACACCAACTACTACCGAGGCTATGACTCCTGGTTTAGGTGCTTTACCAAGTTGGTTATTAGTTAAGAGTTGGGGTAGTGGTAGTGTAACTTTGGTATCTAAAGAAAATACCTCTACAACTCAAAGGTCAGGTACTGTTACTCTAATAGCTTTGGATGAACCAGGAGCTTCAGGTATTGAAGACTCAATAACTGTTACTCAAGATTCGGCTAATGTTGAATGGGATTACCATTTCAGTATATATTCTCCTTCATCTAAGAGGTTGAATGTAGTAGCTAAACCCATAGACCCAGATACAATTGTTGTTAGTTCTTATAGAACCATGATAGTTAATGGCCTACAAACTTCAACTGTAGAATTTGTAGATGTAACCATTGACCCCATCGAAGAATCTTGGTTAGAAGTTACCAAAAACAGTAATGACCAAACTCAAGCTGAGTTATTCGTAACTTGCTTGGAGAATAAAGTATCCTCAATCAGAAGTGCTACTGTAACCATCAGACAAGTAGGTACAAGTAACCTAGACCAAGTAGATATCAACCAATCAGCTGCTACTGTATCCTATAATTATTATATTGGTTTTAACGGTAATCCCGATGTAGGAGGGTATTCTATGAATTGGGAGTATACCCAGTTTGGTTCTAGCCATGGTCAATCTATAGATTTAAAATGTTGGAGAAAACCAGTAATTAATGGTATAGAATCTGATACTGAGGAAGCTGCAGAATATGAGGCTATTTTTAGTGGAGTTGGTATAGATTCCTTTACAGTTACAAATACCCAGTTATCATATGACTCAACTATAACTACAGTAAGGGCATACCCTAAATCTACTAATGGTTCGGTATTTGATTTAAAAGGTACAGTACAATATAGGATAGCTGATTACCCAAGTAAGTCTGCTTATCTGTATCTTACTCATAAACCCGTAGCAACGGTAAAGAGACGGACCTTCCAATGGTATGACCAAGTTGAAAGTGTAACTATGAAGAATGTAAGTCATGATTCTAGTGCAGGTAGCATTTCTCCTATAACCATAATCTCTAAGTGTGAGTACTTACTCGCTAGCAATCAATCACAGATTGCCTATACAGAGTATATAAAACCAACAGTAGATGAAAATACTGCTTCTCCCGTAAGTTGGGGTAGGTTATTAGAGAATGGACAAACTGCTCAGAACTATTATGATTACGCTTATCTAGTAGACGAGAACAAAGAAGATTATGATAGGCAGGCTACCAAGACCTTTACTCAACCTGGTAATCCCTCAAATAAGAGGTTGTATCTGTATGTAACTCAAAAAAAAATAGATGATATATCTCTTAAAGCTTATTTGTATAACACTTATAATGCTAATAACAACATTCAAGTACGTATAAGTTGGCAAGGTAGTAGTAAAGAAGATGGTTCAGTTGGAGATAACTTGGTTATCTCCAAAGGCGGTTATCTAGGAGCTTATACAGGTTTGAATGAAGGTAACCTATATGTTCAATTTAAAGGAAAACCTGGAGCAGGTTCTAATTCATCAATGTATATAAGTTTACAGAATTTACATTTGGAATCTGGTAATGAGTACGAAGGTACCTTAGAGAAAACCCCTCTTACCATTGGCCCAAGTGGCGGTAGTTATAATATAGAGTGGGGTTCATTCTCTATGGATAATGATGCTTTTACTTGTAGGATAGTAGACTATGGTTTAAATACTGAAGGTGGGTTTATCTATTTTGTGGTAGAGAAAACTAATACAAATGTTCAAGTTTTAGAGGGAGCCCAGATAGGAAGTATACCCTTGCATTTAAAATCAAACGTTGAAGGCTTTGACGGTATGTTCGGTACTATTAACATTGACTTCTTCTACGGGATGCCATAAAAGTACGATACTATGTCATTATTAATGTATACGGTCATATACGAATAACTTTATATGTTTAACAACTTAAAACTCAAAAATTATGGGAGTAGAAGTTAAATCTGGTAGTGAGGGCGTAATCGTCGCTGACCGCGGTTGTAATGATGGTTGCTGTTGTGACCTCAAGAATGGCCAACAGGAAATCAAGTGTCTTATCGAGAACACTGCTAAAGACCAGGAAATTGCTCGTCTCAACTGAGTAGTAGATGCTCAGAGAGACCAGAACATTATCCAGTCAGTAGTTGCAGCTCTTAAGACTACATCCACAATCCCGGCTTAATAATGACCGTCGTCATTACGTAAGCCAGATTAGGAAGGAGTGCATCTTACATAGGTGTACTCCTTTTTCGTTTATACCCACCTAAAGATAAAACGATATGGAAAGTGAAGAGATTAAGAAAGAACCAACCAATGGAAATCAACTAAAAGATTTTACTATTCAACTTACATTGCCTGCTCCCAATGCAGAGATAGCAAAGGAAGTAGCAAATAAAGCACAGTCACTCATTGACCAATTTGGATACTATCAATTCTTAAACCTGGTAGACTTTATGCAAAGGAATCCAGGTGCAGTATCATTTGGTTTAAACTTAATTAATAAAAGATGAACATGGAAGATTTGATTTTTTCTAAATTGCAGAAAGGTGATACCATATACACTTTAGAGAGAGACAGACGTTCTGGGTATCCAATCTTTGATACCGCTAAAGTATTAAAAGTTGGTGAAAGTAAACCAAGAGCCACTGGCCCAGATGGAAGCTTTGCCGCAAATACAGAAATCTTTATTCAAGATTCTGTATCTGCTGTTACTATATACCTTCCCACAGATTTAGCAGAGGGTATTTATAATAATGTTTATTACACTACCGACTTACGCAATATCGTAAACGAAGTAAATATCCAAAGAACTAATGCCGTAAATATTCTCAATAACCGAGATAAATATGAGGCAATAGTTACTGAATGCGATAACATATATCATACCATTGAAGGTATGTTAACTCCTCAACAACAACCAGCTCCAGCTTATAAGCAAGAAGAATTTGAAGCTTTTAAAACTGAGGTAGCAGAGAAGTTATCCATGCAACAAGATATTCTTATGAAGATTGCCAGTGAGTTGGGATTAAATAAAAATAACAATGCCAAGCAAAAAGGTTAACATAAACCTCTCGAATAATCTATGTGATATTCAGATTTATGTAGACCCCGTTAAACAACGTCAGGCTGAGAGGTTGATTGCTAAAACTCCCAGTATTATGAAACTCGGTTATGAGTTAGGTACTAGGAAGTTTGGTAATCAACTTCTTCGTATAGTAAGACGTAGTTTAAATAATGGTCTACCTCCACCGGGTTCCAAAGTTTCTTGGCCTCCTCATGCTACTGCTACACTTAAGAAGTATGGAGCACATACCCTATTAAATCTTACTGGTCAATATGCAAGGTCAGTTACTATGGTAACTCAGAAAGACAGAACCTTTGTTGGTCTTCCTCCAGGATTAAGGAAGATAACATACTCTGGTAGAACTTCTCGGAAAACACTTAACCAAATTGCTATCATGTTGGAGTATGGTAGTAGAGATGGTAATCTTCCACCTCGTCCTTTATGGAAACCTGCTTTCGAGGCAGCAGGTGGAAATGTAGTTTTAGAGAAAGAGATACGAAATCAATTAAGAAAAGAACTTAGAAAATATACAAAGTAATGGCAGATTTTGAAGCAGATAAAACATCTGGTACTGGTCCTGCACTCGTAATGGTACATCCGTTAAAAGTGAATGATACAGAAGCAGATAAAAAAGCCATCCTTACCATTACAGTTAATGGAGTACCTAAGACTGTAAATCTTATTCAAAAGAAAGGCAGCCTTAACTACGAATACAAATTAGAAGTAGATAAGGAAGAAAGCCATAAACATATTGGGTAAGGGTGGCTCTGATACTTTGGCAATCACTTCTCAACGTAGGGAAATGATTAATGGTACACCCCAAGGAGATTGGGAAAATGTAGAAGTTACAGCAGAATTCCTAGAGGAACCTCCATTTACTGCTGGACTAAGATTTACTGATAATGAAGAAAAGACTCTAGAGGTATCCATTACTTCTAAGAATACTACTGAACAAGCTATCAGTGGAATTCTAACTATCAAGCAAGTTGGTGGTCTAACTAAAACTGTAACTGTAACTCAAGCCGCTGGAGAAGTAACTTATTCTTACCGAATAGACCCATCAGGTACTACTTTAAGTGTACCCAAAGACCAAATTACAAATCCTTGGGAGGGTTCAGTTGGGGCTACCTTTACAGGATATAGAGCTAAACTGATAGAGGGAACTAAAGTATCAGAAGAGGTATTACCTTTTAAAATACCCTCTATTGGAGAAACTAAAGTAATCGATAATGGAGGTATAGCTGTTTCTTATTGGTTTACTGATTATGGTAGTATAGCTAATAATTATCAAGCAAGTTTTAGTGCAACCAGTCATATGAGGAAGAGTGCTGGGATATACTTTCAAGCTTTTTCGGCAAGTTGGGAATGCCAATTTAATGATGGTGGTACTTATCAAATCAATACTTTACTAATGTTACAACTAGTTTGATATCATGGTAAATACAGAAGAAATCGTAGAAAGAACCTTTTATATCTGTCTATTACAAACGGCACTTAAAAAAGGTTTAACTCTTAACCCAGAAGACTACCTACCCTTATCACAGGAGAACGAGAAAAGATTTCAGGCAGATAAGGATGCTATGCCTAAATTCATTCCCATATTTGGTATCGGTAATAATCAGGTTAAGGGTGCAAAGACATGCCCTAGAATTACCATTGAATTGCAAGGGTTCTATAATGGTGATATAGGTGTTAACAAATATATCATTGGTGATAAGCTAGAGGGTGGGAATTACCAAGCATCTGAATTTCCCTATGAAACGAAAGATATAACTCTAGACATTCACCTGGTATCTAATACTCAAGCCGATATGAGGTTACTTCATAATATTATGTATGAAGCATTACCTTCTCGAGGATACGTAAGACCTTATTATAATAACTTAGAAGAATGGGAAGATGGTCGGATAGCACCAACAGGAAACCTATTTATCGAAATAGGTAATTACTATGACCACCCAGATGAGAGTCATGGTCTACTTGAAAAAGTATATCAGTATACTTGTAAGGATGGTATATTACCTGAGAAGCTTGCTGAAGAGGGTGAACTTGTACCAATTCAAGATATCTCAGTATTGATTGGACTAACCGAAAAGCAAGAATCTAATTTACTTAATCTTAACGTAAAATAGCTCAATACTAGAGGGTATTAAATAAATGAGTAATTAACTTAATTAGTATAAATATGCCTAATTCACCATCTGTAAATTTCGAGTTTAAGAACAACAATGTTCTTCAAACTACTCCTATGTTAGGAGTTTCATGTGTATTGGCTAGAACTACTAAAGGTCCTTACGATGACCCGTCAGAACTCATCCAATCTTTTTCTCAATTCCAAAGAGTTTTTGGTTCTGAGATAGTACCAGATGGTTCTGTATCAAACATTGAAAAGGCTTTCAATGGTGGTTCTAAGCTTCGTGTTATTCGTGTACTTGGTAAAGGTGCAACTAAAGGTGTAGTATCTGCTGCAGCAAGAGCTAAAGCTGCATCTGCTCCTAAAGCTGCTGAAGACGGTTCTCCAGTAGTAGCATCTGCAACTCCAGAGGAACCAACTGCTTCTACTCTTTTTAAGTTCGCTTCTGGTTCAGTTGCTGTTGGCTTTGGTTTGGTAACCAAAGGTTATGGAGACCCAGTTGGTAGTGCTGAAACATTCTCTATGAATATTTACAAACAGGCTAACACCGTTTACTACCAAGTAATCAGTGCTAACGGTCAGGTACTTGAACAAGGTCCTGTAGTAACTTACAAAACTGCAGATGATAACAATGATACTTCTGTAGACTACCTTGCTCTAAGTGCATTTGCAAAGAACTCAGAATATATCGTTCCGGTATTAACTGAAAAGACAGAGAATATAAAATCTTGGAACAACTTCATCAAATGGTTAACCGATGATGTAGATGGAACAAGAAACCCAATTGATATCAAACTCAATGGTGCTGCTATCACTGCTGATGGAGTAAAATTGAATGGTACAATTGGTAGTGCTGGTAGTGCTCCTACTGCAGACGAATGGATTGCTTCTTTGGAATTCGTTAAGGATTACGTAGATGTATACCAAATCTTCTGTTCACATATTGACCAACACCTTGAAGCTTCTGCCGATGTACTTAAAGTACACAAGGCTGCTGTAGATATGGTTAAGGAACTGCAAGAATATACCTACTACATTGAAGTACCAAAATATACTACTCATTATACTCAGGGTGACCAACCAAGAGATTTGAAATCAATAATCACTTGGATTCAAACTTGCCTTGGTACTGTAGGTAACAGTAAATATGTTGCTTACTTCGGTGGTGGTATTAAATACTACAATGCCGATGGTAACTTGGTAGACTCCGATGTTCTTGGTACCATTGCAGGATTAGGAGATGCTTCTGCTTCTCAGTTTGGACCTTGGAAATCATTTGCTGGTATGAATCGGGGCATTATCTATGATGGTAATGGTCCAGTATGCCCAAATTATGGTTCTCCTTCAAGAACTAAGGAACTCAATGAGTTAGCACAGAATTATGCAAATATAATCTGTATCAAAGATGTTCCTAACCAAGGTAAACAAACTTTGCTGTGGCATTGTTTCTCTTCTCAGGTAAAACAGGATTCAGAAAGATTCCTTGCAATTGTAAGATTGAATCTGTATCTCAAAAAGAATCTTAGACCTATTCTAGAAAAGTATTTGGAAGAACCAAATATCTGGAACACTTGGAATAAGATTTATCTAGAAGTTAAACCAATGCTGGATAACTTGGTAGATGAAGATGCCATGTCTGAATACACCTGGATGGGTGACCAAGACGCTAACTCGTACAATGACTTATCGGTTAACAATGAAGCCGATGTTCGTCAAGGTAAATACAAAGCAATCCTGAAATTCAAGGATATCGTTCCGATGCAAGAAATCACTATGGGCATCTATATTGACCAGGCATCCAAGTCCGTATCTGTTCAGGACGTTAACGAATAAAATTAAGAAAACATGGGAGCAAAAGTAAAGAATCCAAGAAAGAAATTCCTTTGGAGTATCACATTCCCTAAGCACCCAATCAATACTTATCTGTTCCAAACTTGTACTTTGCCAGATGTAGAGATTGACCAGGTTGCTCATGGAGACGTTAACCGGGACGTTAAAACTGCCGGTAGAGTTACTGTAGGTAACTTAGTAGTAGGTAAACTTTTAACTACTGCAGGTTCAGATACATGGCTTCATGATTGGCTTTATTCATGCCAAGATATGATTGCTGGTGGAGGTTTGGTACCAAGCCAATACTGGGAAAATGTAATCGTAAATGAACTTGCTGAAGATGGAGTTTCCGTACTTAACACCCACCTCTTCGAAGAGGTATGGCCATGTAAGATTACAGGATTAGACCTGGACAGAATGGCTTCAGAGAACACTATTGAAAGTATCGAATTCTCAGTAGGTACTGTAGATAAGTATTAAAAACGCTTAGTCTATTTTCACTAAGATTTTTAGGTGGGAGGGGTGGGATTCCTAGAAAGGGCTCACCCCTTTCTTGTTGTTACAGCGAACACTATGAACTAAAGTATAACCAAATAACTTATTTAAACATGGAATTAAATTGTAGAACACATGAGTTTATAACCCCATCAGGTTATAAATTCTCAATCAGGGAACAGAATGGTGCAGATGAGGATATCTTATCTAATCCTATGGATGTAAGAAACCTTATGAACCTTACTAAGTTCATTCAGGCAATTGTAGTTGATACCGACTTTACTCCTAATCGTAGATTAACGGTAGAGGATGCAGACCGTATCCCTTTGAATGACAGATACTGTATCTTATTCCAATCAAGAATCTTCTCACTTGGTGATGAAGTAGAATTTGAATATGATTGGGGCCAAGAAGGCGGAGTACAAACTTACGGTCAATCCTTAAGCGAGATGTTATTCGATAACTATGGAGAATTTCCTACAGAAAAGGAATTGGCCGAAAAACCAAACGCTATCCCCTATTATCCAGAACAAGGTAAGCTTACCGATTACGAAGTAACTCTATCTTCAGGTAAGGTAGTTAAATTTGATTTGCTTACTGGTGCAGGAGAAAGAATGTTGGTTACTTTACCAATAGAAAAACAAACTCGTAATGCAGCATTGATTGCAAGGAACTTACATCTTCAGATTGATGGTAAATGGGAAAAGGTAGAAAGCTTCCATTTATTTTCAGTAAGAGACATTGCAGAGATTCGTAAAACAATATTTGAATATGACCCAGTCTTCGATGGTAACACAGATGTAGAACATCCAAGTATACCTGGAAGAATTGATAAATATCCTATAATGCTTTCACCGACTTTTTTCTACCTGACGGAAGCGTAGACCATCCAGGTACATTCACTTATATATGTAGAGCTGAGGTAGCCATTGACTATCTCAGCTTTTTGCGTCTTCCGTATCGAGAAAGGAAAAGATTTAAGGATATAGCCGATGAGTATTATGAAAACTTAAAAAAGAAAACTAGAAAATGATAGACAGAAGAAGCTTAGTCGAGGTCGGTGTTGCAATGGTATTAAGAGACCGATTCTCTAATGAGGCTGGCAGAATATCGAACTCATTTAGAACAATGATGAACGATATGAATACCTGGAATCGAGGTATTCAAATGTCAACTTCTAATGCTTTTGAGTTTGGAAAAGAATTGGTTGGAGGTATGGCAAGGGCCTACCAATATTCTGCAGGAGTATACGACCAAGTATTCTTAGCTTCTAAAATGTCTGGAGCTAATGCTGCTCAACAGGCAAGGCTAATGCAAGTAGCCAAAGAAGTCAATGAGGTAACTCCTCTTACTGCTGCAGATATTGCATCAGGCGAAAGGTACTTGGCAATGGCTGGTAACAATGTAGAGCAAATCGAAAGAATGATTGGCCCTGCAGCTAAGCTGGCTTCTATCTTCAGTATGCCTCTTGGTCAGAAAGGTGGAGTTGCTGACTTGATGACTAACATCATGCAGACCTTTAATATACCTTCACAGAATGCTACTCAGGTAGTAGACCAATTGGCAACTGCAGTAACCTCTGCAAATATTTCTCTAACAGACCTTGCCCAATCTTTCCAATATTCAGGAGCAGAATTTAGAAATGCTAAAATCAGTATGGGTGATGCAGCTGCAGCCATTGGAGTACTTGGTAATCAAGGTATCCAAGCTTCATCAGCTGGTACTGCCTTAGCAAACATGATGCGCTATTTAACACTTTCCGTAACCGGGCAGAAAAAGGGAGGTGGTGAGATGCTAAAATCTTTAGGTATAGACCCAGCTTCTCTAGTAGATGCCTCTGGCAATCTTTTGAGATTAGATAAGATTATATCTATCCTGGGAGATAAACTTAGAGGTAAACGAGGAATAGATATCTCCTCTGCTTTATTCAATATCTTTGGAGTTCGTGGTACAAGAGCTGCCTCAGCTTTACTTCAGGATTACTGGACTGGAGCTAATAAGCTTACAGAACTTATGGATAAGGTTGCAGGTGCAAACGGTACAGTAGAAAACTTAACTCAAGAAAGATTACAAACTCCTGCTGGTATTATCGAACAGTTTAAATCAAACTGGGGGAACTTTATTGTAACTGTAGGTTCTACACTTGCTGAAGTCTTTAGCCCAGTACTTAAATTGGGTTCTGGTATCCTAAAGATTATTAACAGTATACAAGAAACTTGGGCAGGTAAGTTCTTGGTAAAGGTAGTTGCAACTGGAGCAGTAGTAGGTACTTTATATCAAGGCTTCAAATTTATTCAGGGTACAATCAAAATGATTGGTACTTTCCAAGCTTTAGCTACTACCGAGACTAATGGTATGGCAGAAGGTATGGTAAGAACTAATGTTCAAGCTACTATCCTTGAAGGTCATATGAGAAATATCTCGGCAATGATGATGAGGATGACTGCTATGCAAATGGCTCCAGGTAAATTCTTTGCATTGCCCATGGGAGGTGCTATAGGTAAAACCCGAAAAGGTACTGTAGTAGCAAGAGATGCAAGAGGAAGATTTACTTCAATGAGTACTCTTGCAGGAGCAGGGGTTGGAGCAGCAGTAGGTTCTACTGTAACTAAAACTGCAGGCCAACAGATTGCTAAGAAAGGTGCTATGGGATTTGGTGCTAGATTACTTGGTGGTAGACTTTTAGGATTCTTAGGTGGGCCTTGGGGACTACTAGCTTCTATAGCTATTCCGGCATTAATTGAAGTAATCGGTGGTCTTACAAATTCTGTAGATAAGAATACTGCGGCTTTAACCTCTGAAGAAACTAAAGCTTCCATTCAGGATAGAAATCAACAAGCTTTTGTTGATGCCGTTAGGAGTGCAATCAGAGATGGATTTAAGGATTCAAGAATCAATATATCAGTAGATGGAAATGAAGCTGGAGACTTTGCTCCGGGTGGCCAACAAGATTTTACTGGTATATCATTGGGATTAAACTAAACAATCATGGCAAGAATATTAAATCGGATAGCAGGTGGGGTTGTTGAAAAATACAATGACCTCACCAGAGATTCTGCTGGAGTTCTTACTGGTCCTTTAAATAAACTTTGGAGGGCCAGGATTTATTTAAATAGGGCTACATCTACTTTACCTAAAGACACTGCAGATAAAGGAAAGATATATGACCCTAATAATCCTTTTGGACCAAGAGCTAGTTCAAAGAATCCTAAGTTAAACCAAAGGATTCAGAATCAATATCGAATGGAATTAAAACATCAAGTAGAAGGTGGAGTTCCATTCGGATATGAAGAAATGGACCCAGCTAAAGGTCAGAGTGTTACAAAGAATAAAGAACTTTTCTTAGTAATGCCTGAGGTAAGAAGTATGAATCAAGTAGTGATTTATAATCTTACTGCTAGCCCATATCAATATATCACTCTTCAGAATAGACCACCTTCAATTGATTTTCGAGGAGAAACTACTTGGGCAACGATTAAATCTATGGGACGTAATACTCCTATGTATCACTTTACGGGTAGTGAAGATATAATTCAATTCAATGTATCTTGGTTCTGTAATGACCCAGATAATCCAAAAGAGGTAATTACTAAATGCCGATTATTGGAAATGTGGACTAAGGCAAACTCTTATCAAGCAAGCCCTCCGATTTTAAAAATCGAGTGGGGTAGTTCTGGTATATTCGATAATCATCAGTACATTCTTACATCTGCAACCTATACCCTGAATAATTTCAGAAATGCTTCAAGGACTCGAGTAGCAGGTAAGTCATGTACAATTGAGGATTTAAAGTTATTGCCTGCAGCTGCAACTCAGGAATTAATCTTCAAAAGAGTAAGTGCTTATAACTTATCTTATCAGGATATTGTAACTGAAGAAGACTTAAAGAATACGAAAGGGATACAGATATGATAGACTTAAATCAATACATGACAGGAGCAAGTCCTTATGATGGAGCTATTGCTCTTAAGTATGATGAAGGAGATTATTCTTTAGAGGTAACTCCTCCTAATGTTCCTTATACAGATAACGATAAACAACATACTGTATTAGATGGAGAAACCCTACAGAGTATTGCTCATCGTTATTATGGTGATTCTGGTAAGTGGTACCTGATTGCTGAAGCTAATAATATCTTGAATCCTTTTCAAGAATTAGAACCTTATCAAATTTTAAGAATACCTATGTATGGCGGCAACTAGAAAACCTAACCAACCAATACTTTATAATGGAACAGCAACACCTTACATGGCTCTGTTCAATTCTGGAGGTATGCCTATAATGAATCCCATTACTGGCATACCTCTTGGCGCTTATATAAGTAATTGGAGCTACAAGTATGATGAGGAGAAAGAGAACTTAGCTACCATTACATTTGATACTGGAGACCCCGATACTGTAGATATCGAAGATCTCCAGGAAAGCTCAATTATTTACCTTCAGTGGGGATACATATATCCAGATGGTCAATTTATCTCTAGCCCAGTACGAAGTATCAAGGTTAGAGATTTGGATTGTGTATTCGATTCTACTGGTACTCATGTGACGATTAAGTGTATAGATACAGTTGGAGATTTAAGATTCCAACCACCTTATACTCATTCGGATTTATCAGAACACAGTTTATCCAACTTCTTGGATAATGGTTGTAACGATGATATAGGCGTAATCATAGAAATATTTCAGTAATGGCTAAACAAATAATAAGTAATAAAGTTTACGAGTCACTACAGGTCCCGACAGAACAAAGTCGAAATACTACTGGAAAGATACTTTACGCTAACAGGTTTAGTGGAGTAGCTCAAGTAGCTATGCCAAGTGATTTAAAGTCCTTGATAGATAGTGACTTGGGATTAATAGGAAATAACATCTTAGTTCAATTAGAACAAAAGATGAAAGGGTATGCAAATGGTCCTTGGTATATTGATTCCCGGGATGGTGTAATATACATACACAACCGTAAGTTTCAAGAAGAACCAGAATACAATTATATTTACCAATCAGAAAATGGAGAAGTACTTAGAGTATCATTCGCTACTCAGAAAGTAACCAAAAGGGTAAAGGCTCAATTAACTCAAGCCTTAGACCCAGAAGATAAAGGTTTAATTGTAGGTTCAACAGATATCACAGAACCTGAAAAAGAGAAAGAGGAAGTAACTTTACTCAAACCATTTGTAGCTCAAGTAGATAATACCATGGTAGTAAATTATGGTAGTGTACCCTACGAAGATTATCGTAGTCATCCTACTACTAATATTGCTGCCGAGATGGAAGCTGAACAAAGGTATGGAGCTAAAGCTCAAAAGTATAATTCTGCAATGAAAGAGTATGGTTCTCAGAAACCATATGTTGCTTACAATGCAGGTAAACAAGAGGCTTTAGATAATCTGAGTACTGAGCAATATCGAGAAGCAATTAATACTGCTGTAAACAATTTACCGAACGATAAGAAAAGGGTTATTCAGCAAATCTTGAAGAACTCTAAGAACGGTAAAGAGTTAGAAAGTAATCTTAGGCAATTACTAGAAAACGAAAGATACCTATTTACTGGAGAATATAAAATGGAATACCTTGCAGAAGAATGGGTAGACCCAAGAGAATATGACCCAGAAGGTGGAACTATAACTCACATGGTGAATATCAGAACTTTTTCAAGTAATCCTTATGAAAAACAAATGATAGATAACCAATCTCAGAGAGGTATATCTGCAATGGAAAAGAATCCATATATTACTGTATACCCTGATACCTATAAAGTAGAGTATTCTGGAGATGGAGTTACTACACCCACTATGACTCGAAAGGTTAAAGCTAAAGTTAAGATACGAAGAATGAAGAAGGTACCATTCTTAGTACCAATCTATAAGTTATATCATAATCTCTTTAGTAGATACGGCGGAGTAGATAAGGTTACTTGGGCAATGAATGCTAATGCCAATGGAGGTCTTAAGATATCCGAAAGAAAGTTGGTATGCCAAATGACTGTAGTAGGTAGACCTTCATTACAATCTTCTCAGATAATATCTTTAGAGAATGTAGGAAAAAGGTGGTCAGGCTTTTGGTATATCAAGTCAGTACAACATTCAATGGATGCAGGTCAAGGTTATCTCTGTACATTAGACTTGGTTAAGAATAATGCAAGGGATGGACAGACTACATCTAAGACCCAACTTAGTACTCAGGACATTGTAAGTAATGATGCTAAGGATTCTGCTAAAACTGACTTTGGTAAGAACAAGAAGAATACTGCTAATGCTTCCGATATTGTACATGACTTTACCTACAATGAAGTAGTATACTTCGTAGAAAGATACATGGATGATAAGGGTAGAATTATCGATAAGAAAGGTGCAGGAGAGTTCTTACAGAATAAGTTCTATTATGATGAGATAAATGCTAAAGACCCTCAGGCTCTTGCTGCAGGTACAGTTCGTACAGAAGGTACAGTAGTAACTTCAAATGGTACAGCAATCTATGGTAAGACCAATGTGGTAAAGGCAGACCAATCGAAGGTTACTCCTTCTATGAAAGAAAGGTATAACTTTGATGAGTTTAATTGGGCAATGAAAGCTTATGAACGATATAAATCCAACAAGAAATAATGTACTCAACAGCTAAACTATTAACAGAAGAGGGTATCGAAGGTTTAGGTAGATACTACTCTGTCTACCGTGGCATAGTGGTAGATAATAATGATACGGAGAAACATATGAACCGTATCAAGGTATGCTGTCCAGAAGTCATGGGTGGAATTATTACATGGGCCTATGCAAAAGGCCAACATGGTTCTATCAACAATGGGTTCAAGTACTTAGCTCCTAAGGTTGGAGATATAGTATTTGTTACTTTTGAATTTGGAGACCCAACTAAACCCCTATGGGAATATCATGGTTGGGGACTACAACAAATACCAGACCCTTTGGATGGTCCTAATAAAATGGGTATTATAACTCCAGAAGGAAATGTAATGGTACTTGATGATGATAATGGAAAGCTAACTGTTTATATAAATGGAGATGTAGGCATTGCTGCTAAAGGAAACATTTCTATTCAAGCACAAGGAGATGTAAGTGTAGGTTCTGGTGATACAGTAATCTTAAATAAGGGGGAGAATCAAGGAGTAGTTAATATCAAAGAACTAACCGAGAAACTCAATAATACCATTAAAGAACTGGAAACTCTAAGAACTTTATTCAATTCTCACGTACACTCGGGTGTAACTACTGGACCCGGTTCTTCAGGTCCTACCGTAACTCAAGCAAGTCAACCGTTCTCTACTTTCAAACAAGAAGATTATGAGGACATTAAATGTATACACTAATGGATAACTATCTTACTAACATTGTTGGAAAGGGTATGATATTCCCTATTCAACTTACAAGAAACGAAAAGGGTGAAACAGGTTGGTATCCTGTTAATGGTGATATGGCTTTGGTAAGAAATAATATAAGCTCTATAATGTATTATTTAATAGGACAACGATTTCGACAGGAAAACTTTGGGAATCGCCTATGGGAATGTATAGAAGAGCCAAATACACAAGCCCTAAGTTTTATTATTAAAGAGTTTATTAAAAGCTCAATTGGTGCATGGGAACAAAGGATTACCTTTAAGGGTATTACCGTTTCTAGACAAGGTGCTAAAATAAACATAGAAGTTCATTATGTAGTTAATGAAACTTCTACTAGTCAGTACCTGTACCTGACCTACGATAAAAATGAAAATTCATTAAACTCTTATTAATATGGGAATCACTAATAAATGGCTCAACCCTTATCAGAGGTCTTACCAACAGATTAAGGCCAAGCTGATAGAATCACTTACGAATATCAAAGACAAAGATGGCAATGTACTCGTAACTGATTACTCGGAAGGAAATATATTAATCATTATCCTTTCATTGTTTGCGGCAATTGCCGAAGTTCTTCACTACTACATTGATAATATGGCAAGGGAATCCTTCTTACCTACTGCTCGTAAATACAGTTCAGTAGTTAGGCATGGAGCTTTGGTAGATTATCATGCAAGAGGTGCTATTGCAGCATCAGTAGATTTGGTAGTATCCAGGGATGTATCTGGAGATTCTATTGGTGCTAAATTAACTATACCTTCTGGAACTTTATTTACAGATTCTAATGGTAACAAATGGTTATCTTCTAGGGATGTAACTTGGTATGCTAATGTAACTACTTGTAAAGTTCCAGTTGTACAACATGAATTATATACAGAAAGCCAGATAAATGGAATGGTTATACCTTCAGATGAAAGGGTAACTATTACCCTGGGTACATTACCTAATGGTAAGTACTACGAACATGGAACTATGAGTATGAAGATTGGTGGAGAATCTTGGGTATTGGTAAATACCTTTGCTTATTCAAAACCCACCGATAAACATTTCATGGTTACTATGGATGAAGCTTTAAATCCATATATCTTATTTGGTGATGGTAAATATGGACAGAAGCCTGCAGCTAATGCCAAGATATCTGAGGTTAAGTTCTACCTTACTACTGGTATCAATGGTAATGTAAAATCTGGTATGATTACTTCTGTACCTTCAGTTATATCTTCATCAGTAACAGATGCTACTGTATCTAATACTTATGCTGCAGGTGGAGGTTCATCCTATGAGAATTTTAGTATGCTCAAGGAACACATACCTTTGAGTGTAAAGACTATGGGAGTAGCTATTACCAAACAGGACTTCATAGACTTAGCTAAACTGGTTGATGGGGTTAGTAAGGCAAAGGCAGAATATGAATGTGGTAGAAAACTAATCGTTTATATATCTCCTGATAATGGTGCTACTGCTGACTCTAACCTTATTCAAAAAGTATATGATGTATTACATCAGAACTCACCACTTACTACTTGGTTAACCGTTAAGTCTGCAGGTAAAGTAAATATTATCTTGGATGTAGAAGTTACTGGGAAGAAGTCTTATAAAACTTCAGAAATACAATCACAGATTCTTAGTGCATTATTTAATGCTTATTCTCCGGAGAACTCAGACATTGGTGGCAGCGTAAGAATCTCTGATATCTATGCACTCATAGATAATCTTGAATCAGTAGATTATTTACACTTGAAGAAGTTCTATACTAAACCATGGCCTACTACCGTATATGGTAACAAGGAATTAATCCTTGGTCAATTCCAATTAGACGAGGCTAATGGTAGTATGTCTTACTTTATCTCTTTCTCTTCAGGTACTCAGTTTACAGTACGTTCAGTTAAGGGAGGCTTTTCTTATGATGGCCAAGTGGGTAAGACTACACAGATTAGAGATACTATAAATGGATTTGTATTTGCCTTGGATATCCAGAATAATGGTTATCAATTCGGATTTAGATATACCATAACCATTGCAGAACCCAACAAGGATTATACAGACCCAGGTTATAATATTCCGGTATTCGAAGACTCAAGTCAGTTAACACTTAAAGTAAATGAAATCGTATGACAAATCTTAAAAACCTAATTGATTTCTTACCTTTCGAATTTAAAGAGCAAGATACTTATAAAGTCGACGGTAAGGGCATATTAGAAAGATTTCTAGAAATTTGTGGTAACTATTTCCAAGATATAACTAAAGATATTGATAATATTCTAGATATAATCGATATCGATAAAACTCAGCAGAGGTATTTAAATTACCTCTGGGAGTTCTTGGGAGCATTACCATTTGCTAGAACCGGAGAACACAATGGAGTTCCCAACTTAAGTGATGAACAGATTCGAACTATCTTAAAGTATTCAATCTCATTACTTAAGATTCGTGGCTCAAGAAAGTTCTTCGAAATTCTTTTTAATATGTATGGGCTAACCTGTACAATTACAGACCCAACCGATGGAGAGATGGATAAATGGGAAAAGGTAGACCCCTTATATGATACCGATTATTCTCAGTACGACAAATACAACTATGATAAGATTTATGGTTGTGCTCAATGTATAGAGGTAGGTATTTCTATAAGCGGTCATGGGTTTACTTCCCCCACTCCAGAGTTCAAAGCTTTCAAACAATCAATTGATAAGTTATTCGATAGATTCTTACCATACAATGTATCTGGGAAGATTGTTTATGGATTTGATTTGGCTTACAATTATAAAATTGTAGCTAAACCTCTTATCAGTCCTGCAAAGATTGTAACTGGGCATATAACCGAAGTACCTATTAGAGTAATAGTTACATCAGATTATGATGATGCCGATTTAAGGTATCAGGTAACTGGATATGACCCAGCTGAGAATAAATGGAGTTCAAAGAAATACGAAAGTGGTTCTATTTTCTATGCAAGAAAGGGTGACCAAAGATATTATTTCCGAAGTGTAGGAGATACTTCAGTAACTACCTATGTAGATATAGGTTTAGAATATTACACTAAATCTTATCATATATATGCCGACTTGGTAGAAGGAGGAACAGACCCAGATAATTTAGTAATTACAGGTACTAATCCAGTAATCAAAGTAAGGGTAACTGCAAATATGAATTATCAGGGAAATATTAAACCTGTATCCGTACAGTTACTTAATACCTATGAAACTAAAGATTCTGGTTCTGTTTGGGAAATAACCTCTGCAGGTACATATGAATGGGTTATTGCAGACTTCCCAGCAAAGAAGGTTACCTTAACCGTAACTGCTATTGCTACTAACTATACTGTACTCTGTGAACCTCGGAATATAAATCTTACCAACGGTGAAAAGTCTTTGATAACTATTCGTTCTTCAGATCCTAACGAAGATACAAGTCAACTTATTGCCGTATGTATTTCAGACCCCGGTATTTTAGTTCGTAATGGTCAAAGATGGGCACCAACTACTACTGGTACATTCCAATTTAGATGTACTAAAGATGACTCAGGTAATGCTAGTAATTATGGTACAGTAGTAGCTTACAGATTAGGTTATACGATTAACTACGATATAGGCGTATCAAACAAACGATTAAACCTAAATGCTCAAGGTTCTGCATCAGTTAATCTTTGGGTTACATCGGGTATTTATTATTCTACTTTCGAAAGTGCAAACTTAGGTAGTTATTTTGATACCGAGGTGACCATTTACAAAAAGAATACCCAAGGTACTTGGGTAAAACTTGGTACTTTAGAATTAACTAATCGCTATGTAGTTGGTCCTGATTTCTACTATGGTAAAAGTACAGAATACCAATTTAATGAAGCTGGAAGTTATAAATTTGAATTGGTGGGTGATGCTAGTAAGTCTGTAGAAGTAGAAGTACTTGCTTATATACCTACTCCTCAATCCTACTTGTGGTTAGAACCTTTGAATGAAGAGGATGAGAATTGGTATGAATTAGAACCTTACTCTGAAGCTGAAGCAGATGCAGGAAAGTATATCAGGGCAGGCTATCAATTAACCAAATCCAAGAATTGCCAATTCTACCTACGTTGGGGAGATGGTGGTTCTGTTATAACTGGTATAATTCTTGAGGGTTTTTCTGAAACCTATGATTCAAATATTATTATTACTATGGATAAAGCAGGTAGTTATGAATTTTACTATCAAGGCTCCGTAGTTAATCTTACAGTTAAAGATGTTATACCTAAGTATATTTTAACTTGTAATCCAGTAAGTGCAGAACTAAGCAAAGATGTACAAGAAGTATCTACTATCGTAACCTGTACTTCAGATACTGGAGAAGTTTCAGATATTGTATATGAGACAGCTCCGGATGTGGTTCATCCAAGCCCTTATCAATTCTTTACTAATTTACCAGGTAAACATACTTTCTATGTGAAAGCTAATCCTGCAGTTAAAGCAGTATTCATAGTAAACCTATTGGATGTAGTTGATAAGACAGAACTTACTTGGGAATCTAATGATATTTCGGAACAAGGTATTAATATATTAGTTCCGGAAGGAACAGAATGGTCACTTAAAATAGAATAAACAAAATGGAAAGCAGCTCTTTTAACACATTATTTAAAATTGGTTTCATTGGATTCACTTCTGAATGTTATGCCATTATCTTTGATTTGAGGTGGATGATTTTATTAGCCTTTGTACTAATACTTACAGATTTTTGGTTTGGGATATCTGCAAGTAGGGCAAAGAAGATTGAAATAAGAAAATCTAGAGCCGGGAGAAGAACTCTTAATAAAATCATTGATTACCTGTGTTACATCTTACTGGGTGCCGTAATAGGTAAAGCCATCGGAGAACCTTACGGATTAAATCCAATAACAGTATCTATAACGGTAATGGTATTATGTTACTGTTTTGAAATAGATAGTATTTATAATCATATCTGTATTTTACATGGTGTAGAAAAGAAGTACAGTATCTGGTCTATCTTTTGGAAATTGATAACCTTCAAGTTCAAGGCTGTAGGAGAGGCTTTCCAAGATATGAAAAACCAATCGAAAGAATATAAGAGTAATAACAATAACGAAGATACATTATGAAAACCTATTTTGATTATGAAGGTATAATAAAGTCTAAGGATGCAGCTGAAGCTATAGCTGCACCAGTAGGCATTGGCCCATTTTGTGGATTTGGTTCTGCAATGATTGTAAATAATGCAATCACTCTCTTGCCTAATGGAGAACCTACTTCTCCTGCATATCAAGCAATAAAGGATAGAATCCTTTCAAGGTATATGACTAAAGCTGCAGATTCTGGTGAAGGACCAGATACAAATTTTGGTTGTATAGCAAGGGATGGTACAATCTATATTTCTGATAGTGCTAATATTAGTATACCTAATATTGAAGGCTCAAAGGGTTCTAATGAGGATGTGATTGTATTTGCTTACCATACACCTTTGGAAGAGCCTGTACAGAACCCAGTACAGTTCAGAGCTTTCTGGAATGAATCTAATTCGTTCTATTCTCTGTACAAGAAATCAGTAGACCCATTATACCCAACACCCAAGGATTCTAGAAACCTGTCAAAAACAAATGTATTAGAAGATAATGAATTATCCTATGAGTCTCTAGTGAATAGAGCTATGGCTTCAGTATCTCAAGGTTTGGTAGACAAATCCTCAATGGTATTAATTGGTATATATGGTCAAGGTACCAACTCAATAGATAACACAGTAGAGAAATATTCTATTGTTCCCTATGCAGGGAAGTTTCCCCAACCAGTAGAATATAATACTGCTATCCATGGAATGCAACAAGCAAATATAGAAACTCTCTTACGACTATTGCAAGGATTCCCAAACTTTGATATCAAGGCTTACATTGATGAAAAGCTTGGTGGTATGGCAGGAGCCAATATACCAAGAGGATTAATTGCAATGTGGAATGGAGTTTCCGTACCAGAAGGCTGGGCTTTATGTAATGGTCAGATTGTAGAAGACTTACAGACACCAGACTTATCAGGTAAATTCATTGTAGGTTGGTCATCCGGTAATGAAGATTATAATTTGATTGGTAATACTGGTGGCCAAGAGAAAGTAACTCTTTCTACTCAGGAGATACCTTCTCACGTTCACAACTTTGCAGATGCTTACTTTATTGAGGCTTACGATGGTATCGGTATTAATGGTAGTCAGTGGATTGGTAATAATCTTTATGGTAGTAATAAAACCGATAGGGATAATTCTTATGTAGCACTTTGGGACCATGATACCCGAGCTGCAGGTGGAGGTCAACCTCATGAGAATAGACCACCGTACTACGTATTGGCATATATTATAAAACTATAATAATATGTCTTAACTACTTATATTGTTGACAAAGAACTTTTAATTTATGGATTATAGGAGAGGGACGTTGGGAAACGCCCCTTTTCTTTTGTGTTTAGTAGTGAAGTTC